>ERZ1023869.1-NODE-1-length-187732-cov-71.505571_pt1 | contig 187732 bp, 157 predicted proteins | sample MGYA00380390_ERZ1023869 | MGnify/ENA primary metagenome ERZ1023869 (study PRJEB33179, sample SAMN07449005) | human gut metagenome | biome: Human-gut; feature: Human associated habitat; material: Faeces | host: Homo sapiens | place: India: Bhopal | collected...
TAAACGAAGAAAGCCTGCTCTAGGTATGAGCAGGCTTCTATGTTGTTTGTTTGGAATAGTTTTTTCTAAAACTTTAAAATTTAAGCGTCAGCTTTCTTAGTCTTCTCAGCGTAAACCTCTGGAGAGAGAACAGAAACTGTACTCTTGTCCTTGCGGCCCTTGTGGAAGTAAACGATACCATCTGCCAAAGCATACAATGTATCATCCTTACCCTGAGCTACATTCTCACCTGGGAAGTGCTTGTTACCACGCTGGCGAACGATGATGTTACCTGCGATGATGCTCTGACCACCCCAGATCTTAACGCCTAATCTTTGTGAAGCTGATTCACGGCCGTTCTTAGAACTACCAACACCTTTCTTATGTGCCATTTTCTAATTCCTCCTAATTTTAAGCGATTACAGATTTGATTGATACCTCAGTGAACTGTGCACGGTGACCGTTCTTCTTGCGATAGTCCTTGCGGCGCTTCATCTTGAAGACGATAACCTTGTCACCCTTTACGAGTGGGTTCACTACTTCTACTACTACTTTTGCACCCTCTACAGCTGGTGCACCGACAGTGATTGCGCCGTCCTTGTCAACGAGCAAAACCTTGTCGAACTCAACAGTCTGACCTGCCTCAACATCCTTGATGTGATGTACGAAGAGCTTCTTGCCCTCCTCAGCCTTGAACTGCTGACCGTTAATTTCTACGATTGCGTACATTTAATTATTTATATAAACGGGTTTTTCCGCGAGGCGTCCTGCATCGTGCCGGATCTTTACCGAGCCCCAACGAACTTAACTTTTTCTGTAATATTTGCCCAATCCATGAGCATTCGGGGTGCAAAATTACTTATTTTCTATGAAATAAGAGAATAAAGAGATGAAAAACCTTCTTCTTTTAGGAAGAATTAACAAAGAAGTGTGGTTATTAACAAAAAATGGGTATAAGACGTAGGGTTGTTAACAAAAAAGTGGGTATAAACAAAAAAAGCGATGACCTTCACAGGCTACCGCTCCAAATCTTCAATAGGTATTAGTTTTCCTTAAGGTGAAAAGATTGTTTTCAGGATAACTGCTGCAAAGGTAAGGCTTTTTTTTGATATCTCCAAATCTTTTTGAAACTTTTTTTGTCTCATATCAAATGTGTAGGCGCACAATTCTGTTATTTAACTAGTGTTAACGGAAATTGATGCGTAAACGATTGCTTTTTGCTGTCTTTTGTGCTTTTTTAGCAGGTTCTTCATATCAAATAGGATAACTGATATTTTTTCTTTTGTTAGATTGGGTATAGATTCTTTATATACGAAAAAAGGGCAGAAACTTTCACAAGCTTCTGCCCCTCCCTAAACATATTCATAATCAATCTTTTGCTATTACTAGCATAATTTCCGATATTTAATAACTCTTATTTAAGAGGTTATTTCTGATTCTTGATCTTCTCTACGTAAGCATCGATTACAGCTACGGCTGTGATGTTTACGATATCCTGTACACTGCTCTCTGAGTCAGTGAAGTGGATAGGCTTGTTCAATCCCATCTGGATAGGACCAATGATCTCTGCCTCTGGGTTCAATCCCTGGAGAAGCTTGTATGCACCATTTGCACTGCTCAGGTTAGGGAATACCAATGTATTCACATCCTTGCCCTTGAGACGTGAGAATGGATACTTCTCATCGCGGAGATTCTTGTTGAGTGCATAGTTTACCTGCATCTCGCCATCGATGGCGAGGTCTGGGAATTCCTTCTGCATCTCTGCCACTGCCTTCTTTACCTTTACAGGAGAACCGATGGCATCGGTACCGAAGTTAGAGTAGCTCAACATAGCCATTACTGGCTCCTCGTTGAAGAACTTCACGGTGCCGGCAGACAACTTGGCGATGTCGGTGAGGACATCCTCGTCTGGGTGACGGTTGATCAGTGTATCTGCGATGTAATATACGCCCTTCTGGGTGTTGAGGATGTGCATGGTTCCGAATGTCTTGTACTCATCACGGATGCCGATAACGTCCTTGGCTACCTTAATGGTATTGCTGTACTTGGTGTAGAGACCAGTGATGAATGCATCAGCATCACCCTGCTCAACCATAGACATACCGAAGTAGTTGCGCTCGTACATCTTATCGTAAGCCTCTTCGAAGCTGTAACCCTCGCGGGCACGCTTCTCTGCCAGGTGCTTGGCAAACTTGGCACGGCGACCCTGTTCGTTGTCAGCACGCATATCTACAATCTCGATGTTTGAGAGGTCGAGCTTCAATCGGCTTGCCACACGGTTCAGGCGGTCTGGGTTGCCCAACAGGATAGGCTCGCAGATACCCTCGTTCTTTGCCTGGACTGCAGCCTTCAGCATGGTTGGGTTGCCGCCCTCTGCGAATACTACGCGCTGTGGGTGGAGGCGGGCTGTATCGTGGAGCTTGCGGGTGAGCTTGGTCTCCTGGCCGAGCAACTGGCGCAATTCCTGCTTGTACTTTTCCCAGTCTTTGATAGGGGTGCGAGCTACGCCGCTTTCCATTGCTGCCTTGGCTACTGCTGCAGATACCTCTGTAATCAAGCGTGGGTCAACTGGCTTTGGAATGAAGTACTTAGGACCGAATGTAAGGTCGTTTACGTGATATACGTCGTTCACTACGTCTGGCACAGGCTGCTTAGCCAGGTCGGCGATGGCGTGAACGGCAGCCATCTTCATCTCCTCGTTGATGGCACGGGCGTGAACGTCGAGTGCACCACGGAAGATATATGGGAAACCGATAACATTGTTAATCTGGTTTGGATAGTCGGAACGGCCTGTTGACATCAATACGTCTGGACGGCTGTCCATAGCATCCTCGTAACTGATCTCTGGAACAGGGTTGGCGAGTGCGAATACGATAGGGCTGTCAGCCATAGAGCGGATCATATCCTTAGAGAGTACGTTACCCTTGCTGAGTCCTACGAATACATCGGCACCCTTCACAGCCTCTTCGAGTGTGTGAACATCACGGCGGTCGGTAGCGAACAACTTCTTCTGCTCTGTCAGGTTCTCACGGTCGCTTGTAATTACACCCTTAGAGTCGAGCATGACGATATTCTTCACCTGTGCACCGAGGGCAACGTAGAGCTTGGTACAGCTGATGGCTGCAGCTCCGGCACCGTTAACCACGATCTTCACGTCGGCAATGTTCTTGCCGGCTACTTCGAGGGCGTTCTTCAAACCTGCAGCTGAGATGATGGCAGTACCATGCTGGTCATCGTGCATCACAGGGATGTCGAGGGTCTTCTTCAGACGCTCTTCGATGTAGAAGCACTGAGGCGCCTTGATATCCTCCAGGTTGATACCACCGAAGGTAGGTGCGATCTTCTCAACGGTCTCGCAGAATTTCTCTGGATCTTTCTCATCGATTTCGATGTCGAAAACATCCACTCCACCATAAATCTTGAACAGCAATCCTTTACCTTCCATTACTGGCTTGCCGCTCATCGCGCCGATGTCGCCAAGTCCGAGCACAGCAGTACCATTACTGATCACAGCTACCAGGTTACCCTTGTCTGTGTATTTGTAAACTTCGTCTGGGTTTTGCTGAATCTCCAAGCATGGGAAAGCTACGCCTGGTGAATACGCCAAACTCAAGTCTGTTTGTGTGTGATAAGGTTTTGTTGGTTTAACCTCAATCTTACCAGGACGGCCTGCTTCGTGGTATTCGAGAGCCGCCTCTTTTGTGATTTTTACCATAACAATGTATTGGTTTAATGATTCTATTTCTTTCTATTTTTCGCAAAAAATGCGTTTTATCTTAAAGATTGTGCAAAGGTAATAAAAAACTTATTAAAAAAAGATGGATTTTTATTTTTTTTTGTATCTTTGCACAAAAATTATTTAAAGGATGCGGTTTTGCTATATGGAGTTGGCAGAATCGGATATACGACAAAGCATTAAAATAAGAGATATGGCAGAAATTAATCAATATAGAAAGGAATTGCGCGATAAGATCATAGCTTATGCCATGAGAGAGTTTCACCAGCGCGGCGTGAAGGCGGTGAAGATGGATGAGATTTCTCGTGGACTTCGTGTGTCGAAGCGTACGGTGTATGAGATCTTCGGCGACAAGGAGGAACTGCTGCTTGCAGGAATGAAGATAGAGCGGGCAGAATACAAGGCCCGCGTTGAAGAGTATGCTCTTGCGCACGCACGTAATGTAATGGATGTGATTGGCTATATCTATCGCCTTCAGATGGAGCGTAACCAGCAGGTGGGGGTAGTTTTCTATGAGGAGATTCATAGAATGCCCCGCATCCTGGAGTTCCTGAAAGAGGAGCATGATAAGGAATATGATGATAGCATGCGCTTCTTCCAGGCTGGTGTAGATGAGGGATACTTCCGCAAGGATGTAAATTTCGAGGTGGTTTATGAGTCTTCGAGAATCTGTATGTCAGAGATGATGCATCAGCAGCTCTATAAGAGATTTACGATGCAGGAGCTCTTCGATAATTTCACTCTCATTATGATTCGTGGTTTCTGTACCGATCGCGGTCTCGAATTGCTGGATAAGGCAATCGGACAGCTTTAAAGCTTGTATATCCATTTCATCAGTCTGTTGATGATGCCGATGTTGCATCTGAACCAGCGGTATTTTGCCACGGGCTTGCCTCCGAAGCTGCGAATGAATTCTCTATACGGATTTCGCTTCCAAGGTAAGCCTACATCCATAAAGTGCAGGTGCTTGAAGCCCCTTTGGTGGGCGTATTGGATGGCGTGCCAGACGGTCAGGGTATCGGGATGCAGATATCGGTAGCTTTTCCTGAGCGATGCCAGGTGCCACAGATAGGCATCGTTGTCGCAGAAGGCCAGGGTGCATCCGCCCAGTATCTTGTTTTCGTAAGATGCTTTCTTGATACCCAGGCGTTTCTTGTCGTAGGTTGTCACAAAGACCTTTGCTTCGCTGCTTTTGCTTATTTGCTCAAAGTATTCTCTTGGTGGCACATAGCGGCGAGGTTTCATCTTGTAGAAGTTTCTATAGAGTTGATAGAATTTTCCCACTTCGTTTTCGTCAGAAGTGCTATGGCATTTCAATCCTTTTCTTTCTGCTGCTTCAATTTGCATTTTAGCCTTGTCGGTGAGACGCTCTTCCGGTGTCTTGCTGTGTAGTGAATTGTATATTTCCTGCCAAGCCACAGGGAAGTAACCCGTGCGACGGAAATGTCGGTAGCCGAACATCTTTTTCTGTATCTCTGAAAATTCGATGTAGAGGGTATGGCGGCGGGTGAGTTCTCGGGTCATCGCATGCAGAAGAGTAGGGAAGGTGGCTTCGGCGGTTTCTTCATCCAGATAGGCTCCTTCTCCGTGCACGTGGGCGTGTATATATATAAAAGGTGGAATAAGGATATGGCGGCGGTGTATCATGGCTAGCATTTGTCCGACTACTCTTCCTTCCTGGGTAGCTACAGCCATAATGGGGGTGTCGCTTGGTACTTTTTCACCTATCTGGAAGAGTTCCAAGCTATGGAAGAAGTTGCCCTCCAGCAGATGGGGCAGCTCCTCGTTTTCCGAATATATTCTTACTTCTATTCTTTTCACATTGCAAAAATAATAAATTAATTATAAAAAAACAAGTTTTCTTCCATTGTGTGGCTCTTTTTTAGTATTTTTGCACATTATCAAGGGTTGTTTAGGTAAAAATGGCCTGATGGCTTGCGTAAAGCGGCTTGATGGCTTTAGGTAAAAATAAGATTGAAAAAGAAAAAGATATGAAGGTGATATTGATTGGTGCTGGCAATCTTGCCACTCATTTGGGGAAGGCGATATTTGCCGCAGGTCATGATGTGGTGCAGGTGTTCAGCCGCACGATGCAATCGGCTACGGCTCTGGCTTCCGAGGTGGGCGCACAGCCTGTTTCGGATATATCAGATGTTCGCTCAGATGCAGATATGTACGTCGTTTCGGTGAAGGATAGTGCTATTGTGGAGTTGATTCCTGTTCTCTGCAAAGGAAAGGAGACCAAGGTTTTTCTGCATACGGCAGGCTCTATCCCGATGGATGTTTTCCAGGGAATGGCTTTACATTATGGTGTGCTTTATCCGATGCAGACTTTCTCCAAGCAGCGTGAGGTGGATTTCTCTCTGATACCTTGTTTTATCGAGGCGAATGATGAGCATGCCTTGCAGCTGATCGGTGATGTGGCGCATCAGGTGAGCAGCAGGGTGTATCATCTGGCGAGTGAAGACCGCAAGTACCTGCATCTCTCTGCCGTCTTTGCCTGCAATTTCGTGAATCATTGCTATGCCTTGAGCCGGGAAATCCTGGAGGAGCACGGAATACCATTCGATGTGATGCTTCCGTTGATAGACGAGACGGCTGCGAAGGTGCACGAGCTGGATCCGAAAGATGCACAGACGGGGCCGGCTGTAAGGTATGATGAGAATGTGCTTCGGGCGCAGGGAGCTCTGCTCAAGTCGAATCCGCAGATGAAGGATATCTATGACAGAATGAGCATGAGTATTCATAAGCTGAGTGTCAAGGAATAGAGTTCAAGTGTCTGATTACTAAATAGAAAAAGTTTTCAAGTATGATTAATTACGATTTGAAGAAGATAAAGGCAATTGTATTTGATGTGGATGGTGTGCTTTCCCGCCAGACCATTACGCTTGCCAGTACGGGTGAACCTCTTCGCACCGTGAATATCAAGGATGGCTATGCAATTCAGTTGGCTCAGAAGGTGGGTGTGCGCATCGTCATCCTTACGGGCGGAACTACCGAGGCTATCCGCAAGCGATATGAGGGATTGGGCGTGCAGGATATCTATATGGGATGTGCTGTGAAAATCAACACCTATGATGCTTTTCTGGAGAAGTATCAGCTTTCTGATGAGGAAATTATCTATGTGGGTGATGATATCCCGGATTACGAGGTAATGAGTCGTTGTGGCTGCCCGTGCTGCCCAGCCGATGCCTGCTCTGATATCAAGGAGATTTCCTGCTATGTCTCTTCTGCCAATGGTGGCGAAGGAGTGGGCAGGGATATTGTAGAGCAGGTGCTTCGTGCCAAGGGGCATTGGCTTTCCAATGCCAAGGCGTTTGGATGGTAATCATAAAGTTCAAAGTTCAAAGTAAATAAACAGATGAAGTATAAGATTATTTTGGCGAGCAATTCGCCACGCCGCAGAGAGTTGTTGGCAGGATTGGATGTTAATTTCGAGGTGAAGGTATTGCGTGGTATTGATGAAAGCTATCCTGAAGATTTGGATGCATACGATGTGGCAGAGTATATTGCTCAGAAGAAAGCGGATGCTTATCGCTCTTTATTGGATGGAGATGAGGCTTCTGAAGAGGTTTCTGAAGATTCTACTTCAGAAAAATCTTCAGGCAAATCCTCCTCCGATGATTTGCTCATTCTTACAGCGGATACCGTAGTGATTGCTCCTGCTGCCGATGAACAGAACGATCAGGAGGGTAAGGGAATCATTCTCGGAAAGCCGCAGAATGCCGATGATGCGGTTCGCATGCTTAAGATGTTGAGCGGCAAGACTCACCATGTGGTTACGGGCGTATGTCTTACTACGAAGAAAGAACAGCGCAAGTTCTCGGTATGTACGGAAGTAAGTTTCAAGGAATTTGAAGAATGGGAAATCAATTATTATATCACCCATTACAAACCATTCGACAAGGCGGGTGCCTATGGCATCCAGGAATGGATAGGTTACATCGGATGTACCGGACTCAAGGGCAGTTACTTCAACGTGATGGGCTTGCCTGTGCAGCGCATCTATGCTGAAATGCTCAAATTAGCAGAGTAATTGGTCGGGGCTTTTGTGGCAATTTGCATCAATAATCCCTAAACAGCCATCAGATTGGTGAAGAAACTGCAGGAAAATCATCAAAAATAGGGCAATTTAGATTTTTTAAATTTAAATATGCCCTTATGTCCGGAATTATGAGTATCTTTGTGCGTTTTATGTAACTAACAAGGATTATGACTGAGAAAAATAAAGCCAAGGTTCGTGAAATCTTGGACACATATTTGGAGTGCAATCATCACCGCAAGACCCCGGAAAGATATGCAGTTCTGGATGCGGTTTATAGCATTGATGGACACTTCACTCTTGAAGAGCTGGATGCTGAGCTCACGAAGAGAAACTTCCGGGTGAGCAGAGCTACGCTCTATAATACAATGCATCTCTTCATCGAGCTGAGGCTCGTGATGAGACACAGTCTGGTGGATGGTACCAAATACGAGGCGTGCTATTACAATGATAGCCATATCCATCAGGTGTGTAGCGTGTGTGGGCAGGTAACGGAGATCAATGTGCCGGCTGTTACGGCAGCAGTGAATGACCTCAAGCTGCAGCGTTTCCGAAAGGATACTTTCGCCCTCTATATCTACGGCGTATGCAGCGCTTGTCAGGCAAAGCTTACACGCAAGAAAAACGATAAGTAATAAAAATAACTATTTATAGAAATGAACACAGGTAAAGTAGATGTCCTGCTCGGTTTGCAGTGGGGCGATGAAGGAAAAGGTAAGGTGGTTGATGTTTTGACCCCTAAGTATGATGTCATTGCTCGTTTCCAGGGTGGTCCTAATGCGGGTCATACTCTCGAGTTCGAAGGCGAGAAGTATGTTCTTCGTTCTATCCCTTCTGGTATCTTCCAGGGTGGCAAGGTAAACATCATCGGTAACGGCGTAGTCTTGGCTCCAGACCTCTTTATGGGCGAGGCTAAGGATTTGGAGAAGAGTGGCCATGACCTCAAGAGCCGTCTCTTCATTTCTAAGAAGGCGCATCTCATCATGCCTACTCACCGTGTGCTCGATGCTGCCATTGAGGCTTCTAAGGGCAAGAACAAGGTAGGTACCACTGGTAAGGGTATTGGCCCTACTTATACTGATAAGGTAAGCCGTACTGGTCTTCGTGTGGGTGATATCCTCGAAAACTTCGAGGAGAAGTATGCTGCTCACAAGGCTGCTCATCTCAAGACTATCGCTAGCCTCGGATACACTGATTTCGATATCACTGAGGTAGAGAAGACCTGGATGGAGGGCATCGAATACTTGAAGCAGTTTAAGCTCATCGACAGCGAGGTGGAAATCAACAAGGTGCTCCGCTCTGGCAAGGACATCCTCTGCGAGGGTGCTCAGGGTACTATGCTTGATGTTGACTTCGGTTCTTATCCATTCGTAACTTCTTCTAATACCATCTGTGCGGGTGCATGCATCGGCCTGGGTATCGGTCCTAACCGTATCGGCAATGTCTATGGTATCATGAAGGCTTACTGTACTCGCGTAGGTGCAGGTCCATTCCCAACAGAGCTTTTCGATGAGACTGGTGCCAAGATCCGTGACCTCGGTCATGAGTATGGTGCGGTTACTGGCCGTGAGCGTCGTTGTGGCTGGTGCGACCTCGTACAGCTCAAGTATTCTGTTATGGTAAACGGTGTAACCGAGCTTATCATGATGAAGAGCGACGTGCTCGATGGTTTCGATACCATCAAGGCTTGCGTGGCTTACAAGTTGCCTGATGGCACTGTTACAACAGATTTCCCTTACGAGATTGATAACGTAGAGCCTGTTTACAAGGAGTTCAAGGGATGGAAGACTGATATGACTCAGTTTACTTCTGAGGATCAGTTCCCACAGGAATTCAAGGACTACATTGCATTCGTAGAGGAGTTCCTTGAGACCAAGATTGGTATCATCTCTATCGGTCCAGACCGCGCTCAGACTATTGTTCGTAAATAATTTGATAGTGTTTAATGTTTGGTGTATGATGTTTGCTTAAGGGTGAGCATAGCACTAGGCATTAAACATTTAACATTTAATATTTAACATAAATAAATGGCTCAGAAACCAAGTATTCCAAAGGGTACCCGCGATTTCGGTCCTGTTGAGATGGCAAAGCGTAATTACATCTTCAACACCATCAAGGATGTGTATGCCCTTTACGGATTCCAGCAGATTGAGACTCCTGCCATGGAGACCCTTCAGACCTTGATGGGTAAGTATGGCGAGGAGGGCGACAAGCTGCTCTTTAAGATTTTGAATTCAGGTGACTATATGAATAAGGTGAGCGATGAGGATATTCATTCGCTCGGATCACTCAAGTTGGCAGCAAAGCTCTGCGAGAAGGGTCTTCGCTACGATCTTACCGTGCCTTTCGCACGCTACGTAGTGCAGCATCGTGATGAGTTGCAGATGCCTTTCAAGCGCTATCAGATTCAGCCAGTATGGCGTGCCGACCGTCCACAGAAGGGTCGCTATCGCGAGTTCTATCAGTGCGATGCCGATGTGGTTGGTTCTGATTCTCTTCTCAACGAGGTTGAGTTGATGCAGATTGTAGATACAGTCTTTACCAAGTTTGGTGTGCGTGTCTGCATCAAGATCAACAACCGTAAGATCCTTACCGGCATCGCTGAGGTAATTGGCGAGGCTGAGAAGATCGTAGATATCACCGTGGCTATCGATAAGCTCGACAAGATTGGTCTTGACAATGTAAACGAGGAACTTCGCAATGATGGCATTTCTGAAGAGGCTATCGAGAAGTTGCAGCCAATCATCTCATTGTCAGGTTCTAACGATGAGAAACTTGAAGTGATTTCCAAGGTTCTCGAAGGCTCTGAAATCGGATTGAAGGGTGTAGATGAGACTAAGTTTATCCTTGATACCTTGAAGTCTGTTGGTCTGAACAATGAGATTGAGCTCGACCTTACTTTGGCTCGTGGCTTGAACTATTATACTGGTGCCATCTTCGAGGTGAAGGCGCTTGATACTCCTATGGGCAGTATCACTGGTGGTGGTCGTTACGACAACCTTACCGGTATCTTTGGCTTGCCAGGATTGAGTGGAGTAGGTATCAGTTTTGGTGCCGACCGCATCTACGATGTGCTCAATGCCCTCGATCTCTATCCAAAGGAGGCGGTCAATTCTACTCAGGTGCTCTTCATCAATTTCGGTGAGAAAGAGACTGCCTATTGTCTTCCTATCGTGACTGCCGCTCGTGCAGCTGGTATCCGCACTGAAATCTTCCCAGACAAGGCGAAGATGAAGAAGCAGATGAGCTATGCCAACGCGAAGCAGATTCCATTCGTAGTTCTCGCTGGCGAGAATGAGATGGCAGCTGGCAAGGTTACATTGAAGAATATGGAGAGTGGTGAGCAGACTTTGGTTTCTGCAGAGGAGCTCATCGCTGTCGTTAAGAAATAATAAAGGCTATATAATTCTGGTATAAGGTTTTTCTACCGTATATATTTACCATTCGTCCGTTCTCTTATGTGTGAATTTGTGAAAACTCTGCATAGGAGGCGGATTTTTATTAGCTTTAGGGCTAGAAACATTTAAAAACTCAAACTATATAAAACAATGAAAAGAATAATAACTTTTTTGTCTGTATTTGTCTTGGTTCTGATGATGACTTCCAGTTCCAGGAAAACTACTATTTTCGTTATTGGTGACTCTACTGCTGCCGAAAAACAATGGTATAAGACTAGTCCGGAACGTGGTTGGGGTATGGTGCTGCAAGGTTGCTTCGACGACCAGATTATCGTTGACAACCATGCGGTAAACGGCAGAAGCTCCAAGAGCTTCCTGGATGAGGGAAGATGGCAGAAAGTTCTAGACAAGATGCAGCCAGGCGATTATGTTCTTATCCAGTTTGGTCATAATGATGAGAAGCATTTCCCTGATCGTTATACCGAGCCTGGCGGTACCTTTGATGCGCATCTCGCCAAGTATGTAAACGAAACCCGCCAGAAGGGTGGCATCCCTGTACTTCTGAACAGTGTGGTTCGCCGCTGCTATTATTCTGAGGATTTGAAGAATGACAATGATGAGAAACTTCGTGACAAACAATATGATGGCAAGGAACTCATCAACAGTGATACGCTTATAGATACCCACGGAGCTTATGTCGTAGCTCCACGCCATGTAGCCAAGGCATTGAATGTTCCATTCGTGGATGCTACCAAGATTACCCACGACATTGAAACCAAGATGGGTATCGAAGGCAGCAGAAAGCTTCACATGTGGTTTATGCCGGGCGAGAATCCTCAGGTTCCAAAGGGTAAAAAAGATAACACCCATTATAATGTCTATGGTGCGCATGTGATAGCTAATGCATTGGCTGATGCCTTAGCCGAGCAGGTGCCTGCGCTGAAGAAGCACATTCGTCATTATGATTATGTGGTAAGTGCCGAGGGTAGGGGTAACTTCATGACTTTGCAGCAGGCTGTAGATGCTGTTCCTGCTCATCAGCCAGCTACTATTCTGGTATTGGGTGGTAAATGGAAGAATCCTTCTCATGTTGCCGGCAAGCAGATCAGGTATGTGCTGCAGTTTGGTGCCAGCATAGAACAGTAGCTGTAAGGGATAGGTGAAGTAGTTGTACGATAATCTATTTCCCGCAAAAGAAAGGGGGAGGCAAGCAGCCATGATATACTGATGCCTCCCCCAAACGATATGGAAAGTTTTAAATGTCTTAATTCTTAAAGCTGTGGATAGGAGCAGGAATACGTCCTACACGATTTACGAAATCAGAGCAGCTGAACTGATTAACCGGCATGATTGGAGCATAACCCAACAAACCGCCGAAATCTACAGTATCACCCACCTTCATACCCACAACAGGGATGATGCGGACTGCAGTAGTCTTCTGGTTTACCATACCAATGGCAGCCTCATCGGCAATGACACCGGAGATAGTGGTAGCTGAAGTATCGCCAGGGATGGCAATCATATCCAAACCTACAGAGCAAACGCAAGTCATTGCCTCCAACTTCTCGATAGTAAGTGCACCTGCCTCTACGGCATTGATCATACCCTGGTCTTCAGAAACAGGGATGAAGGCACCACTCAAACCGCCAACATAAGAAGAAGCCATGATACCGCCCTTCTTAACCTGGTCGTTCAAAAGTGCGAGTGCTGCGGTTGTACCTGGAGCACCTGCACGCTCCAAACCGATCAACTCCAGAATATCAGCTACGCTGTCGCCGATGGCTGGAGTAGGAGCCAATGAAAGGTCGATGATACCGAATGGTACGTTCAGGCGGCGTGATGCCTCCTTGGCAACCAGCTGACCTACACGTGTAATCTTGAAAGCAGTACGCTTGATAGTCTCGCAGAGAACCTCGAAGCTTTCGCCCTTCACCTGCTCCAAAGCATATTTTACTACACCAGGACCGCTGACACCTACGCTGACAACAGCGTCTGCCTCAGAAACGCCATGGAAGGCACCAGCCATGAATGGGTTATCATCAGGAGCATTGCAGAGAACAACGAGCTTAGCGCAACCCAAAGAACCATTATCCTTGGTAGCCTCAGCTGTATCCTTGATGATTTCGCCCAGCAGGCGTACAGCATCCATATTGATACCGGTCTTGGTAGAACCTACGTTTACAGAGCTGCAGATGAAATCGGTCTGGGCCATAGCCTGAGGGATAGAACGGATGAGGAGCTCATCGCTCTTGCTCATACCCTTGCTTACGATGGCAGAGTATCCACCGAGGAAGTTGACACCCAACTCCTTGGCACACTTGTCGAGAGTCTTGGCAATCTTCACATAGTCATCGGTAGTCTTGCAGGCAGAGCCGCCCACGAGTGCGATAGGAGTGATGGAGATGCGCTTGTTTACGATAGGCACACCATACTCTTTAGAGATGTCCTCACCAGTCTTCACCAAATCCTTGGCGAGGCGGGTAATCTTATTATAAATGTTCTGACAGAGCTGGTCGAGATCTGAAGTGGCACAGTCCAGGAGGTTGATACCCATGGTGATGGTGCGCACGTCGAAGTTCTCCTGCTCAATCATCTTGTTGGTTTCGATAACCTCAGATATATTGATCATATTCCTTCTATTGCTTTTAAATGTGATAAACTTAGATGCGGTGCATCATGTTGAAGATTTCCTCACGCTGGCATTTTACCTGAACACCAATGCTCTTGCCAAGATCAGCGAGTTCGTCGGCAACAGTCTCGAAAGATGCATTCATCTTACCCATGTCAACAATCATCATCATGTTGAAGTACTCCTGTACGATGGTCTGAGAGATATCCAGGATATTGACGTCCTTCTCTGCCAAATAGGTACAAACTCTGGCGATGATACCTTTTGTATCCTTGCCCACTACTGTAATAATCGTTCTGTTCATGTAATAAATTATTTTATATGGATAGTTTAATGCTGCAAATTTACAACAATTTAGGGAGACTACCAAATAAAAAACAGAAAACTTGCAAAATGACAGACATTTTGCAAGTTTTCTGATATATCGTTTACTTGATTCCTCTTTCGTTGAGTGCCTTGGAATATTTTGCTGCATTCTGCAGGTGCTCCTGATAGGTGCGGGCAAAATTGTGGGTGCCGCTGAAATCCTCCTTGGCGCACATATAGAGATACTCGTGCTTTACATGGTTGAGTACGGCATCAATGCCGGCAACCGATGGAATGCGGATTGGGCCAGGAGGAAGACCTGGATTCTTGTAGGTGTTGTATGGACTCTTGATGTACAGGAGGTTGTTGTAGATACGCTTCAGTTCGAAACGCTTCCAGGCGAACTTGATGGTTGGGTCAGCCTGCAGTGGCATACCTTCCGGATACTCTGCATTGCGCAGCATCAGTCGGTTGTAGTACATACCTGCAATCATCGGTTTTTCGCCGTTGTTGGCAGTTTCCTCATCCACGATACTGGCAAGTGTAATCACCTGGTTAGGAGTGAGCTTCATCGTCTTGGCCTTCTCCGTGCGCTCAAAGTTCCAGAACTTGTCGCTCTCTTTCTTCATGCGTTCCAGGAATTTCTCGATGGATACATTCCAGTAGATATCGTAGGTGTTAGGGATAAACATGCAGGCGATGGTGGCTGTATCGTAGCCCATCTTCTCGCAAACCGCCTCATCTGTGAGCGCCTTCTTGATTTCTGTGCTGTCGAGCATCAGTTTCTTGCTCAGCTCCACGGCGAGCTTGTCGATGGTGCGTACGGAAGGTATGGTGAGGTTGACAGGTTCCTGCAAACCATTCTTCATGTGACGCCAGACCTTGAGTGCTCCGTCTCCAGGATGGATGGCGTATCTACCGGTGCGGATGTGGTCGGCATAGCCTGAATGAAGGGTGAGGGTGCGGAATGCCTGCATCGGGATGCTCTTGGCGAAAGGCTGCACCTTATTATATACGGAGTCGATGTTGTCATCGGCGTCGATATACACATACTTGGTTTCGCTGCTTTTCGAGAATGATGAGAAGCAGTAGAGATAACCTACGATGGCAATGACGGCGATGCAGCCGATGGTGCCATAGAGGTAAAACTTAGAAGTTGTTTTCTTTTTCTTCATTTTCTTTATCTACTTAAAACATTTTCTTTTCTTCTTGAAATATTTCTGTTCGTTTTTGAACTTGATCTGTTCTTCTTGAAACATTTTGGTGCAAAAGTACAGTAAAAATGCCAAATAGCAAAGCGTATGCAATTAAAATAGGTTAATTCGCCGATTCTTTATCCGTGGTATGAAGAATTTCATTACCTTTGCATCATTGAAACTGAGGAATATTGACATATTAAAACGATAGATGATATGAGAATGAAATTTACAATATCATACAAGGCTGAGTGGGGGGAGTCTCTGCATGCTGATATCACCTTCTTCGCACGTGACGGAAAGCGGAAGGTGGTAGATCTGGCGATGAACACAGTGGACGGTTATCATTGGATGGCTGAAACCCATACTTTGGAAAACCGTCATCATCCCTTTGTGGCTGTAGCCTATTATTATAAGGTGGTAGATGCCGAGGGAAATGTGGTGCGCAGGGAATCTGTTGCTTCTCCTAGAGCCTATGTGTATGAGGCGAACAGAAACTATATCCTGTCCGACTTCTGGCTGGATGATGAGAACAAGCTGCTGGGCGGTTTCATCAACTATACGGCTCCGGTAGTCTGGACGGGTGATGAGGTTGCCAAGCTGCCTCTGTTCGAGCAGACCGTGATCTTCAAGGTTTCTGCTCCTCAGCTTCACGAGGGTGAGGCTGTGGCACTGCTGGGTAATCATCCGACCTTGGGCGAGTGGAATACTGACCATTATCTTCCGATGATTCATCAGGGCGGAACCAGTTGGGTGCTCTCTGTCAACGTACAGGCTTTGGAGGCTCCGCTGGAGTATAAATATGTGGTAGTGGATGCCAGGACCCATCAGTTCAAGAGATGGGAGTTTGGTGAGAATCGCACCATGGGAACAGGTATCGCCTATGGCCATGATGAGGAGGAGAAAGCCAACCGCTATGCGGTTAGCGGTCCGGATGAAATCCGCCTTTATTCCAAGGATGTCTGCATCCTTCATGGTGGTGAATTCCGTGTGAAGAAGATGCCGCCTCATGCTCAGTTTAATTTCGATACCTATATCTTCGACTTGGATGGTACCTTGCTTTCTACCCTGGGCGATTTGGCTGCGAGCTGCAATTATGCCCTCAAGACGAATGGCTTTCCTGAGCGAAGCGTAGATGAGGTGCGCCGCTTTGTAGGAAACGGTGTCAAGAAACTGATGGAACGTGCCATTCCGGATGGTTTGGAAAATGAGAAGTTTGAACAGGTGTTTGCCGATTTCCGCAAGCACTATATGATGCATAATCTTGATACCACGCAGCCTTATCCGGGCGTGATGGAAATGTTACAGGAGTTGAAGGATAGAGGCAAGAATATTGCCGTGGTGAGCAATAAGTTCTATGCTGCCACCCAAGCCCTCTGTCGCCATTTCTTTGGCGACTTGGTAGATGTGGCTATAGGTGAGCGTGAGGATATTCAGAAAAAGCCAGCCCCGGATACTGTAAATGAGGCTTTGCGTCAGATGAATGCCGATAGGGAAAGCGCTGTCTATATCGGCGACAGTGATGTAGATGTCATGACCGCCAAGAACAGCGGAATGCCTTGCATCAGTGTGCTTTGGGGATTCCGCGATCTCGAATTCCTTATCGCACATGATGCTAGAATATTTGTTACATCCCCACTGCAGATCTGTTAGTTGATTCCGTGTTCTTCTACGAATTTCACCACATCATCCCTGTTGGTGTCAGAGATAGGCACCGCCAGTTTGCCATAGACTACCTTCATGTTCTGGATGTAGTCAAAATTAGTTAGATTGGCAATGAAAGAGCGGTGCACTCTTCTGAATTTTTGGCGCGGAAGTTTCTCTTCCAGGCGTTTCAGGTTGCCCAGGGTCATGATGTTGCGTCCGTCCGCCATGTGGAACTTCACGTAATCTTTCACGCTCTCGATAAAGAGTATGTTCTCGAAAGGAATTCGGGTGTATTTGCTTTCGTTCTTCACCACTACAAAGCCATCGCGTTTGATAGGGTTGTAGGCATCGTCCTGCATATAATGGTCGAATACCTTCTGACAGGTCTGTATGAAGTCTTCGTATAGGATAGGCTTGACCAGATAGTCGAAGGCGTTCACCTTGTATGCTTCGATGGCATACTCCTTGAATGCGGTGGTGAAGATAATCTTCACGTTCATCGGCACGAGCTTGGCAAACTCGAGTCCGCTGATCTGCTGCATGTGGATAGCAAGAAACAGAATGTCAAGATGGCTGTGGTGGATTCCATCTACAGCTTCGATGGCGTTGTGGTACGCACCGATAAGATTGAGGGATGGTGTATCCTCAACATAATGCTTCAGCAAAGCCAAAGCCTCAGGATCTTCATCTATGATGGCGCAGTTTAATATCATACTTATTTTTATTTTTTGATTAGTTGGATGGTATTATCATTTATTTGCCCTAATAACGGCTGATTTCCCGTTTTATTGTATCCGAAAGAACTTTTTTTCTTGAAATCTTATTTTTATTCTTTTTCCCTTAAATTTGCTTAATCTATTTGGCGGTTTGCCGAAAAAGCGTTACTTTTGGGGATTGAATCGAATATATCGGTTCGGAATCGGTCAAACTCCGCTCCGGACACGCAATCATGTGGTCAGGGAATGGCTGTAATACCGGTTCTTTTCGAAATCAAAATGATGATAAACGACATGAATGATAAGAAAAACAATTCTATAAGATATTTTTCTGTAAGCACGTTTTTGCTTACAGGTAAGCAGATGATGCTGGCGATGATGCTGGCATGTTCGCCTCTTGCCATGTCGGCGCAGAAAATCTCACTCGGTAGCTGCATCACCCGTGATGGCGGTCAGTATAAGGGAGAGATGGTAAGCGGCAAACCACAGGGCAAGGGATCTACCATATATAAGAATGGTGATACTTACGAGGGTGCCTACGTCAAGGGAAAGCGCAGCGGATATGGCGTATATACTTTCTCGGATGGCGAGAGATACGAAGGACAGTGGCTGCAGGACCAGCAGCACGGCAAGGGTACCTATTACTTCCAGAACAATAATAAGTATGTAGGACTCTGGTTCCGCGATTTCCAGCACGGACATGGCGTGATGTACTATTACAATGGTGATAAGTATGACGGCGACTGGTATAAGGATAAGCGACAGGGAAAAGGTACCTACACCTATTCCAACGGTGCCAAATACAAAGGCCAGTGGATGAACGACATGAAGAATGGAAATGGATTCTTTGATTGGGGAGATGGAACCACCTATGATGGACAGTGGGTAGATAACCAGCGCTCAGGCAAGGGTACCTTTAAATATGCTGACGGTGATACCTATATTGGTGACTGGAAGGATGATATCCAGGACGGTAAGGGTATCTACAAATTCCATAACGGTGATATTTATGAAGGTGATTATTCGCAGGGTGAACGTACCGGTGAAGGTATTTTCCGCTCAGCCAGCGGTTCGAAATATACCGGACAGTTTGTGGATGGTCAGCGTTCCGGACAGGGTACTTTTGTATGGAAGAATGGCGACATCTATGTTGGCAGCTGGAAAGACGACCTGCAGAACGGTAGGGGAAAGTTGACCAAGAAGAACGGCGACATCTTTGAAGGCGAGTTTAAGAAGGGATATGTGGATGGCAACGTGGTGATACATTACGCCAACGGCAACCGCTTCAAGGGAGTCTATCATAATGGTAAACGTGAGGGCTTCTGTATCGAGGAAAACAAGGACGGCAAGCGCTTCGAGGGCAACTATAAGAAGGATGCACGCGATGGCAGATTCGTAGAGAAAGACCGCAATGGTCAGGTTACAGCCAAGGGTGTATATGAGAACGGAAAGCGATTTGAGGATTAAACTTCCGGCAAGAATTGAATCATCATTCAATCTGGAGGCAATTATCCGCTTATCCGCTTCTATGCTTTCCTGAAATATAAACTTAAAAATGTAGAAATCAATCACAAAATTCAATATACTATGGTAATTGATACATTAGACAATTTGGAGAAATATGTTTCTCTTAATCCACTCTTCACAGAAGTAGTGAAGTTTATCAACGAGACTGATCTCACTAAGTTGGAGACCGGCAAGCATCCTATCCTGGGTGATGATCTCTTTGTGAATATCGCTGTAGCTCATGGCAAGACCGAGGAAGAAGCTACCATCGAGGCACATCGTCAGATGATTGATATTCAGATTCCTCTCAACACAGAGGAAACCTATGGATATTCTCCAGTGAAGGATCTACCGGAAGTGGAATACAACGAGGCTAAGGATTGCACCTTGTATCCTGGCGTGAAGGCTCAGACACTGGTAACCTGCAAGCCAGGCCAGTTTGCTATCTTCTTCCCACAGGACGGTCATCAGCCATGCATCGGCAAGGGTGATATCCATAAGGCTATCTTCAAGGTAAAGGCTTAAAAACCTTAATCAAATAGTTGAACCATCTAAAATCATGATATATGGCAACAGAAAAGAAAACTTCAGCTAAAAATACTACAGCAAAGAAGACAACAGCCAAGAAGGCTACCTGCAAGGCAACCGCCAAGTGCGCTACCAAGAAAACCGTGAAGGCTGCTGCCCCAAAACATATCGGACTCGTGAAGAACGATCCATATCTGGCAGACTTTGAGCCTGCTATCGTAGGAAGACATGAGCATGCGCTCTGGAAACTCAACCAGCTTACCCGTAATGGCAAGATTTCGCTCAGCGATTTCGCCAACGGATACGACTACTTCGGATTACACAAGACGGAGAAGGGATGGGTGTTCCGCGAGTGGGCGCCAAATGCTACCGATATCTATCTCATCGGCGATTTCAACGGCTGGCAGGAAAGCCCTAAGTATCGTGCCAAGCGTATCAAGGGCACCGGCAACTGGGAGTTGAAACTCTCGGAAAAGGCAATGAAGCACGGTGATCTCTTCAAAATGAAGGTGCACTGGGAAGGTGGAGAAGGCGAGCGTATCCCTGCATGGGCTAACCGTGTGGTTCAGGATGAGCAGACCAAGATTTTCTCTGCGCAGGTATGGAACCCTGAGCCTTACAAGTGGAAGAAGAAGACCTTCAGGCCTAACACCACTCCGCTGCTCATCTACGAGTGCCACATAGGCATGGGACAGGATGCCGAGAAGGTGGGCACCTACACGGAATTCAAGGAAAACGTGTTGCCACGTATCATAGAGGATGGTTACAACTGCATTCAGATCATGGCAATCCAGGAGCATCCTTATTATGGATCCTTCGGCTATCACGTAAGCAGCTTCTTTGCTGCCAGCAGCCGTTTCGGAACCCCAGAGGAACTCAAGGATCTCATCGATACAGCCCATCAGAATGGCATAGCTGTCATTATGGATATCGTTCACTCTCATGCAGTGAAGAACGAGATGGAAGGTCTCGGCAATCTTGCCGGTGATCCTAACCAGTACTTCTATCCTGGCGACAGACATGAGCATCCAGCTTGGGACAGTCTCTGCTTCGACTATGGTAAGGATGAGGTGATGCACTTCCTCCTGAGCAACTGCAAGTACTGGCTCAGCGAATACCACTTCGATGGTTTCCGCTTTGATGGTGTAACCTCCATGCTCTACTATAGCCACGGTCTGGGAGAGGCGTTCTGCAATTACGGTGACTACTTCAATGGTCATGAGGATGATAACGCCATCTGCTATCTCACCCTTGCCAACTGTCTGATTCACGAGGTGAACAAGAATGCCATCACCATTGCCGAAGAGGTGAGCGGTATGCCTGGATTGGCTGCCAAGTTTGCCGATGGCGGCTATGGCTTCGACTATCGTATGGCAATGAATATTCCAGACTACTGGATCAAGACCATCAAGGAGTTGAAGGATGAAGACTGGAAGCCATCCAGCATTTTCTGGGAAATCAAGAACCGTCGTGCAGACGAGAAGACCATCTCTTACTGCGAGAGCCACGACCAGGCACTGGTAGGCGACAAGACCATCATCTTCCGCCTGATAGATGCTGATATGTACTGGCACTTCAAGAAGGGTGATGAGAACGATATGGTTCACCGAGGCATAGCCTTGCACAAGATGATCCGTCTGGCTACTGCTTCTACCATCAATGGCGGCTACCTGAACTTCATGGGTAATGAGTTCGGTCATCCAGAGTGGATTGATTTCCCTCGCGAGGGTAACGGATGGAGCTACAAGTATGCTCGCAGACAGTGGAATCTGGTAGATAACAAGGATCTCTGCTATCACTATCTCGGCGACTTCGACAAGGAGATGCTCAAGACAATTAAGAGTGAAAAGAACTTTAACAAGACACCAGTTGTTGAAATCTGGCACAATGATGGCGATCAGGTACTCGCTTATATGAGAGGCGACCTGCTCTTCGTCTTCAACTTCTCGCCAACCCGCTCGTTTACCGACTATGGCTTCCTGGTACCTACCGGTGCCTATAGTGTGGTACTCGATACCGACAACAAGGCGTTTGGTGGAAACGGTCTGAACGATGACGAGATGACCCACCTCACCAACTATGACCCTGTGTATGTGAACGATCGCAAGGAGTGGTTGAAGCTCTACTTGCCAGCCCGTTCGGCACTGGTGCTCAAGAAAAATTAAACATAGATATATGGATCATAAAAGGAATAGCACGGCGAAGATGCGCTTCGCCTGTGCTATCATTTTTTTAGTTTTTGCTTATACATTCCTGGCTTGTTATCAGGCAGATATTTTAGCCGTGGCGCAGCATGTCTTATCAGAAGGTAAGACAGATTATTTCTATACGCTTGCACCGCTGCTTGTTACCTTTGTATGCTTTCTGCTGCAGTTGGGAGCATACGCGGTGACTCGTGTGAAGCGTCGTTTTCACGGACTTACTTATTTCCCTTCATTCCTTTTGCTGGCCCTGATAGCCGATGTGCCTACCCATGTTGATACCAGTGTATCGCTGGGCTGGTGGTGGCTTGTTCTGCCTTTCAGTCTGCTGGTCTGGGCTGGCGTGATGTGGGTGGTCAGACAGTTGGAACCTCTTGAGCAGGAACCGCATAGTTTCGGTTGGTTCTCGCGTTACTCATGGGTGAACATCTCCCAGCTTGTCGTGATGATGCTGGCAGTTATCTTCATCACCAACAATGATCGCCTCTTTCACGAAAGAATGAAGATGGAACACCTGATGAAAGAAAAACAGTATGAAAAAGCTTTAGAGGTTGGAGAGAAATCCCTGCAGACCGATTCGTCGCTTACGATGCTCCGTATAGCCTGTCTTTACAGAACGGGCGAGCTGGGCAGCCGTCTTTTCTCCTATCCATTGGTAGGCGGCAGCCAATCGATGTATATCAATGGCACGTCCGTCAAGGCATTGATGTGGCAGGCTCCGGTGTGGATGTATGGAACATCGCCCTGGATGAAGAAACATCGTCTGAAGTATCGCCTCTCGAAGGAGTACGAGCTTTGTGCGCTCCTGCTGGACAAGAAGCTCGATGAATTTGTCCGCAAGCTGGTTAAGTATCACGAATTGACCAAGCTGCCAACTCATTACAAAGAGGCACTTTTGCTCTATTGTCATCTTCGGACGCATCCTATCGTAGAGTTTCACGACAACGTGATGGATGCCGATTTTTCTGATTATCAGTCGATGGAGCGTAAGTATAGCAATCCGGTAGAACGCCAGTCTGTTCTCCGCGATACATACAGCAACACATATTGGTACTATTATGATTATGGAAATAAATAATAGATTGAGACATAAAATATCGGGATATAGAAGTAAATGGGGATATCCGTTTTTCCGCAACTTGGCGAGTGTCCTATTGTGGATGCTCCTTCTTGTGCCATCTGCGGGCTTTGCCCAGAAGAAGGAAATACAATTGGCGAAGGATCAGGTGAAGTCGGGCAAGAACCTGCCTCAAGCGCAGGCGAGCATGCAGAAACTTCTGGCTGATTCTGCCAATCAGAACAACAAGAAAATCTGGAACCTCTATTTCGATGCCGTACGTAAGCAATACGAGCAGGGTAACGAAAAGCTCTATCTCAAGCAGAAGTATGATACTGCCCAGCTCTTCAATTTCACCCGACAGCTCTTCGAGATTGCGCAACAGTTTGATTCTGTAGAGATGGTTCCTAATAGAAAGGGAAAGGTGGAAATCGAATTCCGTAAGCAGCATGCTGATTATCTTTCCCATATCCGCACCAATCTCTTTAATGGTGGACTGTGGTTCCTCGGTAAGAAGAAGTATGCCGATTCCTATAAGTTCTTCGACCGTTATATAGATTGTGCCAACCAGCCGCTGTTCCAGTCGTACGATTACAGTCTGAAGGACAAGCATCTGCCTCTGGCTGCCTATTATGCCGTATATTCCGGCTATAAGATGAAGGATCCCAAGGCAACGCTGCATCATTCTTATGTAGCGCTGAAAGATACCGTGCATTACAACTATATGTTGCAGTATCTTGCCGAAACCTATTATCTGGAGAAGGATACTGCGCGCTATCTGGCATCGCTCAAGGAAGGATTCGAACGGGTACCTACCTTTCCGTATTTCTTCCCACGACTCGTGGAGTTTTATGTAGATATCAATCAGCTGGATTCTGCGATGGCAGTAGTAGATAAGGCTCTCACCATTGTGCCAGACAGTGATATGTATCTTGTTGCCAAAAGCAATATCCTCTTCGAGCAAAGCAAGCTCCAGGAGTGTATCAAGGTAAGCGATAAGGCTATCTCCGTGAATGAGGAACTTGCCGATCCATATTATAATGCAGGCATCTGTTACTTCAATATGGCAGTAGAGCAGGATAAGAGTTCGCAGACTTCGAGAAAGGTGCGTGAACAGGTGGATGCCAATTACAGGAAGGCACTCCCTTATCTGGTAAAATACAGAAAGCTCCAGCCTGATGAGCAATCCAAGTGGGCTTTCCCGCTCTATACCATCTATCTGAACCTGAATATGGGTAAGGAGTTTGATGAAATAGATAAAATCATGAAGAAAAGGTAATCTCTTTTTCAATAAATAAAAGACAATGATAGATAGAATTTTAGATAAGTTGGGTATCGAACTCAACGATATGCAGCAGGATGCGATGCAGGCCGTGCTGCACACCGATAGAGATGTGGTAGTGCTTTCGCCTACGGGTAGTGGTAAGACGCTGGCTTATCTCCTGCCGCTCTCGCAACTCATTGATGCCGGCGACGATGAGCCGCAGGCTATCGTGGTGACTCCTGGTAGAGAGCTGGCGCTGCAGTCTGCCACCGTACTCAAGAATATGGGTAGCGGACTTCGTGCCATGGCTTGTTATGGAGGTCGTGCGACAATGGATGAGCATCGTGTGATGAAGCAGGTGCGCCCACAGATTGTCTTCGGAACTCCAGGCCGTCTGAACGATCATCTCGATAAGGGTAATCTGAACCGTTACCATATCAGATATCTGGTAATCGACGAATTTGATAAATGTCTGGAAATGGGTTTCCAGGATGAGATGAGCCGTCTGGTGAAATCGCTTCCAGGCTTGCGCCGTCACTTCCTGCTTTCTGCTACCGAGGCTGAGGAGATTCCTCGTTTCGTACACATGGGCAGAGTAGAGAAGATAGATTATCGAATGGACGAGGAGCAGGTGCCTGAACGTGTACATATATATAAGGTGGAAAGTCCGGTGAAGGATAAGCTGGAGAGTCTGGGTATGCTGCTCCGCAGTTTGGGCGACCAGAGCACCATCGTCTTCCTGAACTATCGTGATAGCGTAGAGCGTACCAATAAGTATCTGGTGGAGCAGGGTTTTTCTACCTCTTTCTTCCATGGCGGTCTGGAGCAGAAGGAGCGCGAGGCTTCACTCTATCGTTTCAGCAATGGCAGTGCCAATATCCTGGTAAGCACCGATCTCGCATCACGTGGTCTCGACATCCCCGATATTGATAACATCATCCATTACCACATGCCGGAAAGCGAAGATGGCTATATCCATCGTGTGGGTCGTACCGCCAGATGGGAGGCACAGGGTAGAGCTTTCTTCCTGTTGGGTCCGGAAGAGCACATTCCTGAATATGTTGATGCTGAGGTAGAGGATTACGAGATTCCTGCCGTAGAGGAGTTGCCGATGCCTGCAAAGCCAAAAATGGCTACCATATATATAGGTAAGGGAAAGAAGGATAAGATCAGCAAGGGCGATATCCTGGGCTTCCTTTGCAAGAAGGGCGGATTGAATTCGTCTGAAATCGGAAAGATTGATGTCAACGACCGCTATGCCTATGCAGCGATAGCCCGACCAAAGTTGAGAAGTGTGCTCAACAATGTAAAGGGTGAGAAAATTAAGGGCGTAAAGACCATTGTAGAAGAAGTGCGATGATTTTAATATAGATAAAAGCCTCTTCTTGGAAATTATATCCAGAGGAGGCTTTTCTTGTTATAAATTGATATTTATGGCATAAATATGCGATAAATATGTTAAAAGCACTGACAAAATGAAAGATTTTTGCCCAAATCGCTAAAAATGTGCAGGAAAATTTGGTAGATTCAAATAAAATATGTAATTTCGCATCCGTAAATCCATACATTAGGGTTGCTCAGTTGCCTAAATGGGTGGATTGCGCTTATACTGTTCTTGCTAACAGGAATAGCATAGTCAGAAAACTAAAATAATTAAACAAGATGAAGAAGTACAATTTTAACGCAGGTCCATCAATGCTTCCACGTGAAGTGATTGAGAACACAGCAAAGCAGATTTTGGATTTTAATGGTTCAGGTCTTTCATTGATGGAAATCAGCCACCGTGCTAAGGATTTCCAGCCAGTTGTTGATGAGGCTGTCTCCCTTTTCAAGGAGCTTCTTGACATTCCTGAGGGTTACTCCGTAATCTTCCTTGGTGGCGGTGCGTCGTTGCAGTTCATGCAGATTCCTGCCAACTTCCTCATCAAGAAGGCTGCCTACATTAATTCTGGTACTTGGGCTAAGAAGGCAATGAAAGAGGCAAAGCATTTTGGTGAGGTCGTGGAGATCGCATCATCGTCCGACGCCAATTACACTTTCTATCCTCAGGTTCCTAACGTTGTGCCAGCCGATTGTGATTATTTGCATCTCACAAGCAACAATACTATATATGGTACCGAACTCCGTGTAGATCCAGACGTGAACGTGCCTTTGGTTTCTGATATGTCATCAGATATCATGAGCCGTCCTGTGGATGTTTCCAAGTACACCGCCATCTATGCTGGTGCCCAGAAGAACCTCTCTATGGCTGGTGTTACCGTTATCGTCGTCAAGGATGATATGCTCGGCAAGGCTCCTCGCGAGATTCCTACCATGCTCGACTATCGTACTCACGTAGAGAAGGGCAGTATGTTCAATACTCCTCCTGTAGTTCCTATCTATACTTTGATGGAGAACCTCCGCTGGTTGAAGGCAAATGGTGGTGTAGAGGCTGCTGACAAGCGAGCTCACGAGCGTGCAGAGGTTCTCTATGCAGAGATTGACCGCAACAAGCTCTTCAAGGGTACCGTGGAAGAGGCATCCCGCTCATTGATGAACATCTGCTTCGTGATGAACGATGAGTACAAGGAGCTGGAGAAGCCATTCCTTGACTTCGCTACAGAGCGTGGCATGGTTGGTGTCAAGGGTCACCGTTCTGTAGGTGGTTTCCGTGCCAGCTGCTACAATGCACAGACCATGGAGGGTGTTCAGGCACTCGTCAAGGCTATGCAGGAATTTGAAGCTCAACACTAATTGATAATTTATAATTAACAATTAATAATTTATAATTATCCTTGGTGATAATTGATTCTTAAAGGATTCAAGTATGAAAGTATTAGTTGCAACAGAAAAGCCATTCGCAGCAGCTGCTGTCGAGGGCATTAAGAAAGAAATAGAGGGAGCAGGCAACGAGTTGGTACTGCTCGAAAAATATACAGAGAAGGCTCAGCTTCTCGATGCCGTGAAGGATGTGGATGCGATGATTATCCGTTCTGACAAGGCTGATGCCGAGGTGCTCGACGCTGCCAAGAACCTCAAGATTATCGTTCGCGCCGGTGCTGGTTATGATAATATCGACCTGGCTGCTGCTACTGCTCACAACGTAGTAGCCGAGAATACTCCTGGTCAGAATTCTAACGCTGTAGCCGAGTTGGTATTCGGCTTGCTGGTATTTGCCGTTCGTAATTTCTACAATGGTAAGGCTGGCTGTGAGTTGAAGGGTAAGAAGTTGGGTATCCTGGCATTTGGTAACGTGGGTCGTAATGTAGCTCGCATCGCCAAGGGCTTCGGCATGAATGTGTCTGCTTATGATGCCTTCTGCCCTGCAGATGTCATCGAGGCTGCCGGTGTTCACGCCGTGAAGTCTCAGGATGAGCTGTTCCAGACTTGCGATATCGTTTCTCTTCATATCCCTGCTACTCCAGAGACTATCAAGAGCATCGATTACAAGACCGTGAACCAGTTGCCTAAGGGTGGTATTCTTATCAATACAGCCCGTAAGGAGGTCATCAATGAGCCTGAGCTCCTGAAGCTTCTTGCTGAGCGTGAGGATTTGAAGTTCATCACCGACATCAAGCCAGATGCTGATGCCGACTTCGCCAAGTTCGAGGGTCGCTACTTCTCAACCCCTAAGAAGATGGGTGCGCAGACAGCCGAGGCTAACATCAATGCTGGTATCGCAGCTGCCAAGCAGATCAATGCATTCTTTGCAGATGGCTGCACCAAGTTCCAGGTAAATAAGTAATTATTCATCCCGAATATATAGCTCATGAAGAGTGCTTTTTCACCGAAGCACTCTTGATGGGCTTTTCGTGTTTTTATTCATCTTGACAAAGTAAATTATAACATTATGGCAATAGTAAAACCTTTCAAGGGCATTCGCCCTCCAAAAGATTTAGTAGAGCAAGTTGAGTCTCGTCCATACGATGTCCTCGATTCAGAGGAAGCTCGTGCTGAGGCTGGCGATAACGAGAAAAGCCTTTATCATATCATTAAACCTGAAATCAACTTCGAACCGGGTACTTCTGAATACGACCCTCGTGTTTATGAGAGCGCAGCAGAGAACTTCAAGAAGTTTCAGGAGAACGGCTGGTTGAAGCAGGATGATAAAGAACAGTATTATATCTATGCACAGACCATGAATGGCAAGACACAGTATGGTCTTGTTGTGGGTGCATACGTTAATGATTATATGACGGGTGTCATCAAGAAGCATGAGCTTACCCGCCGTGATAAGGAAGAGGACCGCATGAAGCACGTTCGTGTCTGCAATGCAAACATCGAACCGGTCTTCTTTGCTTATCCTGATAATCCGGTGCTCAATGAGATTCTGATGCGTTATGCTGCTACAGCACCGGAGTATGATTTCATCGCTCCAGTCGATGGCTTCCGTCACCAGTTCTGGATTGTCAGCGATGATAAGGATATCGAAACCATCACCGCTGAATTTGCCAAGATGCCTAGCCTCTATATCGCCGATGGACATCACCGTTCTGCTGCCGCAGCTTTGGTGGGTGCTGAGAAGGCGAAGCAGAATCCGAACCATACCGGTAAGGAGGAATACAACTATTTCATGGCTGTCTGCTTCCAGGCAAGTCAGCTTACCATCCTCGATTACAACCGAGTAGTGAAGGACTTGAATGGCTTGACTTCAGAACAGTTCCTCGATGCTCTTACCAAGAACTTCGAAGTTATTGAGATTGATGCGATTAATGTGAATGTATCTGGCGATGAGGAGGGTATCCCATGCTATGAGAAGATTGCCATTGATGAAGCAATCAAGCAGTTTGGATTGGATATTCTGAAGCCAGCAGCGCTTCATTCTTTCCTCGTGTATCTCGACGGTAAGTGGTATGGCTTATTTGCCAAGCCGGGAACCTATGATGATGAGGATCCTATCGGCGTGCTCGATGTAGATATCTCTTCCCGTCTGATTCTGGATGATATTCTGGGCATCAAGGATTTGCGTTCAGACAAGCGCATCGACTTCGTGGGCGGCCTTCGCGGACTCGGCGAGTTGAAGCGTCGTGTAGATAGTGGCGAGATGAAGATGGCTTTGGCCTTGCATCCAGTTACTATGCAGCAGATTATGGACATCGCAGACAGTGGCAAGATTATGCCTCCTAAGGCAACATGGTTTGAGCCAAAGTTGCGCAGCGGATTGATTATTCACAAGTTGGATTAATGATTGACGAATTTAAGACTATATCAGATACAGTAGGCGAGGGATATTACACCGAGAAAAGGAGTAAGTTTCTCGCCTTTGCTCACCACGTTACCACTGTTGACGAGGTGAAGGAGATTGTTGCCGGGTACCGTAAGAAATATTACGATGCCCGACATTGTTGTTATGCCTATATGTTGGGTCCTGAGCGCACCGAGTTCCGTGCCAATGATGATGGTGAACCATCTTCTACGGCTGGCAAGCCTATCCTGGGACAGATTACGAAAGCAGAATTGACGGATATTCTCATTGTCGTCATCCGCTATTTCGGAGGAGTCAAGCTGGGTACCAGCGGATTGATCGTTGCCTATCGTGAAGCAGCGATAGATGCCCTGGCGCATTGCGAGGAGGTAACGCAGCAGGTAGAGGAAATCGTAACCTATGATTTCACCTATCCGATGATGAATGATGTGATGAGGATTGTCAAGGAGATGAATCCGCGCATCGTGGATCAGACTTTCGACAATACCTGCAGCATCAAGCTGTCAATCAGGAAGAGCGAGGCAGAGCAATTGCGCACCCGCCTGAAAAAACTTTCCTTCGAATAATTTCGGGAAGTGAATCGCTGATTTTTCGCAAGTTAGCGCCACACGCCCTGAAAGGGCAGAAGCTCCTAGCCCAGGGCAACGCCCTGGGTTTTTTATGCCCGCAAGCCTGTCGTCCTGTAAGGGCAAAAGCTTTAAAACCTGGTGTTTAGTAAAGCTTTTGCCCTTACAGGGCGCCTTGTTGATTGCTATTATACCCAGGGCGTTGCCCTGGGCTAGGAGCTTCTGCCCTTTCAGGGCGTGCTGCTTCTATCCTTTTTCTTCCAATTCCTTCTGCAATCGGATGATTTCGTCGCGATATTGTGCTGCCTGCATGAAGTCGAGGTCCTTGGCGGCTTGTTTCATCAGAGCAGTGGTATTGGCAATGCTCTTCTCCAGTTCCTCCCTGCTCATGCTGCGGACGATAGGGTCGGCAACCATCGTGGCGCTATCTGGTTCGATATAGACACGCTGTCTGGACCCTTCGGCTCCCTTGATGTTCTTATGATCCATGATTCCTTTGGCTTTCTCGGCACTCTTGATGCTCTTGATGGTGGCTGCACCTGAAGCTGCTTCTTCTTCCTTGCCCATAGGCAGTGCAGAGGTAATCGCCTTCTGAATCTGCTTTGGCGTAATTCCATGGTCGGCATTGTATTTCAGCTGGATGCTTCGTCGGCGGGCAGTCTCATCAATGGTCTTCTGCATGCTGTCTGTGATATTGTCCGCATACATAATCACCTTGCCGTTCACGTTTCTGGCAGCACGGCCGGCTGTCTGGGTCAGAGAACGGTGACTGCGCAGGAATCCCTCCTTGTCTGCATCGAGGATGGCGACAAGCGAAACCTCAGGCAAGTCAAGTCCCTCGCGGAGCAGATTCACACCCACCAGTACATCATACACGCCTGATCGCAGATCGTTCATGATCTTCACGCGGTCGAGCGTTGCCACATCGCTATGGATATAGGCAGCCTTTACATTGTGGTTCAGCAGGAACTCTGTCAGCTCCTCTGCCATACGTTTGGTAAGGGTGGTGATGAGTACACGTTCATCCCGGTGGGTTCTGGTCAGAATCTCATCGAGCAGATCATCAATCTGGTTTTCGCTTGGGCGTACTTCTATCTCCGGATCGAGCAATCCCGTAGGACGGATCAGCTGTTCTACTACCACACCTTCAGATTCTCTCAACTCATAGTCGGCTGGAGTAGCACTCACGTAGATAGCCTGATGAATCATACTGTGAAATTCCTCGAAGGTGAGCGGACGGTTGTCGAAGGCGGCAGGCAAACGGAAACCGTATTCCACCAGGTTCTTCTTTCGGGCTCTATCGCCACCATACATCGCCCCGATCTGCGGAATGCTCACATGGCTCTCATCTACTACCAGAAGGAAATCTTTCGGGAAGAAATCGAGCAGACAGTATGGCCGCTCTCCTTCATGTCGGCCATCGAAATATCTCGAATAGTTCTCGATGCCCGAGCAGTGGCCCAGCTCCTTGATCATCTCCATGTCGTATTCCACGCGCTCCTTGATGCGCTGTGCCTTGATGCCATCGCCTATGCTCTTGAAGAATTCTTCCTGCTTCACCAGGTCGTCCTGTATCATTCTGATGGCGATTTCCTGCTGCTCCTTGCTGGTTACAAAAAGGTTGGCAGGATAAATCTCATATTCTTCGAAGGAGGCGAGTCGGTGATAGGTGAGGGAATCTACCTCCTCGATGCTGTCTATCTCGTCATCCCACCAGGTTACTCGCAGCACATTGTCGCTGTACGCCATGAAGATATCTACCGTTTCTCCCTTTACGCGGAAGTTGCCGCGCTGCAGTTCGATGTCGTTTCTTACATAGAGGGCATCTACCAGTTTCCGGAGAAATTCATTTCTGTCGAGTTGCTGTCCCCGGTGAATCTTGATGATGTTTTCCTGCATAGCTACTGGTCCACCCATACCATAGATGCATGATACGGAAGAAACCACGATGACATCTTTTCTGCCTGAAAGCAAAGCGGAAACGGCACCCAGACGGAGCTTGTCGATCTCATCATTGATGGCGAGATCTTTTTCTATATAGGTATCCGTGGTTGGCAGATATGCCTCCGGCTGGTAATAGTCGTAGTAGGAAACGTAATACTCCACGGCATTATCGGGGAAGAAGCCTTTCATCTCCTGATAAAGCTGGGCGGCAAGCGTCTTGTTATGACTCAGGATAAGAGTCGGCTTGCCCACGTTGGCTATCACGTTTGCTACGGTGAAGGTCTTGCCGGAACCGGTTACGCCAAGCAACACCTGTGCGGGCTCTCCCTGCTGGATGCCTTCGGTGAGTTGTCGGATGGCTTGCGGCTGATCACCCGTTGGTTGATATTCTGATGTGATTTTAAAGTCCATAATCTCAATTTTTGGGTGCAAAAATACAAAAAAAACGGCATTAATCGTTATAAAGATTAATTATTTGCGAAAAAATGTATTTTTTCTTTTGATAATAAGCAAATTATCTGTAACTTTGCATCCACAAAAGTAATAATATGAAGAAATCAATACTAATCGCAGCTAGTGTAGCATTGCTTCTCACGGGCTGTGCGAGCGAATATAATCAGGTATATAAGGCAGCAACACCTACCTATAAGTACGAGTATGCCAAGCAGTGTTTTGCACAGGGCAAGTATTCTCGTGCCATTCCTCTGTTGCAGGAAGTTGTAACCATGAAGAAGGGTTCAACTGAGGGCGAGGAGTGTCTCTATATGTTGGCGATGGCTGAGTATGGCTTGAAGGATTACGAAACGGCATCAGAGTATTTCAAGAAATATTATGCCAGCTATCCGAAGGGACAGTATGCAGAGATGGCGAAGTACTTTGTGGGCGAAAGCCTCTATCAGAATGCCCCGGAGCCTCGACTCGACCAGAGTACTACTTATACTGCGATTACAGCCTTCCAGGAGTTCCTCGATCTCTTCCCGGATGCTCATCTCAAGGCTCAGGCTACCAACCGTCTCTTTGCCTTGCAGGATCTCCTGGTAGAGAAGGAGTATAAGAGTGCACACCTGTACTTCGATATGGGTACTTACTTCGGCAACTGCACCAATGGCGGCAACAATTATGAGGCTTGTATCGTTACAGCGCAGAATGCCCTCAAGGATTATCCTTACAGCAACAAGCGCGAGGAATTTGCTACACTCATCATGAAGAGCAAGTATGAACTGGCGAAGATGAGTGTTGAGAGCAAGCAGCTGGAGCGCTATCAGGATGCTGAGGATGAATGCTATGGCTTCATCAATGAGTATCCGGATTCTAAGGAGCGTGCCACTGCCGAGAAATATATCGAGAAGTGCAAGGCTTTCGAGAAGGCACATCCTGAGGATACACTCGACAAGCTCGCAGGGGACAACAAATAATGCCCCTCACAGCTTACTAGCAGGAAACGATAGATAAAAATAGAATAATATATATAGTACTATAAATTATGGATTATAAGAAATCAAAAGCACCAGTTAACACAGTTACTCGTAACATCATGGATCTCTGTGATGATACGCATAACATTTACGAGAGTGTTGCAATCATCGCTAAGCGAGCTAACCAGATCTCGCTTGAGATTAAGCAGGACTTGAGCAAGAAACTCTCTGAGTTTGCTTCTTACAACGATTCTTTGGAAGAGGTCTTCGAGAACCGTGAGCAGATTGAGATCTCTCGTTTCTATGAGAAGTTGCCAAAGCCAACTTTGATTGCTACAGAGGAGTTTGTAGAGAAGAGCATCTATTGGCGTGATCCAAGTGTGCCAGCTCACTCTTCTGATGAGGATGAACTCTAAACAAGACAGGTAGAGTTATGATACAGCGTAAACAAACCCTGTTTTTGCTTTTAGCTGTTATTGTATGTGCGCTGGGTCTGTTCTTTCCTATTGGCAGTATAGCGCCAGAGGGAATGGGAACAGACAGTATGGTTTACAATCTGGGTGTGGTGACAGGCGAGGGCGGTCTTGCTGTCTCTGCCACCTGCATCCCTCTGTTTGTCCTGCTCAGCGTAACAGCAATCTTATCGTTGGTAACGATATTCCTTTATAAGAATCGCAAGGTACAGATGAGTCTCTGCAAATGTACCATGCTGCTTCAGGTATTGTGGGTGATTGATTATGTCTTGATTCTCCTGGGTATCATTCCTATTCCAGAGGTTCAAGGCAAGATGGGCATCGAGTTCGCAGCCTGTCTGCCAATCGTCAGCCTGATACTTGTCGCAATGGCATATAAGGGCGTAAATGATGACGAAAAGTTGGTAAAAGCCGCTGATCGCATCCGATAAAGCCCTGATTCTTAAAAGAAATGCTAAAAAAGCCTATAAAATAGGAGAAAAATTTGTGGGTACCAAATAAAAGTAGTACCTTTGCACCCGCTGTCACGAGATGACAGCATAAAATTCAAACCTCATTAATAATTAAATTAAAATTAGATTTAAAAAATGGCAACAAAAATCAGATTGCAGCGCGGCGGTCGTAAGAACTATGCTTTCTATAGCATCGTAATCGCTGACGTTAGAGCACCACGTGATGGTAAATTTACTGAGAAGATTGGTACTTTCAACCCTAACACCAATCCTGCTACTGTAGATTTGAATTTCGAGCGCGCACTCTACTGGGTAGAGACAGGTGCACAGCCAACAGACACAGTTCGCAACATCCTCAAGGGCGAGGGCGTTTACTTGATGAAGCACCTCAAGGGTGGCGTTAAGAAGGGCGCATTCGACGATGCTGAGGCTCAGAAGCGTTTCGACGCTTGGAAGAATGGCAAGGACGCTAAGGCTTCTGCTGTTCGCGAGGGCGACGCTAAGGCTAAGAAGGAAGCTGCTGCTAAGGAGCTCGAGGCAGAGAAGAAGATGAACGAGGCAATCGCTAAGAAGGTAGCTGAGAAGAAGGCTGCTGCTGCCGCTGCTGCTGCAGAGGCTGCTGCTGAGACTGAGGCTACAGAGGAGGCTCCAGCTGAGGCTTAATCTTCTAAAAGAATCTTCTTTGGAGATTGAAAAGTATAAAGGTCGATTACTCTTATGAAGAGTGTCGGCCTTTTTTTGTTGCCTGTTTTTACAATAAATCCCCTGTTTTTGCAATAAATCTCCTGGATTTGCGTTAAAGTATTATGGGAAAGACTAAGAAAATGGATGAAAGATTGGATTCTGAAAAGAACAGCTATTCGCATATATTGAAATATACCGGATTGTTTGGAGGAGTACAGGGGCTGAATATGCTCGTTGGCGTAGTCAGGAATAAATTTACCGCTATGTTCCTGGGACCTTCAGGTATGGGATTGCTGTCTCTTTTCAATTCTACTTCCAGTTTTCTTTCTTCTGCTTCCAATCTCGGTATTCCTACCAGTGGCGTTAGAGTGGTTTCTGAGGCAGATACCGGAAGCGGGATAGACCAGGCTGTTGCTCAGGTCCGTTTACTCAGTCTGCTTTCTGCTTTTCTGGGTGCTTTGATTTGTGCTCTTTTAGGCCCCTTGCTTAATCTCTTCACCTTTTCGTGGGGAAATCATACCCTGCATTTCATTTTGTTGGCTCCTACTATCTTCTTTACCATATTGGCTGGTGGCGAGACGGCTATTCTCAAAGGATTGGGTAAGCTCAAGGCATTGGCAGTGCAGTCTTCTTTATTAGCGCTTTTGTCTTTGCTGTTTTCTGTACCCATCTATGGCTATTTCGGAGAGCAGGGTATTCTCGTAGTGCTTTTTCTGTTGGCATTAAGCCAATGGTTTCTTGCCTTTTGGTTTTCTCGTAAGGAAAAGCCGTTTCGCTTGTGCTTTTCCAGGAGCCAGTTGGTTAAAGCTTTCCCGATGGTTCGTCTGGGACTCTCGTTTGTCTTGGCTGGAATGATGAGTAGTGGTGCCGAATTTCTAGTAAGAGCCTTTCTCAATCAGCAGGGAGATCTCGCCGTGGTTGGTCTTTTCAATTCCGGTATTACCCTGGTGCTGGTGTATGGTGGTATGATCTTTTCGGTGATGGAAACCGATTATTACCCCCGTCTTTCTGCAGTAAAGAGTGAGGAGAATGGTGTGGTCGAGGCGGAAAACCGTAATCTGATTGTAAACAGACAGTTAGAGATGAACATCCTCTTGATGGGTCCAATCATCATTGCCATTATCCTGTTGCTTCCTATCGCCATACCATTATTATACAACAGCCAGTTTCTTGGTGTCTTGGGTATGACTCAGATTGCAGCAGCAGGGTTATTATGGAAGGCGTTTTATCTGCCACTGGAGTATATACCTTTGTCTAGGGGGGAGGCTCGGATATTTCTGGTTCAGGAATGCTGTTGCGTATTATTGCTCATCGTCAGCGAAATCATCGGCTATCTATGGTATGGTCTGGATGGCTTGGGGGCAGGTATTGTAGTAGCCTATGTTCTGGAGTCGATAGGAGTCTTTGTTTTCTGTCATGCTCATTATGCCTATCGCCTGAGTTTCCTGGCTGGCAAGCATCTGATGGTTCATCTTCTGAATCTGCTGCTGATAGGAGGTGTAGTATGGTTGTGGGATGCAGATTCCTGGGGCTATTGGCTGCTTGGTCTTTTCCTGTTCCTGGATTCTCTGGCGTATAGTCTCACGAAAATTCACCGTTCGTTGAAGCAATAACAGAGGGTAGGTCGCTTGCTTATAAATATCATTACAAATTTCTGAAAATCAAAATAATCTTTAAGGAGAAATATTTCTATCCTTAAAGAAAAATATATTTTTCCTTAAGGATATTTTTATTTTTTCTTAAGGGAAAATTTTGTGTCTCTACTTTCCTTATTTTTCGGGCTTTTGGGTATGAAGATTAGAAAGTAGAATTTTTCTTACACGATATTGGGTTGTTGCATATAGTTCAGATAGGGGATAGATATTCTTTCGTATCGTTTGTATGAATATGAAAATCCCTGTAACTTATAACAAGTTACAGGGATCATTTATACTTATTGTTCTGTTATCTCAAAGAAATTACTTCTTGTTGATAGCGAGGTCGATAGCTACAGCGATAGCAACAGTAGCACCAACCATAGGGTTGTTACCCATACCGAGGAAGCCCATCATCTCTACGTGAGCAGGAACTGAAGAAGAACCTGCGAACTGAGCATCTGAGTGCATACGACCCATAGTATCAGTCATACCGTAAGAAGCAGGACCAGCAGCCATGTTATCTGGGTGCAATGTACGACCTGTACCACCACCAGAAGCTACTGAGAAGTATGGCTTACCAGCAGCAATACGCTCCTTCTTGTATGTACCAGCTACTGGGTGCTGGAAACGTGTAGGGTTTGTAGAGTTACCAGTGATAGATACATCTACATCCTCGCTCCAGTTGATAGCAACACCCTCGCGAACGTCGTCAGCGCCGTAGCAGTTAACCTTAGCACGTGGACCGTCGCTGTAAGCGATGCGGTTAACAACCTTCAACTCACCTGTGTAATAATCAAACTTTGTCTGAACGTATGTGAAACCGTTGATGCGGCTGATGATCTGAGCAGCATCCTTACCAAGACCGTTCAAGATAACGCGCAATGGGTTCTTGCGAACCTTGTTTGCCATCTCAGCAATCTTGATAGCACCCTCAGCAGCAGCGAAAGACTCGTGACCAGCCAAGAAAGCGAAGCACTGAGTCTCCTCACGGAGCAAACGAGCAGCCAAGTTACCGTGACCAAGACCAACCTTACGGTCGTCAGCTACAGAACCAGGGATGCAGAAAGCCTGCAAACCGATACCGATAGCCTCAGCTGCATCAGCAGCAGTCTTAGCACCTTTCTTGATAGCGATAGCAGCACCAGCTACATACGCCCACTTAGCGTTCTCGAAGCAGATACGCTGAGTATCTTCACACATCTGATAAGGGTCAACACCTGCGTCCTCGCAGATTTGATTAGCCTCTTCCAAGCTCTTGATACCGTTAGCATTAAGAGCAGCAAGAACCTGCTTCTCGCGACGTTCCTGACTTTCGTAACTTACTTTTCTAATCATATCTGTATCTCCTTATTATTCTTTACGTGGATCAATTGCTTTAACAACACCCTGCTCAGCAGTTGTACGACCGTAGCTACCTGTGAACTTCTTGACAGCCTCGTTAGCGTCCATACCGTTCTTGATAGCCTCCATCATCTTGCCGAGGTGAACATACTCGTAACCACAAACCTGGCTGTCCTTATCCAAGAACTGCTTTGTGATGTAACCCTCTGTCAACTCGAGGTAACGTGTACCCTTAGCTACAGTACCGTAGAGAGTACCAGTCTGTGAACGAAGACCCTTACCCAAGTCCTCAAGACCTGCACCGATAACAAGACCGCCCTCAGAGAAAGCGCTCTGGCTACGACCGTAAACAATCTGGAGGAAGAGCTCGCGCATAGCTGTATTGATAGCATCGCAAACGAGGTCAGTGTTCAAAGCCTCAAGGATAGTCTTACCTGGAAGAATCTCAGAAGCCATAGCAGCTGAGTGAGTCATACCAGTACAACCGATAGTCTCAACGAGAGCCTCCTGAATAACGCCTTCCTTGATGTTCAAAGAGAGCTTGCAAGCACCCTGCTGAGGAGCACACCAACCCACACCGTGAGTATAACCAGAGATGTCCTTGATCTCTTTTGCCTGAATCCATTTTCCCTCTTCAGGAATTGGAGCTGGTCCGTGGTTAGGACCCTTAGCGACAACGCACATGTTGTCTACTTCTTTTGAATAGATCATATTCGCTAAATTTTATATTAATGAATATATAAAAGTATAAATTCTTCTTCTTAAATTCATATTGTTTTGCTGAAACATCGGCGTTAAACCTCAATTCCGACCACAAAAGTACAAAAAATATCTGTAAAATACCCAAAAAAGAGTATTCTTTTTAACTCTTTAACCTAATATTTAGATTTTTTCTTGGGTTTGTCCCTATTTTAATGTATCTTTGCAAACTGAAAATAGCAATTTTGAAGATTATGATTGAAGTTAAGATACAGGACGCCGTGCTTCAGCAGGCAGCGGAGGCAGGCATGGATGAATTTGTGAAGGCTTTCGTGGATGCAATCCGCGAGGCGATTGGTGGCGAACTCACTGCTGAGACCATGGCTGAGCTCAATAGCGACCAGATTACGCTCCTGGCGTGGGATACCCTGCACGAGGAGATGATGGATGGCGGTATGATTCAGCTCATCCATAACGGCTATGGTGCCTTCCTCTGGAAGAATCCTACCGACAAGGCGTTCCGTAACTGGGGGCTTGTGGAGCTTTCAAAGCTTATCAAGAAAAGTCATTTCCTCTATAAAAGTCATCATGAAGACATCGAGGGGGATATGAGCGATGAGGACTTCATGGCGCTTTATGAGAAATTCCCTGAGTTTGATGATTTCGATGATGAATTCGTGGAGAACGAGGAGGAATGGACCAGCAAGGTGGCTTTCTATATTGATGAGCATATCGAAAACTTCGTCACTATTATATAATATTAAGGTATTAGGATTATGAACAAGAAAGATAAGGAACTCCGCAAGAAGAGTCCGATACAGATACGCAACAAGAAGGCCTCGTTCGAGTACTTCTTTGTTGATACTTACACCGCTGGTATCGTACTTACCGGTACCGAGATCAAGTCGATCCGTGGCGGTAAGGCATCCCTGGTAGATTGCTACTGCGATTTCTATCAGGGTGAACTTTGGGTAAAGGGTATGAATATCTCGCCTTATTTCTATGGCTCTTTTTCCAATCATGAGGCTCGCCGCGACCGCAAGCTCCTTCTCACCAAGCGCGAATTGCGCCGTTTGGAAGAGGATAGCAAGCAGCCGGGCTTTACCATCGTGCCTACACTTGTCTTCATTGACGACAATGGACGTGCCAAGGTGGATATCGCCCTCTGCAAGGGTAAGAAGGAGTATGACAAGCGTCAGACCCTGAAGGAGAAAGAGGATAGAAGAGAGATGGATAGAGCCATTAAGCACTTTTAGACCCATGAAGAATATAAGAGAGATTGTTAAGGAGAAGATTCTGATTCTGGATGGTGCCATGGGTACTGAGATTCAGAAGTATAATCTTACAGAAGAAGACTTCAGAGGCGATCGCTTCCGCGATGTGCCGGGAATGATGAAGGGCAACAACGATATGCTCAACATCACTCGCCCTGATGTTATCTCTGATATTTACCGACGTTACCTGGAGGCGGGCGCCGACATCATTACGGCGAACACCTTCTCGTGTCAGCGCATCTCGCAGGCTGATTATCATCTGGAAGACTGTGCTAGGGAAATGGCTTTCGAAGGCGCTCGCTTGGCGCGTATCGAATGTGATAAGTTTTCTACACCAGATAAACCACGCTTCGTAGCTGGAGATGTGGGACCTACCAATAAAACTTGTTCCATGAGTCCGGACGTCAGTGATCCTGCCGCCCGGGAGATTACGTATGATGAACTTTTCACCGATGTCTGCGAACAGGTGGATGGTCTCATCGAAGGTGGTGCGGATGTCATCCTTATCGAGACCATCTTCGATACGCTCAACTGCAAGGCGATGATTGATGCTGCCATCACCATGATGAAGAAGCATGGGGTAGAACTGCCTATTATGATTAGTCTTACGGTAAGCGATCTGGCAGGCAGAACACTGAGCGGTCAGACCGTGGATGCTTTCCTGGCCTCGCTCTCTCCTTATCCTATTTTCTCGGTAGGTATGAACTGTGCCTTCGGTGCTCCCCAGATGAAGCCATTCATCGAGCATCTGGCAAAGGTTGCACCTTATTATATTAGTGCACATCCTAACGCCGGATTGCCTAACGAGATGGGACAATACGACGAGACGGCAGAGTCGATGGCTCCGCAGATAGCTGAGTTTATCGATGAGGGCATCGTCAATATCATCGGCGGCTGCTGTGGAACCAGTCCTGAATTCATCGCCCATTATGCCAGAAGTGCTGAGGGAAAGAAACCGCATCAGGTGGTGGAGAAGCCTAAGTATATGTGGCTCTCTGGTTTGGACTTGCTGCAGGTGGATGACTCTGTTCATCTGCCGGTAGATGCCAGCCGCTTCGTTAACGTAGGCGAACGCTGTAATGTGGCTGGTAGTAGGAAGTTCCTGCGATTGATTAATGAAAAAGGTTATGAGGAAGCCATCGGTATTGCCCGCAAGCAGGTGGCAGATGGTGCAGCCGTGGTGGACGTGAATATGGACGACGGACTGCTGGATGCCAAGGCAGAAATGGTGAATTTCCTCAATATGATAGCGGCAGAACCTGAGATTGCCAAGGTGCCTGTGATGATAGACTCCTCGAAGTGGGATGTGATTCTTGCCGGACTGAAGTGCTGTCAGGGTAAATGTATCGTGAATTCCATCTCCCTGAAGGAGGGTGAAGAGGTTTTCCTCTCTCATGCACGTGATGTGATGCGCTATGGTGCCGCCGTTGTGGTGATGTGCTTCGATGAAGTGGGACAGGCCACTACCTATGAGCGGCGTATCGAGATTGCCGAGCGTGCCTATCATCTCCTGGTAGATAAACTGGGAATGAATCCGCTCGATATCATCTTCGACCCGAATGTGCTTGCCATCGCTACGGGTATGGAGGAGCATGATAATTATGCCGTGGAATTCATCCGTGCCACCGAGTGGATTCATCAGAATCTGCCTGGAGCACATGTCAGTGGTGGAGTCAGTAACCTCTCGTTCTCGTTCCGCGGCAATACGTATATCCGTGAAGCGATTCATTGTGTATTCCTGCATCATGCCCAAAAGGTGGGTATGGACTTTGGTATCGTAAATGCCAAGGCAAGAATGGATTATGATAAAATACCTAAAGAACAGCTCGAACTCATCGAGGATGTGGTGTTGAACAGAAGAAAGGGTGCTGCCGATGATCTCATCGAACTGGCTGCCGAAATCAAGGCGAAGGCTGATGCGGCAAAGGCTGCAGCCAAAGCTGGCGGTGCGCCAGCTCCGAAACCAGTGGCACCAGAGTGGCGTAAGCAGGCTGTGGAGGAAAGATTGAAGTATGCCCTGCAGAAGGGTATCACTGAGTTCCTGCAGCCTGATATAGACGAGGCATTGCAGAAGTATCCGCATGCCGTGAACGTCATCGAGGGACCGCTGATGGATGGTATGAACCTGGTGGGTGAGCTCTTCGGTAAGGGTGAGATGTTCTTGCCGCAGGTGGTGAAGACGGCACGAACCATGAAGGCTGCCGTTTCCATCCTCCAGCCTCATATCGAAGCAGAGAAGCAGGGTGGAAGTACTTCTGCCGGAAAGATTCTGATGGCGACCGTAAAGGGAGATGTGCATGATATCGGTAAGAATATCGTGTGTGTGGTGATGTCGTGCAACAACTATGATATCATCGACCTGGGCGTGATGGTACCTGCCGAGCAGATTGTGAAGAAGGCGATAGAAGAGAAGGTGGATGCCATCGGCTTGAGCGGCTTGATTACTCCATCACTGGAAGAGATGGTTCACACTGCCCAGGAGATGCAGAAGGCAGGCTTGCGTATCCCGATTATGGTGGGAGGTGCTACCACGAGCGAATTGCATGTGGCGCTGAAGATTGCCCCTGTGTATGATGGACCGGTTATCTGGGTGAAGGATGCTTCGCTGAATGCCGGTATCTGTGCCCGATTCCTCAACGAGACAGAATGCCCTAAGTTTATAGCTGAACTCAATGAGCGGTACGAACGCTTGCGCAATGAGTATCACGAACAGCAGGCGAAGATTGCCTCTCTGGAAGAAGCCAGAAAGAACAAATTAGATTTGTTTTAAATCGGATAAAAAAGGTATTAGTAAATAGGATAATATGATCAAAACAGTTATTTTTGATATGGGTGGTGTCGTGATCACCCTCGACGAGAATGAGGCAGGCAAACGCTTTGTTGAGTTAGGTATGAAGGAGTTTGCCGAGAAGATGGATCCTTATAAGCAGTCGGGCTTGAATGGCGATCTGGAAGAAGGAAAGCTTTCCGAGGAGGAGTATCGCCGTCTGGTAAGCGAGAAGGTGGGTCGAGAGGTGAGCTTTGAGGAGCTGCAGCATTGCTGGCTGGGCTATATGAAGGAGGTGCCTGCCCGCAAGTTGATGACCATCAGAAATCTCAAGAAGCAGGGATATCGCGTGGTCTTGCTCAGCAATACCAATCCATACGTATCGGCTTGGACGGATAGTGAGGACTTCTCTGGCGACGGTCACCCTATCGGTGATTATTTCGATGCCATGTATCGCAGCTATGAGGTGAAATATATGAAGCCGGACGAGAATTTCTTCCGTTACGTGATGGCTCAGGAAAAGGCGTTGCCGGAGGAATGTCTCTTTATTGATGACGGCGCCCGTAACTGCTGTGCGGCTTCTGAGGTAGGGCTCTTTACTTATTGTCCGCAGAACGGAGAAGACTGGTGCGATAAAATCTACGATTATTTGAAGTAATGATTTATGGTGATTATTTACAGTCTAACTGCAAATAATTGCCATTTTATTTTGCATTCTGCAAGAAATAATGTACTTTTGCAGTCGCAAATATTAAATAATTAGACAATGGTTAAGAAGAAAAGATGGCATTGTCTGCCTGGTCAGCCTGTTACAGAGCTCGACAAGCAGGTGATGTTTTGGGAAAATAAGGGTAAGCTTGTGCCTACCCGCGACTTGATTAAGACTCCAGAACAAATAGAAGGCATCCGCAAGAGTGGTGTTGTGAATACAGGTTGTCTCGATGCTGTTGCCGAGATGATCCGTCCGGGTATCAATACTCAGCAGATCGATGACCTCTGTATGCAGTATTGCAAGGATCATAATGCGATTCCTGCCTGCCTCAACTATGAGGGCTACCCTAAGAGCGTATGTACATCCATCAATGAAGTGGTATGTCATGGTATTCCTAAGGAAGAGGATGTGCTCGAAGAGGGTGACATCATCAATGTGGATATGACTACCATCGTGGATGGTTACTATGCAGATGCCAGCCGTATGTTCATCGTTGGCGGCAAGACAACTCCGGAAAAGGAGCAGTTGGTTCGTGTTGCCAAGGAGTGTCTTGAGATTGGTATGGAGGCGGCTAAGCCTTACTCTTTTGTGGGTGATATCGGTCATGCCATCGAAAAGCATTGCAAGAAGTATGGTTATGGTGTTGTCCGTGACCTCTGCGGTCATGGAGTAGGCTGCCAGTTCCATGAAGAGCCTGAGGTTCTTCATTATGGTCATAGAGGAACTGGTATGTTGCTCGTGCCTGGTATGGTGTTTACTATCGAGCCAATGATCAATATGGGAACCTGGCAGGTGTTCATCGATGCCGATGATCCATACGGATGGGAGGTTATTACCGGTGACGAAAAGCCATCTGCTCAGTGGGAGCATACACTCGTGATGACTGAGACGGGTGTGGAGATTCTTACACATTAATATATATGGGCTTAGCCCTTAGTAATTATGGAAGAAAAAAAGGATATATATATATTAGGTATAGAGAGCAGTTGTGACGATACCTCAGCCGCAGTGCTCAAGAATGGAGTATTGCTGAGTAACGTGACTGCTTCTCAGGAAGTGCACCGTGCCTATGGTGGCGTGGTGCCTGAGCTTGCTTCCCGTGCTCATCAGCAGAATGTGGTGCCTGTGGTAGATCAGGCTATCGCCCGTGCAGGCATCAGAAAGGAAGATCTGTCTGCCGTTGCCTTCACCCGTGGACCGGGCTTGATGGGTTCTCTGCTCGTGGGTGTGAGCTTTGCCAAGGGCTTTGCCCGTTCGCTCAACATCCCGATGATTGATGTCAATCACTTGCAGGGTCATGTGATGGCTCATTTCATCAAGGAAAGCGATGATGACCAGAGTGCACCTCCATTCCCATTTATCTGTCTTCTTGTGAGCGGTGGAAACTCGCAGATTGTGAAGGTGAATGCCTACAACGATATGGAGGTTCTCGGTCAGACTATCGATGATGCTGCCGGTGAGGCGATAGATAAGTGTGCCAAGGTGTTGGAGTGGGGCTACCCAGGTGGTCCTGTTGTAGATAAGTATGCCCGCCAGGGTAATCCGAAGGCTTTCAGCTTTGCTGAGCCACATATCCCTGGTCTGAATTATAGCTTCTCTGGCTTCAAGACCAGTTTCCTCTACAGTCTGCGCAAGTGGGTAGCTGCTGATCCGGATTTTGTGGAGAAGAACAAGTTTGACTTGGCTGCGAGCATTGAGTTCACCATCGTGGATATCCTGATGAAGAAATTGCGTATGGCAGTGAAACAGACAGGAATCAAGCATGTGGCTGTGGCTGGTGGTGTGAGTGCCAACAATGGTCTCCGCAATGCCTTCCGTGATCATGCCAAGCGTTTTGGCTGGACCATCTACATACCAAAGTTCAGCTATACCACAGACAATGCGGCTATGATTGGTTGTGTAGGTACCTTCAAGTATCGTGATGGCGATTTTGCCACCATCGATCTGCCTGCATATAGTAAAGTAACATTTAAGTAAACAGGAATTCTTATGGAATTTGAAACAAAGATATTAAGCAAGGGCATCCAGGAGATGCTCTACAATAGTGACAAGACAGTGGGCACAGCCGAGAGCTGCACAGGCGGTCGTATCGCCGAAGCGCTTATCTCTGTGCCAGGTGCCAGCAATTACTTCAAGGGCGGTGTGGTAAGTTATACTAATGAGGTAAAAGAGAATCTTCTCGGAGTGAGCCATGAGCTTCTGGAGGAGAAGACAGCCTTCTGCGAGGAAGTAGCTAAGGAGATGGTACTTGGTGCCATCAAAGCCCTGAATGTTGATTTCGCCATTTCGGCAACAGGTGTATCGGGACCTACAGGTGGTACTCCATCTGCGCCAGTGGGTACAATCTTCGTTGGTTTTGGTAGCAAGGATGATGTTCGTGTGGTGAAACTTACAGAGGATTTCGGTCGCGATATCAATCTTGCAATTGCCACAAATACAGCGCTTAAGGGTATGCTCGATTTCCTGAAAGAACATGCTGAAGATTTGAAAAAAGAGGCATAAAATGCTAATTTAGAGCCATAAAGTATTAATAATCCTTAAAAGACTGCGTTCTTTTAGGGATTATTTTGTTATTACCGAATTATTTTGTAATTTTGCACTCTGTTTGGAATAGGTATCAATTAACGAATTACAAAATTAAAGATAGAAATGTCTAAAATTTGTCAAATCACAGGTAAGAAGGCACAGTTAGGTTGCAATGTGTCTCACTCAAAGCACCGTACAAAGAGAAGCTTTGACGTTAACCTCTTCAGCAAGAAATTCTACTATGTAGAAGAGGGTTGCTGGATCAGCCTCAAGATCAGTGCTGCTGGTCTTCGTCTTATTAACAAGGTAGGTCTCGATGCTGCTTTGAATCAGGCAGTAAAGAAGGGCTACGTAGATTGGAAGGACATTAAAGTTATAGGAGAATAAATATCATGGCAAAGAAAGCAAAAGGTAATAGAGTACAGGTTATCCTCGAGTGCACTGAACACAAGAACAGTGGTATGCCAGGTACAAGCCGTTACGTGACTACAAAGAATCGTAAGAACACTCCTGAGCGTCTTGAGTTGATGAAGTACAACCCAATCCTTAAGAAGATGACTCTTCACAAGGAGATTAAGTAAGCTCGCTTACAAGTTTATAAACAATTTTATCAATTTTAATAGACTATGGCAAAGAAAGCGGTCGCTACCCTCCACGAAGGTAACATGGATGGTCGCGCATACACAAAGGTTATCAAGATGGTTAAGAGCCCTAAGACTGGTGCTTACGTTTTCGATGAGAAGATGGTACCAAACGAGGCTGTTAAGGATTTCTTCAAGGACTAATCTGGTTGCATAGGCATTCAGACTAGCGTTCTCTTGGAGACTCGCATAAATACAATAAGGTCGCAATACTCTTATTAAAGGGTATGCGGCCTTTTTTGTTTTTGTTACAGAAGCTGTTTTTTTCGTATGAATATATATTTCTTTCTTTTTTCTTTTGCTATTTCAAAATAAAAACGTAACTTTGCACGGAATAAGTGAAATGTCCGCTTTTGCAGAAAAGGGGATATATATAATGTTTTTTAAGAAGAAAGGAACAAGATAAGATGCCGTTAAGATTACCGGATAAACTTCCAGCTATTGAGCTGCTGAAGCATGAGAATATTTTCGTGATGGATGAGAGTCGTGCGCACAATCAGGAAATCAGACCGCTGAAGATTTGTGTGCTCAACCTGATGCCGCTTAAGATCACGACAGAAACTGATTTGGTGAGATTGCTCTCCAATACGCCTCTGCAGTTGGAGGTTTACTTCATGAAGTTGAAGAGCCATACTCCAAAGAATACACCGATAGAACACATGATGATGTTCTATAAGGACTTTGCGGAACTGTCAAAGCAGAAGTTTGACGGTATGATAGTGACGGGTGCTCCTATAGAGACGATGGAATATGAGGAAGTGGAGTATTGGCCGGAAATCCAGGAGATATTCAATTGGGCACGTACCCACGTTACCTCTACGCTGTATATCTGCTGGGGTGCGCAGGCTGGACTCTATCACTTTTATGGTGTTCCAAAATATCAGCTTGATAAAAAGAAGTTTGGTATCTTTCCTCAGAAACCGCTTGATCCGTCACTCCCAATCTTCCGTGGTTTTGATGACATCTTCAATATGCCACACAGCCGCCATACAGAGGTGCGTAGGGAAGACATCGAAAAAGTGCCGGGACTGGATATTATCGCAGAATCTGCAGAAAGTGGCGTGAGTATCGTAATGGCGAGGGGTGGACGCGAATTCTTCGTGACAGGTCATCTGGAATATGCGCCTAACACGCTCGATAAGGAGTATAAAAGAGACATGGGCAAGCGAGACGACGTAGAATTGCCTGAGAACTATTACTTCCATGACGATCCGAATGAGGCTCCTTTGGTAACATGGCGTGCCCATGCCAACCTGTTCTACAGTAACTGGATCAACTATTACGTTTATCAGGAAACTCCTTATAACATTGAGGATATTCAATAAGGTTGGAGTCGTAAAAAGAACTAAGATAGGTTAGGAAATGAATGATATTGAAGCAAAGAAGAAAAAAGAAATACACTTGACGGAGCTAGAGCTTCTTGCCCCAGCCAAGAATCTGGAGTGTGGTATCGCTGCTATCGATCATGGTGCCGATGCGGTGTATATAGGTGCACCACGCTTTGGAGCCCGCGCTGCTGCTGCCAACTCGCTGGAGGATATTAAGAAACTCTGTGATTATGCCCATCAGTTTCGTGCCAAGGTTCACGTGACGGTGAATACCATCATCTATGAAAATGAGATGGAGGATACGCTGAAGATGATTGCCGAGTTGGACCGTATTGGAGTGGATGCACTCCTGTTGCAGGATATGGGTGTTCTCTGGGATGTAAGAGCCAATCAACTATGGCACCGTGAGTTGCATTCCAGCACGCAGTGTGATGCACGTTCTGCAGACAAGGTTGCCTGGCTGTCAACGCTAGGATTCGATAGAGTGGTCCTTGCCCGTGAACTTTCTCTTGATGAAATCAGGGAAATCCACAAGAAAAATCCTTCTACGCAGTTGGAGGTCTTTGTGCATGGTGCGCTTTGTGTTAGCTATTCGGGTGTATGCTATGCTTCGGAAAAATGTTTCGGCCGTTCTGCAAACCGTGGTGAGTGTGCTCAGTTCTGCAGAATGAAATTCAATCTCATAGATTCCAATGAAAATGAAATAGAGCATGAGCGTCATCTGCTGTCATTGAAGGATCTCTGCCAGATAGATCATCTGCAGGAACTTGCTGATGCGGGTGCAACTTCTTTCAAGATAGAAGGACGCCTGAAGGATGTAAACTATGTGAAGAATGTTGTGGCTGCCTATAGTCGGAAACTCGATGAGCTTGTTGCTGCCAATCCGGATAAGTATTGTAGAGCATCATTTGGTCGTGCTATCCATACGTTCCAGCCTAACTTGAAAAAGACATTCAACAGAGGATTTACCAACTATTTCCTCAATGGGCGACAGCCGGACATCGCTTCTTTTGATACACCGAAGGCGATGGGCGAGTATGTTGGTAAGGTCAAGGAGATAAGAGGCAATGTTTCCTTCAACGTGGCGACAGTGGCAAGCTTTGCCAATGGTGATGGTCTCTGCTTTATCAACGAAGAGAAAGAGCTGGAGGGATTCCGCGTAAACCGTGTGGAAGGTAACCGACTCTATCCGCTTCGTATGCCGGAGCATCTGCGCCCAGGCATGGCTCTCTACCGTAATAATGACCAGGCTTTTGAGAATATTCTATCAAAGAAAACTGCGAGCCGCAAGATACCTCTCCACATCAGAGTTACGCCTCAGTATTCAGAATCCGGTGCTCTTCAGCAGGTGTTGATTGAGATTGGTGCTTCGGTTAATGTTCCTCAATTAGCCTCAATGACTACAGAAGGCTTCTTGGAGAAGCATCTCTTTTACAAGATTGACGAGTATTCTTATGACTTTGAAGCACCGTTGGAATTGGCAAGGCGTCCGCAGGGTGATAACATCAGACAGCAGTTGAGCAAGATGGGTAATACGATATTTGAGTGTGATGAAGTTGTTCTTGCGGGAGATCTTGAGAATTATTTCATTCCAAATAGTGTATTGTCTGAGATTCGTAGAGATTTGATCGAGACGGCGACAGAAGGAATTCAGAATATTGTAGATAGATCCTTGGTGAAAGGCGTGGTGGAAGAAATGTTCTCTGCACCTTATCAGCTGAATCAGGCTGGTGAGCACGAGTTGAACCCGGAGGAGTTTGTATGGCAGCCTGCCTATGGCAAATGGCCATATCTCTATAATATCGCTAACCGCAGTGCTGAGCATTTCTACAAGACGCATGGCATGAAGCATATTGAATCTGCATTTGAGGTTGAGCAACCTAAGGGAGAATCCCTCATCATGCAGTGCCGCCATTGCATCCGCTACTCTTTGGGCTATTGTGTAAAACGAGGAGGCAAGAAGCCGCAATGGAAGGAGCCTCTGTTCCTGGAGCTGGGCGATGGCAGAAGATTCCGATTGGAATTCAACTGTGCTGAGTGCCAGATGAATGTCTATAGCACAAAATAAAAACGTAACGGGTTTCGTAACCCAAAATAAAGAATGAGAATAAGACTGATGATAAGAATGATGGTATGTATGTTGGGCATCTGTTTGATGCTCAACAGCTGCTATCATCGTCATAACTCCCATCAGCAGCATGCAGCCATGCTGGAGTACAGTGACCGTCAGTTGGATTCTATCTCATTCTCTACCACCCACCATTACACCAACAAATATAACTTTATGGTGTTTAAGGATTCTATCCATTTGATGCGACAGCAACCAGAAGAATTGGTGAGTGGTCTTTCGGTAGATTCATTCTCTGTCAAAAAGAACCAGCTTCTGGTTGTGACAGATATCCGTATGGTGCCACAAGACAGCATAGACTCCGTATGGGTGCAGCTTGCTACTGAAGATAACAGGTTTGGATGGAGTAGGGAATCGAGACTGCTTCCTCAGGTAGTACCGGATGATCCTATCTCTGAATTCATCATGACTTTCAGCAATGTCCACCTGCTCATATTCCTGGTGGTCATCGTAGTCATCACTTTGACTTATCTGGTAAGAAAGGTATTTCATAGCAATGCCAAGATTGTGCATTTCAATGATATTGATTCGCCGTATCCTCTAGCTCTTGTGCTTCTGGTATCCATCTCGGCTGCCTTTTATGCCTGGATTCAGACTTTTGAACCAGAGATGTGGCGACAGTTTTATTTCCATCCGTCATTGAATCCTTTTGCGGTACCTAAGGTGTTGGGAGTATTTCTTGCCTTGGTATGGAGTATTCTCATTGTGGGACTGGCATGTGTCGATGAAGTTTATCATCGTCTTCCGTTTGGTGAAGCCCTGTTGTATCTGGGCGGTCTGGCAGGTGTATGTGCACTCGATTATATCATTTTCAGTGTTTTCACCTTATATTATATAGGCTACATTCTGCTGGTGGCATACATTTGGTTTGCCGTCAAGTCCTATCGCAGGGGGAATTCCTAATAAATAAGGATTTTGGGTGTCAGGAAAAAGCTGTACCTTTGCACCCGTTATGAAAAAGGATATAATAAATAAGAAAATGATTGCATTGGCGCTGGCTTCCTCTGTTGCGCCAATCTCTTTGTGGGCTGGCACAAGCAATGTCCTGTCCCGTGATAATAAAAGAGTAGATAACGCAGATTTCAAAGTATTCACTGATAGCAGTAAGGTGTTTGATATCGACGAGGTGGTTGTGGTTTCACAACCTAAAGAGGCTTTCCGCCTTCGCCAGCAGTCACTCAGCAGTACTTCTGTTGGTGGATTTCAGATACAGAAACTAGGCACCCGTGATTTGCGAGAGCTTTCTAGTTATATCCCTAATTTTGTAATGCCTAACTATGGCAGTCGTCTTTCCAGTGCTATGTATGTGCGTGGCATTGGCAGCAGAGTAAACAGTCCTGCGGTAGGCATCTATCTGGATGGCATCCCGGTGATGAGCAAGTCTGCCTTCAATCTTCATCATTATCAGACTTCCCGTATTGATATCCTGCGTGGTCCTCAGGCTACTCTCTATGGCCAGAACACAGAGGGCGGACTGGTGCGTATCTATTCCCGCAATCCGTTTGAATATGAGGGAACTGATTTGAAGTTGAGTTATGGTTCCCGATATTATAGAAATGTGGAGTTGGCTCATTATCATCGTATCAATGACCATCTGGCGTTTACGGTAGCAGCCTTCAATGATGCACAGAAGGGATTCTTCAGAAATACGAATACCGGCAACAGAGCCGACAAGTATGATGAGGCTGGAGGAAAGATTGTACTGAAGGCAAAGCTCAACAGAGGATGGAACGTAGATCTTCTCGCCAACTATCAGTATGTTGATCAGAATGGATTCCCTTATGGCAAGCTGGATTTGGAGACAGGTAAGGCTGCGCTTCCTTCCACCACCTTTGACGGAACCTATTTGCGTCATTCCTTTATCTCGGGTGTTACCGTGAATCATACAGGAGCAGATTATAGCTTTGCTTCTACCACAAGCTATCAGTATCTGAAGGATAAGATGAATATGGATTCGGATTATCTTCCTGCCGATTATATGAGCATCCTGCAGGAGCAGCTTCAGAACTCGCTTACCCAGGAATTTACTTTGAAGAGTAATCGCGCTGTGGGCGGTTTCTGGAATTGGACCGCGGGTGGCTTCTTCTCTTATCAGTGGCTGAAGACCAATGGACCGGTCTTCTTCAATGAGGGGATGACCCAGCCTATCGGCAATGCTATCCAGAAGCAGATGTATAATGCGATGGTCAATGCGATGGCACAGAAGATGATAGCACAGGGTATGCCGGAAAAGGCTGCCAAGGCTGCAGCTGCCAAGGCTATTGAGAAGGCTGGAGGCGTATCCATGAATGTGAATATGGGTGCACCGGGATTGTATCATACACCTCAGTGGAACCTGGGATTCTTTCATGAGAGCAACTTCAATATCACCGATCGCCTTACTGCCACCTTGGGCTTGCGCTATGACTTGATGCATACTGCCATCCATTATGATGCCAGTGCCTATATGCAGATGAGTGCCAATGTAATGGGAAAGAAGGCTACCTATGTCTTGGATTCTTCGCTGGATCATGAAGTAAGTGACGATTATAGCCAGCTTTTACCGAAATTCGGACTTAATCTGAAGATTGATGAGCTGGGCAGTAATGTGTATGCTACTGTAAGCAAGGGCTATCGTGCAGGTGGATATAATATCCAGATGTTCAGCGATGTACTTCAGACCGAACTGAATGCCAATCGTAATCAGGCAATGCGTGGGGATTATCATATTCCGCATACCGAGGAGGATTATCAGCGTATTGACAAGACCATCGCCTACAAGCCGGAGACTTCCTGGAATTATGAGGCTGGTGCTCATCTGAATCTCTTCGATAACATGCTGCATTTTGACTTGAGTGCTTTCTATATGAAGGTGACCAACCAGCAGCTCTCTGTCATGGCGGGCAATTATGGCTTCGGACGTATGATGGTGAATGCAGGAAAGAGTCACAGCTGTGGTATTGAAGCAGCTTTGAGAGGACAGCTTTTCGACGGAAAATTTGATTGGGCAATGAGTTATGGTTATACTCGCAGCAAGTTTGATAAGTATGTAGATGGAGAAGGCGAGGATGCCGTGGACTATAAGGGCAAATACGTTCCTTACGTGCCACAGCATACAATGGCTGCGATGGCAGACTATCGTCTCACCGACTGGCTGACCCTCGGTGCAAACGTGAATGCACAAGGCAAGACCTATTGGGACAATGCAAATACTTACTCCCAGAAGTTATATGCAGTTTTGGGAGCACATGTTGATTTGAATTTCAAGGCTTTCAATGTAAGTTTCTGGGGTAGAAATCTCACAGACACCAATTATAATACCTTTGCGGTAGATAATTCAGCTACAGGCACGAAAGAATATTTTGCCCAGCGAGGCAATCCTTTCCAATGTGGTGTGGATGTGAGATTCCATTTCTAGTAATCGCTATTCGTTATTGTCGTATCCGTCTGGGATTTTCTTTCCCAGAGCGAGTGCGGCAATAACTTTAGCCCCCGATTTTTCTAGTTTTTCAGCAAATCGAACAATAGATCCTCCAGATGCAATAATGTCATCGAAGAGGATCACTTGTTTTCCCTGAAAGAATGTTTCATCTAGATGAAGTGTATCCACTTCATCTCCATTCTCATCTTTTGTAGTTGTGAAACTGAATGCGTTGTAGGCATTCTGCATACCTGTTGCCGCACATACCTCTTCGCTGAACTTGCGGAATCTGCGCTCAGTATGCTTTTGTGTAGAGGCTGGTAGGCAGACCAGAGTGAGTTGTGAAAGAGTAGAGTGTGAGTTCTTGGCTCCCTCTTTTTCAGAGAATACCGCTTTTAGGAAAGAAGACACCAAGTCGATGGCCTTATCGACAGCTTGCTGGTGGTCTATCTCGGTAGTGAGTTCCGAGTTACCCTTGAAGTTGACGATGAGGTCGCGCTTTTCCCATTCTTCTGCTGAAAGCTCGAAGGTGCCGAACGCGCTGAAAGCAGCGTAATCTACTAGCCAATTGTAGTGAAGGCCATTGCTGAGGCAAGGCCATGATGCGATGTTAATGCTTTTTTCTGCCATAGACAAGATGTTTATAATCGTTCTTCTTTATAGTTTTCTTGAATAGATATTGCTTCCGTTGTCTTTATAGATCAGTACAAAAGTATGAATATTTTTTGAAATGTCGGCATAAAATAGCTTTTTTTTTCATTTTAGACTATTTTTTAGCAGATTCTACTTTGATTTTAACAAGATTTCTAGTAACTTTGCACCCCGAAACCTGATGGGCTTCACGTTTATGGTATGAATAATCATGATTTTTAAAAAAAACAACAAATGACGAGAAAAACAAAAATGCATGAGTTGCGCGACTACATCATTATCGGTCTGGCAATGGTAGAAGGTAGTATCGGACTCAATTTATTCCTCCTCCCTAATCATATCACGATGGGTGGAGTAGGCGGTATCGCCTCTATCTTCTGCTGGGGATTTGGCATTCCTGCCTCGGTCACTTATCTGGCGCTCAACGTATTTTTGCTGTTGATTGCATTCCGTATCCTGGGTTGGAAATTCTGTGCCAAGACGATTTATGGTGTAGCAATCTTTGCTGCGGTGACTCGCTTCATAGAGATTCATACGGTAGGTATGACGCCTTTGCTTCACGATCAGCCTTTTATGGCGACAGTCATCGGTGCCTTCTTCATGGGAAGCAGTGCTGGATTGGGTCTTGGATGTAATGGTTCTACCGGAGGCAGTGATACGGTGGCTGCAATGATCAATAAGTACTATAACATTTCTCTGGGACATGCCATCATGGTTTGCGACTTGCTCATCATTACCAGTTCTTATCTTGTGCTGCGCTCCTGGGAAATGGTGATTTATGGTTATGTGTGCCTGTTCGTTGTTTCGCTTACAGTTGATCATGTTGTCAACGCCATGCGCCGTTCGGTACAGTTCTTTATCATTTCTGACAAGTATCTAGAGCTGAGTGCAGCCATCAATACGACAGCCGAACGTGGATGTACGGTCATGGATGGTCATGGTTGCTATAGCGGCAAGGATGTTCACATGCTCTTTGTGCTGGCTAGACAGAGAGAATCGCAGAAGATATTCCGCCTGATTGATGAGATCGATCCTACTGCATTTGTGAGTCAGAGTTCTGTAATCGGTGTGTATGGTGAGGGATTTGATAGATTTAAGGTGAGCAAGAAGATTTCCTTGTCTAAAAGATAAGTTCGACCTGTACGGTTGAATTTACCCAATACGCCCTGAAAGGGCAGAAGCTCCTAGCCCAGGGCATCGCCCTGGGTAATTATGAACGCAAAACCGTCGCCCTGTAAGGGCAAAAGCTTTAAAAAACAGGCAATAAACAAAGCTTTTGCCCTTACAGGGCGTCTTGTTGATTGCTATTATACCCAGGGCGGTGCCCTGGGCTAGGAGCTTTTGGGCTTTCAGCCCGTTTCAACCATACTGTTCGCATTTTTTTTGTTCAGGTACCTGCTGATACCGTCCTGTTCGTTTTTATTTTTTTCTTTCTGTTTCCTTGATGTAGCCGTGTCGGTAAGCATAGAGAAGTTCCTGGAGGTCTTCTATCTGCTTGCGTAAATCCTGACCGATATCTGTATCTGCTACGAGCATTCTTCGATTGCTCATTTCTACAATCTGGGTGGTACTCTTGATGTCGGTACCGCGTGTGATGGCATCCTCGGCACTTGTGAAAGGTTCGTGCTGTACCAGCTGGAAACCGCGAGAGTGATAAACCAGAGTGTAACCTGCTATACCCGTCTCGTTATGGTAAGCTTTGGAGAAACCTCCATCAATCACCATCAGCTTTCCGTTTGCCTTGATTGGATTCTCTCCCTTTAGGGTTCTTACCGGAACGTGCCCGTTGATGATATGGCGATTTTCGCCCTTCAGTCCGAAGGCATCCATGATATGGTCTATCACCTTCTCGTCGTCACGCAGCTTGAAGTAGTAGCCCTTTTCCTCTTTGTGGGTCTCCTTGTCGGCGATAAAATATCGCTCGAAGGTTGCCATCTTGCTCTTGTCGAAGAGTGGACTGTCTGGACCACACCAGAGATAGAGGAAGTAATCGATGGCATACTGTTTCTCGTCTGGGTCGGAATCCTGCTGGAATGCCGTGCGAATCTGCATTCCGGTATGATGCATCAGTTCCTTGCCGCTATACTTTTCTCCAGGACAAATCTCTACCTCTTTCAATGTTCCATCCTCGTTGAGTGGACAGGAAGCATGGAAGAGCAGGTTGTTGTTGAAGATGGCATACATACAGCCATGCTGCAGCATGGTTCTGATATGCTTGTGCAGTTTCTCGCATACCATAAATGAATGGTGCAGCTTCTGTATCAGGACTTCTTCTTCCTCGCTGAGCTTGTTCGGATTCTCCGGGTCGATGGTAGGGAAGTGGCATGTGGACATTTCGTACTTCTTGCCCTCAATCTCTACGGTTCCCTTTTCGTAGTTTACGTACTCAAAGAGTCGTCTGCCGTCCATTTTCCATTCTGGATGCTTGGCGATGAGCTGACCTTCTATCTTGAATTGGATCACGGCAATAGCCTTGTGCATCAGAGATGTGAGTCGTTTAGTCTTGTCATCCATAGCGGCTGCACCACCTGTCATCTTTGGCAGGAATTCTTCGCAAGGATCATCACCGTAGGTATCCATCGCAAAGGTTGCCAATGGAATGAGGTTGATGCCGTAACCCTCCTCCAGGGTGGCGAGGTTGGCATAGCGCAGCGACAGTCGGATGACGTTGCAGATACAGGCATCATTACCGGCTGCGGCTCCCATCCAGAGTACGTCGTGGTTGCCCCATTGAATATCCCAGCTATGATAGTGGCGCATCTTGTCGAGAATGATATGTGCTCCTGGTCCGCGATCGTATATGTCGCCGAGTATATGAAGCTGGTCGATGGCGAGTCTTTGTATCACATTGGCAATGGCTACAATGAAATCGTCAGCACGTCCTGTAGAGATGATGGTATCTACGATGACATTCACGTATGCAGCCTTGTCGTGATCTTCCGTATGCTCGTGCAAAAGCTCCTGTATGATATAGGAGAAATCGCATGGCAGTGATTTGCGCACCTTGGAACGGGTGTACTTGCTTGACACATCACGGCAAACTGCCACCAGCTGGTGAAGGGTGATGTGATACCAGTCGTCTATATCTGATTCTCTTTGCTTTACCTGCTCCAGTTTCTGTTCCGGATAGTAAATCAGGGTGCAGAGTTCACGCTTGTCCTGTTCACGCAGGGTGTTGCCGAAGAGTTCGTTCACCTTACGCTTGATGTTGCCTGATGCATTTTTCAGTACGTGCAGAAAGGCCTCATACTCGCCGTGAATATCGGCGAGGAAATGCTCTGTGCCTTTCGGCAGATTGAGAATAGCTTGCAGATTGATAATCTCCGTGCTAGCCTCAGCTATGGATGGAAACGACTGTGCGAGTAACTGCAGGTACCGCATGTCGTGATTGATATCATACTGTTTCATATTCGTAATCCTTAATGTTTGCGTCATTGTTTGCGTCAATAATTGATAATTCTAATGTTAATTGCTGAAACACACCATTTCTGTTGATAAGTTATATTTCAGATGCAAAGTTACAGCTTATTCTTGAAAATAAAAAATCTTTCGGCATATTTTTTCTGAAATATTTTGTAGTTTCACTTTTTTGCATTACTTTTGCAAACGTGTAGGATGATAAGTCCGGTATCGGAATCGATTTCTGCCGGGCATCAATCCTCACTTTCATATAAATAAAGATAATATCAATTATTCAATAGACTAGCAATATGAAACAAACAATTTTGGTAACTGGCGGTACTGGTTTTATCGGTAGCCACACCACAGTAGAGTTGCAGCAGGCAGGCTACAACGTAGTAATCGTAGATAATCTTTCAAACTCAAAGATTGAGGTTCTTGACGGTATTGAGAAGATTACAGGTATTCGTCCAGCTTTCGAGCAGGTTGATCTTCGTGACAAGGCAGCTACAGAGGCTGTATTCCAGAAGTATCCTGCCATCGAGGGTATCATTCACTTTGCTGCCAGCAAGGCTGTAGGTGAGAGTGTACAGAAGCCTTTGTTGTACTACCGCAACAACCTGGTTTCGCTCATCAACCTGCTTGAGTTGATGCCAAAATATAACGTAAAGGGTATTATCTTCTCTTCTTCTTGCACCGTTTACGGTCAGCCTAAGCCAGAGAACTTGCCTGTAACTGAGGAGGCTCCTCATCAGAAGGCTACTTCTCCTTATGGTAATACCAAGGAGGTGAACGAGCAGATCATCGCAGACTATATCCATAGCGGTGCTAACATCAAGAGCATTATCTTGAGATACTTCAACCCAATTGGTGCTCATCCATCTGCAGAGATTGGTGAGTTGCCAAACGGTGTGCCAAACAACCTGATTCCTTACGTAACTCAGACTGCTATGGGTATTCGCAAGGAGCTCACCATCTTCGGTAACGATTATGATACTCCTGATGGAACCTGCATCCGCGACTATATTTATGTAGTTGACTTGGCTAAGGCTCACGTTTGCGCTATGGCTCGTGTACTCGACAAGGAGACTGAACCAATTGAGTACTTCAATATTGGTACAGGTAAGGGTAACTCTACTCTCGAAATCGTAGAGACATTCGAGAAGGCTACTGGCGTGAAGTTGAACTGGAAGTACGGTCCACGTCGTGAGGGCGATATCGAGAAGATCTGGGGCGATTGCTCCAAGGCTAACGAAGTGTTGGGCTGGAAGGCTGAGGCTAAGCTTGAAGATGTCTTGGCTTCTGCCTGGAAGTGGCAGCAGAAGCTCCGTGCCGACGGAATTATGTAATTACGGTTAAATATATATAAAAAGAAGGAACTTGGCATCTGGAATGATGGCAGGTTCCTTCTTTTTTTATATCTTTGCAGGAAAGTATTTTTTTACGTAAAAGCAGGAATATGAAGAAAACTATACTTACCATATTGATGATGCCATGCATGATGTTTGCTGTGCCTATGGTTTCTTCGGCACGGACAGGTGCTGAGGAAATGATAGACATGGAAGTGCAGAAGATTTCCTTGACTTATTCCGGAGGCGTGATGCATATCACCGGAGCCAACAGTCAGATAGTTACCATCTACAATCTGGCTGGTGTCGCCGTGAAATCTTTCAGGGTAGAGGGACAGGACAAGCGCTTTAACCTTTCTCTCTCTGATGGTGTCTATATCATCAAGGTAGGAACCTCCTTTACGAGAAAGATTCTGGTTAGACGTTAACTGTTGACTTCTTTTATCATTCATATTCGTTTCGTGAAAATACTTAGAATTTTGCCGTTCCTGCTCTGTTGGGTCATTCTGTCGTGTAAGCAGCATGAACCTAATGAAAATCAAAACTTGACGTTAGAATACTATCAGGAGATGGTGAACCCAAACTATGCAATCAATTCCAAAAAGGTAAGGAGATTGATGGATAGCCTGATGAACAATGATTCGGGTTCTACTGTTGCCGACTTGCATACCAAGAGATATTATCGCAATCATGGAGGGTTCCTTTGGGTTGACCGCCATGGAATAGATCATCGTGCAGATACGCTGCTGACCTATCTGCAGAAGGTGGATGAAATGGGATTCAAGACTAAGCATTTCTATGTGAATCAGATTACTCAAGATCTGGAAAGACTCCACAGCTTGAATCTGGGGGAAGGCAACGAGGATATCAACCATGTGATGGCTCGTCTGGAATACAGGCTTACCAAGTCGTATTTGAGATATGTAGGCGGTCAGAGATTTGGATTCGTCAATCCTTCATTCGTCCTGAATCGTCTGGACAGCATTGCCCCCAATCCATACGATTCCATCAAGCGGGCTGTGAGATACCGTGGCCTTTTTGATGTGAAGATGCAGCATGCCAGTGATGCTTTTTTTCATCTTGCTCTTCAGCAGTTGAGAAGTAGGGTGGATGTTGATGGCGAAGAAACTGAGAAAAGCAGATTGGCGGCATTCTTGAAGGATGTTCAGCCAAAGTCTCCTTTCTATTATACGTTGCAGGAAAAATTGAAGTCGGAAGGTCTTGACAGAAATCAGAGAATGAAGATTCTTGTGAACATGGAGAGATGCCGGTGGAGGGAGGCTGACAGTCCTGCCAGACATAAGAAGTATGTGCTGGTTAATATACCATCTTTTCATCTTTATGCCATAGATGAGCAGGATACGCTGTCGATGAAGATTGGATGTGGCTCTACCAAGACCAAGACTCCGATACTGAACAGTTATATCAAGCGGATGGATCTGAATCCGAAATGGTTTGTGCCTCGCAGCATCATGGTCAAGGATATGGTGCATCATGCAGGGAATCCGGCTTACTTCAATGCGCGCAATTACTATATCTCAGACCGTTCGACAGGTGAGGAAGTGAATCCGGCTCAGGTTACAAGAGCCATGTTGCTTTCCGGCAAGTACGGTGTGGTTCAGCGTGGCGGAAAAGGAAATTCGTTGGGAAGAATCATTTTCCGTTTCGATAATAACTTCTCTGTCTATCTGCACGACACATCGAGTCAGGCTGTTTTCAGCCGGGAAGACAGAGACGTTTCGCATGGATGCATAAGGGTAGAGAAACCTTTCGAACTCGCTAAATTCCTGCTTCATGAGAAAAACGAAAAGCTTATCCAGCGAATCAACTATTCGATGACAGCCGATTCTCTGAAGATTAAGAAATTAGTGGTCGGGTCTGTAAAAGTGGAACCGCAGATTCCGCTCTTCATCACGTATTACACGCTTTATCCATTTGCCAAGGGTGTGGTAAGCTATCCCGATGTCTATGGATTTGATGGTGTGATATTCGAGCATTTGAGGAAATATTTGTAGCCGGGAATGTAGGCTAATATTAGAAAATAAAGAATTAGTATTATTAAATAGGAAAACTTCATGATACTCAGTGATTCTGAACTGGTAGAGATGCTTCGGGAACCACGCACCCGGCGAGAAGGATTCGCCGTGCTGGTTAAGCAGTATAGTGAAAAACTATATTGGAAGGTGCGTCGTATCGTGCTCAGTCATGAAGATGCTAATGATGTTCTTCAGAATGTATTCATCAAGGTATGGAGTAATCTGCAGAATTTTCAGGGAAAGTCTTCGCTTTCTACCTGGCTTTATCGTATTGCTGTCAATGAATCACTCGATTTTCTGAGAAAACAGAAACTGGCAGATAAAGTAAGTGCTGATGAAGATGTTTCCGTGGCATCCAGGTTGATGAGCGACGAATATTTTGATGGTGATGAAGTGCAGGCCAGGTTACAGGAAGCGGTGGCAAGATTGCCTGAAGTGCAGAGGACGGTTTTTAATCTTAAATATTTTGAGGAAATGAAGTATTCTGAGATGAGTCAGATTCTCAATACCAGTGAAGGTGCACTGAAAGCTTCTTATCATCTGGCAGTGAAAAAAATAACAGAATATTTACATCTGTTTGATTAAACCTTATGAGATGTAAATCGTCTATTCAAATAAAAGAAGAAAGGATATTGCAATATGATGAACGAAGAGAAAAAAATAAATGATATTTTCGGCAAGGAAAACCATTTCAAGGTTCCTGAAGGTTATTTCGATAACTTTGCAGAACAGATGATGGCAAAGATTCCTGAGCAGGAAATTGATTCTCCTGAAGTAACTGATAAGAACCGTCAGGAGAATAAGGCTAAGTTCGTGCATTTAAGCCTCTGGAGGCGTTTACCTCTCAGAAAGATTGCTGCCGTCTTAGCCGTGACTGCTATGTTGGGTGGCGGTGTGCTTTACCAGCTTCAACAGGCAGAGAAGAAGCATCATGCTTTGGCGCATAACGAAACTCCAGCCATTGAGAGTTCACACGTCACAGACGGGGATGATGCAGCCTTTGAGCAGATGGCTGATTATACGATGATGGATAGTCAGGATTTCTATGCTCAACTTGTTGCGGAGAATTGATGTAGAATAGATTAAAAAAGACTTATAGATGAAAGAAGATAATAACAGCATGCATAGAACAAGACATCTAATCCTGATGATAGTGTCAGTTCTTGTGATGACCATGATGGGGCTGACCTGTCATGCCGAGAATTCTCAAGGTCAGCGTCCGCCATTTGACCCGAAGCGTTTTGAGGCAGAATTGGAGCAGTATATTACAATCCATGCGAGTCTCACTCCGCAGGAAGCAAGTAAGTTCTTCCCGGTTTACCGCCAGATGATGAAGAAGATGCGTTCTTGTTTTGATGAGATGCGTAGGTATCATTTCGTTAATCCGGCAGACGAGAGAGGTTGTGCAGAGGCTATCCGCCGCCAGGATGAGTTGGATATCGAGATGAAGCAGTTGCAGCAGGAATATCATAATCGGTTTATGTATATCCTGCCTGCCAGCAAGGTGCTTAAGATCATCAAGGCAGAAGAGAAGTTCCATCGTCAGGCGTTTAAGAGAGCCAGACAGTGGCACCAAAATCACTCAAAGCATGTGAAAAGATAATGTATAAAGTCGCAAAGGTGTTATTTATAGTAACATTTTTGCGATTTTATTTTGTTGTTTCCCCAAATTATAGTAACTTTGCACATCAGAAACAAAAATATATAATATAATTAAGGTATGTACAGAACACAAACTTGTGGAGAGCTTCGTCTCTCTGATGCTGGCAAGGAAGTTACACTTGCCGGATGGGTACAGCGCTCAAGAAAGATGGGTGGTATGACATTCGTTGACTTGCGCGACCGTTATGGTATCACACAGTTGGTTTTCAACGAGGCAGATGATAAGGCCTTGTGTGATGCTGCCAATAAGCTGGGTCGTGAATATTGCATCCAGGTCAAGGGTACAGTTAGTGAGCGACAGAGCAAGAATCCTAAAATGGATACTGGTGATATTGAAATCCTGGTAAAGGAGCTGAATGTGCTCTCTCAGAGTCAGACTCCTCCTTTCACTATCGAAGATAATACTGATGGCGGTGATGATATTCGCATGAAGTATCGCTATCTCGATTTGCGCCGTCCTGCGGTTCGCAAGAATTTGGAGTTGCGTCATCGTATGTGTATCTTGATTCGCAACTTCCTCGATTCACAGAATTTCATGGAGGTTGAAACTCCTATCCTCATCGGTAGTACACCAGAAGGTGCTCGCGACTTCGTTGTTCCTTCTCGTATGAATCCTGGTCAGTTCTATGCTCTTCCACAGAGTCCACAGACTTTGAAGCAGCTCCTGATGGTAGCAGGTTTCGACCGCTACTTCCAGATTGCCAAGTGCTTCCGTGACGAGGACCTCCGTGCAGACCGTCAGCCTGAGTTTACTCAGATCGACTGCGAGATGAGCTTCGTAGATCAGGATGATGTTATCGATCTTTTCGAGGAAATGGCTCGCCATCTCTTCAAGGAGATTCGTGGTGTAGAGCTTCCTAAGCTGGAGCAGATGACATGGCATGAGGCTATGCGCCGTTTCGGTAGCGATAAGCCAGACCTTCGCTTCGGCATGGAGTTTGTAGAGTTGAAGGATGCTTTCACAGGCAAGGGTAACTTCTCTGTATTCGATGAGGCTAAGTATATTGGTGGTATCTGTGTTCCTGGTTGTGCTGACTATAGCCGCAAGCAGCTGAACGAGTTGACCGACTTCGTAAAGCGTCCACAGGTAGGTGCCAAGGGCTTGGTATATATCAAGTATAATGCAGATGGTACAGTGAAGAGTAGCATCGATAAGTTCTACTCTCCAGAGGAGCTTGCAGAAATCAAGACTGTAATGGGTGCCAAGGATGGCGACCTCGTTTTGATTCTGAGCGGCGACAATGCCAATAAGACTCGTATCCAGCTTTGCTCTCTCCGTCTTGAGATGGGTGATCGTCTGGGCTTGCGTGACAAGAACGTGTTCAAGTGTCTTTGGATTATTGACTTCCCTCTCTTCGAGTGGAGTGATGAGGAGCAGCGCCTGATGGCAACGCACCACCCATTCACCATGCCAAATCCTGATGATATCCCATTGCTCGATGAACATCCAGAGCAGGTTCGTGCCAAGGCATACGACTTTGTCTGCAATGGTATTGAAGTGGGTGGAGGTTCTCTCCGTATCCACGATACTCAGTTGCAGGAGAAGATGTTCGAGGTTCTCGGTTTCACGCCAGAGCGTGCTGAGGCTCAGTTTGGCTTCCTGATGAACGCCTTCAAGTATGGAGCACCACCTCACGCAGGTCTTGCTTTCGGTCTTGATCGCTTCGTGAGCATTTTGGCTGGTCTCGACAGTATCCGCGACTGCATCGCATTCCCAAAGAACAATTCTGGTCGCGACGTGATGCTTGATGCTCCTTCAGAACTGGACCCAAAGCAGCTTGATGAGCTGGAGATTAAGCTTGATTTGAAGGATTAATTATAAATTGCACTGCATTTATCTTGATGTAAGTCAAGAAATGCGGTGCAACTTCTTGTGTACAAGCACTTTTCTACTTTAAAATGCTAAAATTTAAATTATTTTTTTTAATTTTGCATCAGAATAATTAAGGAAATGCTTAAGAAACAAACATTTCTCAAAACAAATTATTACTAAAGACATGGTAGAAAAGAAAGCAACAACTAAGACAGCTGCCAAGAAGACAGCTACTAAGAAGGCTACAGCAGCAAAGACTGCTACAGCTACAAAGAAGACTTCTACAGCTAAGAAGGAAGTTATCTATTTGACTGCTGAGAACGCAGGTTTCCGTGCAGGTGATGTTTACCAGGCATTGGCAGCAGCAGAACAGTCTCTCTCTTTGGAGGAGGTTGCTAAGCAGGCAAAGATTAGTGTTGAGGATGCTATCCTTGGTATCGGATGGCTCTTCAAAGAGGGTAAGATTAAGGAAGAGGACAACAAGGTAGCTCTCGCTTAAATAAGAACCTTAAGAGTCGCAGTTTCTTAACTTAGTGGAAGAAACTGCGGCTTTTCTGTTTTTTATTCACTTTTCTTCCTGTTTACACTTCTTTCTGTTCACTTTTCTCTGTCTTTATTCAAATTTCTTTTCACCATAACCATCTAGCATAATTTATATGAATTTAGAACAAGAAATATTCAACGTTTTGGTACAAGCCGGCAGTCAAGGTCTCAAGTTGGAGAAGATTGTCCGTCATGTTTATAATTCTTGTAACTCGATTTTTACTCCTCTAGATTATAAATATGTGTATGGTTTTGTTTCTCAGTATCTTATTAAGAATTCCAAGAATCCAAGTTCTATCATAGAGAAAGGCAAGGGATATGGAGTTTATCGTATCAACTATAAGAGTTCGGCTATGCAGCAGCTGATGCTTGATTTCTCTTCTGCCTCTATACAGAAAGAGGAGGATGACTGCGAGAACAGCAAGCAATCGCAGGAACTTGATCTCTTTGGTAATTGATAGAAGTCTAGTAAGTTATCTAACTAAGTTACGTTATCTAACTAAGTTAGTTACGTTGTCTAATGAAGTTAGTTACGTTGTCTAATGAAGTTAGTTACGTTGTCTAACGAAGCTAGTTGCGTTGTTGTTAGAAGCAACGTAAGTCATCGAAAGGAGCAATAGAAGTTGTCCGAAGAAGCAATGGAAGTTGTCTGAAAGATTAATTCTTGTTTCCGGGGACATAGTCTTTTCCAAGCGCACAACAGCTGTTATGCGCTTGCACAACAGCTGATGTGCGAGTGAAAAACACCTGTTGGGCACCAACTTGATTTTTTTCGTTTTCCTGATGGGGGAATCTGTCAGTTTGTTCGTATTATAATTGTATAATGAATTATGGAAAGAGCATTTCTATCAAATGCATTTCTATACTTTAGGTTTAGTAATAACAAACAATTTTAAATAACGGACAAATGGCTAGAAGATATTTATTAGGTTTTGATGTTGGTTCAAGTTCTGTAAAGGCATCTCTTACAGATGTTGATAGTGGTGAGATTGTTGCTTCTGCATTCTATCCTGATCATGAAGCACCTATCATGGCAGTAAAGGCAGGATGGGCTGAACAGGATCCGCAAATGTGGTGGGACAATGCCAAGTTGGCTCTCAAGAAGATTATGGTGGAGTGTGGTGCCAAGGGTGAGGATATTCTTGCTATCGGTATTTCCTATCAGATGCATGGTCTGGTTTGTGTGGATAAGAACCAGCAGGTTCTGCGTCCATCTATCATCTGGTGCGATTCCCGTGCAGTTCCTTACGGCGAGAAAGCATTCCATGATTTAGGTGAGGATCTCTGCTTGCGTAATCTGCTCAATTCTCCAGGTAACTTTACCGCTTCCAAACTGGCGTGGGTTAAGGAGAATGAACCTGAGCTTTTCGATAAGATAGATAAGATTATGCTTCCTGGTGATTATCTGGCGATGAAGCTTTCCGGTGAGGCTCAGACTACTATCAGCGGACTTTCTGAAGGTATGATGTGGGACTTCAAGGCAAAGAAACCAGCCAAGTTCCTGCTTGATTATTTCGGATTCGATGAGAGTATGCTCGCAGATATTGTTCCTACCTTCTCTGTTCAGAGCGTAGTCTGCAAGGCTGCCGCTGAGGAACTTGGTCTGAAGGAGGGAACACCTATCTCTTACCGTGCAGGTGACCAGCCTAATAATGCTGTCAGCCTGAACGTGTTCAATCCTGGTGAGATTGCCAGCACCGCAGGTACTTCCGGAGTTGTCTATGGTGTGCTCGGTGATGTCAATTACGATCCAAAGAGTCGTGTCAATACCTTTGCACATGTCAACTATACAACGGAACTCGACCGTCTGGGAGTGTTGCTTTGTATAAATGGTACAGGTATTCTGAATGCTTGGGTACATCGTAACATCACGTCTGATGTAAGCTATGCAGATATGAATGATATGGCAGCCGGTGTACCTATTGGCAGCGACGGTGTGAAGATTATTCCTTTTGGAAATGGAGCAGAGCGCGTATTGGAAAATCGTGAAGTGGGCTGTTCTATCCGTGGCTTGAGCTTTACCAAGCATAATCGTGCCCATATCGTAAGAGCAGCACAGGAAGGTATCGTGTTCAGTTTCTGCTATGGTATGGAGATTATGCAGCAGATGGGTATGGACATCAAGAAGGTTCATGCAGGAAAGGCAAACATGTTCCTCAGTCCTCTGTTCCGTGATACCCTGGCTGGTGTGAGTGGTGCAACCATCGAACTTTACGAGACCGATGGTAGTGCTGGTGCTGCCAAGGGAGCTGGTATCGGAGCCGGAATCTATAAGGATCACGATGAGGCATTTGCATCTCTTAAGAAATTGGCGGTAATTGAGCCTGATGAGGCAAATCGCAGTGCTTATCTTGAGGCTTATGCTGACTGGAAGGCTGAACTTGGAAAGCTCTAAGTTTTGCATTGATACTGGGATACGGGAAGTGCTCGAATAACACGAGTTTTTTCAAAATATGGTAAAGGATGGAATAATTTTCCATCCTTTATTTGTTTAAACCAATTATTTTTATTACTTTTGCGGAATATTATATAAAAAGGTATAAATATGGCTCATAAAAATAATCATTTGGTAATTATGGCAGGTGGAGTAGGCAGTAGATTCTGGCCTATGAGTACCGTGGACAAGCCTAAGCAGTTTATTGATGTCTTAGGAACAGGTCGTACACTTTTACAGCTTACATTCGATCGTTTTGAGGGTGTCTGTGACCCGGAGAATGTTTGGGTAGTAACCAATAAAAAGTATGCAGCCCTGGTTCACGAGCAGTTGCCTGAGATTCCTGAGGGTAATATTCTGCAGGAACCATGCAGAAGAAACACAGCTCCTTGCATCGCCTATATCAGTTGGCGAATCAAGGAAAAGGATCCTCATGCAAATATTGTTGTATCTCCTTCTGATCATATCGTTACCAATGCCAACGAATTCAGAAGAGTGATAACATCTGCCTTGAAGTTTACTGGTGAGACTGATAGCATCGTTACTTTGGGAATGAAGCCTACCCGCCCAGAGACAGGTTATGGCTATATTCAGGCAGATCTCCGTACCCCTTCAGCCCGTAACAAGGAAATCTTCCGTGTTGATCAGTTCAGGGAAAAACCAAATTTGGAGACAGCTACTCAATATGTTCAAGATAAGAGTTTCTTCTGGAATGCCGGTATCTTCGTGATGAGTGCCGCAACCATCGTCAATGCCTTCCGTGTTTACCAGCCAAGCATTGCCAAGATTTTCGAGAGCATGCGCAGTATTTATGGTACAGACAAGGAGCAGGCTGAAATTGATCTGCGTTATCCTGAGTGCGAGAATATCTCTGTTGACTATGCTATCATGGAGAAAGCGGAGGAAATCTTCGTGATGCCTGCCGACTTTGGATGGAGTGACCTCGGTACATGGGGAAGCCTCCTGGCACAGAGCCATAAGGATATGTATGGCAATGCACTGATTGGAGATAATATCCAGATGGTGGAATCCAAGAACAATATCGTTCATACCATGAATGAGAAGAAGGTTGTTATCCAGGGCCTGGATGGCTATATTGTAGCAGAGGAAGACGGAACTTTGCTTATCTGCAAATTGTCTGAGGAACAGCGAATCAAGATTTTCTCAGGTAGTGAGAAGTAATGATTGATATCTATATATACAAAAAAACTCTCCATTGAAGGTTGAACCTCAATGGAGAGTTTTTTTGTATATATGTGCTTCTGAAAGAAGTTTATTTCTTCTTGATACCCTTATAGGCAATAAAGGCTACGATGACTACAGCCAATGCTAAGATAACATAACCAATCTCGTGGCTATATTGTACAGCCTGTTGATAAACGTCATGGGTTGTCTTATAATCGGTGTATTTGTAGATACCCCATCCGATGGTTGCCAAAACCGTGTTCCATACACCTGCACCGATAGTGGTGTAGAGCAGGAACTTGCCCACGTGCATTCCTGCAAGTCCTGCAGGAATACTGATGAGCTGGCGAACGGCTGGCACCAATCTTCCAAAAATGGTAGAGGCTGCACCATGCTTGCGGAAATACTCCTCGGCTACTTCTACCTTTTGGCGGTCGATCAGGCACATGTGACCGATTCGGCTATCAGCAAAGCGATAGATGATAGGGCGACCTACCCATTTAGCCAAATAGTAGTTGATGAGGGCACCCAGGTCTGCACCGATGGTAGCAAACACGATGACCAGAATAAACGACATTCCGCTGTTTGGATCCATGGCTTTCCAGGCTGCAGGTGGAACAACCACCTCAGATGGGAAAGGAATGAAAGAGCTTTCGATTGCCATAAACAGTGCAACCACCCAATAATTCAAGTTGTCCAGAATCCAAAGAAAAAGATCTGCAGTATTCATAATTATTAATTATATTACTTATTCTGCTTTGCCCAGGTATCCTTCAAGCCCACAGTCTTGTTGAATACTGGCTTCTCGTCTGTTGTGTCGAAATCAGCCATGAAGTAACCGATGCGCTGGAACTGGAGATACTCTCCCGGCTTCTTGGTTGCAGCATACTCCTCTACATAGCATTCCTTGAAATCGTGGTAGCTCTCTGGGTTGAGCAGTTCACGGAAGTCGCGCTCGTCAGCAGATGGGTTTTCGATGGCGAAGAGACGGTCGTACTCGCGTACTTCTGCCTTTACGCAGTGGTCGGCAGATACCCAGTGAAGAGTACCTTTTACCTTGCGGTTGGCACCTTCCATTCCGCTCTTGCTGATAGGGTCGTATTCAGCCTGAATCTCTGTGATGACACCGTTCTCGTCCTTGGTGCAGCCTGTACACTTCACGATATAGGCATTCTTCAAGCGAACTTCCTTTCCAGGAGTCATACGGAAGAACTTCTTTGGAGCATCCTCCATAAAGTCGGCACGCTCAATCCAGAGGTTCTTTGAGAAGGTAATGGTATGTGTGCCATCTGCCTCGTTCTCTGGGTTATTGATTGCCTCCATCTCCTCGCTCTCACCCTCTGGATAATTGGTGATGACAAGTTTCACTGGGTCGAGTACGGCACTTACACGGCAAGCCTTCTTGTTCAAGTCCTCACGAACTGAAGCCTCCAGAAGAGCCATATCATTGAGGGCATCGAACTTGGTATAACCGATGCTGTCGATGAACATGCGGATACTTTCTGGTGAATAACCGCGGCGACGCATACCGCAAAGTGTAGGCATACGAGGATCATCCCATCCATTTACCAGGTGCTCATCTACCAGAGTATGGAGCTTACGCTTGCTCATTACTGTATAAGTGAGGTTCAAGCGGTTGAACTCAATCTGGCGAGGACGGTTATCATTCAATACGTCATCGCTGCCATCCATCTCCTTCAGGAAGTCAACAAACTTGTCGTAGAGTGGACGGTGAGGAACAAACTCCAAGGTACAGATAGAGTGGGTAACACCCTCGAAATAGTCGCTCTGTCCGTGTGCGAAGTCGTACATTGGATAAGCGTGCCACTTGGTACCTGTACGGTGGTGAGGAGTCTGGATGATACGGTACATGATTGGGTCGCGGAAGTGCATGTTTGGATTAGCCATGTCAAGCTTCGCACGAAGTACCATACTTCCTTCTACAGCCTCAGGAGTGTTCATTTGCTCGAAGAGGGCAAGGTTTTCCTCAATAGGACGGTCGCGATATGGGCTGGCAGTACCAGGGGTAGTAGGAGTACCCTTCTGGGCTGCAATTTCCTCAGCAGTCTGCTCGTCGACATAAGCATGTCCCTTCTTGATCATCCATACAGCAAACTCCCACAACTTCTCAAAGTAGTCTGAAGCATAATAGATGTTGCCCCACTTAAAGCCGAGCCACTGGATGTCTTGGAGGATATTTTCTACGTATTCGTTGTTTTCCTTACTTGGGTTGGTGTCATCAAATCTGAGGTTGCAGACACCCTTGTATTTTTCGGCTACACCGAAGTCCATGCAGATGGCCTTGGCATGACCGATGTGAAGGTAACCGTTAGGCTCTGGTGGAAAACGGGTCTGGATTCGACCAGCGTTCTTACCTTCCTTGAGGTCTTCCTCAACCAACTGTTCTACGAAAGAGATGCTCTTTGTTTTCTCCTCGATTTTGTTTTCTTCATTAATTGCCATATTCTATAGAATTACTTTATTATTTTCTAAAACCAGTATTTTTCTCGTTTGATGGTGCAAAGATACAAATTTTATTATAAGTACGGAAATTCTTTGGCTCGAAATTTAAGAAGAAATGTAGGAAAGTAAGAAAATATGTTTTCTGAGGGGGAAAATATAGTGAATAACAGTTAAAGTAAGCGCCCAAAAATACAAAGAAAGCGCCTCCACACCATGTGGGGGCGCTCAGCTTATGATGAATATGTATCAGATGGAAGAATTACTTCTTCTCTTCTACTGCCTTTCTGTAAGTCTCGTTCTTAACGATGAGAGTTCCTTCTTCTGTATCAACAGATACCATATCCTTTACTTCTGCATCGAGACCCTTGCGGATGAGGTTGATGTTGGCAGATGGACCCTGTGGCTTGACATCCATATCCCACTTGAAGTAGTCCTTGTCAAGACCAGTGGTCTTTACTGTAAAGTCTGCGTTGACAGTAATGATGCGCTTTCCGTCAGCACTCTTGTATTCACCAGCAACAGCCTGCTGGAATGCGGAGTCTGTAACCACCTCTTCTACCTGAGCTGCAGGGGCAGCAGCTGGTTTCTTTTCTGTGCATGCTGTGAAGGCAAGCATACCCATGGCAATAGCCATCAATGTAAGTTTCTTCATAATCTTGATCTTTTAATTATTGATGTTTTGAAAATATTACTTTCTTTAGGATGTGAAAAGCATGATCAGACTTGTAGTAAACATTGTTGCTATGCTGATCAGTCCTACTGATATGGGGAGATAATCATACTGGATGTTTTTCTTGCCGTTCTGAAACTCCTGGGTGTATGATCTTGCCCAACGGTTATAGGCATAGAATACAATCGATGCCATAACGAAGCCAATAAAAAATCCTACCAGCAAATCGCCAGGATAATGTACTCCCAGATAGGCACGAGAATATGTTACCAGTGCAGCCCAGAACGTCAGGAATATATTCAGCTTTCTGTTTCTTACCAGATACATGGCGAATATGGCAACTCCCCACGAGTTGGCGGAGTGGGAGGACGGAAATCCGTATCTGCCGCCCCGGTACCCATCAACCACGTGTACCATATAGGATATGGAGTTGTCCAGGTTGCTTGGGCGGAGACGTCTTACCAATGGCTTGAGTAAGCCTGATGCTGTCTGGTCACAGAGCAATACGAGGAGCGCTACTGCTAGAATAGTGACTATCGTTACCTTCCAGTGGAAATTCTTAATCATCACGAAGATGAACGCTGCATAAAATGGAACCCATGTGAATCGGTTGCTCACCAAAACCATAAAGTAATCGAATAGTTCACTGTGCATGCCATTGAAAAATAGCAATATCGTTGTATCTATCTGTTCCAGATAATGAATGAGTTCTAGCATTGTTGCCTTTACTATTTTTGTTGATATTTATATTCTCTTTTTTACTGTCATTCAAGATGTTGCCTATTTCTTGGCTAAGTCATCGTATAGCTTCTGGAGATAGGCTTGACCTCGTTTCAGATTAAAGCCTTTTTCGCCTTTGTCATATACGATTCGCTTGGCTCTGTTGTCGTAGATGAGCGAGTTCTCTTCTGAAACAATACCAAATGCATCGTTCACCGCAAAGAATGCGAATTTAGGTGTGGCATCACTCATCATGTTCTTGCTGAAAGTGAATTCCCTGTGCTCTACTCCCAGCTGACCGAGCAGGGTGGCTGCAATGTCATGCTGTGAACCGATGATGCCCACTTTCATAGGGCGCGAGATAGCTCCACCTGCCAGGATGAGTGGAATCTGGTAACGGCTACGGTCGTGATCGTTCAGATTTTCCTTGTAACCTCCCACATGGTCTGGTACGAACACGATAAGCGTATTCTTCCATCTTGGCAGTTTGCGGTATTCCCTGACGATAGCACCCATTACGCTGTCGGTGTAGGCGAAAGCATTCAGACGTTTGTCTTTCAATCTGTGGTAAGGCACCTCGAAAGGTTCGTGGCTGCTGGAAGTCTGCAATATTCTCAGCATAGGACGCTTCTCATTCTGCTGTGCCTTGATATCTTCCATCATTTTGGCAGCCAGGATATGGTCTGGCACTCCCCATTTGCTCAGCTTGTCTTCTATCGGGAAGTTGGCATCAGAAATGATATGCTGGTAACCCTGAGAAACAAGATAAGAGCGCATGTTGCAGAAATCAGCATCTCCACCATAATAATAGGTGGTTTTGTAATTCTTGTATTTCGCCAGGTTGCGGGCTATGGATGGCAACTGACTAGTCTTGCGTGGATAGCGCATAATGCTGGTTGTGGGCTGTGCAGGATAGCCGCTCAATATGGAAACCATACCTCTGTCCGTGCGGAAACTGTTGGCATAGAATCTTGTAAATAGAATACTCTGCTGGGCAATGGAATCCAGGCATACTGCAACATCCTTGTATGAGCCCATGGATGGCATGATGTCGCTGGCAAAACTTTCCATGATGACAATGAGAATATCAGGAGTTCCCTTCTTGAAGGTTGCCTCATTGAGCAGAGGGTAGGTGTTCTCATCGCTTGTACTTGTCATCGTAGCGAATATCTTGTCAGCCTCTTTATCTTTCATGAAGCGATACTGTGAAGCGAAGTCTTCCTGGTGAGTAATCGATTCCAGGAGGCTGAACAGCGGATTCACGGCTGAGTGGTTCAGATAGGCGTTCTGACTGTAGTATGCCTGTCCCGTGTTCATCGTAGAAACGGTGATACCACCTCTGATAGGCAGGAAGAGTAAGCCTGTGAGCAGGAGGAGTATGATGGATGTACGGCCACGATGGCGGTCGAAATCATCGAATCGGTTTCTTTTACCGCTTCCGAATCCTCCATATCCGTAGCTGTAGCGACTGTATTGCTGGCGTTTCTCGCCTCGCATTCGCAATGTGAACCAAACTCCAACGGTCAGGACAATCAATATGACAATTGAAAGAATCACTTGCCAGATGCTTACACTGGCGATGGCATCAGCCGGTGATGTGAAGAAGTAGAAGAGTGGAGTACTGTCCAACGGATACTTCCAGTATGGATAAAGACTTGCGTTAAGCAGGAAACTGCAAGTGATGAAAAGTGAGGCAATTATGAAGTAGATGTTCATAATTGGTTTAACCAGGTCTCTTTTCAGCCATACCACGGCAATGGAAAGAAAACCAGGAATCACAGATAAGTAACCAGCCATCGATAAATCGAGTGGAAGTCCATGCCAGATAACGGCAGGCAACTCCGTGAAGATATTGTCGACAGGTTGTGTGGCAGAACCCTTTTCCAAAAAGAGGAACAGCGGCTTCTGCAAAACAAACAATACTACAAACGTAGCATAAGTCTTAACAAACCATATAATTTGCTTCATACGAACGTTGAACTTTTCTATATTTAATGTTTAAAATTTCTATATTAATAATGTATCTGTATGCAAAATTAGGAATAATTTTCGAGATAGACAATTATTTTTATAGTTTTTTTCAAAAAAGTGCCAAAAAATTTGGTAGTTTAATAATTTTGCCGTATCTTTGTTGTATTAATTTATTACGCATTATGGCTAAGTATAACATTCAACCCAAAAAAGAGAAGTCAGCGAGATATCAAACCTTGCTGAGTGAGGAGACTAAAGACCGCCTCCGTGATGAGATTATCCGTCTGATTGTAACGGAGAGAAAATACAAGGATCCTGAGTACAACTCTAAGAAGTTGGCTGAGGACCTGAGCACGAACTCTCGTTATATTTCGGCAGTGTGTGCAACTCGATTCCACAAGAATTATTCAGAGTTGGTTAATGATTATCGTGTGAACGATGCAATGTCGCTGCTCACAGATAAGCGCTACGCAAAGATGAGCGTGGAAGATATCAGTGAGATGGCTGGATTCAGCACTCGTCAAAGTTTCTATGCAAACTTTTACAAGCGTCTGGGCATAACTCCACGTCAGTATCGCCTCGAACATTCACAGCATAAGTAACTTCTTATAGAAGCAATGCCGCTCATATAAAAATGGCTGTACAGGATAGTTTCTTGTACAGCCATTTTTATATTGTATTACAATCTATATTCGCTGGCATTTAAGAGAGATCATCATCAGACTTTATTTTCTTAGAAAATGCTTGAGCACCTTACTGGTGGTATTCTTTGATATCTGGCGTATCGCCTTGTCTCTGATCTGGCGCACACGCTCTCGCTTCAGCTGCAGGTCTTCTGCTATTTCTGCCAGTGTTTCATGTGCCATTCCTATACCATAGAACTTAGAGATGACTATGCGGTCGCGTTCTTCCAGTTCTCCAACGCAACGCTCCAAGTCGTTGAGCATCTGGGCGAAAGCTGTATTGTCGTCTGCCGGCTGGGCATCCTTGTTGATAAGGATGTCGAGTAGGGTGTACTTGTTTCCCTCACTGATAGGGGCATCGATGGAAACAGCTTTTGCAGCATTGCGTGGAGCATGCTTTTTCTGATCCTTTGGTACACGATAGAGTGCTGCCTGCTTGTCAATTGTCTGCTGCATCGCCTTGCGAATGAAAGGGGATGCATAAGCCACAAACTGCGAACCGCGTTCGGCATCGTATTTTTGAGCTGCCGTGAGCATCGCCAAAGTTCCTTCGCTAACCAAGTCATCGAAGTCAACACCATTACCACGATAGTGGTTGGCTACCGATTTTACGTAGTTGATGTTATCGCTTACCAACTTATTGATTTCTTTCTCTGTCATATCTCCTTTGGGTCTTTTAATTCATGAATGATGTTTATGATACAATTTTCTGCCGAGAGAAGCTCTTGCGTGATTGCGTAGTGTGCTCTCTCTACTGCAAAAATACAGAGAAATATTTGAAGAAACAAATTTTGCTCCCAAATATTTCTCATTTTAACATTCTGCAATACCTATTTGCATAGTCCGGCGTACGGACAATACTCGCAACGTTTCTTGTCGCAGGTAGGACGCAGTGGCAATGCGGGATTGTAGATGTCGGCAATCAGACTGCGGAGATGTGCCATGAAGTCTTCTTCATACGGTGTGATATCTTCTATCTTTTCCCTGCCTAGTTTAAGGGTTGGGTCGTAGTCTTCTGCACCTGCATTCTGTATGAACAGCAAGCCTGGTGATACGGGATCCTGTGCAGAATTGTATCTTTTGCTGTTCTTGATGATCATCGAGTAGAGGAAAGCCTGCAGATAATAATCCGTATGCTTGCTCAGTGCCTGGGGAGTTGCCGAGAACATCTCGTCTATATCCTTAGGATGGGTTGTCTGTGCTCTTCCCGTCTTGTAATCGATGACTCTGATGCGTTCAGAGATGTTCGATATAGGAGAAATGGCATCCAGACGGTCGATGAAACCACCGATCTTGAACTGCTTTTCGCCCCTGCTTGTGTTGACTTTCAGTGTATCTGAAACTACCAATTCCATACCGATGATGGTAAATGGTGTCTGGCGTCTGTCTATGGAGATGAGCTGTCGCAAATAGCTGGCTATTACCTCCTTGTTGATGAGTTGCAGACCGTTGTATTTCGGATGATAGTCATTGTTGCCCACCTTGAAGAGCTCTTCTCTGAAGGCCTGATCTACCAGTCTATCTACCAGCATCTTATCCTTCATGGCCTGGTCCAGGATGTCTGCAGTGATGACGATTGGGCGGATGAGCTGCTGCTTTCCTTTCTCATCTGTCTGGATATCGCTCTTGCTGGCAAAGCCATAGTAGAAAAGTTCGGCTGCCCGATGGAAAATGTTTCCGAAGATGCGGTTATCTACTTCGTCTTCATCTATTTCATCCGGTTCCAGCAATCCCTTTACATATTTATAATAGAACTGCTTCTGACATCTCTGGTATGTATTGAGAAAAGTAGGTGTGAGCATTCTTACGTCGTCAAGTACCTTCATCACTTCTTCGGTCTTTGGCTCTTCGTCGTATGCCGGGCGAAGGGGTTTTTGACCAGCGATGAGGGTCTTGCGAACGATAGGATGCTGACTTTCTACCATCAGCTGGAGCATGAATCTGCTCATCTCGCCCGATTGACCATCTTCCGTAGCATTGTTGTAGGTAAGCGTGATGTCGTGGGCACGCTGCAACATACTGTGGAAGTAGTAGGCAAAGATGGCCACCTTGTTTTCTACGGTGGTGAGACCGTAAGCTTTGCGCAGGGAGTAAGGGATGAATGAAGAATCGTTCACGCCCTTTGGTATTTTGCCTTCGTTGCAGGATAGAACCAGAATATGATCGAAATCGAGGTTTCTGGTTTCGAGTACACCCATTACCTGTATTCCTTCTGCCGGCTCGCCATGGAATGGTATGCTTGTGGTCTGGATGAGCTGCTGTATCAGTCGCTCCAGAGTGATGGTATCTACTTCTAGGTCGCCGGATGTGATGAGTTCCTGCAGGCGGTTGAGTAGAGTGTAGGTGCGATAGAGTGATTCGTGGAATAGCGGATCATTCAAATCCTTTGCCTGGGTTCCTATCATGCGCAGAATATCAAGCAAGTAGCTGATGAGCTGCTTGTTGTAGCTGTTTTGCGTGGCTTCTGCCGTCTGCTCTTCCAGGTTTCTGAAAAGCAGAGAGAGTCCTTCGTCTCCATCCATGCTGAGGAAATCGCGCGATGGGTAGAAGCGTTTCTGCTCTTCCAGCTTTTCAAGCAGGTCGGCATATCGAGAGCTGATGAATCTCGTATAGGGATGACGCAATGCTGTGAGCACGTAATGAAGACGGTAGGTCTCGCTATGCTGTGGATGACCTGTTCCCTGCAACTGGATGAGTTGCTGGATGAGACTGTAGAAAGGTGTTTGCTGCAAAGGATAACCTATCGTGATATTGACGCTTTTCACCTCTTCCGGAAGTGAATGTATCACACTCTGCAAGAGGTTTTCATCGCTCAGTACGATGGCTACATTGCGCCCCATCTTGTAGCGGTTGTGTTCCTTGAGCCAGGCGTTTACGTATCTGGCCTGGATGTTCTCTGTTGGTGCAGATATGTAGGTGATATCCTTGTTCTTCGACATGTTGTCGTAGATGTCTTTCTGCGGATAGCTGGCAAGTTCGTTGGGATAGTGCTTCAGATACTGACGGATGTAGTGGCCGGCTTCATTTTGTCCCTCCATATAGTACTTGTCGTAATCCCAGTAGAAAAGGGCTTTGCCCTGTTTCAGCAGTCGGTCGCATAGTGTCTGTTCTACTATCTGCATCATATTGAAACCGATGAAGAGATACTTCTTGTAATGGAAGTCTATATCTTCATCGTTTACTACCTTGCGATAGAGTGCTCCTTCATAAGCCAGTTGCTGTTCGGCCAGTTTCTGGTTGAATCCTACGTAGATATCGTAGAAATGTGACCATAACTGCAGGAATCGCTTCTTCAGTTCTGTATTGTGATCATCAGAGAAATTGCTGAAGAATTTCTTGATCATTGCTTTCTGATAGTCTGTGAGATAAGAAACATCGTCGAGTTCATGGATGTCACTCAGATTGGCAAAGAGTAGTTTTGCATCTACCATGTTCTTATCTACATCGTCAAAATCGGCAAGGAGGAGCTGCCCCCAACCGTAAAAGTGGTCGAGGGTCTCATCAATGCCTGTGCATGCTACGAATACCTTGTGCAGGTCGCAGATAGACTTGATTGGGTCAGCAACCTTCAGGTCGGAGTGTCGGCGGAAGAGGTCGCTGATGGTGATGTATGTGGGAGTCCAGATCGGCTTGCCGGCCAATTGCGCCAGATAGGTATTGAGGAAGAGCGCTGCACGCTTGTTTGGAAAAACCACTGCGATGTCGCTCATGTTGGTGCCGTATTTTGCCAGCATATCCTGGGCTACTGTTTTCAAGAATGCTTTCATTGTATATTGTTTTTTATTATCTTTGCATTTCTTTTATTCATCTATAATACTTCTTCTATTTTGTTCGGATAAACGTACCAGAGGTATCCCTTGACATGATCGTGTCCCATACTTTCGAGCAGCTGCATATAGCCTTTTATCTGGTCGTGGTACTCCGGCTTCGGTTTACCGAACTTGAAATCTACCACCACGGTTTCGTGCTCATCTTTCATCACCCGGTCTGGGCGATGCTCTACCATGTTCCCGTCCTTGTCTGTGCTGATGATGGAACACTCATTGAAAACATTCCATCGGTCAGAGAACCAGTCGCTTACCTTGTCTGATTCCAGACGTTTGCGAATCATCTTCTCCACTCTCTCTCGCGAGATGTTTTCATCGTAGAGAACTCCATCAAGTTCCAGCTGTTTCAGTGCTCCTTCAATATCATCTCTTGTGCGGATGGTAGAGAAGAGACTGTGCAGTACTGTACCCATCTTGATATAGAATTTCTGCTGTTCTTCCTGTTCGTCTCCTTTGATGAGATCGCGGCTCTTGTTACTCTGTCTGAATTCTGGAAGCTTAGGTGATACATTGATATCTATCTGCATCATTTCTGCAGGCATGGTAAAGACATTTCTGCTGATTTTCATCTCCATCTTTACTTTTTGCTTCGGTACCACCGGTTCGCCATATTTAAAGATGATGTCGTTGGTCTTACTGTCTGTACCGATGCCTTCCAACTCTACATTTACCGCGTCGGTAAGCATTTCGTATGCTTCTTTCTCTGCATTTTGCTTCAGCTTCTCAGCAACAGTTTCCAGTGATTTTTCGATGATTCCCGAACGGTAGGCGGTAGATGCGCGTTTACCGAAGACATAGAGATTATGACTGGCTCTGGTGAATGCCACATAGAGCAGGTTCAGATTATCTACAATGTTCTGCAGATGCTCGTGATGATAGTCATCTTCATAGATACTTCCTTTCATCTGTTTGGCACTGAAATCTACAGGAACCAGAGGCAGTTCGTTGTAAGGAGCTTCCTGAGGAGTACACCAGATGGTATTGGCTTTCTCCAGCTGCCAGTCGCAGTATGGCATGATGACATGGTCGAATTCCAGTCCCTTACTCTTGTGGATGGTGATGAGTCGGATGCCCTCGATGCCGTCACTATGGATGCTTTTTTCGTGGAGATTGTTTTTCCATTCCTGGAGAAACGCCTCGATGTCGCTGCTGTTGTCTGTCAGGAAGGAATTCAACTTGTCGTAGAAGGCACATACGTAGGCACTTTGCACTTTCATATCTTCTATCTCGCCAAGGTGAAGTTCCGTGAACAGTCTTTCGGTCAGGTCGAGCAAAGGCATCTCCAGCAATTTCTGTCGATTCTCTGTGATCAGTTCAACCACCTTTTCATCATCCAGATAAGTATGGGCAAACTTCAAGAGTGTGGCGCGGGCAATATCGTCGGCAGGGTGCATCAGCAGTTTCAGGGCTGTGATGAGTATTTGTACTGCCTGCGAAGCGTCGAGACGGAATGCCTCGTCTGAAACCATCTCATAGTCTGAATGCTCCATAAAGTAGGCTGCGATATCCTGGATGGTGCGGTTGTTGCGCACGAGGATAGCGATACGATGGGTTGGAACACCACGTGCAGTCAACTCATCTACTGTTTGCAGACAGAGTTGCATCATGCGGTCTTCTTTATTTTCTGCATCATTTTCATCGTCCTCTTCCTGTGTCTTGAGGAGTCGCACCTCCACATATCCCTGCACCTTTTTCTTCTCCGGAACTTTCTGTTCTACATCGGCATAGGCTGTAAGCAGTTGCTTGGCTGTTTCGGGTATCGTTTCTGCCAGTTCGTTATATTCCTGCTGGGCGGCTTCTACGAAGAAGGCATTGTTGAAGTTGATGACATTGCGGTCTGAGCGATAGTTGGTGGCAAGGGTCTCTACATCCAGTTGTTTCTTCGGATTCTCAAACTGATCTTCTATGTTGTTGAGAAGTCGCCAGTCGCCTGAGCGCCAGCGGTAGATACTCTGTTTTACATCTCCTACAATCAGGTTGCCTGCATCTTCGCGGCTCATCGTTTCTTCCAGCAGCACCTTGAAGTTTTTCCACTGTATGGTGCTGGTATCCTGAAACTCGTCTATCATCACGTGGTTCAGCTGGGTACCGATTTTCTCGAAGATGAAAGGTGAGTCGCTGCCCTGAATGAGTGAGTGAAGCAATGTCTGTGTGTCGCTGAGCAGGAAGCGGTTAGCCTCCTGGTTCATTTCTCTCACCTTCTTGTCTATGCTGCCCAAGAGGCGCAGCTGGTTGAGGTGCTTGATGGTGAGGTTGGCGCTCTTGTACATTCTTTCGAGCATGTGGCGGTGCTTTTCCGAGACCTGGAGGATAGGATGTAGAACATTCACCACATGCTGATAGAGTGGAGAATTGTTCTTGACTTCCGACTTCTTGACCCAGTTTTCCGGATTAGCCAAGCATTTTGTTAAAGTCATGTTGTTGACGTCATCGTCTCCGTATTTTCCGTTTCTCAATTTATTGAAGTAGCTCCAGATTCCCCTTGTCTTGTTGTTGAGGTCATCGGCCGAATATCCTTCCTCTTCCAGCGCATCGAAAAAGGAAGCTGCGATTTCTTCGAATTGTTCTTTAGCCTGGTTTCGGGTATCCTTCATCTTGTCTTTGAATGCTTCGAAGAAGCCTTCTTCTTCCATTCGTTTTGACAGCTCGTCGGCGTGCTCCTTGTAGTAATCACGGAAAATGTGTTCACCGAACGACTTGATCTGACCAATCACATTCCAGCTCTTGTCGTCTGCGATGTTTTCCTTGATGTAATCCATGATCCAGAAAAGCAGTTTGTCGGTGCTTTCCAGACTTTCTATCAGTTCATCCACAGCTTGCTGTTCCACCTGATAATCGTTCAGCCCGATACGCAGGTTGGCTGTGAGGTCGAGTTCTCGTGCCAGATTTCGCAAGACACTCTGAAAGAAGGTGTCGATGGTTTCTACTCTGAAATAGTTGTAGTTGTGGATGAGCAGGCGCAAAGCCTCTTCCGCATTCTTTCTGATCTGTTTTTCCGAAAGATGGGGGAGTGCGGCATGTATCTGTACCAGATATTGGTCTGATTCGGGCAGCTCGTGGGCAATGCCATAGAGCTGTCCGAGAATACGCAGTTTCATCTCTTCTGTAGCCTTGTTGGTAAAGGTTACAGCCAGGATGGTGCGATAGGCGTGAGGATTGTCTATCACCAGGGTCATGTATTCGCGGGCAAGGGTAAAGGTCTTACCCGAGCCCGCACTTGCCTTGTAAACGGTGAGTTGTGAATTCATATCTTGTTCTTTTTATTTCTTGATTTATAGGGGAATATCCCGTAAAGGATTCTACCAGTTTCTGAAAAGTTCGAAGCCGAAGCGGCAGCCTATGCCATCAAACTTTCCCTGTCTGAATGCTGCGAAGAAGCCGAGCGATATCAGACGCGTGCTTACACCATAGCCCCATTCAGTATAAGGGTAGAGGTGTTTTACCACCAGACCGCTGGTATAGAGTCTTTCTGATTCTACATATCTGCCTATCAGCGGAAGCCAGGCGGCAAGAATCATCGGAGATTCATAGGTGAAGTTGGCACGCAGGTAATAGTTGCTTGCATTATACCAGTAAGACGACAGAAGTTCGAAATCGCCCGACCATTCATCGTTCCAGCCTCCCGGAATATTGTTGTCGTGGAAGTTGGTGTAATCTACGAAGTCCCAGTGTGCTCCTCTTCGGGTATAGAAACCTGTTCCGAAACGCATCGAGTACGATTGCCTGCGGGAGGAATAGAGAATCGTCTGGGCATCAAACTCGGCTCTTCCGTAGTCGATGTTGCTGCCCAGCAGGTTTTTGAACCCCTGCTCATAGTCGAGTTTCAGCACGATGCCTTTTTCTGCTTTAGGTCTCCATTCTATTCCGATGGCTGGAGCCACAGACTTGTATTTATCCGGATAGCCTATGGATTGATAGAAATCCGGACGGATGGCAATGCGGTTGTGCGCTACCATTCCCAGTTCCATCGCCCAATGTGGGGAGAGGCGCCAGTGGTTGGTGAGTCGCATGTAATTATCCTTGAATTCCGTAAAGGTGGATTTTCCCATCAGGAGAGAAGGTATCTCCGATGGCGAGAAACCTCCGATGCTGTCTTTCGGATCCATGTATCCCAAGGCTTGGCGAGCCAGCTTGTTGGTATTGATGCGGTTGCCGTTACCGATTTCCAGCTGCAGATAACCCTCGTGACGGGTATTGTAGTTGAGTCTGACAGGAATACTGTAGTAGAAACGATGCTGGCGGAAACTGTAACCGCCTTTTATTCCGGCAGAAAGCTGGATGTTGTCATTGAAGGCATACTGTCCGTTGATTTTGAACTTATACACCACACCCTTGGATTCCGAATAACCCATATATAATGGATTGAACAATGGGTCGATGCGGAAATAGCCCTGTTGCTTTTTGCCGAAGTCGCTGGAAATTCTGTTCAGCAGGTTATCGCCTACGATATCCCAGAGCACATCTTTTGCGAAATCTTTCTTTTTTTCTCCCAGTGCTGCGGCTTTCCTTTTTCGCTCTTCCTGTCTGTCGTAATAGATGCGATAGATCATTTCCTCATCGGTATTCAGCTTGATGGGGCGCACTTTCGACATCATGGCGGTATCTGCGCTATTCTTGATTGTATCTTCTAAAACTTTTGGCAGATCATATAGGGTGGTGTATTTGCCGGTAATCTTGTTGCCCATGAAACTGAAGTTGGCGCGCATGTCACACTTGACAGGTCCCAGCGATTTGTAGCCTTTCTTGCCCATCGTCACGGAGATGTAGAAACGGGTCATATCGTATTCTCCCTCGAAGTCGCACATCTGAATCTGTCCGTTTTGGATGCGGACGATCGCTCTGGTCTCTACCAGCTGGGTGTTTTTGATGCGTGGGTAGGCGTAAACCTGAGCCATACCATAGAGCAGTGGCGTGACGGAGTACTTGTAGTATCGTCTGTTGGAACGATGGAAAGGGGAGAGGATGTTCTCCTGAAAAAGGTTTTCTCCATACACATTCGGCGTCATGTAGTTGAGCGCAGCGCTCATCGTACTTTTGCGGTGTGGAATGGTACTGAGATTGAGCAGTCGGTGGATGACAGGTGCTCCCTTCTCATTCACTTCGATGCGGTTGTAGAATTCGCTGATGAACTTTCTGCCGGCACCGTAGGAGATGGCGTACATGGTAGGAACGAGAGCCAGGGTGGCGTTTCGCTTGTTGGTACGCATCTGGAATTTGGTGTAGGCATAGCTCGAATGGCTTCCTCTTCCCGTGGTATCTATCTTTTGGGCATAACAGAAGATACGCTGCATCACGGAGTCTGTGATGGCGTCCTTAGTCTTCACTCTTTTGGCTTCTGTTGTCAGAGGAAAGCTGATAGTCAAAAGGATGACAGCCGCTATGATGCGAATCAGTTGTATCTTCATATTTATCTATAAAAAAATCGGGTGAGGCTGAGTTGCCACACCCGATTGCAAAGTTAATGTAAATATCTTGAAAGTCCAAACTTTTAGCTTGATATTATACTTTTTTATCCCAGAAAATTTATCTTTATCCCAGATATTTCATCAGAATACCGATCTTGCCGGATTCTCTGAGCTTGGTGATGCTCTTTTCTCTGATCTGTCGAACTCTTTCGCGTGTCAATCCCATCTTGTCTCCGATTTCTTCCAGACCCTTCTCGGTCTCGTCGATACCGAAGCAGGCGCATACAATCTTGCGTTCTCTTTCCTTCAGGCATTTGTTGAGAACCTGTTTCAGCTCCTGAGCCATACTCTCATGATCCACGTGCTTGTCGGTGCGGCTGTCGTCTCCGCTCGACATCACATCTGCCATCGAGTTGTCATCGTCTTCGCCGAATGGTGCATCGATGCTTACATGGTGACCGCTAGCCATCATACTCTGAGAGATTTTATCTTCATCTACACCGGTGCGGGCAGACAGTTCCTCTACGCTAGGGCGGCGCTGGTTTTCCTGCTCAAATCGGTTGATTTCCTGGTTTACCTTGTTGAGCGAACCCACCTGGTTCAAAGGCAGTCTCACGATGCGGCTCTGTTCTGCTATTGCCTGGAGGATGCTTTGGCGAATCCACCATACAGCATAGGAGATGAATTTGAATCCGCGGGTCTCGTCGAAGCGTTCTGCAGCCTTGATGAGTCCGATGTTGCCTTCGTCAATAAGATCGGTGAGTGTGAGTCCCTGATGCTGATACTGTTTTGCCACAGACACCACGAATCTCAAGTTGGCTTCTACCAATTTGTTCTTGGCTCTTTCGCCAACTCTGCCTCCCTTTCTTATCTGCTGTGCCAGCTCTATCTCTTCCTCTATAGAAATCATTGGCGCTCTGCCGATCTCTACCAGATATTTATCTAGTGCTTCACTATTTCGATTGGTTATGCTCTTTTGTATCTTAAGTTGTCTCATGATGATCCTACCCCCAAATTTTGTTACTAAACTCCACAAAGTTAGTAAAAAATGTGATAGGTTGTATTTTTCTACAACATAATTTAACTAAAAATACTTGTTTTTTCGAAATTTTATCTAACTACCTCATTTTGAGAGAATTTTGTGAATGCGTCTTGATAGCCATTGAATACATTGATATCTACGGCTCCGTGGATGCCGGCCACACGGCCATCCGGGCATAGCTGCCAATATACCAGGTGGATGTCTGGCTTGTATTCGCCATAGCGGGCAATCCATATTTTATAGTTGTGCTTCAGATCGGGTGCTGCAGGAAGATAGCGGTTTACAAAGATCTGACTGATGTAGAGGATAGGTTTTACGCCCGTGGCTCTTTCCACCAGTCTTAACCAGGTTCTTACTCTTGCGAAGAGAACGCCCGGACCTCCCATCTTGCTGATCTGGCTATGCGATGGCTCCAGGTCGAGAACCGGCGGAAAATCTCCTCTCCTGATGCAGCTGTGTCTGAGGAAATGATTTGCCTGAGCAACGGCTGGCGTCCTGGTGCTGAAGAAGTGGTAAGTGCCTACTTTATAGCCATGTGCGCGAGCTGCGCTATAGTCTTTCTTATAGTAGGGATTCACAATCGATTTACCCTCTGTGCTCTTGATGTAGATGAAGCGGATCGGGTAGTTTACGTTGCCTGCCACGGTCTTTCTGCTGATGTTTCCCAGATGTGTGATGCGCAGTTTCTTCCAGTTTATCTGATATCGCTTTCTGCCTTTGATGTGCTGGTATTTGGAGATGTCGATGCCGTAGATGCGCTGCGAGTTATATATCAGTCGCTCTCCCTTGTATCTGTCTTTCTTCCATTCGCCCACTCTCAGTGGCTTCTTGGGTGAGATGCTGAATCCCCATCCGTTTCTTTCTCCATTCTTCCATTCTCCTTCGTAGTAGGAACCGTCGTGCCCCATCCAGGTGCCGTAGCCTTCTGCCTGGTAGAGACTGTCGTAGCTGCCTGAGAAATACCCCAGTGAGTCATGGCGCTGTTCATAGTTGATGGTGTCTCGGTGGGTGGCTCCCTGCAGGGTTACGATTCCGATGGCTGTGCGGGGTGCAATGCCGTAGATACCGTCAGGGGTTGTTTCTGACGCCAGCTGAAAGAGGTGGCAGTACTGTCTGTCTTTTCTTTCGTCTGCATTTGTCTGGATGAGCTTGCAGTCTTCGCTTCGGGTCTTGCCGTTTTCGTCGGTGTAGAATGCTTTATATTTAATAAGGTGTACCAATACCAGTTTGCCGTCTTTTGGGTTTGACTTGTCAGAAGGCGTTTTTCCCTGGATATGATGCAGCGAGTCGAGCATCTTCTTGGCAGAATCTCTCAACACCTTCTCGCGGTTTTCGAAGGCGCAGATTCGGTTGTATCCCAGATCCATTACGCTGTGGGAGTGGATATAGTATGCCAGCTCGCTTTCTTTCCATTTCGAATCCTTGTAGAGACTGTCGAGGGAATCCACTTTCTCTACCAGCACACTGTCTGCATCGAGTCCCTGGTAGCGGTTTCGGGTGATGTCGGTATTGTTGGATGCTGCGAGTCGTCCCTGGCATGAAGGAACGAGTGCCCAGCGGTTCATGAAGGTTGCTGCCAGTGTGGTGGTATCTTCGTCGAATCGCAGCATGGTTTTGCCGTTTCTTCTTATTTCGTAGCAGCTGTAGGCTTCTATTCTGGCTTTGGCTGCCTGCACCTGTTCTCTTGTGGGATTCAGACAGCGGTAGGTCCAATATCCCAGGGCGCAAAGTAAAATGATAAATAGGGCACCAGCTATTCCGATGCCTTTCTTTCTGTTGTTTGTCATTGTTTCAATTCCTCCTATATTTCTTTTCTCTCCCTTATCTATATATCTATAGTTCTTGTCTTATCTGTTGTTTTATCAGACTTCTGGATTTACCTCCAGTTCTATCTCCAGGATGGATTGGGTGTCGGGGGTGATTCTGCAGTGGTCTGATGTTCTTTCTCCGATGAGCCAGATGATTTCGCCTGTCTTGTCGGTCAGTACATGTTGGCTCATTTTCTCCATATAGTTTCGCTTGCGGTCTGTCAGATAGTCGCTTACCAGCTTCGTTCCCTTCATGCCGAAAGGTTTGAATCTGTCGCCTTGCTGGGTGAGTCGATAGGTGAGCGGGAAGCTTACCTGATTGGCATCCAGGGTGATGCGATGGCTTTCCTTGCTTGGCGTAAAGTCGGTTGTGCGAGGGTAGCGGCGGATCCTGATTCTCGTGTTTCCGGCAAAACTGTAATTTCCTTCTTCCGGAAGGCGGAAAGCTTTTTCTTTCTGCAGGTTATCCATTTCTTTCTGAGGTGTGATAAGCAGCTTTTCGCGGTCGATGCAAAGCATGTATTCGTTGCTTTTCCAAATCTTGCCTATTCCACCGTCCTGGCTGCTCATACTTTCTATGATGCCGTCGATGGTATCACCATGAAAACCATAGCTGCCGATGAGCTGATGGAGCATGAACTCCGGACTTGCCGCCTGCATCACAAGCTGCTTGCCGATGGTTATGGTATTGCCGGAATCATCGGGCTGCGATGGTACGCCCACAGCATCATCTAGCATCAGCTTAGCCTGTCTGAGGTATCTAGCAGATTGGGCGATGTTCTCCCTGGCAGCAGGGTTCAGCGTTTCCAACAGCGGAATCACGTGATGGCGGATCTTGTTGCGCAGGGCATCATCCTCCAGGTTGGTGGAGTCGGTGACGTAGTCTTGTCCCTTTTCGGCGAGATAGTCCAGGATGTCCTGACGGCTGATGCAGAGTAGGGGGCGCAGGATGTTTCCGTTTTTGGGAGCAATGGCAGCGAGTCCATCCACCCCCGAACCTCTCAGCAGATTGAGCAGTAGCGTTTCCACGTTGTCATCTCTGTGATGGGCCACGCAGATGCCGTCGGCTTCGATGTCTCGGGCGAGTTGGGCGAAGTAGCGGTAGCGCAGATCCCTGGCAGCCATCTCGATACTCACCTTGTGCTTTTCGGCATAGGTGAGGGTATCGAAGTGGATGCGATGCAGGCAGATGCCTTCACGCTCGCAGAGATCTACGCAGAACTGTTCGTCGCGCTCGCTTTCTTCGCCACGCAGGTGAAAGTTGCAGTGGGCTGCATGGATGGGCATCCCCAGGTTCTTGAGAATCAGGAGCAGAGCCACACTGTCTGCTCCTCCCGAGAGGGCAACAATATAAGAACCGTCGTGCTTCCACATTCCGTGGCGCACGATATAGTTTCTGACAATCGTTTCTATCTTGTTCATATTCTATATTCCTGAATCTTTTCGACCTGTACGGTTGAAATTGTTTTTAAGATTAGAAGAAAGTTCCGTTCAAAATCATTGAACCGACATTCAAAATCATTGAACGGACATTCAAAACAATTGAACGGACATTCAAAATCACTGAACGAAGTTTTCTACTAACTCTAGAAACATTTTCCTTTAAGGGTAGAAAGTAATTCCCTAAGGGAAGAATTATTTAATGTCCTTCTTTCAGGAACTCCTCGGCGCGCTGGAGATCTTCCGGGGTATCGATTCCCACGGTCTCAACGTCTGTGGTTCCCACCTTGATCTTGTATCCGTTCTGCAACCAGCGCAGCTGTTCCAGGCTTTCTGCAATTTCGAGAGAGCTTTGTGGTAGCTGGGTTACCTCTCTGAGAACTTCCTTACGGTAAGCGTAGATGCCCAGGTGCTTGAGGTAAGGGAAATGCTGGAGCCACTCCTCGCGCTCCTTGCCACGTACGTATGGGATGACGCTGCGGGAGAAGTAGAGAGCGAAGCCCTGGTTGCTGACTGCGATTTTCGGACTGTTTGGATTCTCTACAGCCTCCATCGTAGTGAAAGCCTTGCCCAAGGTCGCAATCTGGGTAGTTGGGTCATCGAAGCAATGGCAGATGGTTTCCAGCTGGCTCTTTGCCACGAAAGGTTCGTCGCCCTGTACGTTGACGATGACATCCCAGTCGCCGCCTATCTTCTCGATGGCTTCTTCTATGCGGTCGGTTCCGCTCTTGTGGTCGGTACGGGTCATCACCGCCTTACCGCCAAAAGCTTCTACGGCATTGAAAATGCGCTCATCGTCAGTAGCCACGTATGCTTCTTCTAAAACAGCAGCCACCTTTTCATATACATGCTGAATTACAGGCTTGCCACCAAGCATGGCAAGAGGCTTGCCAGGGAAACGCGTTGAAGCGTATCTTGCTGGAATAATACCGATAAATTTCATAAGCTTCTTTTTTATTTATTCTCTTGATTTATTCTCTTGAGAGATGTTTCTGTTTATCGCTTCAGAGCGATGTTGTAATTGTAATAATGTGTATTGCCGGTGATGTCTTCGAGCACCTGGATGAAAGGAGGGAACTTCACGCTCTCGCGTTTTGCGATGCCTTTGGTTTCCAGGATCATCAGGTCTTTTACTGGCTCTGAGAATGAATCCAGCTCGAAGTACTGACCTTTCCAGATAAAGCTCTTGCGGTGCTTGCGGATGGTAGCACGGTAAGGGTCTGCCTGCTGCAGCATATTCTCGTAGAGATTGGCGCTGATCTGTCGCTCGGTCTCAATCTGTTCGTTGTCGGCTACGCGCTTCTTGGTGGTGTGAACATATACGTACTTGCCACCTTCGAATCCGCGGCGACGGAGACGGATCTCGCTGCCTGGTTCTCCCGAAAGATAGGTCTGAACGATATCGCTGTCAATGGCATTAGGAACTTCGCCGGTCAGTTTCACGATATACTTTCTTTCCTCCTCGATAGGTTGTGGAATTCCCAGCACATTGCTGATCTCCTTGAGCACACGGTTCAGCTTGTTGTTGAAGTCCTCGTGGTTGTTGATTACTCTCAGATGTGGATGACCCTTCCAGGCGGAAACGATTCTCTTGTCCAGTTCCCTGGCTATCTGCAATCCCTTTTCGTCAGCCTTTTCCACTCGCTGGGCATTGTTGGCTGTGGTGTAGAATTGTTCAGCGCCATCTGCGGCAGAAACCAGATGCAGTACGGCATCGTAGCGTTCACGCAGCTGGGTGTTGGTGTATCCCTGCTCGGAGATGATGCGGTTCCAGAAGTCTTCTGTCAGATAGGTGGAGATATCCATCGTGCCACGGTCGCAGACGATGATGACCGGCTTGTCGATGGTTTCCGCCATTTTGGTAAAACTGTCTTCCAGTCCAATCTGAGTCAGGAAGGTAGCTTTTTCTCCCTCGAAGAAGAACTTCTCGTTTTTGGTGAGATAGTTCATACCTGCCTGGGTGAACATAGTAGGAACCTCAGGAATCGTAAACACCTTGTATCCAAGGCCAGAGAAGTGGTCGATTATTTTTACCAGCGCAGTGGTTTTACCTGCGCAAGGACCACCTGTAAGTACAATTTTCTTAATTGTATTCATTATCTTATTTTTTGTTATTATCAGATGCGTCATGGGATGCGTCAAGCGCCCTCATTCCTTTTATGGGTGCAAAGATAGCAATAAATTCTTTAAGAAAGAAAAAAACTTTCGGTTTTATTTTGTATTCTAAATGAATTAATGTATCTTTGCAAAGTTAAACGACAAGAAATAAGACAAGAAATAACAGATGATTTACTTCATTTCAAAGAAATTAGAAATATCAGCAGCCCATTCGCTTACCCTCAGTTACGAGAGTAAGTGCAGCAGTCTGCATGGTCACAACTGGCAGATTGAACTCTTTTTTGTGGGCAGAGAGTTGAACCAGGATGGCATGGTGATAGATTTTACCCATGTCAAGAAAGCGGTGCATGGCAAGATGGATCATGCCAATCTCAACGAGGTGTTTGATTTCAATCCTACCGCCGAGAATATCGGAAGATGGCTCGTGGATCTCTTCCCGGAGTGCTATAAGGCTACGGTGCAGGAGAGCTTCGGCAATACTGCCGTGGTGGTTGACGAAGAGAAAATCAGAGGAATCGAGCATCTGGTTCCTTAATATTGGAGCTGGTAATTTGTTGTACTTTCTCAAGTGGTTCAAGAACGGGCTGAAGGCCCAAAAGCTCCTAGCCCAGGGCATCGCCCTGGGTAGAGTCGCAATCAGCAATGCGCCCTGTAAGGGCAAAAGCTTTTTAATATTAAGGAAAAATGTATAAAGTAAACGAGATATTCTATTCCCTTCAGGGAGAAGGAAGATGGTCGGGCAGGCCAGCCGTGTTTGTTCGTATGAGCGGCTGCAATCTGAAATGTCCTTTCTGTGATACCGATTTCAAGGGATATAAGGAGATGAGCGCCGAGGACATCCTGGCTGCGTGCCAGGAGAAGGGCGGCGATTGCCGCTTCATCGTTCTTACCGGTGGCGAACCAACCCTGCAGGTGGATGCGGAACTCATCCATCTCCTGCATCAGCAGGGATATTATCTTTCGATGGAAACCAACGGCACCCACGTGGTTCCTGAGGGCATCGACTGGATTACCTGTTCGCCTAAGTTGGATTTTACGGAGGGCAGCGAACTTGCCTTGAAGAAGGTGGATGAGTTGAAACTGGTCTTTGACGGCGCCCACGAAGTAAGCAATTATGGATTGGAAGCTACCTATCAGTATCTGCAGCCTTGCGATGTGGGCAATGATGCCCGCAACCGCTTTATCCTCTCCGGCTGCATCGACTATGTGAAGCGGCATCCGGAATGGCAGCTTTCACTCCAGATGCATAAGATTGTGGGTATCCGATAAATCTCATAAGATCATCACAAAATCATAATAAAACAACAATAATAATATAATGGAAAAAGTAAAGACTTTGATTATAGGTAGCGGTCCTGCGGGATATACAGCTGCCATTTATGCAGGTAGAGCTGGTCTCAATCCTGTATTGTATTCTGGTATGCAGCCAGGCGGCCAGCTTACCATCACCACAGAGGTAGAGAACTTCCCTGGTTATCCTAATGGCGTGGATGGCACTCAGATGATGATGGACATGAAGGAGCAGGCTGCCCGCTTCGGTGCGGATCTGCGCGACGGAAGCATTTCCAAGGTGGATTTCTCTTCCCGCCCTTATCATCTTACCGATGAGCGTGGCAACGAGATTGAGGCTGATACCGTGATTATCGCTACAGGTGCTTCTGCCAAGTACCTCGGTCTAGCTGATGAGGAGAAATATCGTGGACAGGGCGTTTCTGCCTGTGCTACCTGCGATGGTTTCTTCTATCGCAAGCGTACGGTTGCCGTAGTGGGTGGTGGTGATACTGCCTGCGAGGAGGCGATGTATCTCTCTGGCCTTGCCAAGAAGGTGTATATGATTGTGCGCAAGCCTTATCTCCGTGCTTCTGAAATCATGCAGAAGCGTGTGAAGGAGAAGGAGAACATCGAGATTCTTTTCGAGACCAATACGCTCGGCTTGTTTGGAGAGAATGGAGTAGAAGGTGCTCATCTGGTTCGACACATGGGTGAGGCTAATGAAGAGAAGTTTGATATTGCCATCGATGGTTTCTTCCTGGCTATCGGCCATAAGCCTAACACTGATCTCTTCAAGGATTTCATCGATTTGGATGAGCAGGGATTCATCAAGGTGGTTCCTGGTACTGCAAGCACCAATCTTCCTGGCATCTTTGCTGCCGGCGATGTTGCCGACCCGGTTTATCGTCAGGGCATTGTTGCAGCCGGCTCTGGTGCCAAGGCTGCTATCGAGGCAGACAGATATTTGCAGCAGTTGTAAAATAACGAAATGTTTAGGTTGGTAAAATCTGCCAGCCTAAACATTAATTTAGTTAAAAATTTCGTCTGATTTTTTGTCGGATGCTTGAAAAGTTGTACTTTTGCATTCGCATTTCAGACAAAGGAAGATTGGCAGAGTGACCGAATGCGCTGGACTCGAAATCCGGTATACCCTCTTCCGGGTATCGGGGGTTTGAATCCCTCATCTTCCGCGAAACTTTTCTCCATACAAAAAAATCCGCAGAGAGCATAACTTAGCTCCTGCGGATTTATTTTTTATGATTATTTGTTTTCTTTTCGGATGGCTTTCTTGCTCCCGCTTTTCTTCTTCACCTCTTTCTTCTTCTTGATTCCGAAGAGGTCGCGCCAGCCGTTGAAATCCTTCTTCATGATTAGACCGAGACCTTGCGTGTTGAGGCTGTTTCTGGTGAAATAGCGGTCGTTGGTCTGGTTATACATGCGCACGGCGAGATTACCGTTCGGGAAGATGAGATAACGGAGATCGAAGTCGCCGATGAAACTCTGCGTGGCATTCGCATTGTCGCGATAGCCAAACTGACCATTGAACAACAGGCGATTGTTGAGCAGCCTTCCGCTCAGGATTCCTTCGTACTCTGCATTGTTGAAGCCTTCATCGCCCGTAGAGATGTTGGCTCCGAAATTCCAGTTGTTGCTCTTTACCACATTCGATAATACGGTGTTGAGCTGCTGCGAAATCGTACCGCTCAGGAAACTCTGCATCGCCAGTGAGGTCTGACTCTGCTGATCGGCATCCTCGCTGCTCTGGTTGTTCTTGGTCTGCGCATAGAATCGTCCGATGGCGAGCAGATAGAGCACCTGCTGGTTCATCTCTTCCTGCGAATTGATGACTGAGTAGATCATCTGCTTGGCATCCGTGTTCACCGTAGGCAGGTCCATTGAGAAATCTACGCTCGGTGACTGAGGGGTGCCCGTGATGTTCATCAGGCAATCTACTCGGATGTTGTTGCTGCTGAACGAACGGCCGATGCTCAGGTCGCTCAGCGGAACACCGTTCACCGTATATTTCGCCTGCAGATTCAGTGGCGCATTGTATGGATTACCACCGAAGGCGATGGTTCCGCCCGGCATGAACTCGAAGTCTTTCTTGATTACATTCTGTATCGTGAGCTTATACACTCCGTGGTCCACCACATAGTTGCCGAACATGTCGAAGGAGCCCTTGTTAAACCAGTTGGCTCTTAGTACGCCATTACCGTTCAGCGTGATGTAGTCGCCGCTCTGAGGGTCCATCATCAGCTTCAGCGTCAGGTTAGGAGTGGCATTCACCAGGAAGTTGATGCGCATGTCTGATGAGAAGTCGATGTCATCGTCAGCATCCTTCTGTTGCAGCTTCAGACTGTCGGTCAGCTCCGGAGCGATGTCGTGCCAGTGGATGAAACTCTTGTCGCTGATGGCATCGGGGCTCGCCACGTTATATACGAAGATGCTGCCAGGTCCCGGTTCTGCATCGATGTCGATGATGGTTTCGCCGCTCTTGCCGTGGATGCCCACCTCGCCGGTGGCATAGACGGTACCGTAGAAGGTGTTGTCGCCAAACTCATGGGTGTCGTAGCCCAGGAAGTTGTGCGCCTTCAGGGTGAGGTCGTAGCTCAGTCGGGTGAGGTGCTTGTGATGGATACCGCCGCTTACGAGTGCCATGTTGTGGTTGCGGTCGAAGATGGTATCATTGTTCAGCTGGATGTCATCCGGAATGGCGTGGGCATGCAGGTTCTTGAAACTGTACTCGGTGCCCAGCTGCTTCATGTGCATCTTGCCGGTGGCGTAGAGGTCGCCCACCAGGTTGATGTCGCTCAGGTCGCCCACCAGATTCACCTTTCCTTTCGCCCTTGCCTGGATGTCGTCCATGAAACTGCCGCAGAAGCTCTCCATGAATTTCATGTTCGTGCCCTGCGCCTCGATGCCCAGGTCTATGTAGTTGCGCTTTGGCGATACATATCCGTCTATGAGCGTCTGGTGCTCCTCGCCCTCGTCTGCCACGGCGTTGATGTCAATCTGGCTCAGTTCCTTGTTGAAGTTTACGTTGGCATGAAGTATTCCCATCGGACCGTGTTCGAACTCGAAGTCCTTGATGTCGAGCTTGGCGTAGGCGTCAGGATCATTGAAGATGCTCTTCACTATCGCCTTGCCTGAAGCCTTGCCTGAGAAATCCACCGAGTGGAAGTTTACGAGGTTCAGGATATACTCCACATCCACATCCTTCAGCTGCGCCACGATGGAGTCTTCCTTGTTCGGGGTGGCGAGTCCGTTCACCGCCACATGCTGGTCGCCGTGGCTCACCTCGAAGTTTTCTATCTCCAGGTGGTTCTTGCTGTAGGTGATGTCAGCCGGGTGCACCTTCCAAGGCTTTTCTCCGATATGGATGAGCGATGGCTTGATATCTACGTGGGCGGTAGATACGTTGTCCGTATTCTTGTAGAACTGCGCCTCGGCATTCAGCGCTCCGTGGATAGGCAGGCTCTTGGAGTGGTTGTTGTAACCCAGCGATGCCATCAGGGTGTTGTCGGCTGCCGCTGCCTTTACGTGCAGGGTAGGGCTTGTGCTGCCCGCTGCTCCCGTCTTGATGCGCGCATCCACCTTCAGCGTGTCACCCTCGGTGTTCATCTGCAGGGCTCCGCCGCTGTAGTCGCTGCCGTTGTAGCTGAAGGCAGGCAATTGTGCCGTGAGGTTTACCGAGCGGTCTAGGTCGGAGATGTTTCCGTCTATCACCACCGGCTGCTGGATGTCGAGCGGCACGCCCAGCATTCTCTGCAGTATTTCGGTAGAGGCTATTTCTGCCTCTATGCTGAAGTTGTTCCTTGTCTTGTTGCTGGTCTTTCCGATGCCCGGAAGGGTAGGCAGCTTGCTTGCCAGCATGTTGGTCATGGTCTGAACCAGGGTGCCGTAGTCGTACTGTCCCTTTACGTGGATGTTGGCGAATGGTGCTTCCAGGTCCAGATAGCTGTCTGCTCCTTCGTTCTTGGCACTCACCCTGATGTCGTTCAGAGTATAGGTGTTGTCTGCCATCTTCACGCCCAGTACGGTAGGTTGCAGATGCGCCAGGTTGAGCTGGGCTTCATAATGCTTCTTCGGGATGGAGTACTTGCCCGCCACCTGCAGGTTGATATTCGGGTCGGCGATAGATGCGAGTCCGTCGATGAGTCCCTTGTTGTAGCTGCCGTCCAGCCTGATGTTGCGGAATCGGTAGTTGTTGAAGTCGAACAGCGGAATCTCGCCCTTTGCCACGAGATGTTCCTTGGTGCCCTGTGCGGTGATGTGTGCGGCGATGATGCCCAGTTTGGCATTGTCGAGTATCTTGCCCAGGTTGATGCCCTTGGTATCCACCTTGGCGTAGAGCTGCTTGCCGTTCTGGTGGGCGTCTATCTCTACGTTTCCTGCGTCGGTGCGCAGCATGCCCTTGGTTCCTATCTGGCTCTTGCCTTTTCCGCTGATTACACCTTTATAATATATGTTGCCCAGTCGGAGCACCTCTTTTGGAATCTTCACTTTGCTGCCCAGGTTGGTGGCTATCTGCTCCACGCCCTCGTCAGAAACCTTCAGGGTCTCTATGTTGGCGAGCCAGTGCAGCTTCCGGTTCCAGTCGCTTGCCTTGGCGTTCGCCTTGAGCAGGATGCTTCCGCTCTGGGTCTTGAAGTGGAGTTGGTGGATGCGTGCCGATGTACTGGTGCCCGAGAAGTGGGTGTCGATGTAGAGAGCATCGTTCCATTTTCTGAGGATAGGAGCGAAGCAAGCCACATCCGACAGGGTGATGAGCGATGGCTTGATGCCGCCCTCAAACTGCAGCGTTTCGCTGATGAGCTTTCCCTTCTCGTCTGTGCGGTAGGTGGCGATGAGGTCTTCCAGCAGCAGGTGGCTCTTCGGGAGTTCCAGTTGGAAGTCGCTCAGGTGCGCCTGATGCTTGTCTGCATTCACCTTGAATCGCAGATTCTTTACTTGAAGTCCTGATTTATCGGTGAAGGCTATCTTCTTGATGGATAGGTGAATATCATTATCTGTGAGATGATGCAGTGCGATGTGTGCAGAGAGATTGCTGATGCCGATGTGCTGAGGCGAGAATACCCCCGCAGCCGATGCGATGTCGCGCTGGTTGTAGGCGATGGATCCGTGGCGGATGATGACGCTTCCGATGCGCAGGTCGAGTGGCTTGTGCTGGGTGGTATCCTTCGAGGCGAGCGAATCGAGCATGAACTGGATGTTCATGTCGCTCTTGGCATTCTGCCTGTAGATGTTGGCTCTCAAACCGAAGAGCTGTGCCGATGAAACCGAGATTTTTCCGTCTTTCAGTGGCAGCAGGTCCACCTTTGCCGAGAGTCGTGAAGCATAGATCATGCTGTCGCCCTTCTGGTCGAGCATTCTCACATCGTCGATGATGATTCGGTTGAAGAAACCCAGGTTGATCTTTCCCACGTTCACTTCTGTTCCGAATTTCTGGGCGAGGGCAGTGGCTACGGTAGAGCCGAGGAAGGTCTGTACTGGTGGCAGGTGCAACAGTACGATGAGTATCACATAAAGGGCGAAGATAGTCCAGATGATACAGCTGATGATATGTTTAAATCGTTTCAGAGTCTTATGAATATTTAATGTTAATTTGCAATGGGCATTTGCCGTTAATTTGCAATCTGTGTTTGTCAAAACACGCTTGCAATCTGAATCTGTTTTGAAATTTAGGCACAAATTTACTGCTTTTTTGTTACATTATCAAATAATTTAGTGATTTTTCTTCCTCGTCTTACTTTTTTTTGCTATTTTTGCAGCATAATTTGAATGTTTTCACAAAATAAAACCAGAAAATCAGTTTTAAATATAATATTTTTAATGTAGTTATGGCAAATGTAATTAAGTTACGTAAAGGCTTGGACATTAACCTTACGGGTAAGGCTTCCAAGGATGTAGCCATCCCTGTGGTACAGGCTAGCGAGTATGCACTCGTGCCTGCAGCCTTCGTGGGTGTTACTCCTAAGGTAGTTGTACGCGAGGGCGACCATGTCAATGCCGGAGATGCCTTGTTTGTGAACAAGGCTTGCCCAGAGGTGAAGTTTGCCTCACCAGTGAGCGGTCAGGTTACCGCCATTGAGCGAGGGGAGCGTCGCAAGGTGCTTTGCATCAAGGTGAAGGCAGACGCTGAGCAGACCTCTACGGATTTTGGTAAGAAAAACGTTGAGTCGTTGGACGGTGCAGCCGTGAAGCAGGCGTTGCTCGAGGCTGGATTGTTCGGTTACATCAACCAGTTGCCTTACGCTGTATCCACCACACCGGATACCACTCCTAAGGCAATCTTCGTTTCTGCCCTCCGCGACATGCCGCTCGCTGCCGATTTCGAGGTAGAACTCGCTGGCAATGAGGAAGCTTTCCAGGCAGGTTTGACAGCCTTGAGCAAGATTGCGAAAACTTATCTTGGCGTTGGAGTTGAGCAGCACAGCAATGCGCTCGGCGAGGCTAAGAACGTGGAACTCAATGTTTTTGATGGTCCTTGTCCTGCTGGAAATGTAGGCGTTCAGGTGAACAACATCGACCCTGTAAACAAGGGCGAGGTGGTTTGGACGGTAGATCCTGCATCGGTAATCTTCTTCGGTCGCCTCTTCCTTACAGGTAAGGTTGATCTCCACAAGAAGGTGGCTGTAGCTGGTAGCGAGATGAAGCAGACTGGTTACGCTAACGTGTTGGTAGGTACTCCATTGGCAGCTTTCGTTGAAGCACAGCTGAAGACTACCGCACACGTGCGCCTGATCAATGGCAACCCATTGACCGGTACCAAGACCACCATGGCAGATTACGTAGGCGGACACACCTCAGAGATCACAGCCATCCCAGAGGGTGACGACTGCGACGAGATGCTGGGCTGGATTCTTCCACGCACCAACCAGTTCTCTACATCGCGTTCCTATCTCTCCTGGCTCTTCGGTAAGAAGAAGGAGTACAATCTCGATGCCCGTATCAAGGGTGGCGAGCGCCACATGATTATGAGCGGCGAGTACGACCAGGTTCTCCCTATGGACATCTTCGGTGAGTATCTCATCAAGGCAATCATCGCAGGCGATATCGACAAGCAGGAGCAGCTCGGTATCTATGAGGTTAGTCCTGAGGACTTTGCGGTAGCTGAGTTCGTGGATAGCTCTAAGCTCGAATTGCAGAAGATAGTACGTGAGGGCTTGAACACCCTGCGCAAGGAGAATGCTTAGTTTTTAGTACTGTTAATTATTAAAATAATGAGTGCATTAAGAAATTATCTCAATAAGATAAAGCCTAACTTCCAGGAGGGAGGTAAGCTGCATGCCTTCGAGAGCGTGTTTGACGGTTTTGAGAGCTTCCTGTACGTGCCAAATACGACAGCGAAGAGCGGAGCCAGCATCCACGATTCTATCGACTCGAAGCGCATCATGAGTTTTGTGGTAATCGCCCTGATTCCTGCATTGCTCTTCGGTATGTATAATGTGGGATACCAGAATTTCAAGGCTGCAGGTACACTGGATGCTGCCAGCTTCATCGAGGTCTTCGGCTTCGGATTCCTGGCTGTCCTCCCTAAGTTGCTGGTTAGCTACATCGTGGGTCTCGGCATCGAGTTTGCCTGGGCTCAGTGGAAGCACGAGGAAATCCAGGAGGGTTACCTCGTCAGCGGTATCATCATCCCATTGATCATTCCTATCTCTACACCGTTGTGGATGCTCGCCCTGGCGTGCGCCTTCGCAGTCATCTTCTGCAAGGAGATTTTCGGTGGCACGGGTATGAACATCTTCAATGTGGCTGTAGGTGCCCGTATGTTCCTCTTCTTCTCATATCCATTGGCTATGAGTGGTGATAAGGTTTGGGTGGCTAAGGATGCTATCTTCGGTCTGGGTAACACCCTGCCTGATGGCTTCACAGCTGCTACTCCTCTCGGTCAGCTGGCTCAGGGCAGCATGCCTTCAGCAAGTCTCTGCGACTCTATCATCGGTTTCATTCCTGGCTGTATCGGTGAGACTTCAGTCATCGCCATCGCCATCGGTGCCATCATCCTTCTCTGGACAGGCATCGCATCATGGAAGACCATGGGCTCTGTATTTGCAGGCGGCATCGTGATGGCGCTTATCTTCCAGGCTCTCGGCATGACACCTATCGCTTGGTATGAGCACATCGTTCTCGGCGGTTTCTGCTTCGGTGCCGTGTTCATGGCTACCGACCCTGTAACTTCTGCCCGTACAGAGAAGGGTAAGTACTTCTACGGATTCTTCATCGGTGCCATCGCCGTTATCGTACGTGTGATGAACCCAGGTTATCCAGAGGGTATGATGCTCGCTATCTTCTTCGGCAACATGTTTGCTCCACTCATCGACTACTGTGTAGTTCAGGGCAACATCTCACGCCGTGCTAAACGTGCTATTAAATAATGTAGGAGGAATGTAGATATGAAGACAAATTCAAATAGCTATACTATTATCTATTCGGTTATCATCGTGGTAATCGTGGCATTCCTGCTCGCATTCGTGTCTTCTTCGCTGAAGGCAACACAGGATGCCAACGTGGCTCTTGATACTCAGAAGCAGATTCTGAACTCCCTGAACCTGCGCGACCTTGACAACGCTACTGCGGCTGCCAAATATAAAGAGGTGGTGAAGGACGAGAAGGAGAAGGACGGCATGAAGTATTACGAGTGCGAGATTGATGGTCAGAAGAAGACTGTTTACTCAGTAAAGGGTATGGGTCTCTGGGGCGGTATCTCAGGCTTCATCGCCGTGGATGCCGACAACAACACCATCTATGGCGTATATTTCAACCACGAAGGCGAGACAGCCGGACTCGGTGCTGAAATCAAGGACAACTTGAAGTGGCAGCAGAAGTTCCAGGGCAAGAAGATTCACAAGGATGGAGTAGAGGGCATCGCTCTGGGCGTTGAGAAAGACGCTCCTGCCGGCGACCCTAACAATGTGGATGCCGTTACCGGTGCTACATTGACATCCGACGGTGTGGATGCCATGCTCAAGGAAGGTCTTGCTAAATTCATTAAATAATTAAGCGATATTATGGCATTATTTAGTAAACAAAATAAGGAGGCATTCATCAAGCCACTGAACGGCGACAACCCTATCCTCGTCCAGGTGCTTGGTATCTGTAGTGCCCTGGCTGTTACTTCCCAGCTGAAGCCAGCCATTGTGATGGGACTTGCCGTTACTATCATCACGGCATTCTCTAACGTGATTATTTCCATCATCCGCAACACCATCCCTCAGCGCATCCGTATCATCGTTCAGCTGGTGGTAGTTGCTGCCCTGGTTACCATCGTGAGCCAGGTGCTGAAGGCTTTCGCCTACGATGTGAGCGTGCAGCTCTCAGTGTACGTGGGTCTGATCATCACCAACTGTATCCTGATGGGTCGTCTGGAGGCGTTTGCCATGATGAACAAGCCTTGGCCTTCATTCCTCGATGGTGTAGGTAATGGTTTGGGTTACGCCCTCATCCTCGTGATCGTGGGTGCTGTTCGTGAGTTCCTGGGCCGCGGCTCTTTGCTCGGTTTCCAGCTGATTCCTGAGGGAGCTTACAACTTCGGATATGTTAACAACGGTATGATGACCATGCCAGCCATGGCATTGATTCTCGTTGGATGTGTAATCTGGGTACATCGTGCCTATATTTATAAGGAGGAGAAGTAAGATGGAGCACGCAATAAGTTTGTTTTTCCGTTCGATTTTCGTCGATAACATGATCTTCGCCTACTTCTTGGGTATGTGTTCATACTTGGCAGTATCCAAGAACGTGAAGACCTCTTTGGGCCTGGGTTTGGCAGTAACCTTCGTGTTGCTCATCACCGTGCCTGTAGATTACCTGTTGCAGACCAAGGTGCTCAGCGCCGATGGCATTCTGGGTGTTGACCTCACTTACCTGAGCTTCATCCTCTTCATCGCCGTCATCGCCGGTATCGTGCAGCTGGTAGAGATGATTGTAGAGAAGTTCTCACCATCGCTCTATGCAGCCTTGGGTATCTTCCTGCCATTGATTGCCGTAAACTGTGCCATCATGGGTGCATCGCTCTTCATGCAGCAGCGCATCCTGATGGATCCTGCCAATACTCAGGCTATCACCTCTGTATGGGATAGCATCGTATATGCCGTAGGTTCCGGTCTGGGTTGGACTCTCGCCATCGTCCTAATGGGAGCCATCCGCGAGAAGATGCAGTATTGCGACGTGCCAAAGCCACTGCAGGGACTCGGCATCACATTTATCACAGTAGGCCTCATGGCAATGGCTATGCTTTGCTTCTCAGGCTTGAAAATCTAAAATAGGAGGACTATAGATATGGGTAATACATCATTTATATTGGCTAGTATCGGAGTTTTCCTCGTGGTGATTCTCCTGCTGGTTATCATCCTGCTCGTGGCTAAGAAGTATCTGAGCCCTAGCGGAAATGTAAATATCGAAATCAATGGCGACAAGACCATCAACGTGCCTCAGGGCAGCAGTTTGATGACTACGCTGAATGAGAACGGCATCTTCCTGCCTTCTGCCTGCGGCGGTAAGGCAAGCTGTGGCCAGTGTAAGGTTCAGGTGCTCGAGGGCGGCGGCGAGATTCTCGATTCCGAGAAGCCTCACTTCACCCGCAAGCAGATTAAGGACCACTGGCGTCTGGGATGCCAGTGCAAGGTGAAGGGCGACTTGAAGATCAAGGTGCCTGAGAGCGTGATGGGCGTGAAAGAGTGGGAGTGCGAGGTTATCTCCAACAAGAACGTTTCATCATTCATCAAGGAGTTCAAGGTGGCTCTGCCTCCTGGCGAGCACATGGACTTCGTTCCGGGTTCTTACGCCCAGATCAAGATTCCTGCATACGACTGCATCGATTACGACAAGGACTTCGACAAGGATCTCATTGGCGAGGAGTACATCGGAGCATGGAAGAAGTTCAACATCTTCTCTCTCAAGGCTCACAATCCAGAGCCTACCGTTCGTGCTTACTCTATGGCGAACTATCCTGACGAGGGTGACATCATCACTCTTACTGTCCGTATCGCCACAACTCCATTCTTGCCACGTCCACAGGTAGGATTCCAGAACGTACCAACAGGTATAGCTTCTTCTTACATCTTCTCATTGAAGCCAGGCGACAAGGTAATGATGAGTGGTCCTTACGGTGACTTCCATCCTAACTTCACATCAGGCAAGGAGATGATCTGGATTGGTGGTGGTGCCGGTATGGCTCCATTGCGTGCGCAGATTATGCATATGACCAAGACCCTGCACACCACAGATCGTGAGCTTCACTTCTTCTACGGAGCGCGTGCATTGGGTGAGGCATTCTTCCTGGAGGATTTCTGGGAGCTTGAGAAGGAATTCCCTAACTTCCACTTCCATCTTTCATTGGACCGCAAGGACCCAGTGGCAGATGCTCAGGGCGTGAAGTACTACGAGGGCTTTGCAGTTAACTGCATCCGTGACACCTACTTGAAGGATCACGAGGCACCAGAGGATTGCGAGTACTATCTCTGCGGACCTCCAATGCTGATCAAGACTGTAACCGATTATCTGGATTCTCTGGGAGTTGATCCTGAGAGCATCATGTACGATAACTTCGGATAATATTAGCAAACATCAATAAAAGTATATCAAACATTAACAAAGCTGCTGGTTTCCAGCGGCTTTGTTTCGTTTAGGGAGGTTCCTTTCTAAGGTTTGTTATATATTTGTTCGTGTTTATTTGGCGCAAATCTGTCACATATCTGTCGCTCGAATCTGTCACACGAAAATTAAGAATTTTAAACATTTAGTGTATGAAGCAATTTGATTTAGGTCCTGTTCACATCAGGACAAGAAAACTTTCCAATGGAAAGAATTCGCTTTACCTTGACATCGTCAAGGATGGAGAGCGATTAAGGGAGTCTCTTAACCTTTATCTGATTCCTGAGACCAACCGTGCAGCCAAGCAGGTCAATAGGGAAACCATGAAGCTGGCTGAGGAAATCAAGGCAAAGAGAATCGTGGACATTCAGAACGAAAAGTTTGAGATCCACGACAAGGAAGCAGGCAAGGTGGTGCTCGTTGAGTGGATGGAAGAGCAGCGCAAGTACTACAAGGAGCATGGCAACAACAACTACTCCAAGACCATTCACAACCTCATCGTACACCTCAACAGGTTTGCACCCAATACACAGTTGCGTGGTGTGAGACCGTCATTCCTGAGAAGGTTCCTGGACTATCTCACCAGTGACGGAACGAACAAGTATGGCGGTAAGCTGAGCAGTGAGACTGTGTACACGTACTTCACCGTCTTCTCGATCCTGATGAACAAGGCGGTCCGTCTGGACTTGATAACATCGAATCCGTTCCACAAGCTGAGCCAGTCGGAGAAGCCTCAGCGCAGAACCAAGAAGAAGGAGTATCTTACACTCGAGGAGGTTCAGAAGCTCGCAGACACGCCATGTGACGACTGGAGAGTGAAGCATGCCTTCCTGTTCTGCTGCTTCACCGGATTGCGCTACATCGACGTGTCACGCCTCAAATGGAAGCATATCGTGAAGGTGGGTGCCAACGAATACCAGATTGAGGTGATGCAGCAGAAGACGAAGGAACCGGTATATGTGCCATTGTCGGAAAACGCCATGCGGTGGCTGCCTGAGCAGGGTATCAATGGCCGTGAGAACTACGTGTTCCAGTTCAGAGACCGTTCAATCATCTATGACTACCTGGACAAATGGGCAAAGGCAGCAGGCATAGAGAAGCACGTCACCTTCCACATGAGCCGACATACTTGCGCTACACTGCTGCTGTACTTCGGTGCAGACATATACACAGTGAGCAAGATTCTTGGGCACACGTCAATTCAGACAACACAGATCTATGCCAAGGTTGCTGATGAGATGAAGCGCACGGCCGTAAACAACATCCCGACTATCTGATGATGCTACCCGGCAATACACACCTGCAAGGAACTTTCTTTGCAGGTTTTCTTTTGTCTTTTCGTTTTTCACCAACTCTTAACAAATCTGAATTTTTCCCTCGCACGTGCGCGCATGCGTGTTACGCGCGGTAGTAGTAGATATATATATTTACTTTACTTTAGGTGTAAGAAATGCCCATTAATGTAGCAGAAATGCCCATTTCTTACACATAAATGTGAAGAAATACCATATTTCTTCGGAAGAAATACCTATTTCTTACACAGAAATACCCATTTCTTCGGAAGAAATAATTTTTCCAATTTTTCTTTGTTTTCGATTTTGTTGACAGAAAAAGCCCGAAAATGCACTTTTTGAAAGTTAATGAACGTTATAAAATTATTTTCTACACATTTTTGTGTAAGGAATGCCTATTTCTTCGGAAGAAATACCTATTTCTTACACAGAAATGCCCATTTCTTCGGAAGAAATAAACATTAATGTAGCAGAAATGATTGAAAAAGGCACAGAAAAAGCGGAAACCCATGCAGATTTCCGCTCATTTCTCTAAAGTAGATGTTAATAGACGTTATGCTTCATCATCGTCAAAACCATCGTCAATATCCTCTTCTTCTGCCTGTTTTCCTGCTGCCTCCTGGCTAGCCGCAAGCAATCTGTCCTCAATAGTCTTTCGCTTCTGGACGGTAGCATCAAGTGTCGTTGACTGTAGTTTTGGTACTGCGTACTGGGCGAGCTTTTCCATCGCCTGTACTCTCTCTACTGGCTTCAGTGCAGCCATGTCAAGCATGAACTGCTCCGATGTGTAGTAGCCGTCGATGGCTTCCGAAATAGCCTTGCGCACGGCTCCGGATACTTTGTTAGGCGTGCCAGCCTTTCGCCCTCCTGTCTTTTTTCCTGCTGCCATATCAAAATCTTTAATTATTGTACGCCTGTATGCGTGCGTGTGTAATAACTTAAACGTGGAGTGCAAAGATAACCCATTATTTTTGTGCCATGATTTTAAGTTTAAACGTTTAAATATTTTATATTATGGGATTAATCGGAGGTGCTATAGGTGCTGCTGGAGGTATATTCGGTGGCATCTCTGCAAGTAAGGCGCTGAGACAGATGAAGCGGAATGTCGAGGCTCAGCGCAAGTCAAACCAGGACTGGTATGACCAACGTTACAATGAGGATGCAACCCAGCGTGCGGATGCCCAGCGACTCCTGACAATGACGGAGGAGAGCATCAGGAAGAGAAACCAGCAGGCGGCCGGATCCGCAGCGGTCATGGGTGGAACTGACGAGAGTGTTGCAGCTGCCAAGGAAGCAAACGGAAAGGCGCTCAGCGATACGATGAGCAACATCAATGCTTCTGCTGAGGCTCGCAAGGACCAGATTGAGCAGACCTACAGACAGAAGGATGATGAGTATGTGAACCAGCTCAACCAGATTGAGCAGGGCAAGGCGCAAGCCATCAGTCAAGCCGTGCAGGGTGTTGCGTCTGTTGCAAGCAAATTACCAGTCTAAAATGTACAGCTATGTCAGTAACGAAAGATGAGATTCTCAATGGTGGAGTGCAGCGACCTATATACGCACCTCCACCTATCGCCCATGAAATGGAGAGTGATCCGACGGACAACATGCCGAATGCCGGTGGCTCTGCTGTTGGTGCCGGTGTGCAGGTTGCAGAAGCCGGAAAGGGCAATTCTGCCGTGCAGCCAGCTGTACAGGAACCTGCAAAACCAGTGGACGGGGTGCAAACCCCTGTTGAAAAAACTGTGGATAACTCTCCTAAGAAGATGTCGTATAAGGAGATGTACCAGGCACTCAATCCCTACAAGCCACCAACGGCTGAGGAGCTGGAGGCGCAGCGCAAGAAGGAGAAGAGGCAGAAGATCTTTGCTGCTCTTGGTGATGGTATCTCTGCCCTCGCTAACCTTTACTTCACCACGCAAGGTGCTCCAAACATGTACAACCCGGCTAATTCCCAGCAGGATGTCGTTAAGGATAGATGGGATAAAATCAAGCAGGAGCGTGACCAGCACATGAAGGAGTACACCGAAGCCCTCATGAAGGCACAGGCTCTTGATGATGAGAATGCGGACAATGAGCGCAAGTGGCAGCGTCTTCTACAGATTGACAAGGTCAACGCTGATAAGGCTAAGGCTGAGCAGGAGAGAAAGGATGCCATCGCTGAGGCTCAGAGATTGAAGTATGAAGCTGCTGCAAACAAGGACGACAAGCTGGCTACTTTGTACCAGCAGAAATCTGAGGCGATTGCTGCTGGTTTGCCGTATGTGGCTACCAAACTACAGGCCGAGATTGATAAACTGAAGGCTTCTGCTGGCAAGGACAACAGGCAAGGAACGTCTTCCTGGGTGTCAGGTAAAGGCGGAAAAAGTGGTGGCGGTGGCAGTTCTTCATCTTCATCGAAGGAGTTCACTGCATACGACAAGAACGGCAATGTGCATAGTTTCAAGACTGCTAAGGCTGCCGAACAGTTCGCGCGCCAAAATGGAACCTGGAAGGCTGATACCGTCACATCTACATCCAGTGTGCAGCAGGGCAGACGAACCAAGGTGACTACGACTACCAGGGTAAATGGTGGCCATTCAGTGAAGCCCCCTGTCAAGCCGAAGCCTGCTGCCAAGCCTAAGCATGCTGGCGGTGGAGGTAAGAAGAAAAGCACTGGAGGTGCATTTGATTAACCATCAAACAATACACAATGGAAGAAAAGAGATTAGCAAAGTTATATAATGCTTTGAAGGCACAGAACTATGATGTGCCTAATTCATACGATGAGTTCGAGGAGAAGCTTACACGTAAGGGTGATGATGGAGCAAGTCGTCGTCACAAGCTCTACAATGCCCTGAAAAGCCAGGGCTTTGATGTTCCCGACTCATACAGCGGCTTCTATACGAAGTTGTTTGTGCCAGTGAATAGCACAACATCAAGGGCACGTGGAGCAGGTGAAGCTCAATGGAATCCAAACCAGAAGGTTCATAAGCCAGCTACACAGTCTCCACAGGCTCAGCCTAGACGTGGGCAGGTTCACAAGTCAGTTGTGCATCAGCCAGCTAAGCCTGTAGCCCAGTCGAAGGGCACACCATTGACAGAGGCAGACAAGCGCAAGTATGCATCCAATGTTGGCAATATCCTTGCTCAAGCTGATGCTTCTACACAGCGTTTCAACAACCAGATGGAATATCAGAAGGCAAACTCCGGCTTGCAGGTGAAGCCTGTAAAGCTTGGAACGAACCGTCATGTCGTTAAGCGCAAGCCACGTTTCAACCCGGGAACTGGTAAGATGCAGTCCTCTTATATCACTGAAAGTGGAAATGAGTTCGACAACAGGGCGTTTGCGGACGTGGAGCAGAATGCCGTTGATGATTACAAGCGTAGCTTAACTGTCGATGGACAGTTGCAGGATGCTTATGCGGAGCGTGAGCGATTGAATGAAGAGGTGCGCAAGCGTATGGAGGAGATTGACAACAAGCCTAATCAGGGTTTTGCTGACTTCATGCGCATGTCTGCTGCAGCTTCAACACCAGGAGCCGGACCAGCTGGCGAGTATGATGCCGTTGATGCCAAATATACCAACGACCCTATATATACCCAGTTGATGGCAGCTCTTCGTCACAACAAGTCTGCCATAACAACACTGGAAGACAAGAAGAGTGGCAAGATAAATAGCTTCTGGCATACGCTTGCAACTACTGCGGCCAATGGATACACATTCAATGACGGCATGGGCGAGATGAAGGATGTCACTGCCCAGACACAAGCGATGAAGCATCTTGACAGTATCAACAAGAAGCTGGCCAAGGGAGAGGAACTTACTAAGGAAGAAAAGGCTTCCAAGGCTGTTCTTGATAACATGGCAGTCAATAATGCTATCCAGGGACAATATGGCGGCCAGTATGGTGCATGGTCTCGTGCTGGTGGCATGATGGCGAACTCCCTTGACTTCATGAAGGATCTTGCGTTGAACCCTGGAGCAGAAGGAATGGCCAAGGGTATTTACAAGAAGGTTGCTAATATCGGTGCAAAGCAGTTGGCAAAGGCTACCGGGGACGCTGCCGGAAAGGCTATTGCAAAGAAGCTGGCACGTGGCACATTGAAAGCTACGGGCGTATTGGTGGGTTCACATCTGACTGGAGCCATGGTAAGCAATACAACCGGTATCGGTCATACTGCTGGTACGTTTGGACAGCTTGCAGCCGGTGATGTCACAAAGGACGAGGACGGAAATTACAAAATCGAGAACCAGGATAGTGTTCTCGGTGCTTTTGTAGAGGCCGAGAGACAGCAGGCACGTGAGAACGGTTCTGAAATGTTTGGTGCTTTCATTCCTGGTATTGGCAAGGTTCTTGGCAAGAGTGCTGGCGAACTTGCAGGTAAGATTATTCCTGAAAGTGCCTTGAATGCAGCTGAAAAGGCTGGTGCTGCCGTATATAACAAGATGGGACTCTCCAAGATTTCAAATGCGCTTACCCAGGTTGGCAAGAAGGATTGGTACCAGGCGTACAACAAAATGCTTCGTGCTGGTGGTTACCAGGGCTTACCTGGCGAGGCTCTGGAAGAGTACGAAGGTTCCCTCTTCGATGCGCTTACAGGTCATGCCGATGATGCCTACAACGACCTTACCAATACACAGAACCATGTGGATATTTGGCTTGGTTGTGCTACCATGGGCGCTTTGCTTGGTGCCGTACCAATGACAATACAGGGTTTCCATACATCCCAGTATTACCGATACAAGCACAAGACGGATACTGCTGACAAGGTTGCGTCTTTCCGTATGACTCCAGAGAAATGGGAGCCTTTGCGTGAACAGATTGATGCAACAGACAATGAGCACATGGCTGATTTCGTTACAAACAACATCCTTGGTTCCCAGGATATGCCTGTTCAGGAGAAGAAGGCAGCCCTTGATTATGTCCGTAATCTTTCAAAGATGCGTGGTTATAACCTTGCACAGGCCAATAATGCTGATGATAGCGATAAGGATGAGGATATTGAGAACTTGAATACTTCATATAGTGATGGCTACGACACTACTGATCCGGAAGAGATGAGCAACGCCAAGGCAAAACTGGATGTTGCACGTCAGAACCTGGCACAGTCTATGGGCATCGACGATATGAACGAGCTTGATGATACCATCGGGGACCCTATCCGCTACATAGAGGAGCAGAAGCACATGGGCAACACCGAAGGATTGCAGCCTGTTCTCGACTACGCCAACGCCAAGTCTGCCTATGACGGCATGGTGCAGCGTGTCCGTGATGATATTGACAGCCAGATAGAGGAAAGCAACGCACTCGTTGACAGCCATACCAACCGTACTGATGGCATGATTCATCCTGTTACCTTGAAGCTGAAGGACGAGGACAACAATGAGCAGACTGCCTATGTCATTAGCGGCAACCTTGTTCTCAACGATGATTCATCCGTCAACGATGAGCAGTCGGACAATAGCATCGTTATCATGGATGCTGAGTCTGGAAAGCTGCAGATGGTTTCCCCTAGTGCAATACACAGTGCTCAGGAACTGATAAATCCTAACCTGGAGAAGTATGAGACTGCGGAGAATATCCGTAACCAGCATGCCCAGGAAGCGGCTGACAACATAGATGGAACCGTAAAGCAATGGAATGAGGGTGACACATACCAGGCGACTGGTGATTATGGCAGCCCTGTTACTGTTGTGCTCACTCCTAACGAGCAGGGTGTGGTTGACAATGGCGATGGAACCGTGAACGTGGTGACGCAAACTGTGTATCAGGAAGGAGAAGCTCCTGTAACTTCCGGTATCATTCAGATGCCAAAGTCTGGTATCCAGCAGATGGCAGACGAGACAAGACGTGCCCAGGTTGCAGCCCAGCAGCAGGAAGAGCAACAGGAAACCCCTGCGGAAGGCGAGCAGGAGGAGGGTCCAACTATGCCTACTTACAGCCTTTTTGATAACATCGTTATCCGTGACGAGAATGGTGAGCCTATCCGTGGCTCCATTCAAAGCATAGATGAGGACGGTATCGAGATTCACACCGAGGAACCACTCAACGGCTGGCATGTGCAGGTTGTTTCACCTGAGCAGCTCGACAACATGATCGAGAGTGTGACCGATGCCAACGGCGAGTCGGTGTGGAGTCGCGAGGTTGATGCTCCTTCTGTTGATGAGACGGAGGAGAATACTCCGGTTGACGATGAGAATACCGAGGCGAATCCCCTTGTTGATACTGATGAGGCGGCAGCTGATGAGACCGGAAACGAACCTCAGCAACAGGAAGCCAGTGAGGAGGAAGCTCCTACACAGTCTGCCCTGGATCGTATTCCTAAGGATGATAAGGGTGAGCCTATCTATGAGCAGACCGACCCTGATACTGCATACGATGCCATCGTAGAGCAGACTGGCGGCAACGAGGATATGGCCAAGACTGTTGCTGAATCCATGGTTTCTGATATGAAGGCGTCTCTTGATAAGCTCAACAAGTGGAAACCGAAGTCTGGTGGAACCATCACGCAGAAGATTGCAGCTGAGAAGGAACACCAGGAAGCAGTGGACCAGGCAAAGGCAAACCTGGAGCATTGGCAGAAAATTGCTGGCATCCAGCAGCAGCGCAAGAGTAAGGTCATGCTTGACGAGCAGAAGGCTGCTGACGAGAAGGCTAAGGCTGCCGCTGAGGAAGCTAAGGCACAGGCCGCAGCCAAGGAAGAGCAGGAACGTAAGGAGCGTGAAGCTGTTGACGGTGTACCTGATTGGGTGGATGACACTCCGCATGATGCACGTGCGAGGGGCTATCGTCGTTCAAATGGCTATCAGTATGCAAGACAGGAGAATATTCCTCATACAAAGGGTAAGGAGACTTCTATCAAGTTTACAGACAAGGTTTCACAACCTGGACATCTTGCGCTTATTGAGGCCGAACAGTTGCAGCCAAGTCACATAAATGGTCAGCCTAACGTGAATCACTTCATCCCAGAAGCGCAGCCAAAGAAGCGTACGGACAAAGCCAGCACCATATCTTCTGAGAAGATTGCGGCCAACATCAACCCTGCCGAGATTACATCAAGCGTTACAGCATATACTGGTGCGCCTACTGTCAATTCTCGTGGAGAGACCATCCAGGGCAACAATCGTAGTGCAGCGTTGAAGTTGATGTGGAGCAACCATGCCGACCAAGCCGGCATATATAAGCAGTATCTTATGGATCATGCCGATGAGTTCGGCTTGAAGGCAGAGGATATTGCGAAGATGAAGAACCCTGTCCTTGTGAATATGGTTGATGTTGACGACAATAAGGCCATTGAACTTGGTCAGCATAGCGCCCAGGACACAGAGAGTGGTGGCGTTGAGCGTATCAAGGTGAAGAACACCATCCAGAAGATGGGTGATGATATGAAGTCTTTCGCCAAGAAACTGCTCGATAGTTCCGATGATGAGGCTAGCTTCTCCCAGCTCGTTGACAAGAACGGCAACAAGGTGTTGAAGTGGATGAATAACAAGGGCTTCATTTCAGATACACAGTACACAAGTGCGCTTGATAGCGATGGCAATCTTACTGCTGAGGCTGCTAACGACTTGAAGGGTATCATGTATGGCAGCATCTTCCAAGGTGGAAGTGAACGCCTGGAGGAGATGTTTAACAGAATGCCTGCAAAGGCGCAGCGTGCCATTCTTGCAACTGCATACCGCGATTTCAATAGCCCTAAGGAGAACCGCATGCTGAAGGATATTCAGGAGTCTATCGTGGCTTTCAATGAGCTGATGGGTGACAAGGCCTTTGCTTCGGCTACTAATTTCAAGGATGCACGTGTGGCTATTGAGGACTGGAAACGCTCTTACCAGTTTGATGATGTGACCGGAGAAGCTGTACTTCCTGATGGTAAGTTCTCGGATTTCGCCCTTCATCTTGTGGCTATGTATAAGGGTGAAACGCAGGGCTTCATCCAGCAGACGTTCAACCAACTGTTTGACCTTATTCAAGGCTCCCAGGCGGTTGACTTATTCAACAAAGATAGTATTGACAACACTCCTCGTTCCTTGGCTGATGCCATCAACGAGGCATTAAACATTAATAATGATGGACAACAAGACAGCAATGTACTGGGTGGCAATCATCCAGCAGGCCAAGAAGGGCAGCAAGATGGCAGTGAAGCTGCTGAAACAGGAGGACCAGGCGAGGGAGGAACTGAACCTGCCAACGCTGATGGAGGACCTGGAGAGAAAAATGTAATCAACGAACTCCTTGAAAAGGGTGGCACTACACCTATAAGCCAGGAGAGACGCAACCTTACCGATGATGGTATCGTTGCTGATGCTGACGGCAAGCCAGTTCTTCTGTATCATGGTACACTTGATAAGGACTTGAAGCTTTCCGACCTGGAGCCAGGACACAACCGGGCAGATGGGGAGAAGGCTACCTTCTCAGGTGATGGTGTTTATTTCTCTCCTTCCAGAGACGTTGCAGAGGACTACGGACACAACGGCCAGATATTCGAGGCACATGTAAGATTGAACAATCCGTTCTATCTTTTGGGTAACCCTGGCTTCGATGAAACAGAAGCTAAGGAGTTCATGTCTCTGCTGAAGAAGCAGGGTTACGACGGCATTATACATTATAATAATGTATGGAGTGTAGAGAATAGCAATATTGGTAGTGGAGAAGTCATTGTGTTCAACAACTCTAGCATCATTCCTGTAGAAAATGCAGCTGATGATGTTGAGAATGCCGAAGATGATGCTAAGGATCCATCGGATATGCTGGCTTCTGCAATCGAGTCAGGCGACAAGACTGCCATAGAAAAGGCAAAGGAGGAAGTACGTGAAAATCTGAAATCTGTTGATGAAGATATTCTCCGTATAGCTTTGTCTGATGCACCTAAGAAGCTGAGTGAATTTGATAAGGCTATGAAATCTCTTGTAGAAGACGAACTTTCTTCGAGAGGTATCAAGGTCTTTAACAGCTTTGATAATGTTCAGAAGGGTGATGTTGTTGTAGTAGAGAATGAAGGCGAAAGTGGTCAGATAACCATTGACAAGGTTCAGGGCAATTCGGTTTCGTTCACTACAGAAGATGGAGAAGTTTTTGAGGACGTTCCTCTGGATACCATAGAGGAACACTTCAAAGTCATGTTCCGTAATAGCCTTCAATCATCCATCGAAGCGGCTGAGGCTGAGACAGACACCAATCCTACAGACGGACAGAAGGAAGCAGGTAACTACAAGAAGGGACACGTTAAGGTTGCTGGATTCAATATTTCCATCGAGCAGCCTAGGGGTAGTGTGCGCTCTGGAACGGATGCCAACGGCAAGAAGTGGAGCGTGACCATGAACAATACTTATGGCTACATGACCGACAACGTGGGTGTTGATGGCGACCACCTGGATGTATTCCTCAGCAATGATATTGACTCATGGGACCAGCAGAATGTTTATGTAGTTGACCAGTACAACCTTGATGGAACGTTTGACGAGCACAAGGTAATGCTCGGTTTCAACGATAGGGATGATGCTACAGATGCCTATTTCTCTAACTATGACAGTAGCTGGAGAACGAGCAAGAGAAAGATCATTACCTCTACTGTTCCTATGGATATATTCAAAAAGTGGATAGAAAGCAGTAATCGCAAGACCAAGCCTATTGCCGAGTATTCATTGGTGAAAGAGCATCTGCAAAAGTGGATTGATGAAAATTTGTATGATAAATCTCCGTTTGGCCAATTCGTAGAAGACTCTGGTAATGATGTCGTGCCTAATGGTGTAACCCCGTCAGCTATCATCAAGTTCGCTGAGAAGATGTTTGGCATGTATGATTCACAAACAGATGATTATCCATCATACAAAGCCAAGGTAACAAGTGTAGAGGTTCCTGCCGATAAGCTGTATCAATCAGAAAAGGAATGGTTCCATCTTGTCAAAGGAAATTATGTTTCCGTTACCGATGGAAAAAACGAGCGCAGTTATGAACTTGTTGCCCATAAGGATGCGCAAGGACACTTGAAGTCTGTATCAGTTGTCAAATATCACGACTTTGACGGAAAGGAAAAGGCTGATTCTGATAAGGCTGCTGACACCGTGGCTGATGAAACACAGACAAATGACTATACTGTAGAGCCTGCCAAGTACACAACCAAGCGTGGCAAGGTGCTTGATATGCAGCTTGTCAAGTTTGCAGACGAACTGGGTGAAAAGCAAAGTGCGGCTGTTTCACTGGCTAAGTCGCTTAAAGGCTGGTACGACAAGAAGCAAGGTGGCTTCATGATGCGTAGCATCGAGGATGCCAAGAAACTTACTGATGCGGTATTGGGTGAAGATGGCGAAGCTTTGGAGGACGCAAAACCTCTTTCTCTTCAGGATATGAAGGATTCGGTATTCCCAGATGATGAGTTCCATGGTGGTGATACGGTTTGGAGTATTCCTCATGGTGAGAACAAGGTTATCTTAATGGCTCACCACATGCAAATGCCAGATGGCCGTAGCTTCATTCAGAGCTATTCTTTTACTGATGGTACAAGCGCAACTGCCCAGCAGGTGGAAAAGGCTCACGTGAAAAAGAAGGGCAAATCTTCTGTCGAGGAGGAAAAGAAGGATAAGCCTTCTGCCAAGGAGACAAAGAAGAACCCTAGTGGCAACGTACTTGTAACAGATGAGCAATACGAGGAGTTGAAGAAGAGAATGCGCATGAAGTTGCGTGGTCAGCTGAATATGGGTCTGGATCCTCAGATTATGGAGATAGGTTCCATGATGGCTGTGTATCATATCGAGAGGGGCGCACGCAAGTTTACCGAGTATGCCAAGAGAATGATAGAAGATATGGGTGATGATATTCGTCCATATCTAAAGGTGTTCTATAATAGTGCCCGTGACTTGTCTAAGGCATTTAACTATGGGCTTGACAAGGAAATGAACTCTTATGCTGAGGTGGAAGACTTTGACGTGGCGAACTTCGACAAGCCATCCAAGGATATTATGGAGCAGGCAGCACAAATCGCAGCTGAGACTGAGGTTGAGAAGCAGGCAGAGGTGGCCCAAAAGAAACTCGTCGATGAGCGCAACGCACGTCGTACCATGGACAAAAAGTCTTTCCGTCCTGCTACGGAAGCTGATGTGGAAGGCAACGGTTTGGTTTACTATGAAGGTAAGCCTACACACGTCATGACGGTTGTCCGTAAGGGCGAGCAGGTGGGTGCAGCGCAGTTCGGTGAGTCATATATTGACAGAGTCTATTTGACCAATGGCAAAGACGCTAAGCTAGAAGACCTCCAGGTTGAGGACGAGCAGGCTAAAGACGAGAAGAAGGAGACTGTTGTTAAAGAGGTTAATGTGGAAAGCTTGTTCAATGCCTTGCATACCAACGGCAAGACCAAACTGAGCGACCACACCGTTCCTTCTTCTGATGTTGACAAGGCTGTAAAGGAAGCAAAGGATTCCATGGCTAAGAAGCTGGAGCAGGTGAAGGAGCAGCTCAGCAAGAAGATGCTTGAAGAGCAGTTGGCGCAGCGTGAGAAGTTTATTGATGAGTTGGGCGACCGTGTGAAAGCTGGCGAGAAGAAAGGCACATTTGCCGGCACAAAGAACGTTGACCTGGAAGCTACCTTACTGAAGTGCTTGGGTGAACGTGAGGCGTTCAGCGAAGCACTTGATAATTTCTCCGCTGAGCCTGAGAAGGCTGAGCCTGCAAAGGAGAAGAAAGAGACTCCAAAGAAAAATAATCCGGTTAAGGAGAAGAAGTCTCGTAAAAAAGCAGTATCTTCGCAGGTGCATATTGCAGACCTGTTCGATAACGGACAGGAAACAGAAAGTGAAACTTTAAACAGTAACGACAATGACAGAACAGGAAAAGAAGTATCTCAAGGAGATAGGGTGCAGCGAGAAGGAGATAGCGAGGAGAGAACTCGAGGAGAGAATCGACAAGGCTCAGACGGAGTATTGCCGAAAGAACCTGCTGAGCGGGAGCATGCTGTCAACACACGCGTGGACGGAAATCTACAAGAAGGCCGGAATGACGGACGAGGAGATCAAGGCGTATCGTCAGGAGAGGGAGAAGTACTCGGACGCCCTGAACGATCCGCTGGACGCTTACAGGGACTAGAGCCGGAGGAGCGCAAGAATACCCATAACAACCATGGCAAGCGTGGTATGGAGTATGCTCCAAAGTCTGTAGATGCACGTATTACTGCCAACATCGAGGCTATTGAGTTGGCTCAGAAGCTACTGAGAAGTGGCGAGCAAGCCACACCTAGACAGATGGCTATTCTTCGCAAGTTCAGCGGTTGGGGTGGCCTGGGTAAGGCATTCACACAAAGCTCATGGGGCTTGGGTGAAGATACACCTCCTAAGAAGCTACGCAAGCTGTTGGGCAATGAAGCTTACCAGCAGGCCGTGATGAGTGCAAACAGTTCGTTCTACACACCTACACATATTATTGATTCCCTTTGGGATATTGCTACACAGTTGGGATTCAAGGGTGGAAACATCCTGGAAGGCTCGGCAGGTATCGGAAACATCCTTGCCCAGATGCCGGCTGAAATCAGCGACCGCAGTGATATTCATGCCGTAGAGATTGATAACACGGCAGGTGGTATTCTTTCTCTGCTTTATCCTGATGCCCAGGTTGACATCCAGGGATTCGAGCAGACCAAGATAGAGAACGGAAGTGTTGACCTTGCCATTACAAACGTTCCGTTCGTCACTGGCTTGAAGGTGAAGGATGAGAGCGGTGACAAGGACTTGTCCTCTAAGTTCGGAAACATTCATGACTTCTGCATCGCCAAGAACGTTCGCAAGTTGAAACCTGGTGGTATCGGTATCTTCATCACTTCTAGTGGTACGCTCGACAAGTCGCAGAAACTTCGTGATTGGGTAATCAACCAGGGTGATTCTGATTTCATCGGTGCATTCCGCTTGAACAACAACACCTTTGGTGGCACATCCGTAACTAGTGATATCCTTGTTGTCCGCAGACGTGTGAACGGACAGAAATCGGCCAATGCCATTGATGTTGGTTCCACCAGCGGTGAGCGTGTTGCCAGCTATGACACTGGTGAGACTCGCAAGGTTGACGGTAAGGAGAAGCCTGTAATCAAATCTTTATCGCTTGATTACAACAAATATTTCCAGGATCATCCGGAAATGATGGCAGGAAAGATGAAGTTCGGCTTCGAGGAAGGTGACACCTACCGTCCTACAAGTATGGGTCTTTTCCCTGCAAGGGGATTGAACCAGAAGAATATGCTGACTGATTTCGTCAACTCTTTCGCCAGCATGAAGGAGGACAACGCTCCAGTTGAGAATACCGAGGAGGAGAACAACCGAATTGTGTATGAGAAACTGGGTCCTGATGTAAAGGAAGGCAGCATGGTCGTTGACAAGAATGGCAACATTTGCCTTGCTCAATGGGGTAAGGCCGTACCTCTTATGTCTGCTGCAAAGAAGGGTGAGAAGGCTAGCGATAGCGATTTGATTACCCGTTTCCAGTCTAAGAAGGTGAAGGGTCATACCAAGGTTGAGTGCTTCAACGCTTACTCTGCCATCAAGTCAGCGCTTAATGATGTACTTGCATACCAGACGGAGAATGAGAGCGACAAGGGATTGAAACCTCTGCTTGATAAGCTCAACAAGGCATACGATGACTTTGTAGCTACCTACGGCCACTTCAACAAGAATACACAGTTGGCATTCCTTCGCAGGGATGTTGATTATCCTAATGTGTTCTCGCTTGAAACATACGAGGACGTGAGCGACAAGGAAGGTGGCCATACCGAGCATTTCGGCAAGAGTGACATCTTCAGCAAGCGTGTGGTTGAGAAGGCTAAGGAGCCTAAGCCTCATAACGTGAAGGATGCCATCATTACCAGCATGTACCAGAACGGACGTGTTGACGTGGAGTATATTGCCAATGCTTTGGGCAAGTCGGAAGACGAAGTGAAGGACGAGATTATCAATAGCGGTCTTGGCTTCGAGAATCCTATCACCCGTCAGATTGAGGTTTCCTACCAGTACAAGAGTGGAAATGTGCGTGAGAAGCTCCGCCAGGCTTTGGACAACAACGAGGGTGGACGCTACAATGCCAACATCAAGGCTTTGGAGAGTGTTATCCCTATGAACATTCCTGCACACTTGATTAACTTCACGTTCGGTTCTTCATGGATTGATCCGAAGTTGTACGAGGACTATGTGAAGGAAAGAACCAACGTGAATGTGAAGTTTACTTCTGCCGGTGGTACCTGGTTTATGGATGCTCCTGATTACATCAACGAGGAAAAGGACAATTCCTTTGGCGTGAAGAGTTTGCTGTTCAACAAGATTATTCCTGGACACCAGCTTATCGAGGCTGCCATTCAGAATAAATCCATCATCGTTTCCAGAACCTACAAGGAGAACGGCAAGGATGTAAGGGAGACCGATAAGGAAGCAACGCAGGCTTGCAGCAACAAGATTGACGAGATACGACAGGACTTCCAGGACTGGGCAAGAGGTAAGATGCAGCAGGACGAGCAGTTGTCTGCAAAGATTGAGGCTGATTACAACGAGCAGTTCAATAACTATGTTCCGCTCACTATCCCGGATGAGTTCGCACCTTCGCGTTATCCTGGCATGGCTCCAAGACTGGATGGAAGCGACAGGGACTTCAACCTTTACTCATACCAGGCAAAGGCTGTGGTGAAGTGTGTGACTCAGCCAACCATGCTGGCACACGAGGTGGGAACCGGAAAGACCTTCACCCTTATCACTACTGCCATGGAGATGAGAAGACTGGGTACGGCCAAGAAACCTATGATTGTCGTACAGAACGCAACCGTAGGCCAGTTTGTGGCATCAGCCAAGTCGCTCTATCCAAAGGCTAAGATTCTTACCCTGGAGGATGCAGACCGAAACGCAGAGGGACGAAAGAACTTCTATGCCAAGATTAAGTACAACGACTGGGATATGATTGTTGTTCCTCAGTCAACCTTTGAGTTTATTCCGGACAGCGAGGAGCGACAGATACGCTTCATCAATGACAAAATCGAGGAGAAGCTTCTTGTCCTGGAGCAGATGAAGGATGCAGACAAGAGTGGCAACAGTATGATAACCCGACAGGCCGAGAAGGAAATCGAGGACTTGCAGCAGCAGCTTGCAGACATCACCGATAGCATGACTACCAAGCGCAAGGATACCGCAGCCCAGCTGAAGAAGAAGGAGGTAACCAAGCAGAATGCCGAGGTAGAGGCCAAGGAGATGCTTGACAGACGTACCGACGATGTGGAGAACTTCGACGATATGGGCATTGATGCACTTCTTGTTGATGAGGCTCACGAATACAAGCATCTCGGCTTTGCAACAGCCATGCAGCGTGGCGTGAAGGGTATCGACCCTTCTTACTCCAAGAAGTCGCAAGGTGTGTATTTGAAGACGCAGGCCGTGCTCGAGAAGAACAATGGCCGCAATGTGGTGTTTGCTACAGGTACTCCTATCAGCAATACTGCCGCTGAGGTTTGGACGTTCATGCGCTATCTCATGCCTGCTGACACCATGAAGCAGTATGGCATCTACTACTTTGATGATTTCGTCCGTAACTTCGGTAACTTGAAGACGATGGCAGAGTTTACCACCAGCGGAAAGTTCAAGGAGGTGAACCGATTTGCAGGTTACATGAACCTTCCTGAGCTTGCACGTATCTGGTCGGGTGTTTCTGATATTGTCCTTTCCAAGGAAGTAGAGGACTTGAAGTCGAAGCTTCCAAAGATGGAGAACGGCGACAAGGCAACAGACATCTACCTGCCTCAGACCAAGGCTTTGCGTAGGGTGATGAAGTTTGTCCGCAAGAGACTTGAGGATTTTGAGAACATGAGTGGAAAGGAGAAGAAGGAGAATTCTGCCATCCCTCTTACCATGTATGGCATAGCTGCAACAGCAGCCGTTGACCCTCGACTCGTGCTCAAAGATGCAGCGGACGAGCAGTACAGCAAGACCAACGAGACCGTGAGACAGACTTTGAGATCACTGAAGGATTCGGAGAAATATCATGGTACCGTGGCCATCTTTGCTGACCATTATCAGAATGCCTCAACCGGCTTCAACCTTTATGAGGATATTCGCAACAAGCTTATCAAGGCTGGTGTTCCTGCCGAGCAGGTTGTTGTTATCAAGTCGGGAATGACCGTCAAGAAGAAGCTCGACATCTTCGACAAGGTGAACCGTGGTGAGATACGTGTTATCATGGGTAGTACATTTACCCTTGGTACCGGTGTGAACATCCAGGAAAGATTACATACCCTCATCCATGTGGACGCACCTAACCGCCCGATGGACTATACGCAGCGCAACGGACGTGTTATCCGACAGGGTAACTTGTTGAAGAAATGGGGCATCCCTGTACGTGTGCTTCGCATGGGTGTGGAAGATAGCCTTGATGTTACTGCTTACCAGCGTTTGGAGACCAAGGGAGCCATTGCTGACAGCATCATGCACAGCAAGGATATGATTGCCAACAGCATGAGTAACCGTGTGCTTGAAGAGGAGAGTGACATCTTCGGTGATACCGTAGCCCAGTTGTCGGGTAGCGAGTATGCCTTGAAGAAGAACGAGGCAGAACGAGAGTTGCGCAGACTGGAAGGTCGCAAGAAGCAATGGGAGTTTGACCAGATTTACATACACAGCAGAAAGCCGCTGCTGGAGGAGCGTATCAAGAAGGTTCAGGCCTTTGCCGACAGACAGAAGACTCGCCTCGACGGAATCAAGAAGACGTTTCCTGATGGTAAGTTCAAGAAGATAAGCATTGGAAAGCATAGCTTTGCCAGCGTTGCCGACATGGAAGATTACTTCAAGAACTACAACAAGAAGGTGATTGAGAATCAGGAAAAGATACGTGACGAGGATTCGCCAGAGGGGTTGATAAACATGGACCTTGCCATTAACATTGACGGTTATAATTTTGTCGCACATACGGAGATTCTCAATTACTTGGGCAGCGTATCTCGCACCATGACCTACTCTTGCGATGAGCTGGGCATCAAGGACGAGCAGGTAAGACAGGGCTACTTGAAGAATGCCATCAACGACATTATAGATAATGTGGTGAGTGGAAAACGCTTTGAGGAGTCTATCTCCCGACAAGAGGCTGAGATTACCAAGGATAAGGCAGACATCCAGGAGTTGAACAAGCGAGATGGTAAGCCGTTTGCCGAAGAAGACAAGCTGGTTAGAGCGCAGGAACTCTTTGAAGAGTACTCCGAGAAGATGAAGGAGGAAATGGAAAAGAAGGAGGCCAAGTATGCCAAGCTTGACAAGGAAGTTGAGGATCTCGATGAGGATGCTTTCTCTTCGCCTGGTGATGAGGAGGAGGAAGATGGTAACCTGTATCGTGACGCTACAGAGGACGAATCGGCATGGCTGGATTCCCAGGAAACTGTGAAGGTTTACCGTGCCATGCAGGTGATTGACGGAAAGTTGTATCCACCGATGATGGCAGCCGTTAAGGGTAAGCTTGTCGTGCCACGTGAACTTGGCACATGGGAGGTTGCAGATGAGCGTGAGGACATCATCAAGTTTACCAAGACGAACAAGAATGGTGATGTGGTTGGCTACGTTGACCTTGACAAGGGAAGCAAGGATGCTACCGGCAAGAAGGCTACGGTGACTCGCGATGTGGCTTACAATCCTTATTGGCATACATCACGCTCACCATTGAACGACCAGTTCTCTTCTGCATGGATCAGACCGAACATTGTTACCGTTGAGGTGGAGGTTCCGGTGTCTGAATTATCCAGCGGCTATCGTGCGAAGTTCTCGAAAGACCCTGTAGGTGAAACAGACTGGCATGCCGGTCCGGTAACCAAGCAGTTGGTTGACCAGGGCCATGAGCCACGAAAGGTTATCCTTTCCCGTTACGACAAGCCTGTACGTGTATTGTCAAATGCGGAAGTTGCCGACCGCATAGCTTCATACGTAAAGGGGTATGATGTTGTCATTCCTGAGAATGTTGTTACTCCGCAGGTTAAAGTTGAACTTGAAAAGCGTGGTGTTAAGATTGGTGAACCAAAGGGAGTTAAGAAGAGTGACCAGATAAAAGAAGCTATAGAGAAGGGATTGTCTGTAGTGAACGACGTTAACCGTGAGGGTGATGGCATCATCAGCGATGCTGATATTTCTCTTCTGAATGATCCTATGAGCAGGATGATGGGCGAGAGCCGTTTCACACCTGAGCAGCAGGAGAAGTTTGCAGCAATGGAGCGTGAGCGCATGGCACGACATGTGGATGAGCTTGCAGAGAAGTTACACCTTAATAATATAGAGGTGGTGACTGATGCTTCAACGTTGACCGGTAAGCGCAAGAAGGCGAAGGGTTTCTATAACAGACATACTGGCAAGATTACCATCGTGGTTGAGAATCATCGTGATATTGAAGATATTGAGCAGACTGTGTTGCATGAGGCTGTAGCCCATTATGGCTTGCGTCAACTCTTCGGTACACACTTCGATGATTTCCTGGACAACGTGTTCAACTATGCCGAGGAAGGTATCCGCAGGGAAATCGTGAATCTTGCCAAGAAGCACTCTTGGGACTTCCGCACTGCTACAGAGGAATATCTTGCCGGGCTTGCGGAGCGCACCAACTTTGAGCGTGCCATGGAGAGTGGATGGTGGCAGACCATCAAGCGTGTGTTCCTGAATATGCTTCATTCCATCGGTTTGAAGGGTTATCAGGGCGAGACTCTTACAGACAACGAGCTTCGCTACATTCTGTGGAGAAGCTACGAGAACCTGGCAGAGCCTGGGCGTTATCGCAGCATCATGGGCGAGGCTGCTGATATTACCAAGCAAATGGAGTTGGGGGTTGGCAATTATGCCAAGCCTTCAACCTCCGGTGGTACCATGGTGGCGGAAGAGAGTACAGACATATTGCAAATAAAGCGGAAGGTTGCCGACTTGTTTGAACAGGCACAGAGTGGGGAATTTACGGGCAAGCCTAAAAGTATAGGTAGGATAAGTTCAGAAGGTAAGGCATACTTGGAGAATTTGTCTGGCTTAACGTTCAAGGAATATGTGGACTTTGTTCTCAATCCTTCAGACTTGAATCATATCCGTTCTGACCATTATGGAGAAAACGAGAAGGACAATGGCAATAATGTACCATTGAATGATGAAGATATTCAGAATATGGTAGATGTATTGAACCAACCGGACGCAATTCTGTATGGTGTGGATAAGCGAGATGGCCGTAAGCTGTTCTTCTTTTTGAAAGATGCTGGAAATGGGTTGTATAACCTTACAGAGGTATGCAGTACCAAAAAGGGTAATCTTACTGCGAAGAGTTTCTTTAAATCAAGAAGGAAAGGTATCGACCAGCGAGTTATGGAAATTAAACAAACCCTACTCCCTACGTCCGTAACGTACTCTGGCGAATCCCTTTCTGCTGCAAAGATACCATATTTATTTGAAACAAACAAGGATAATGGGCAAAATCTTTCAGAAGATGATGAACTTTTCCGTGATGGGGATGCTGCTGAGTATGAGAAGGCACATGCTAGAAACATCTACGACCAGCGTGTTAAGCGTGGATTGTTCCAGATGCAAGAAGCGATGCAGGACTCAATGCTCAGCTTGAAAGAAGCCATGAATGCCGTATTGAAGGCAGAGGGTAAGAGCAAGATACACATCGAGGATGTGGCAGGTTTCGAGAATCCATACCTGGGAGAGAACCGTCTTTCATCCGTGAACCAGGCAGAGTGCAAGGCATTTGCGCAAACTTTGTTCAAGCCTTTGTTGAATGAGGTGAGTCGTCTGGCAGGGAATGCAGTGGAGCGTACGATGCTTACTGATTACATGATGGCCAAACATGGACTGGAACGTAATGTTGTCATGGCTCGCAGAGATGCAGAGAAAAAGGCAAACGAGGAGTTCGGGAAAGAGTTGGCCAAAGCCCAGCGAGCTGTAGCAAAAGACCCACTCGACCAGGATGCCATAGACCGCCTTGAAGACGTGAAGCAGAAGAAGCATGACCGTGAAGAGGAATTGTACTTTGAAAACAGAGGCAGAGACTATGCAGGTCTCACGGCTTTGACTGGAAAGGAAGATATTGGTGAGGCTGAGCTGAAAGCATCATCCATGGTTAGCACGTATGAGACGTTGAATGCTACGGATAAGCTTTGGAAACAGGTTAATGCCGTGACCGGTGCAACCTTGCAGAAGGCTTACGAAAGCGGTTTGATGAGCAAGGAGACCTTTGACGACATCAACTCCATGTATGAGTACTACATACCTCTTCGTGGCTTTGATGAGAAAACAGGAGAGGATACTTACGCTTACTTGTCAGACAAGAACAGTGCATTCAATGCACCTTTGAAGACAGCCAAGGGACGTAAGAGCAAGGCTGATGATCCGTTTGCTAACATGGAGAGCATGGCCGAGAGTGCCATCATGCAGGGCAACCGTAATACTCTTGTCAAGCAGAAGTTCCTGAACTTCGCCCTTAATCATCCTAGCGACCTTGTGAGCGTCAGCAACGTATGGTTGGAGCATGATGATGTGACAGATGAGTGGAAGCCAGTGTTTGCGGGCAACCTCAGCGAGAATGACAGCCCTGCCGAAATCGAGCAAAAGGTTAAGGACTTCAACGACCGCATGCAGGAGTTGTGCAAGAATGAGCCGGACAAGTACAGAAGCCAGAAGGAACATCCGGACATTCCATATCGCGTTGTTGAGAGTCGCGACTTGAAGCAGCATCAGGTTCTCGTGAAGAGAAACGGAGTTGAGTATGTGGTAACCATCAATGGCAACCCACGTGCGGCACAGGCGTTGAACGGACAGACCAACCCGGACAATGACAATGCCGGTGCTATTGGTGCCATTCTCCGTGCAGGTGAAGCCCTCAATCGTCAGCTCAGTGCATTCTACACGACACGAAACCCTGATTTCGTTGTGTCAAACTTCATTCGTGACGCCCTGTATGGTAATACCATGGTGTGGGTGAAGGAAAGCCCTAACTATGCGGTGAGATACAACAAGAACTTCATGAAGGTAAATCCTGCCATCATGAAGGTGCTTTTCTCCAAGCTCCGCAATGGTACGCTTGACATGAACAACGAAACGGAAAAGATGTTCAAGCTGTTCATGGATAACGGAGGTGAGACCGGCTATTCTACCGTAAGGGACATCGAGAAGCACAAGAATGACATCAAGCGAGAGTTGAGACGTGCCGGAAGAATTTCCATCGGTAAGGCATGGAGCCTGCTTGGAGAACGCCTTGATGAATACAACCGCGCGGTTGAGAACTGTGCCCGATTTGCTGCCTTCATGACATCCCGTCAGATGAAGCGCTCTATCGACCGAAGCATCTATGATGCCAAGGAGATTAGCGTGAACTTCAACAAGAAGGGTAGCGGTGCAAAGTTCATGGGCGCAAACGGCCAGACCTTCGGGGGCAACACGGCAGCCTTCGTGTCAGGACTTGGAAGAAGCTTCTACGTCTTCTGGAATGCAGCAGTGCAAGGAACTACAAACTTCGGAAGACAGCTTGAACGGCATCCTGGAAAGGCGCTTACAGGTGTAGGTGCCATGTTCATGCTCGGTTTGCTGATGGCTGCGATCGGTAGCGGTGACGATGGGGATGATGGCGACAAGAACGCATATTACAACCTTCCTGAGTACGTGAGACGTTCAAACATCGTGTTCCGTCTTCCTGGCATGGATGAGCAGTGGATAAGTATCCCTCTCCCTGTTGAGTACAGAGCCATGTACGGAATGGGCGAGCTTGCCATGAGTGCTGTAAGCGGAAAGGAACATTACACAGGCGAGGAGCTGGCAAACCAGATTGCAGGCCAGTTCAGTCAGCTTATGCCAATAGACTTCCTTGAAGGTGGCGGAGGCTGGAACGCCTTTGTTCCTTCTTCTGTCAAGCCTTTCGCAGAGGTGATAGCAAACAAGTCGTGGACGGGTATGCCTCTCTACAAGGATACTCCTTGGAACAAGGATATGCCAGAGTGGACAAAATCTTACAAGAGCGGCAACAAGTATCTTATAAATCTGGCTGCCGTCATGAACGATGTGAGCGGAGGCGACCAGTACACAAAGGGTTCCATCGATATCAACCCGGCAAAGGTTGAATATCTGCTTAATGGTTACTTTGGTGGTGTCAGCAACACCATCGACAAGACATCCAAGATGTTTGATACCATGTTCGGAGACCGTGAGTATGACCCTAGAAACTGGCTTGTCCTCAACCGTGTGTTGAAGAATGGTGACGAGCGTACGGAGTACCGTGCCATCAACAACGAATACTTCCGCATGAAGGAAGAGCATGACAAGATCAAGTCACGACTGAAGCATTATGAAGATGATACCGACAATGGAGTCATGGACTATGCAGACAAAATCAACTGGCTCTACAACTCACCGGAGTATCGACGCATGGAAATCTACGAGGACTATTCGGCAGACATCGACGCATACAACAATGAGCTGAAAGAGCCTTTGAGTGACAAGGAGCGCAAGGAGGTTACAGACGGACTGAACGCCCTGAAGAAGCAGCTCGTCTATGCGGACAGCTTTACGAGAATGGACGTTGACGACCTCATGAAGGAACGCTCAAAGTTGCAGGAGAAGCTTTCAAAGGCTACGGACTTGCAGGAGAAGAGTGACATCGGTTACTTGCTCATGCTCATTCAGACAGAGCTAAAGGCTAACGGCCGTAAATAGTTAAACTTAGTATGTCGGCATTTATTCATATATTTGCCGCCATACACATTAATACATTATTATTATGGCAGTAGCAACAAAGAAAAGAGCTAAGCTATACCGTTTGAGTAACATAATGCCGAAGACTCCGGCATTGGACGAAAGCGTTATAGATAGTGTGAGAAGAGCAAAGAATTCCGACGACCGCAGACGAGGTTTTGACATTCTCATGGAAGCCAGCCTGTACTACAGCAATATGGATGATTACCGCAGGGACCGCCAGCGAAACAAGAGATATTGCTATGGCAAGCAGTGGGACGACATCATCGAGGTTGACAATAAACGCATGACGGAGGAGGAGTATATCAAGAGCCAGGGAAATATTCCGCTGAAGAACAATCTTATCAGAAGATTGGTGCGAAACGTGATAGGTGTGTACCGTTCCCAGTCGAAGGAGCCGACATGTATGGCAAGAGATCGAGACGAGCAGAAGCTTGGCGAGACCATGAGCACCATTCTACAGTACAACATGCAGCTTAACCGCATGAATGGATTGTTGGCACGAACGATGGAGGAGTTCCTTATCTCCGGCTTTTGCGTTCACCGCAAGTACGCATGCTGGAAGAATGACCGCTTTGACTGCTGGACAGACTACGTTCAGCCGAACAATTTCTTCATAGACTCCAACATGAGAGACCCACGAGGATGGGACTGCACGATGCTTGGAGAGATACATGACATTTCGTTTGGTGACCTTTGCGGCCAGTTTGCCAAGTCGCCAGATGATTACAAGCGATTGAAGGAGATTTACCGTCATGCCGCAGATAAGGCATGCGTTTCAATGTATGCAGACCAGTTTGGCTATCCAGCACAGAAGAACTGGAACTTCTTCGTAACGACTGACCCTAGCCGATGCCGTGTGATAGAGGTATGGAAGAAGGAGCAGAGAGACCGTTACAGATGTTATGATCCGCAGAACGGAAGCAGGTTCAAGATAGACCTGGAGGATTACAAGGAGCTTGTCTTTGACGAGAACGAAAGGCGATTGCAGCAGGGGTTGGAGGACGGTATTCCTGAAGAGGAGATTCCTTTGATTCAGAAAGAGTGGTTCACCGACAACTACTGGTATTATTATTATATCAGTCCGTTTGGTGACATCCTGGAGGAGGGCGAGACTCCATACGAGCACAAGAGTCATCCTTATGTGTTCATGGCATATCCTTTCATTGACGGAGAGATACACAGTTTCGTGGCTGACGTGATAGACCAGCAGCGATATGTGAACCGCCTCATCACCCTTTACGACTGGGTAATCAGAGCAACCGCCAAGGGTGTGCTTCTCGTTCCGAAGGACTGCTTGCCGGAAGGCGTATCCATTGAGGATATTGCTGAACGCTGGACAGAGGTTAACGGAGTGATTGTGTATGAGCCTAGCGAGAGCGGGCAGATTCCGCAGCAGGTTGCAGCAAGCTCGGTAAACATCGGAATCGGAGATTTGCTCAGTATGCAGCTGAAGTTCTTCGAGGATATTTCGGGCGTGAATGGAGCCTTGCAGGGTAAGCCTGGTTATAGCGGCACTAGTGCAGCACTCTACAGCCAGCAGACGCAGAACGCCACGACTTCACTTCTTGATATTCTCGAGGTGTTCAGCGAGTTCATCCGTAATGGAGCCATCAATGACGTTAAGAACATACAGCAGTTCTATGATGATATTACCATGGCAAACATTGCCGGTAAGAACGCAGCTGAAATCAAGCGTGACCCTCAGAAGATTAGAGACGTTGAGTTTGACCTTAACGTTACCGAGAGCACGACAACTCCTGTATATCGCCAGCTGAGCAACGACATTCTCATGCAGCTCTGGCAGGCTCAGGCTATCAGCGTGGAGCAGCTTTTGGAAAATGGCGATTTCCCATTTGCGGACGATCTCTTGCAGAGCATCAGAAGCAACAAGGAGGCCATGGAGCGTGGCGAGCAGATGCAGGGTGTTTCTCCGGAGCTTATACAGAAGGTTCAGCAGCAGGTGCATGCAGACCCACGTGCAGCACAGTTGTTGCAGAGATATATGCAGCCTCAGCAGCAGGCAGCGTAATGGGGACAGGCGATGGAATCGCCTGGAACGGTGGCCGGAATGTGGCTTGAACGGAAAAGGCCGGGTAGTTGTTTCTACCCGGCCTTTTATTTATATGGTGGCAGCTGATACCACTTTCTTCTTTGCTGGGGCAAACTCATTTACCCTCATCACTATTTTCGGTACCGGCATCTCGAAGAAGCAGATGTGAAGACCGATGGCTCTTGTCATGAGCAAGTCGTCGTGCGCACCTACGATGGCACCATACGCACCATTAGGCTTCTTCTCGTAGTTGATGTACTCGTCGAGACAACGCTGGTCTCTCTCGATGTACATATTCTCACGGATAACCCTTACCAGGGTTGTTATAATCATCGGCTTTGTAGATACGTTTGTATGGAATCCGTATTTCTTAGGAGCCTTCTTTTTAATATCCTCAGCACTCTGCTTGCGTGCGTACAGGTGCTTGTACACACCCCTTATCTGGTTGAGGATAAATCCGGACTGGTCTCCCTCGGTGTCTCGCTCCTTGTCGTGTGTCTCGAGCGTGTTTGACTCAATGACGAGCAGTGAGTTGTCGTAGAACTTGGCTATCTGTGCAGCTTTCCATGCCAGGAGATCAATATCTATATGGCCGTACCACTGGGCAACGACGCAAGGTTTGTCGCCTTCCATCATCCAGTATCTATCGAACACGACAATAACGGACCAGTCTGCCTTGTTGGAACGTCCGCCTACATCGACAACCGTAAGATACCTATTCGTTACCTTTTCGTCTTCCCATATCTCGGGGAGACTCCAGACCCACAACTGGCCTTGCGCATCCTGCGTGAACTTCAAATCCATCAGGGCTTCCTTGCCCTCATCACCCTTGCCGTACACATCACCCACATAGCGAGGAGGGCGGACTGACTTCTCGAGAACCTCGACCTTGTATTTGTCGAAGACACGCTGTCCGGAGTGGACAAACGCCTCCACATCGTCGGATGGGAACTCGGCTGCCATCTGTCCATGGTCGTTGTATTTCTTTCGCTCCTCCACATACCAGTTGATGGCTTCGAGCGTTGCGCCCTTGTTCCAGAGCCACCACAGATATTTGCCTGGCTCCTCACGGTCGGACGGGATATTGTCGTTATTGCGGTTCTTCCATAGCCATTCAGCAAACTTCTTTTTCTTCTTCTCGCTGTCGAAGGCAAGTGAGTATTGCTCGATGTCGAACCATGAGACGAACATATTTTCAAACTGTGACTGCTTTTTCTTTGCAGCCTCGTACTCGCGATGGAAGAAGTTTCCGGTTCCGTTTGCCGTTGACTCGTACACAATCATTGTGTATGGCTTCAGCAGGATACCTGACGTTGCAGAGCGCACGATGTCTTCCGGCTTCTTTCCGTCCGTGGCCTTCCATATACCCACCTCGGACAGGTGGACGAGGTTGTAGTCACCGCCACGGCATGAATCCGGACGTTCTGCAGTACCTATCTTTATCTTGCAGTTGCGCTGAGGTACACGGTGGATGGCACCGGACTTTCCGACACCCACAAGCTTAGGCTCGTTCTCATTGTATTCCTCACCCAGCTTGTACAGGAACTCAATAGGGTATTCGGCTATCATGCGGTCGAACATATCCTTGATTTCATCGGAACCCGTACCCTGGTGTGCGATGATGAGTGAGTTGAGACCGACACGGTGTACGAGCTGCAACCATGCCATGTACAGCTGAGATGTGGTGGATCCTCCCCACTGGCGTGCCTTCAGCAGGATGATACGGATAGGTTTGTTGCGGCTTCGGTATTTTTCGAGTTTCTTGACGAACCTGCGTTGCGGTCTTGTGAGTCTGAAAAGGCAGTCCGTTCCTCCACCTTTACGTTTGATATACACAAAGCAGGCTGCCCAGAAGGCGAAGTCGTACCGCATTCGCATCCTGGTAAATTGCTCCAGCACTTTCTGAAAATCTTCCTCCGTGACTTCCTCCACCTCCATATAGTCGAGGAGGAACCTTTCTATAGACCATGCTTCTACTATCTGCTTGACCAGCGGTATTCGCATCATCCTTACAGGCAACCATTGGTCGGGCAGGGGATGGTCGGAGATGTGTACCTTGACACGTCTTCCGATAGAACCTTCTCCGGTGACCGGGTCGAACTTGGCATAGATGATGGCATTTCTCCGGTCGTTTTCCTTGAGCAGTCCCTTTACTATTTCTTCTGCCTTAATTGCGTCCATACTTCCTTCCTTGTATTAAATTCGCAGTTCATCGTAGTTGTAGCATGGGGAAGTGTGCCAGTCTCTGCATTTTCTTTCTTATCCATTGTCTCCGAGCCTTGCATACCATAATCTTTGCGCTACCTGGCGTGATGTAGAACTTGGGTGCAGGCTGTTCTACCACGACGGTGCATAGCTTCCGCAGCGTCCACGTGGGATGCTGCTCTCTGAGCTTCACGACACGCCTGCTTATTTCCTCGAACATCTCACGTTTCAGTGGACGCATACTTGGCAGCGGCTTTCCCTGCAACATATCGGACACGACAACAGATGCGCGAACGTCGGATACATAGAACCTGTCTGCCGGTGCGTTGGCTATATACTTGTACACCTCAGGCATCTTTATGTATTCGCAACTCGTGATATAGTCGTCATACACTCTCATCAGGTTCTCCAGTCTTTCCTCGGAGAACTCCATGTTTGCACCAATATGTTTCATCTGCTCGTAGTTTGAAGGGGTTAAAATTGCATTGACACACCTTATTAAAGGCACTTCAAAGTTAGCAATAATGTGTGTAAAAAGATAAACTTGCTTTGTGCGAGAATGTGCCTATATTTGCGCAAAGTTTTTTCACTTATAAATAATAATTAAATTTATGGCTGATAATAAAGAAGTTAAAAGCAAGCGTGATTTGTTCTCGGACCGCATGAAGGGGAAATACCCAGACAAGCAGTTCGACGATGACGAGGCTCTTTTCGGTCAGATTAATGATGATTACGACGATTACGACAAGCGTCTGGGCGAATACCAGGGGCGAGAGGAAGCCATGAGCAACCTCTTTACGAGTGACCCTCGCTCTGCGAAATTCCTTACAGACTGGCGTAACGGCAAGGACCCTGCGATTGCTTTGGTTGATATGTATGGCGAGGACTTCGTGGAGGACATGAAAGACCCGGCCAAGCGTGAGGAGGTAGCGGCTGCAAGCAAGGCTTATGCCGAGCGTGTTGCCAAGGAAAAGAAATACCAGGAGCAGTATGACAAGAACATCGAGGAGACCCGCTCGACTGTTGAGAAATTGCAGCAGGAGGAAGGCTTGACCGATGATGAGATTGATGCAGCCATGGAGTTTCTGATTAACATCATGAAGGATGGTATCCTCGGCAAGTTCAGCGCAGAGAGTATCATGATGGCACTGAAAGCCATCAATCACGACGATGATGTGGACGATGCCTCACGTGAAGGTGAAGTTCGTGGCAGAAACGCCAAGATCCAGGAGCAGCTCCGCCAGGGCAGACGTGGTGACGGGCTTCCTCAGCTCGGTGGCAAGAACAGCAAGCCTGCCAAGAAGAAGCCTGAGAGTATCTTCGACATTGCCAAGGAAGCTACCTAGCCTATGGAACTGGTTGAAAGGAAAGATTGCGTGAAGCCACGCAGGGGGTGCTGGATACATGGTTCCCCGACCACCGTTAGCCGGATGGCAATGGAAGGCTTTGCTGTGGCTGACATTGACAAGCGAAAAAGTAAGTAATTTAATATTCACATTTTAATATTCACATTTTAATATTCAAGAAAATGGCAGAAACAGTAAACACACCTATTGCAGGTGAAAATGTTCAAACAGTATCTGGCACGCAGACACCTACCACTGGTACTGCTGGTGCCCAGACACAGATGCCTGGCAGAAGTACTACCGTGAGCGAGAGCGCAAGAGCTACCGGTGGTGTTGACGCAGGCAATTTCATTGCCACTGCTGTGGACAAGGATCTCTTCGAGTTCCATAAGGATGATACCCCGTTGATGCAGCTGATGCTGAGAGCCAAGACGGTGAACGTAGATTCTCCTGAGGTACAACATTACATGATTGATGAGCCGCGAAGTGAGGTTGTGACATCGGCCAAGCTGGAAGCAACAACAGCCCGTTCCGCAGTTCTTCCGCTTGAAGTTGAGGATCAGAGTATCCCTGCTGAGTATGGAACCCTGCTTGTGAAGGGCGTAGATGGATATACAGAGGACGGTCAGACCAGGACTCCAGGTAAGGACTTGATGATTGCTGTTACAGGTACAGATCCGGTTACCAATAATCCTGTGATTATTGCCGTTAATGGTCCGAAGACCAACAGAACGGATGAGTACTGTACCGTGCCGGAGATTCCTGCTGGTACAACCTGCATTATCCTCTCGAATGCTCTCTATGAGACGCAGAAGGAGGTTGATCCTGATACCATCGTGCCAAAGCCTATCCTCTTGTATTTGCAGAAGCGTGGCATGAACCAGATTGTATCTGACTACTTCGATGCACAGAAGAAGCAGATTCCATTCTCAAAGGCGCTCATTGCTGAGCAGGCTATCACCAACTTCAAGGTGAAGGGTAACCGTACCTTGTGGTCAGGTCGAAAAGGTAAGGTAACGACAAAGACAAAGATTGGTCCTCAGACCATCTATTATACAGAGGGTGTCCGCTGGCAGTTCAAGCGTCTGCTGCAGAAGACCGGCAAGTGGACTTACGAGCAGTTCATTGCACTTGCCAAGATGTTCTATACTGGTGAGGATGTTCCTAAGACAGCCTTGCTTCTTGCAGGAAAAAATCTGCTTGAGAACATTCAGTGTATTGACTTCTCCAAGCATCCGGAGGTGACCATCACCGTAACAACCAATTCTCTTGGATGGGAAGTAACACGCATTCACACTGTATTTGGTGATATTGACATCAAGCGTGAGCCTACACTTGACTACTTGAAGTGGAGCAACAGTGGTGCTCTGATTGGTGAAGACCGCCTTGTTCACTATGTTTACCGCAACGAACACAGCTTTGACGATGATGTTGAGGGTGAGGAGGCAAAGCGCAGCGGTGTTCTCGTATGGGACGGCCTCGGCTTGAAGGGAACCTGCCATATCTGGATTGACGGTGAGGGTACACCTGCCACACTTGGTGCTACCGGCTTCACTATGTGGGACAGCGAGGCTGCTCCAACTGGTGACGACCTTATCGACGGCCAGGTATATTACCTGCTTTGCGACTGCCCAGGCATTTCAAAGAATGCTATGAGTGGCCAGATGTGGAAGTACACCAAGGCTACAACATCCTGGGATGAGTTCAACGGTGATCTGTTTGCGCAGGAAGAGTAGTTGATTCATAATTTTTGATTTTTGGGGGTGTATCTTTGGTATCACCGATGATACGCCCCTTCATTTTACTTTTAAATACACAGTTATGAAATTAAAGAAATATGGTGCCATTGGCGTGATGGAGTGGCAGCTTAACCTTCCAGTCGGCAAGGCTACTGTTCATGTGGAGTTCAAGGGTGGATTTGAGAATAAGTACGGTATTCATCCTGCTACGTTTATGACGACTGATCCTATCGTGCAGACTGTCATTGAGCGCTCTTATTATTTTGCCAGCGGCAAGATTAAGCTGCTTGACGTGAAAGACCTTGGATTGTCGCCAATGGAGATTGCAGCACAGAAGCGCAAGGCCGAGGAGATTGCCAAGAAAAAGGCTGAGGAGATTGCCAAGAAAAAGGCTGAGGAGATTGCCAAGAAAAAGGCTGACGATGAGGCTAAGGCGAAAGCTGAGGCTGATGCGCAGGCTGGTAATGCTCAGGGACAGGCGATAGAATCGCCTGGAACGGTGGCTAGTGAGGGTGCTACTGATGCGGCTGAGGCTGAGCTGGAGAACGAGACAGAAGAGGTTGCGGAGAACGAGGAAGCAGAGGAGAATGCCGTTGATGGTTCTGTTTACGATGTAGAAGGAGAGACCACTAACGGTGTAGATATGGCTTCTGATGAGGGTGAATACACAGTAGTACCGGTGACCTGCAACGAGGATGCCAAGAACTACCTTGTTGACAACTTCAACTGTTCTGCCAGAAAACTGACAAATTGGGCTACTATCCTGGAAGTAGGCAAGGCTAACGGTATTCTCTTCGAGAAGTAGTAATTAATAAAGGATTCAACCATGATCAAGCAGATAGAAGACATCGTTCGTGATGTTAGAATAGCCATTGACGAGAACGCCACTTCCAAGGCTCTGTTTGCGGAAGGCGACACGGAGACCTTGACCCTTGATGAAATCATCAAGAGCAAGATAGCTGATTCTGTCAGGAAGGTGGAGATGGATGCTCCTACACGCCTGCTTGATAGTGGCGAGAACTTTGGTGATAGCGGTGTGTATTGGAATACCAACCTAAGCGGCTGGATCATCCTCCCGGATGATTTCATGCGCATGTTGGTATTCCGTATGAGTGACTGGGAGCGCAGTGTGTATGACACGGTGGATGAGGGCAGCGAAGCCTATGCTTTGCAATCATCTCCATTCAAGGGCATACGTGGCAATCCGCAGAAGCCGGTATGCGCCATCACGCTCAGGGCAGAAGGCAGGGTGCTGGAGTTCTTCAGCTGTGACTCGAAGGATGCGACGATACAGCAGGCCGTCTATCTTTCGCAGCCAAGGATAGAGGACGGGGGCATACACATCTGTGAGAAATGCTATTCCTCTATTGTGTATCGCATAGCCGCCATGACCGAGCAGACGTTTGGCAATACAGACGCGACAAAGTTATTCCTGGAATTATCAAATAGTTTATTGTTATGACAGAAGAGACAAACAACATAGAGAACCATTCCGTAGGTGGAAGCGTAGCCGTAGGACGGGACGTTACCGTAGGTGGCCGTTCTACCATAAGGGGCAATGCGACCTTCAACCGTGATGTTTATATCAGTGGTTGGCTTAACGCACGGAACATCCGTGGAGCCGGCAAGGGTCTGTATGAGACAGTTGATAAGCTGAACAGTGCTTACCCTAATCCGGAGAATGGCTGGTTTGCCTTGGTTGGCAATACTTTGCCTGCTGACATATACCGGGCATGGGGCGGAGAATGGGTAGCTACAGGGCAGAAAGGTGGTGAACCGGTTCTTGAACTTGCCAAGCTGACTGAGTTGAGTGAGTCTCTGGAGAATGAGATTTCCGCTCGTGTTGCTGCTGATGAAGCTTTGAAGAAGGCTGTTGATGCAGAGGTTACCGCACGTGCCAATGGTGACAAGGAACTCAGCGACGCCCTGGCGAAGGAGATTGCAGACCGTGAGAAGGCTATTGCCGATGAGGTTCTTGCCAGGACAACTGCCATCGACAAAGCTATTGAGGCGGAAGCTGCTGCACGGACTAAGGATATAGCTGCCGAAGCTAAGGCCAGAGAGGATGCCGATGCGGCTGAGACTAAGGCTAGGACTGCTGCCATTGAAGCGGAAGCACAGGCTAGAGATACTGCTATTTCTGCTGAGGCTACGGCACGAAGCAATGCTGACACGGCTTTGCAGACTGCCATGAACGAGAACGTGAAGGAGCTTAAAGGAGCTGACACGGAGCATGAGAGCAGGCTTCTTGCACTGGAGCAGAGCGAATGGCCTTTATCGCTGGAGCTTTCCATCAATCCGATTTTGATTGAGTTTACCGGAAGCGAGAAAGATACTTCTGTAGCCTGGAAGATTATGCGCAAGGGAGTAGGGGTTACGCCTACGGTGCTTACATTCAAGCAGGATGGGGTGGCACTTAGTGCTGAACTGGTTGCTAACGGAAGCATTAATGCCAAGGTGAACAAACTGGGTGACACGGTGTTTGAGATAGCTGTGGAGGCTGAGGGTATGAAGAAGAGTGCCAGTAAGAAACTGACCATGGTACTGCCTGTATATATGGGCTTTGCTGGTGCTTCTGATGCAGCAGGGCTTGCTATTACCGAACTTTCAAAGTATGCTCCTCTTTCATCACCTGCTGGCACATACAAGATAAAGAACAATGCTGATGGTATCTATCTTTGGCTTTGCGTGCCTGACACCATGACAATAAACAAGGTTACATCCAGCGGCTTTACCGTTCCTATGAGGGAGGTGCAGACCGGACAGACCGAGCTGGGAGGCTACAAGTGCTACCGTTCAAGCAACGCCATCGTGGCAGGTGAATATACATACACAATATCATAAACGCTTATGGACACAAAGAATACGATAGACATCTTCGGAATGCTTGAAGCCAAGACCCTTGACGGAATCCTCGCCCTTGCGCAGCAGATATACGACAAGGAAATAGGACTGATGCAGGGAAAGGTGAACGAGCTTTCATCGGTGAAGGACGATGACGGCAACGTGAGAAATCAGCCGCTTCGCATCGTGAAGAGCGACATGTGGGTGTATGCCATCGAGGACAGTAACGGAAACATGCTGCTCAGCGTAAACCGTGATGGGGAGGTATGGTACAAGAAGGGCATGAGTGACGAGGTTCGCAGGAAGTTTGAGGAGATAGCCAACCGTCTGAAAGAGCTTAGCGGATGGAAGATAACCGAGAACGAGCAGTATATGTTCCTGATTACGGACAGCGCAAACAACCTTCTGTTCGGTATCAACCGTAAGGGTGAGATGGAATGTGACAAGGGCATGAGCCGGGAAGTGAGAGAACGCCTGGATGAGCTGAGAGGCTGGCAGGTGAAGAGAAACGAGCAGTTTGTCTTCCTTGTGACCGACAAGAAACAGAATCTTCTGCTTGGCATACGAAGGGACAATGGCCGACTTGTGGTGCCACATGGCTTCATCGAGGTGGTGACCGAGAAGGAGTATGAGGAGACCGAGATAGAGAATGACGTGCTCTATGCCATCAAGGGCAAGGGCGGACGTATCGTTGACCTTTGCCTTAACGGACAACCCATCAGAAACAGTGAGGAGCATTTCTTCTCGAAGGAAGACAACATCCTTATGTATAACGGCCACATGACCGTGATGCCACGCATATACATAGACCATGACGAAATGATGCTTATGGTGGAATATCCTACCGGATATGAAGGACCGCTGTTTGAAAATGTGGATGGAATGCTTTTCGTTAGGAACTAATAGGAGTGTTAAACTTTTAATTTAAATAACAATGGGAAAATCATTAGGATCCATCGGATTCAGAAAGCGAGGTGAGTTCAAGCCTAATACTTTCTACCGGATGGACGATATGTTTAAGCATGGCCGTTCGACTTACTATGCACTGGAAGACTTCACGTCTGGTGAGACTTTCGAGGAGACGGCCGACAAGGTGGAGTTGCTTGCTGATGCCACTGGCGTGGAAGAGATTGCCCAGAGAGCAGAGAACGCAGCCTCACTTGCAGAGACCAACGGAGCCGAAGCTGGCGTGCAGGCTGAGGAAGCACGGAATGCAGCGGCTGAGGCCAACAAGCAGGCTGAGACTGCCAGGGAGGTGACCGGTGTGTTTGGCAGCAACTTCAAGAAGGTAATCAATGACCAGTTCCTCTATGCCATCAGTGACTTGCTCGGCAATCTGCTTTGGGGTATCAGAAAGGACGGAAGCACCTACGATCCTAAGGGTGTGCCGGAAATGGTGAAGAAGCTCATCGAGGAGATTAACAAGCGCATCGACAAGCAGGAGGCACGTCTGCATCTGATAGACAACCCGAACTATGTGTTCGCCATCGCTGATGCCCTGGGCAATCTTCTGTTCGGCATTGACAAGAACGGTGCATCGTTCGTGAATGCGCTGAAAGGCGTGGTAGTGATAGAGAAGGTAGAGAACAAGCAGTTTATCTTTGCCGTAAAGGATAGTGCAGGAAACCTTCTGTTCGGTATCCGCCATGACGGAACCTTCGCCTGCTCGAAGTTTGAGCTTCCGGTTTCTATCATGAAGCAGCTGGAGCAGGCCATGAAGAGTAAGTATCTGCATACGGAGGACGGGGATATGGAATTCCTTTTCCGCTTGCAGGACGTGAATGGCGTGATTGTGTTTGGCGTAAGATGGGATGGTACCAGCTACATGCCTAAGGGTATTCCGCTGGAGCAGGTAGCCAAGAACGTGAAGTTCGAGAAGCGCATCACTTCGCTGGAGGAGAGACTTGCCAACTTCCGTGGCGGTACGGGCGACTGGAGTGAGACCGGAAAGATGCAGGTTCCTATTCCACGATGTGCCATGTTGAACCTGCTTACTTCTACCATGCCGACTGCCAAGAGCGGAATGGGTACGAGTGGCGTGAACTGTGACATTCCTTGCCTTGCCGAGTTCTGGGATATGCAGGGAAATTATTTCAAGATTCCTATCCTTCTGAGTGCGCAAGGCAACAGTTCGATGGGCTTTGCAAAGAAAAACCTTGCCATCGACCTGTTCAAAGATGCAGCGAGAAAAGAGAGTTTCGTAGTGAAGTTCGGTGACTGGGTATCGCAGGACAGCTTCCATCTGAAAGCATACTATACAGACACCTTCCGTGGTGTAGGTGCTGTAAGCTATATGCTCTATGAGGAAATGGCCAAGACAAGAGACCTGGGCGACGACCGACCATATAAGAGTGAGTTTACTACGAAATACGGAACTTCGGACGCAGGTATCGGCTCCGAGGAGTCGCTTGACAGAAACTTCGATACCGGGGCCAAGTGTTTTCCTCAGGGATTCCCGGTAATCGTGTATCAGAACGGAGAGTTCTATGGTGTGTATTCCTGGCAGTTGAAAAAGCATCGTGACAACATGCACATGAATAAGAAGACCGCAGAGCACGTTCACCTTGACGGTACGCTGGGAGCAGACAGCATCTTTGGCGGAAACATCAAGTGGGACCAGTTTGAAGTGAGAAATCCTAAGAGCCTGTACATGCAGGAGCGACAGAGTATCAGAGGCGAGGAAACGCTGGAATACAACGGTGACTATCCGAGGGAGATCATGGGCGAGGATGCCGGGGAGTATGATTCCGGAAACAAGAACATGAAGCGTTGTGCAGCCGTAAAGAAGCACATCATCGCACTGAGCGGACGAATGGCTGAGCTGAAACAGGCTGAGACGGACGGCAAGAGTTCTGACGAAATCAAGGCACTCATCGAAAAATACTTCAAGGTTTCGTTCATGGTGGACTATATCCTTGAGACCAACCTGGTGAGTGATGGTGACGGATATAACAAGAACTGGCAGTGGACAACGTATGATGGTGTGCAGTGGACTGCCAACCCTTACGACCATGACGGCATTTTCGGTGCCTACCATATTGGCAACTATGTGAGTGCTCCGGGCGGTGGCTGGCTGGGTAACACTACAACCATTCCTTCTGGCTGGATCATCAAGTACTATTTGCCGGAGTTGAAGGCAAGATGGGCGCAGCTTAGAAAGGCAGGTATCTTTGAGGCGAAGCACATAGCCGGTATTCTCTACGACTGGTGTGACCGCATAGGCTTTGACAACTGGGAGGCTGAATACAAGAAATGGGACGAGAGTCCTTGCAACCGACCTAGCCTTATCAACGATGAGTACTGGGCACGCAGCACAGGCTACATAGTGGGCTGGGCAGCAACATCCACCTACGGAAAGGGAAGCATAGCTAACCGGAGCGGAAAGGCATATAAGAGCCTTATCACCGGAAACGTGGGCAATGACCCTGTCGAGGACGATGGTACGAAATGGGAGGACATTACATACAATGCGGAGAAGCAGTATGCCGTGAATGACGTGTGCTACTACGGAAGCTCCAATCTTTACGGATTCAAGTGCAAGGCTGCATGTGTGGGACAGGCTCCTCTTACTGGTTTCTACAAGTTATATCCTAAAGAACTGGGACACTTTGACAGTGTGTATCGTGTAGAGAACTGGTTAAAGAAACGCATCGAGTATATGGATAAACTCCTAGAATATTCGGTACAATAGAAAAGACAGTTAAATATATTGTTTAATAAGAAATCATAAGAAAATTATGGGAAACCAATGTGTAATTTTAACATGTGAGGGCAGCGTGACCGACCCTAACATGACCAAGGTAGAGCACTACTATGGTATTGAGTTCACCCGAGGTGAGAGCAACCAGGGTGGCAACAATGGCTATCACAAGATGATTGGTGACGCAACCCTGCTGAAGGAAATGCGCTTCCACAACCAGATGGCCATCGTGAACGTGAAGGATGCAGCCATCACTGCTGAACTGAACCAGACCAACTGGAACAAGACCAAGGACGGTGGTACCAGCGTACTTGACGGTTCGGACGGCTCAGACATCATGCAGGTGCATAAGAAGTCGGTATATGCCATTATCGGTGGTAGTAATGCTACATACGAGCGATATATCGTGAGTGATCATCCTTTCAGCTATGATGGTGATGAGGCTATCGAGTTCCCTGCTGGCGGTGATACTCCTGACTATGCCGTACTTCTTGACGGCATGATGCGCTCTATCCGCAACGACAAGGTGGATGGTACACACTTCGCTGGTAATGGTACAGCACATACAGACAGCGGCTATGGTACAGCGGACGCTAAGGGCTATCCGAAAACCCAGCTGACCCGATTCCAGTTTGAGCAGTATGCACGTGCCAAGAACAGTGACCCATCAAGCAACCTTCCTTATACCAACATCTGTAACTTCGACCTGGAGTTGGAAATGGCGTTCATGTTCATCGAGTTCAGAACCAAGAACCTGAACAGTTTGCTCGGACATGGTATCTCCAGTATTGCGGCTCCTACCGCTGATACATGGGGCAAGGTGACTGGCTTCCGTCTGACTAATGACGGTGGCAATACCTATACTTACCTCACCTTCGGTAGCAATGTATATTTGCCAGGCTCTCAGACTCCTATCAACATGTTCACTGTATTGAACCAGAGTAGCCCGGTATTGAAGGTGTTCGAGGGTCAGCTTGCAGTTTCCAATGGCCAGACCCTGGAGCCAGTGAAGGATGCAGACGGTAATGCCGTGCAGGGCATGAGCGATGGCGTAATGACTGGTGTATGGACCAAGCGATTCTCATTCCAGCTCAACGCATCACTTACACAGGGCGGAGAAGCCAAGACATATAATGTTGATGCCGTTCTTAGTGTTCCTATCTGGCGTGGTAAGGTAAGACTTTGGGGTAACTGTTCACAGTGGATCAGCGGCTATGAGCTTCTTCACTACCTGATTGGTGATACCTATCACTACAAGGTATATCGTGCTCCTAGCGTGGCTGCGCTTACTACAGATGCAGATGTGACATACAAGACTGCTGAGGGTGGCTTTGCATTTGAGAAGTCTTACGAGTATGTTGGTGAGATGCCTGCGACCAAGACTGCTGGCGGTGTAGGCTTCGGCTGGGCAAAGAAGATGCTTTCGCTCAGAAACATCACCACTGCCATCATGGCTGAGGGTGGCGGCAACATTGGTACATTTGAGAATGCTACATCATACGGATTCAACAGTGCAACTGCTGGTCAGTATATTCGCCGCGGGTCTCGCTTTGGCGGCGGTGCGAGTGAGGGCCTCTGCGTTCTTCGTTATGCGAATGTGTACTACGGGCCGTCGAATCCGACCGCGTACATCGGTTCCGGCTTCCGTGTGCAGCTTGACGATTAACACGGCTGCCGCTTGACGAAATCGAAAACCGAAAGCCTCTCTCCTGTCCTGGAAGGACAGGCCGAAAACCGAAATCTCCTGTCGAAATCGCAATCGCACTCGGGCGTTTTTGGAGGAGGGGCTTTCAAAATAATATAAACACTGAATAAGAAAAGTAAAAAATATGGAAAGACAGATTTTCTTTGCAGAGAAGCCACAGCCAATGGACTGGGGCAAGAAAAAGATTGTTCCTCTGAACATCAACGAGGAGCCATATATTGAGGACGGCAAGAAGAAAACAGGCTATCGTGCCGACCTGGTTAAGAAGGTTGATGAGCCTTTGACCGTTGACAACATCGTGCTTGCAGCCACGAATGAGGAGTTTGGCGAGGATGCACAGAAGCGCATCATGCTGAAATTTGCCAAGCAGGGTGATGCCGAGGTGGAGAAATATAAGGCTTTCGTGGCAGAGGTGACCCAGGCAGCCCTGGCTGCTGGTTACGTTTATGCCACCGAGGACGAAAAGAGTGAGTAAAGAGAATGTTTAACAACAAGTATTGAGTTTAAAGTCGAGCTGTGAGAGCAGTCTAGACATCATGAAGGGTTGTCCGTGAATGCGGGTCTCACTTTGGCGGCAATGCGAATGAGAGCATCTGCGTTCTTCGTTATGCGAATGTGAACAACGAGCCGTCGAATTCGAACACGAACATCGGTTCCAGCTTACGTGTGATAGGCATGATATTTAATAATCAACTTGGTTAGACCAGGTTCACGGAGACCACACCCGAATGGTGAAAAATGACAGACAAGGCAACATGAAAAAGCGAGGTTGTCCGCCTGTTAGTAGGCGTGCATTTGTAGGCACGTTCGGAAGCTGGCGAAAAGGCTCACACGGGCTTATGCACGAAAAGGCGTGCAGGGAGCTATGAAAAGAATAGGTAACGTCTGGGATGACTTTTGCAGCGTAGATTTGATTAAGACTGCCATTAGGAATGCCGCAAAGGGCAAGAGGAAATACCGCAAGGTGAGGAAGGTGCTGGCCAATATTGATGATTATGCCGAGCAGCTACACAAATTGCTGGTGGATGAAATGTTTTCTCCTTCGCCCTATACCTGCGACATCATGAAGACGGAATATGGAAAAGAGAGGGAGATTTTCAAGCTCCCTTTCTTTCCCGACCGTGTGGTGCAGCACTGCATATCGCTTGTGCTTAGGGACAGATGGACGAAGAGTTTCACTTCTGACAGCTATGCCTGCCTTGTGGGTAGGGGCATCAACTGCAAGCAGAAGAGGTATAACCTGAACCATAAGTTGAAGCGAGCCATAGAAAGCTATCCTCCCGGTGTGCGGCTGTATGCTCTACAGATGGACATACGGAAATGCTACCCGACCGTGGATAACAAGCTGCTGGCCGAGATAAACAGGAAGTACTGCAAGGACGAGAAGATGCTTGCGCTGCTCGATATGCTGAACTTCAACGAGGGAAGCAAGGGTTTGCCGATAGGCAATTTCCTGAGCCAGCTCTGGATCAACATCGTGCTTACCCTTCTTGACAGATACATCAAGGAGGTATTGAAGGCGGAAGATTACTTCCGCTATATGGATGATATGGTGTTGATAAGTGACGACAAGCATAAGCTGCATGAATGGAAATGGCGAATCATGAACTTTGTGTTCTATGTGCTTCATCAGGAGATAAACGGCAAGAGGCAGGTTTATCCGATAGGCGAGAGCAGGGCGGAGCGAGGTATTGACTTTGCAGGCTATGTTTACCGCAGGGGCTTTACGCTAGTAAGGAAGCGCATTAAGCAGAGCTTTGCGAGAAAGCGCAGATGCAGGCTGAGTGTGCCTAGCTACGTAGGAATAGTTGAGCACTGTGATGGCAAAAACTTGATACGGAAATTAACGGAAGGAAACAATATGGCGTTTTCTGACCTAGGTAGAAAGATAGAGCGCCCATTTGAGGGTGACAACATCAAGATAGACCAGGTAGTAGATAGACCGATAGAGCTGCTTGACTTCGAGGTACGCCCTAGCGAGAAGAAGGCTGGTACTGACTACGTGAAGCTGCAAATCCGCTTTGAGGGCAGGAAGAGATTTATCGGTGGCGGCTATCAGTTTCTGGCCGATTTCCTGAAGACCTTGCCACCTGCCAGGGAATTGAAGAAGCTTCCGCTCGGACAGGGACTTCCTCAGCATACCGTGATACGCAATAAGCGAGGTTATTATTTTGATGGTACGATAGATGAATGATTAAAATGTAAACGAAATGGAAATGGTATTTAAGATTTGGAAGATTACCGCAATGGCTTGCGGTGGGTTGGTGGGATGGATGATAGGAGAGTTCAAGCCTGCTTTTCCTCTGGCCGTCGTGGCCGTCGTGTTTATCCTGTATGACGCATGGACAGCTTACAAGCTGGATAAGCGAGTGCATACAGCCTACCCTGACAAGACTCAGCGAAAGCAGGCTAAGTTCACATCGTTCGCCTTCGGCAAGGTGGTGAAGCAGACGATTCCGAAACGCCTTATGCTCATCATTCTTGCATTCCTGGCAGAGCACTGGGTGTTTATCCATGTTACTATCCCCTTGTCGTATGTTGTTACAGGTGCAATCTGCTTCGAGCAGTTCTGGTCGATCCTGGAGAACGAGAGCAGCTGCAGACCGGAATCTGAGAGTAGGTTTTGGAAGCTGATGCAGCAGATAATGGTTGATAAGACGGAGCGTCACCTTGATGTGAATCTTGATAAGTTCAAGCATTAAAGTAATTTGATACACAATGATTAAAGTTTTAGTTGATAACGGCCATGGTGTGGAAACACCGGGAAAACGCAGCCCAGATGGGCGATTGCGTGAGTACAAGTACGCAAGGGAGATTGCCGCTTCTGTAGTTGCCAGGCTGAAAGAACTGGGCTACGATGCAGGTTTGATAGTGGAAGAGGATAGGGATGTTTCCCTACAGGACCGCTGCAAGCGAGTGAACAACTGGTGCGAGCTGAAGGGAAGCAAGAACGTTATCCTGGTAAGTGTGCATGTGAATGCTGCCGGCAACGGTGAGTGGATGAACGCAACCGGATGGAGCGCATACACAAGCAGGGGACAGACTTCTGCCGACAAGCTTGCTGACTGCCTGTATGATGCGGCCAAGGAAGCATTACCAGGTAAGAAGATGCGCACGGACTATTCGGACGGAGATCCGGACATCGAGGCTGGCTTCTTTATACTGAAGCATACCAGGTGTGCCGCAGTTCTTACGGAGAATTTCTTCCAGGACAACAAGCAGGACGTTGATTTCCTGCTTTCCAACGAGGGCAGGGAAGCTATCGTGCAGCTTCATGTGAATGGTATTGTGAACTATATAAAGCAAGTGAAATGAAAAAATACATAAAGAAATACTGGCCATTGGCAGTTGCAGTCATACTGATAGTATTGAACTGCATGTTGACTTTTAAAGACAGTGGTCACAAGAATAAAGGCGATGGCACGAAAGTGAAGGTTGACTCCACTGTATATGTGGATACCATCCCTTACCTCGTGCCGATACCAAAGGACTCTGTAGTCTTGCGTTACGATACACGCAAGGTGCCATTGGCAGATGTGAAGACTGCCTATGACTCAGCCACAGGCGATAGCGTGGTGATAGTAGGTAACATCCCGGTGACACAGAATGTGTATCGTGACTCAAGCTACATTGCCTGGGTGAGCGGTTACCGACCCAGCCTTGACAGTATCAAGGTATTCTCGACAACCCGGTATGTAACAAAGATTATCACCGAAGAGAGCGAGCCTCCCTGAGAGACGTTTCAGATTCGGCCTGCAAGCCGGGTACGGCATGACACCAAAGGGCATGCAGCCATACGTGGGCGTGGGCATAGGCTACCACTTCTAGACGTAACAAGATAAACCTTCTGTTTAACGGGAAAGGCTTAACTTTGCGGTAATCAAATAATAAGGAATTATGAAAGTCGTAGATATAACAGTGAACAAGGGCGACGTGCTCAACGAAGTTGCCAAGACCACAGCATACTCTGGTGCCAAGATGACTGGAGAGGAAGGTGCGTATGAACGTATCTTCACAACCAAGTCGGACCGGGAGATGCTTGAACGCTTCTGGACGGAATGCCAGGTGTCTGTATGCGAGACCTTGAAGAAGTTCCTTCAGCAGGAAGAGACTACCGATGAGGGCTGGAATCTGAAACTTGGACTGTCTGAATCGTTTGACGACACCTTGATCAAGAGCATCAAGAAGGAACTGTTCAGCTTCTTCGTTACCGGCATCGTGGCCAAGTGGTATGTGTTCACCAACAAGAAGGAGGCAGGAGAATATGAAGGCTCGGCATCCCATCTGCTTGTTGGTATTCACAAGAAGGTGCTGTTCAAGAAGAAGCCGACACGGCCTACTTATAGTTAGTAATCATTTAAAATACAAGAATTATGGCAGAAAGCAAGAAGAATCTCACGGTAAAGCTGAAGGTACAGGAACTGATGTTCGACATCATGAACAAGGCTTACCTTACCGGACAGGCACGCGAGGCAGGCGGCAAGGGCTACGAGGAAGCCAGCAACATGCAGGCGAGCGAGGACGACGAGAACAGTTACCAACTTCGTAGATCGCTGGCCAACGCATTCAGCGGCTTGAAGAGCATTTTAGGCGAATACCTGGACGAGGACAAAACGACAACCAACAATATCATTCAGAATGAGATTGATAGCGATGGTGAGTTGAAGTTGGAGTTTAAGTTGCCAAGCAACTACAACAGTGCTTCGTCTGACGCAATGGGTAACAACATCCATGCTTATCTGGTAGATGTAGCCCTGAGCGAGTGGTTTATCATCACCAACAAGGAAGACGCCAAGGACTATGTAGATCATAGTGCGGCAAGCCTGGAGGTAGTGAAGCGTGCTCTCTACAAGCGCAGCCGTCCTACACGTCCTACATACACAACTCCGGATCCTGGCACTAACCAGGAAGGCGGCAAATAAAAGAACCGTGGGTTATGGAGTTATACGACAGCAAGGAATACAAGGCGAAGACAGTGACCCTTGTGTTCAGACGAGAGCAGTTACTCTATGACATCAGCAACTACGCCTTCGTTGAGGGCGACATCATGGGGGAGGATGCGGAACACGCACGGCACCAGGTGAAGGACATAGCAGAGGAAGGTAATGTGGACCGGGTGAACCGGGTGCTGAACCTCGCCCATGATGAATGCGTTGAGCAGCTCTACCCTTACACGAATGAAGAGGTGGAGGATGGCGAACGTCTTGATGATACCCTTGTGGCTCCTGAAGAATACACCATCGTATTGAAGCTGCCCGAGGGCTTTGCCAAGAGCACCTTGAAACTGGAGAGGACGCTGATTCATGAGTATATGGTTTGCCGTGTGCTGCAGGACTGGTTAAGTATTACCTTCCCTAACAGTGCGCCAAACTGGGAGAGAAAAATGATTCAACTGAAAAGCAAGATGAAGACCGCATTGCTTTCCAGGAAGCTTACCATACGACGGAAGCTCAAACCGTTTTGATTTGTTAGTTGATTTTATATTAGTTGATATGTTTTTTATTGATTTGTTTATTGATTTTATATCGTAAGTTTTAGTAGTTAGTTTTGGGGAAGAGGGGTGTCAGTGATGATACCCCTCTTTTTTGTCATTATCTCAGTCGGTTGGTATAGCGAGGTGTGTATTGTGTAGAGAAAGAACTGATGCTTTCTCCATTTTCCAGATGGCCGAACAAGACGAGACGGAAATACCGGTAGGGTGTTCCGAAGCCACGCACGTGATGATCCCATGAGCCGTAAATCGGGTGCCAGTTGAAGAGGTTTTCACTGCCATACAATACAGTTCCGACGTGTCCTCTCTGGAATGTTCCTCGTATGATGAGCGCGTCGATGGTCTTCAATACGTTGGGATCATCCAGCTTGAATGCACGTGTGATGATAAATATGGCACTTTTAGTTGCTTCCGTAGCGGAGAAGTTCACCAGGTTGGCATCTGCATCCATGGCCAGTGATTCCGGGTAGGAGTTGACCGTAGCTGAAATTTTGCTGAGCATCATTCCCCACTGCTGGGTTTTCAGCGAATACACATAGGCATAAGCCTGCTCCGGGTTATACACGATGATGCGCTGGTGTGTATAGTCGAAGAGCATGCGGCAAGACGACAGGTACTCCACGAAAGGAACAATATCGAGGGAATCCGGCAGTTTGACCTGCATCTTCTGGAGTTCGCTGATATAGACCTCCTTCGCATAGCCTATCCTAGGCAGGCTCGGTATGAATGATAGCGGAACAGAGTTGTTGATGGAATCGCTGATGCACATAGCCTGGGAACCTGACAGCAGCATGATGCCACGGTTCGTAGCGAAGAGTACTGCTGAATCCATCTGTGTGATGCTTTCGGAGTTGACGCATACCTCACGTGTGACCGGCTGCTTTGCAGAATAGCTTCCTGTAGAGGAGACTTCCAGCGCCCAGACACCATCGGTAGAGAAGGCATAGAGTGGGAACTGGCCGAACTGACCCTGTGACAAAGCCTTGACGGCAGCGCATATTCCAAGAATCTTTCCTGTGCCAATGGTGTTGATACCAGTGGTAGGGAAGAAGAAAGGGTTGTTGACCTGCGAGGTGTATATCTTGTTTGGTATCTCGACGGTACGTTCTGCCAGCGATGATACATTAGGCTGGCTTCCTTTTTCTTCCAGATCATTCCATCCTCCAAAGAAGAAGGAACCATTCAGGAAATCGTGTGCTTGAAGCGGAACCTCATACACAGTTGGGAAAACATCGTACTTCACTACGTATGCCTTATATGCGTTGATGTTTGGATAGTAGAGGAACAGTGTTGGCATGTAGGCTCTAGCGAAGCTGTACGCATCTCCCTTTACAATAATATCCTTTCCGTCCTGCTTGATTACGAAATACACATAGTATGTCGCCTTGCCATCAAGAACCGTTGGTTCTGCGTCTGAGAAATTGTACACATATCCATCGGTATAACAGAACATGGAACCTGCATTGTAGCCGTTGAAAAGCTGCTTGCTGATGTTGGCTACGTTTACCCTGGAGTTGTAGGAGAAGGCATAGCGAGGTATGAGCGTATCGTGGGAGTCATAATCATCCGTCATTACTTCGCGGTTGAGAAGTGACTGCAAATAGTCTTCCTCTATGTCGATGAGAGTACGGGTAGTTGTCAGCGACTCTACCTTGATACTCTCAAGCAGGAAGAACTGGGATGTTGTGCGAATATCCTCACGCACGCAATCAACGGAGCGACGAGGTATCATCAATCGGCCTGCTGGGTACGTCCATTCCGATGAACTCTTGAAAGGATCTCCAAACGTGAAGGCATAAAGATGATTGAAGTTTTGCTTCTGATAGCGTAGTGGATATGTTGTGCCAAGCGGGTCAACATTCTGGTTGATATGCTTGCATACACAATAGGAATCTATATCAGTAGATTCCTTGAACCCGGTACACTTTCCGTTCTGATCGTATGTGTAGATTGGCTTGGAAATGAATATATCCACCGAACGGATGATGTCTTTCCAGTTGGCCAGGCCATCAATATACTTCTGCGCAATAACCGCATAGTCGAGCCGGGATAAAGCAGCCATGATTCTGAGCTTTGCATCTGTATATTTGTCATGTCCGGTGATGTGCTCATAAAAGACCTGCGGTGCGAGGTCGGATGATGCTATCATGAGCACTGGTGCAGAGTGCATGGTTAGTGAACCATCATACAGGCGATAGGCGTAGCGCACCAGGAAAGGGAAGATAAAGCGTCCCTTGTTGGTTGACTCCTCGGCAATGAACTTGTTTACCTTTGCCAGCACCTGGTCTGTTATCTTGTTTTTGTTTTCGTCAGTGAACTCCTTGAATATATCTGATTTGGAGATTGCATCAAACGAAATACTGAACTCGTCCGTTCGCACAACCTCAGCTTGCAGTCCGAAGGAGATAGGGCATTCAGGCAGATGTGTACCGAGAGCCAGGTAACCATCCGTCTCGCTCTTCCAAAGATAATGATACACACCTTGTTCTGTGAGAACCATCAGAATGTTACCGATAGCAGAAAAGGCATATAATTTTGTCTTACCAAAACTGTGTATCAGGTTCAACACTTGTTTTCCTGGCTGATCCTTTTCAACGTAATACACACCTCCTGTTTCGGTGTCGTGTACAATGTAGTAATGGAATGCTGTTGCCTCATGGATATATACAACCTTCTGTGATGGTTTTAAGAAAGTCATTATCACCTTTGGTTCCAGCATGGGCTTCAACGAGCCATCCTCGGAAACGACACCGAGAGCTGTAGAGAGATCTCCATCTACGACCTCGTATTCAAGAGGAATGGCAGAAAAACCATTGAGTTTTGTTTCCTTAATCATGGTTGAGAATGAGTTTTGTTATGATTGCTATATACTTTGTGTCGCCTTCTGTGATTACTTCGCCAGTGGGAAGGTCGGCCTTTTCTACACAGTTGCATGCTGCGAGGATGGCCTTGCACAGACGACGGCTATATGCACGAAAGTGCTTCCCCTTCTTGTTGGAGGGGAAGCACTGTGCCTCGTATCGCACGCCTGGACTGGCAGGCGAGCGTACGTATAGGTAGTATTCATGGCCGTCGGTCTTCACGTCAATGGCATCGCCAGGGTGCAGGTCTAAGGCTTTCACTAAGTGTGCCGATAGGTTTATCTGACCAGACTGGGAGAAAGAAATGTCGGCTCGACGGTTTGATTTCAAGATACTTTGCATGGGCTACTTGTTGTTGATGGCGTGCGTGATTCGCTTATTGAGCACCTCAACGTAGATTTCCATTGCGTTGCGCTGCTCCTGCATCCAGTAGTACTGCTTGCTGCCCACCTTCTCCTGGAAGTCTTCCTGCATCAATGCTGATGTGAGGGATGAAAGGCGCTGCTGAACCTCATCACGCTCGATGATAAGACGGTCGAGGAAGTTGTCGGCAGGCTTGTAAGCCTTGTCGAATACTTCCTTTGGCGACCATGACTGATAACCGTCTTCGTAACGCACGAGGTAGCCCTCGCCTGAATACTCCTGCTTTGCAGGCTTGATAGACTTGCCAAGGATAACCTCGGCCTCTGCTCTTGTCATAGGCTTAGCTGTGACAAGCTTTGTTCCTAAGTACTTTTTCATAAGTAATTTCTCATTTATGTTAATATTTTCTTTCTATAATTACATTCCATTTATCTTCTGGGAAAATCTGACGGATTGTTTCGATACATTTATCAAGCTCATCGAGTGAACAAAACGCATCCACCATGTCACCTTCTTCGTACCATTCCCATCTTTTAGTGTCCGCCTCCTCTTTTGAAAGAGGTCTGACTATACTCGCTTTGAATCTTTGGTACTCGTTAGGAATCTCTATGCCACCAAGGTATCCTCCTACAATTTTATTTCTGCTTCTGTTTACCACGGAAATACTAATAGAGCAATAGTAATGCTCTGCTCCACCACAATAACCTATATAAGAAGTTATGCAAAACTCCACATTACGCTTTCCTTTCGTATAATCACCTATTGTGGTATATTTCTCACCATCAAGATCAAGGCAGAAGGTGAAGCCTTCTCCAATCGTGCTAGGAATAGGAGCTTCCATTTCCGTAATATCGGCTCCACGTTCCACTCGTATCATTTCTTTCCAGTCCTTTTTCATAATAATGTCCTAAATTTATTATTGGTATAAATATAATTTCAGAAGGAGATCCGGACTGTCATACAGCTCATTTTTGTCGATGCACCAGAGACGGTCTTTCCATTCTCGGAGCGGTGCATTATACACCCACTTAAAGCGCTCCTCGTTTGATGAAAAATCAATTCCTTGACGATACACTCTTTTCTTTAGCCACTTACGTAGCATTCGCTTAATCTTTCCTTCAATATAGTATTTAATCTTTTTCATACTTCAATATTTAATTTTTGCATAATATCAACGCAACGATCAAAGAGTTCTTCGAACTTTCTGTTTTCTTCCTGGAAAGTCTTTACCCATTCTGTGAGAGCATCATCATAATCCTTTCTTAGCTTAATTAATTCCTCACGCTGGCTGCGGATAATACCGGCTTGCCATCTAGCTTTTGATAATAGATGCTTTTGCCAAGTGAACAACAAAACAGTTACACACACGATGAATGTAACTATAACTACCATTAATTGTGTACTCATATTTTCCTTACTTTAAATTAACCTTTTAATCTTTGCTCGTATATCAGATGGACTTTTCCGTCTGAAGAAGCTATGATATTAAACTCAAGCATATCGTCTTCGCTCAAATCTCCCATATCGTTTATGACAAATGTAGGGGACGCGTGGCAATAGTCAAAGCCATTTTCAAAGGTGCTATCCTCTATACCTCTGCCTTGCACTTCCAGGAAGTAACTGGTTAAAGACTCTATAATATGCTCGTAAAACCATTCTTCGCCTACTCTTTTGATAGTTTCGTCCACATCTTCGAGAACATAAAACTGAGTAGCTTTTTCACGGATGATGGCAGTAACCCTGTCTATCTCATCATCCATTTTCTTCTCGTAAGCCTTGCAGGCTCTACGCCAGGCTTTTCTGGTTTCCTTATCCGTACTTAAATAGTAATGCTTCTGTACATACCTCATCTTGACGGCTAAGTCGAAAAATTCCTTTGATTTCATACTCCTGCAAATTTAATGATTTCCGATGATAGGATGATTATATCTTCTTCTTGGTCTTCGCCTGATGGGTAGGACAGACGATGGAATCGTCTGGAACTGGGACGAAGGGAACGGTAGAGAGGTGTTCAGGCAGCGCAGGTTGCCATTGACGGTGTAGAATAATGTTTTCTTGCTCATTGATTAGTCCTCCATATGCAATTGTTTGTTTATTGCTTTCTGAGCAAGGATTTCCTGCCAGTGGGCTTCATGGTTATTCCTTCTCTCTTGGTTCTCCGTGAGCTGCGAGTTATACCTACCGAAGCAAATGATGTCAAATTTCTCATAGTCCTTCATCTCGTATGGGGGCTTGGAGCCTGGAGGAGCAGGAATGAAATCCTTAGCGAACTCTTTAGGAGAGAGAGTTGCCATTGTTGAGCCAACCGGGTCAATGACCTCATATTTGAAGATGCGGCTATTTCTCTTTGCTGGAGAGTTATGAACCGCTTTTGCCCAGCAGATGTTTCCTCTATAGGTTGAGGTAAGGCGAGCCCTATAATAAGGTTTCCATTCTCGCTTATCTCTGAATGCCCAACAGACGCCCATGGGCGAATCTCCATCATAAGTAAAACTACCAGACTCCCAGCAATGGTTGTAGCCGAGGTCGCTGATGTGGCTATGTATGCAGAACTTGCACATTCTCATTTTTTCCTGAACATCAGCCGACGGAGTGGGCTGCATCAGGTTTTGTTGGATATAATTGCCCATAGAATAATGTTTTTAAAGTTCAACTTTTCTACATTGATATTGTTATGCTTTTATGTTTGCTCAAACAACTCCAGTTGTCTGATGTTATACTTTTCTCTGCTTGACCAGGCGGCCAGTCGCATACACTTGCCGAGTCTGTCTGTCGGCTTGCCTATAAAGTCGAGGACTGAGGTAAGGGCGAAGTAGGCTGCCCGCTTGTCGGTATCGTAGTAGTGACCACGTTTCCAAAAGTAGTTTTCACCATCGGATGCTCTTGCGGACCAGCCGAAGCCTCGGTCGTACTTGGAGACGCCTACACTGAAATAGCGGCTGCTGTCTTCGGGGTGTCTCCATTTGATGGATACACACTCACGCTTCTCGTAATCTTTCATAGGCTCATGCGGAAAGATTTCTCATTACCGAAGTTAATGACTGTCATCATTTCACGGAAGCGGTCGGCAAAGCGCTCATCGTAGTAGTCCTTAATCTCTCCTGGAGTGAGATTGCTGGTTGCGACGGTGGCAAGCTGGTTGTCGTAGCGATAGTTTATCATGTCCATCACTGCCGTCACGTAGTCGCCATAGTTCATGGACTCTCTCGGCTCTGTGCCCAGGTCGTCGATGCAAAGAACCTCCTTATCTTGCAACCACCTGTACGTGTAAACGTCTCCGTGGTTTTCCTTGTTTGGGTTGAGATATGCCTTTGTTATTCTGACAAGTTCCTTGGCAGAGACTATCTCAAAGCCAGGGCGTGGAAACTTCAATCCCGGTTCAGCAGGTGGAGCATCATCGAGAAACTGATAGAGTGACTTCATGGCATTTACCATGGTACTCTTTCCGTTTCCACGGTTGCCACAAAGGAACAGGCCGAATGACGAGCGGTTTTTGGTTGCAAGCCAGCTCGAAATCTCCTCTACGTGATGCTTGTATTCCTGTGTGTATTCGAACTTTCTGCCCCTGCATCTTACTTCTGCCTGGCATGATGCCATCAGCATCTGGAAAATCTGCTCCTTGGTGTAGGGAGAGAAGCTAAAACGTTCCACCGTAGTCTTTCTCTTTCTCTCCATCAGCAGAGAGAAGATGTCCTTTTCGTTTATCGTTAACGGATTTAATATTTTCATTGTTCTTCTTATTTGTGATTATTCTTAGCCATGAGTTGAAGTGCTGCTTCACGTCGTTCACGCTTTCGTGCTGTGTCTTGCCGTTGGCTATGCACTCACTTCTGAACTTCTTCAGCTCGTTTCTGAGACTTTCCTTGTTCATTCCGTGGAGGAACTGAATCTGTTCTAGCCAGATGTCGTCCTTGTCCAACTCATCTATATATTCATCAAGTGTGGAGGATGGGCTGCTTGCCGCAGGTTGCTTGACGGGTGCGGCCGGTTCTTCCTTCTTGGTTGACTTGCGTGTCTTCCTTGTGGGCTTCTCCGTTGGGACAGGCGATTGCATCGCCTGGAACGGGGGCTGAGGTGTAGGCACGTTTTCACGCTTGGTTGTCGTAGGCTCTTGTGGAATATCCTCTGCATCATCATCGTCGATGAGCGAGTATTCGCTTACTGTAGATGTGCGCCTGGTAAGCTGGCAGATACGTTGATAACGCTCCTGTATGCCACGAGACGTAAGGATGCCGTCCTTATCGTATAAAGACTTGCTGAACAACCCGAGTTGCAGGCAGACGTTAATCACCTCACGTACATAAGCCTCTTCAAAGCCCGTTTGTTCCGAACAGATGAAAGGCAGGTCTGAATCCCACTTCATGTAATACCCATTCTTGTAGATATAACAGAGCAGGAGAGTATATACTGTTATGGCTTTTCCACCTTGCCGCTTGATTAGCTTGCGTATCTTGAGATCCTGGAAGATGTCAACATCCATAGGAAAATAGTCAAGTCGCATCTTAGCTTTGCGTCCCATATCGTTCATGTTATTTAAGAGTGTTATAATATATTTTGAAGGTAACAGCGTACCTCGCGCATAAAATCATCAAGAGTACGGCATACGACGTACTTGTATTCGCCAAGGGAAGTGATGGTTTTCTGCCATTCCTTCTGCCTGTCGCTCTGCCTGGAGTTCCTTGCCGTGGTCTTCATTTCTATGAGAAGCGCACCGTACTGATGGTTGCTCTTCAGGAGAATGAGATCGGAGACTCCAGCGACGACTCCCTCGGCCTTTAATCTTGCTGCCTCCGTCTTGGAGCGATGTCCACCGTTGGGAACGGCAAACAATCGCCCACGGAGGGAAGGGTACTGTAGCGAGAACCACTGAACGCAGTCAACCTGCAAGTCGTGCTCTGGTTCGGAACGTGGCTTGCGTTGCGGTTGCCTTGCCTGTGCTTCTGCAAACAGTTCGTCGAAGGTCTTTATATTCATCCTAGATTGTTAACTCGCTTAACGTAGTCCTCAAAACCCTTGCTTGCCCTAATCTTCACGCCCGGACGTCTTGGCATGGTGATGGTTGTGCCATTCTTGAAATCGTGAGCCTTCTTCGCCTTCTTCAATACCGGGCTAATGGTGAAGTAGTCACGGAACTGGATAGCGTTGCCGACAGCTACCTGATTTCTGATAGCCTGCAACATGCCATCTACGACGGCTGCAATCTCTTTCTTTGTCAATGAACCTTTCTGCCCATTTTCCTGCATGATGAATATATCATCAACAATGTCTGCTTTTGTAATCATTTTGCTAATTTCTTTTTAAGTTTACGACTGATGTTACTTAATGCCCATGCCCGGCTCTTGTAGCGTTGCTGGGGTTGGGCTTTATATAATACCGAAGCATCGTCAAGGTACTTGATGATGCGTGTCAGGTCGGTCTTGCATATTTCCATCCTGTTGTCCTCCGTCTAGGAATGATTGAACGAGCTGGTCAAAGTACATGGCATCCTGAGGAATCTCGTCGTCGCTGTTCATGATTTCGGCAGCGATGGACTTCTTCTTGTGGATGAGCGAGTAGATGGTGTGGTCGATGGTGCCACGCCCAAGGAGATAATAGCACGTTACATTGTCCTTCTGTCCGATGCGGTGGGCACGGTCTTCACACTGACAGCAGTCGGCATACGTCCACGCCAGCTCGATGAACGCCACGTTGCTTGATGCCGTGAGTGTGAGTCCCACGCCAGCCGCCTTGATGGAACAGATGATGAGGTTGCAGCTTTCGCTATTCTGAAAGCTGTCAACGGCAGCCTGCTTGCTGATTGCACTGTCACGTCCGGTGACCGTAACGGAATGTGGAAACACCTTGGTGAGCTGGTCAACCACATCGTGGAGCGAGCAGAAGACGATGAGCTTCTTGCCGCTTTCGAGGAAGGTGTTGATGAAGTCGATAGCTTGCGCTATCTTTCCGTGTGTGGCCAGAGAGCGAAGCGTCATGAACTTGACAAGCGCCTCCATGCGCATCTTGCGACGTATCTCACCATCACTGCACTCCTTGTATTGGCGCAGGTATTCTGCCAGGTCGTTTGCGGCAAGGTCGTATTCGTTTCTGTTGCTGATGTCAACATAGAGATCGACACGTGTCTTGTCGGGAAGGTCGGGCAGAACCTTCGCCTTCTCCCTGCGTATCATACAGGTGGAGTAGAGCTGCTCACTGAGTACTGAGAGCGGAACGGCTGGTTTGGCATTCCTGTCTTTCGGATCAGTACAATAGTTGGCACGGAATCTTGTTGCTCCACCGAACTCTGGCAGCCTGCCCATGATGGACAGCTGTGCTACCAGGTCGTCAGGGCGGTTGACTACAGGCGTACCTGATAGCAGTATTACCCATTCCTTTCCGAAGGTAAGACCCTTGGTGAAGATGGACTGCTGGGCTGCCGGGTCCTTGACTCTGTGTGACTCGTCGATGATAACCGACTTGAATAGCCTGATGTTTTCGGAGAAGACAACATCCTTCAGCCGGAACTCCTTGCTTCCACTTACGATGTCCCACACGAAGTACTTGCGCAGCGACTCGTAGTTGACGATGGCTACATGATACATGCCCATGCGCAGCAGGTATGGCCATGTGGTACGTGTGGCATTGTCGAGCACAACAGCCTTCTTGTCGGTGAACTTCTCGAACTCACGTTGCCAGTTTATCTTCAGTGAGGACGGACAGATTACCAGGCAAGGGTAGGCAGGTGCGGTATCAACGATGCCGATGCTCTGCAGGGTCTTGCCCAGTCCCGGCTCATCACCTATGATAAGCCGGTGATGCTGCAATCCATACACAATGCCGTCAACCTGGTAAGGGTATGGCTGCACCTTTAGGTGATGGTTCAGAACTTGATTTGTCATGTTCTCTTTGGCTTTAAATACCAACCGTTCAATTCGTACACTCTCTTTCGGGCAGCCTGTCTGCTGTAGAACACCTCACCGGTATGACTTGCGGTTGTCTCCGTATCCTGGTGATAGATGTAGAAGCTGCTTCTTCTAGGTGCGTAGAAATATATTCCTACCTGATGAAAATCTCTTGGCATAATCTAAACTGCTATTGGGTTAAGGCACCAGTACTGGAAGGCGAGTTCCTCGTACTTCTCACGACCACGTCTGTAGATTTCATCATCCCTGCTGATGAACTTCTTGAAGATGCGGTTGTTCTTCTTGCTGATGCCGTAAATGAAATCACGAGGTGAATGTGCGATGTCCATGTACCAAGCACGTGAACGGTCCCAGTCGAAGAAATCTACCGCCTCGTCAAACTGTTTCTGTGTCTCGGCAAAGGTTGTCTTCAGGTCGCCACCGAAACCAGCGAAGTCGAGCCACCAGTCCCATTTGCAGCGTGTATCCAGGGCAAACGGGAATTCGCAGTACTCGAAAGACTGAGCCTTGTTGACCATGAAGCGCTGTGTATCTGACAACTCCAGCACCTTTGCCAGGAAAGGGTCACGCCTAGCCTCATGACGCAGGGCATTGTGCATGTCCTGGGCGTGGAGGAACTCCTCTTCCGTATATTGCTCGTCATTCACCTTGTAGTGAAAGTAGTCCACACGGTCGGGTTCCGTTATCATTGCATCGACGAGGTTACCGAAGTGGAAAGCCATTTCCTTGTTGCCGAACTGCATCCGGGGGTGAAGCAGGTTCTTCAGCTCGGTAAGGTCGGAGTTGCTTACTTCCTTTCGGTTGTAATACTCGTCGGGATTCATATTGTGTATCATAATCGGAGTATTTTACAGATCCTTCATTGCTTCTTTTGATGACAGGTTTCTCGCTACAAGCATGAACGAGTTTCCTGTCTTTCTGCTTTCGCATGGTTCGCCAGCCCTGGCTACACATGCACAGAAGAGACCAAGGGTTAATGCGGCCGGTGTCTGCTGGGCAAGCAATACGAGTCCCTCGAATGGCCAGAAGAGTTTCTTGTGGTCAAATACGACAACGAGATTGGCATTCGCTTCTATGGCTGCTCTGCCAATATCGGCAGTAGCCAGTGATAATTGATTCTTATTCGTCTTGTCCATCTTACTTAACCTTTACTTCGTCCACATACTCAACAAACTCACTCTTGATGGTAACGCCATCCTTGTTGGCAAGTTTCTCGCAGAAGGTAATCTGACTCTTGAATTTCTTCATCAGCTCTTCTGCCGTGAGGTTCTTGCCCTCATGGCTCCACCACATGGAGATAACAGGAAGAATGCCTTCGGGATCCAGAAGATGAATCTTCTTGGTAACCTTAGCCTTGGTGGATGGTCCGGCAGCTGCAATCGCCTGACCCTCGAAGAGACCGGCCATTTCCTTCTGCTGCTGTTCCAACTTCTTAGCTTCTTCTGCTTCTGCCAGCTTCTTCTGCTTCTCAGCCTCCAGTCGTGCCTTTTCCTCTTTCTCACGCTCTTCCTTCTCCTTCTGCAGTCGTGCTGCTTCCTCGGCATTGGCACTGGCAATCTTCTCCAACTCCTTCTTCTTCGAAGGCAGACGGTCGAGGATGTAGTCACGGTTGGTTTCAATCTCGTATCTGTACTGCTCGGCAAAGGTGTTGGCGAGGGCGTTCTTTGCTTCGGTCTCCTTCTGGGCAGCTTCGGCAGGTGTGACTCCTGGGTAGTAGGAGAGACTCTGGGTGAACTTCATGCCAGGCACGAAAGCATCTGGCAAAGTTGTCGGCACATTCTTGATCTTCTCCATGGAAGCATCGTAGTTCTCGAGAGTAATGGCTTCGTTGAGCTTCTGCATCATGGTGACGGAACCGGTAAGGAAGTCCTGGAACATCTTTTCAAAGTCGTTCTTCATGTTCTCGAAGATGCGGTCGAGTGCATCCTTGTGCTGCTTCTCGAGCATTGCCTTGCGCTGGGCTTCCTGCTGTGCCTTCAGCTTCTCGGCAGCATACTGGTTGCGATATACCTGCAACTGGTAAGGGACGGTGCCCTGTTTGTTTGGGTCAATTTCGTTCTCGATCTGGGTGAACTGTGTACGCACCTGGTCAAAGAGCTTGGTGAACGGGCTGCGTCTGTCGTTCATCTTCTTCAAGGTATTGCGTGTCTTGGCGATGAACGATGCTATCTGCTCATCCAGTTCGTCGTTGTTCAATCCTCCCTGCTGCAGCACTGCCTGTAATAACTGCTGGCCACGGGCGATGCAGTTGTCGTGTGATGTCTTGTTGTCATTGTATGACTGTGGTGCTCCGGAGATAATCTGCTGGAGGTTCTCTTTCTTGATAATTGCTACTTCTGCTGTCATGATTGTATATGTGTTAAAATTGATAATGCTTTTTCGTAACTGCTGTCATGTGGGGCGCAAGGCTTTGTCTTACTGTACTCCACGTATCTTCCAAGCTTGGGGCAATACCGTCCGTTGAGACAGTTGCGGACGGTACTGCATCCATGGCATGGATGATTAGAAGGTGTCGTCGGCTGCTTCATTTGCCGTTCCTCCCTGACTCTGCTGTGTATTGGCAGCCGGGTCTATTCTTACGCCATTCGATGTATCAGCAGGTGGGGCGAAGGAATCGTTCGGTGCCTGCGACTGCTGTCTGTCGCCTGGTGCGTTGTCGATGCCTCCGTATGGATCGAAGTCAGATGAAGGCATATCGTTCACCGTTGTTTCGAGCTGTGTACCCTTACCGATGTTGAGCTTTGGATAAGTTCCAAAGGCATGCTTGATACACTTTGAACAGAGGAAGGCAGGGTCGATGCCGCCACCGCCAGAGGTGTAGAGTTCGTTGGCTTTCTCAACCCACTGTCTGGTGTTATTATCCCAGTATTTGTTGTTCTTGGCTGAATAGTCTGCAAGTCGTGTCCAGTCCTGTTCGAGCATCACCGAGTAGTCGATGGTGCCATCCGTGCGTGTGATCTTGAGGAAGCAGGCGATGATGTGGCTACTTGTGCGAGGTATGTGCATAGAATAGTTGACATACTTGCGGCCGTCACGCTCGCCATACTCGAAATCGTCGCCCTCATACACAACAACCGGGTTGTCGGCATGGTAGATCTGGCCAGCCCTGGCACGGAGGTAAAGCTCACCGTAGCCGGAGATAGTAAGGTTGCATCGTTTCTCGTACACACTCTTTCCCTGCTGGTCGGTTCCAATCTTGTAGTTGCGAGGAAGAAGGTAGGCCATGGCACGGACACCTGGCTCCACCGAGATACCCTGTACTGCCAGGTCGATGAATGCGAAGAACACGGAAAGGCTTGTGCATCCGTTGAGGTTGCTGTTCTCACGTAGAATCTTGTTGAAATAGTTGGCCTCACGCTCATAGACCTGCTCACCGCCCTGTTTCCAGACGGCATTGTAAACGTTGATGAATTGCTGACGTACCAGGTCGTTGCTTACAACATCCGTAAGGAACTTCAGCTTGTTAATGGTTTCAACCATGTTCGTTAAGTTGCTCATAATTGTGTAATGTTTAAAATGTTAATGATTTCATCTGAATCGCTGGAGTGATGTTTGGTCACTCCAGCGAACGAGAATGAAGTTCGAATATATCTATTTCTATAATCTAAAAACTTATGTTATGTAATCATTTACACCTACCTTTCTGTTTTGCGGCTCTGGACTGGCACCGGCTCACGTCTTTCCGTGGGGTCAGATTAATAAATAATTAGAGACTTTCATACAGCCGTTGTTGTTAAACTTATGTTGTCTGTGTCTGCCGGTGTGTCACCTTTGCCTGGTTATTAACTATGTATCCAAGGATGCCTCGGAAACTCTATATCTCTGTCAATGCTCCCTGCTCGTTCTGAAATCGGGAGCGGACACACATGGTAGAGAAGCGTCCACTCCCTCAATCATGAGCAGCAAGTAGCCTTGCCTTTGTGGTGGGACCGGGAATCGAACCCTGGGCTTCTCATGATTCGCATGAAAAGAAGCAACCGTTCCCACCGGGTTGCCATGCCCATGAGCCTCACGGCCGGGACATGGCGGAATCAACAATCTTTATTACCTTACCTAAAACTTAATGACAAACTAGATCGCTAAACTTAAATAACCATTTATAATCGAACAAATTAGAGTTTATTTCTCTCTGTAGAGCAACGAGTCGAAAACCGCTCTTTCCTCATCTTTCGTTAGAATACAGATGGCAGTCATCCATTTCTCCAGGTCTTTGCGCTTGAAGTAAGTTAGCTTTCCGCCTTTCGACTTGTAGAACTTAATCTTTCTCTTTTTCACAAGATCGTAGAGCGAGTTCTTCTTGATACCGAGGAAGAGACAAGCTTCTTCGGTATTGTAGATCTCTTTGTTTTGGAGCAGGGTAGCGTTTCGTATATCCTGCAACTGTGCGAGAAATTCTTCGTTGCTCATAATTCCTTATTTATTATCCACGTACCGCATCACCATGATGGATATAGCAAGTACGATGGGGGTTAATATCATTTCCATTGTGTTACATCTACTTAAACCTTATAATGAAAACATCTGTGTCTAACCATTCGTCTGGGCACATCCCCTTTTGTGGCTTACCAATGGTGATGCTGTCAATCTCTTTTTCGATGCTCTTGCGATTCTTCGAGTAGCCATGAAAGAAGAGAACGTGAGTGAATGGGATGTACTCTATCTCTCCGAAAATCTTAGGCTGGGGCTTTTCTCCATTAGGATAAACCCATTCTCCAAAATGGGTAGCCCCAAGCAAAAGGGATTCATCGGAACCCACGACAGTGAAAGGGAAATCTTCGCTATTGATGTTCAAATCTTCATTGGCATACCCGATAAAACCGCTATCCGCATCCTGGTTGACTAACTTGTCAATCCAATATGGCTTAATCTCTCGATACTCCTCTGTCTTTTCTCCAGACACTATCATATCGAACCACTTCTTTTTGACGACAAGTTTCAATACATACTTTTGCATTGTGTATCAATCTGTATGTTTGCTTTCACCAGGCACATCTGCCATTTTAAATACATTGACTGGGAGGAACTCGTTGTTGATAACCGTATCGTGGTCTAGAACGAAGAGACCGCAGAGAGTGTATTTGCATGCCTTCTTATTGGTTTTGCCATCAATATTCTTATATCGGCTGATGCACTCATAGTAAGCCTTGTTGCCATCTACTCCAATAGCCTTGAAGTCGGCTACAGACTGAACGTGACCGCAAGACGGACAGACGAACTTCCATTCTTCATCATCCTCGCCAAAGCGAGATCTCAGTTCTTTCAGCCAGTCGGCTATCTTGATAACCTTCTGATCACCTTTCAGGGATGGCTGCTTGGAGTCTTGATAGTAATTCATATAACAATAGTTTCTATATTTCTCCCAGCCATTCAATACATCATCACGTGTTACACCTAATGCTTCGGCATATTCTTCTGCTCTATCCAGAATCCACTTGTACTTATCGCAATACTTGTGGGTGCATTTTGATACTTTAATACACTTGGTTTTCTGACCTAATCTAATCATTGAAGGGTCAGTCTCTGGCACATGACGAATAAACTCGTGGTCGCAACCATTAGGGTTAAAGCAACCCTGCCCCTCTCGGCAATCACGTTTTACAGCCTCAGTTAATTTCTTAATTCCTGGTTCCATATTACTTTAATTTCTTAGGATGTGACAGCCAACAACCTTATGCACTGCGTTGGGTTGTGACTCGTTAAAAAGAGCGCAGAAGCGCTGTTCATACTCTTCCTGTGTTTCACGTTGCTTACGTGGGGGGGCGGGAAGGAGTTCACCGACAACCTTAGAACCCTCATCGAATAACAAAATTACCTTCATACTAATTACCCCTTCTGCTATACCACTCGTTGGCAATCTGTTTTTCAGATGGCTCAGAGTTGTGAATGTTAGACAAACTATCCTTTATCTCCTCATACTCTGTATCAGACATGAGCATGATGGCATGTTCCGTGCGATCCATATCGCCTGCGAACTTGAATGTAGCCAGGATGATGGCTGCAACAAAGATGAACTTAATGACCTTCTCCATTTTCTTGAATGTTTGTTTGTGAAATAATCTGGGTGTTCATTTTGGTGCAGTTGCTTAAAGCTAGGCAAACCATGGCACGCAAAGGAGCATCCTCGACGTTGAATACAGCTTGTAGAGCAGTGATTAATCTTTCTCTATCTCCTCTCATAGCCATATCTGTGCATTGGCTTTCGCCATTGTCGCAACCTTCTGCGGTAACAAGGAGGACAGCTCTTTCTGTTCCATCCTCGTTTTTCCACTTTTCTACTACTTGTTTTAATTCTTCTACGCTCATAATTGTGTATTGTTAATTGTTTATTGCTCCTTTTCCTTCTTCTCGTCTGCCTTCTCCTCAGTCTTATGCTCGAATACATCGAGTAGGTTTGACTCTGAGATATTGACAGACTGATAGTCCAGCATACTTTTCGCAAAAGCCTGGTCTAGATTCTTCAAGGCTCCGTTGAGACACGAAGCGTTGACGAGATAGTAAACGAATGACTTCTTCTCCTTCTCGGTCTTTTCGTCGATTGTGATGAATGCAATGCGAACCTTGTACCATCTGTCTGCATTTCCTTCCTCGCTGAAGAACACTTCACCGTATGCAGCTGGGCGAATGCCGGTAACCTTGAAGTCGCCTGATATGTAAGGCTGCATGTGCTCGATGATGGCAGACTCAGCCTCGGTGAACGACATGGCATCAACAACGTAATGCTCTGTGACCATTTTTTCTGATCCGTCGTCCATGGTCTTCTGGTATCTGACGGAACACTCGAACCATTTTGCGGAACGAGAGCGGATTTTACTTTCTGTTGCCATAAGTTTAATATTTAAAGTGAAGGTGGACGCACCGTTGAGTTATGAAATTTTAAATCGCCAAATAAAAAATTAGATTTGCTTGGCGCATCCACCTTTTTCGTTATGCTCTTGTGATGTTGTAGAACAGACCCATATCAACAAGTTCAAGGGAGTATTCGGGTTCCTGTCTCCCCGTGAGCTTCTTCAGCCTGTCGTTCAATCTCCAGACAGCAGATCTTACAGAACCTTCTGGTCCAAGCTCCTGGCGTGCGAACTGAACAGTCTCGCCATGCGGTATCTGCCTTATGGTTTTGATCAAGTCAACTTTCTTTATGACTTTAACCTTTTTTACGTCTAAATCTTTGTTTTTTACCATAATTACCCTTATCTTTGCGGATTAATATTAATGAATTGCAGCGCAATTTCATCTGATTTACGGTGCAAAGATAAATGAAATTATTGACAATAGCAATAAAAATATTGCTTTTTAACACGAATTTAACACTTTAAAGAAAAGAAAGGGTTTCGCATGAAAGGTGAAGAAGTAAAATTAAAACTGAAAAAAGCAGGTGTTTCAATTACAGAAATCGCCTCTATACTAGGAATGTCACGCCAAAGCCTTAGCCAGGCACTCAGCGTCAAGGATGTTAAGACAGGACTTATAGAAGACTTGTCAAAAGCACTTAATGTGCCATTAAGTTATTTCTATAATGACAGTTCTTCTCAAAATGCTGTTGCGAATGGAAACAAATCTGTTGCGGCAATTAATAGCAATATATCTTCTTCTGCAGAAGATGTTTTAAAAGAACGAGTAAAGGCTTTAGAATCACTCGTAGCAGAGAAAGAACGGTTGATTAACGTTTTAATGGAGAATAGGAAATGAAGAGAGAACAACTGATAAAAGCTTTAGGAATATCATGTTTTTTATCTTTATTTTTGCCTTACACAACATTAAGCATACGTCATAACTGCACTTACGACAAGTGTTTGCTGATTTATAGAGCAGGGGACATAGGAGAGTGCGTTGAGAAATCGATAGATAATTTATATCTGATAATTAGCGTACTTTGGTTTATTACAATAATGGGTGGTGCCATGATACTACAAAAGAACAAAAATGCAATATCACCATTTGTTTTTATGGTAGCATTGATAGGGGCATCTGCTTATGGCGCATCTATGGATCCTTCCAAATGGTCATTCGTTATATCTCTCTTGCCATCCTTTGTTATTGTGATTATACTTGCGGCTATTGACAACAGAAACAGAGGTAGAAAACAAGAAGATTGAAGTGTTTAAACGATCTTCTTCTGAAACGTAAGGGTAATTATGATTAACCAAATTTGCCCTACTATTTCCTCCCTAGTCTTAGTCGAGTAAAGGTAATTGTGTATGGAATATAGAATATCAAACTTGTGGCCAACGGTCAAAAGGATAGAAATAGATTACAAGATTTCTTATCCTTGTAGCGTGATGAGTGAAGTACTTGTTAAGCAGGGAACTGCTATATATAAGCCAGATTTCCTGCCTGAATTTCAGTTTGATTGCGTCAACGATGAATGTACAGGACGTGGTTTTGATTTGTACTCCATCGTTTCACAGATGGTTGCTCATGGAGAAACAACAAGGAGCGGAACGATGAAATGCAACGGAATGGAAGCAAAAGACCATCCGTACGCATGCCCATCAACCATGGTTTTCACAATCCGGGTTGACATCGTTAGGGTTGTCTCCTCCGAAAGTTAGAAGTTGCACAACGATGCTCTCTGCTTGCTTTTCCAGGAGTCCATCCATGTACATTCTGGCTTCTTCTGCTTCTTTGGGCATAAAACACTTCTTAATCTTGTACGTGTTCTGGTAGATGCGTGCAAGTGGAACAATGCGCTGAAGGAGCAGCTTAGCCTCTTCTATAGAGACGAAGCCGAAGCCACCGATGTAGAACTTCTCTTTCTTGTTGTCGTTTGTATTGTCCATAACTTGAATTTTTCGGCAAAGATACAGCAGGAAGGCGAGAAATGAAGTATATCTTTAAACAGAAAATAGGGTGAGAGAAACACCGAAATAATGCCAAAATGCGTAGCTTGGCACATTTCTGTCACTCGAAAACAATACATAATCGTGTAACCGACTTATCATAAGGGAACAGATAAATTGCAGCAAAATAATGTACGATAACTTCGGATAATTTTTTAAGGGGAATTGTCCAGAAATGTTTGGAGCTTTTTCCGGTCAATTACTCAATTGACGAGCGGCACTTGCTTTTTGCAGGTGTCGCTTTTTCGTTTTATTCTGCTAGGAGTTTTAATGAATGGAGGTGGCCTTCATTTTATGAACCCCACCAGCTTTTTTTTCATGTGGTGGGGTACGGGGGGTGAGGCATTTCGACCCAAAATAGCCCAAACGATTATCCCTGTGCTAAAAATATTTGAAATTGCGTTTGGCTAATTCGGAATTTCTTTGTAACTTAGCAGCGCAAAACGTAAAACATGTAGGAATATGGCTAAAATAGTAAATAAATATCCTGTAGGAATACAGACTTTTGAAAAAATCCGAGAGAAAGGTTATCTCTATATAGATAAGACCCAATACATTGTGGATTTTAGAGAAAAGCAGATGGCATACGTCTTTCTGAGTCGTCCAAGGCGATTCGGCAAGTCGCTCTTTGCCTCTACTCTCCAGGCTTATTTTGAGGGAAGAAAGGAACTCTTCGAGGGATTAGCCATTGCTGATTATGAGAAGGATTGGGTGAAGCACCCAGTGCTTCATTTCGACTTGAGCGGTGCCAAGCACTTTGAGGCAGATGCCTTGAACAGTTATCTGAATCTACAGCTTTTGCCTTACGAGAAACTTTATGGGAAAGGAGAAGGAGAAATTTATCCTAACGAGAGGCTGGATGGTATCGTAAAGCGTGCTTATGAGCAGACGGGCGAAAAGGTGGTTGTTATCATCGATGAATATGATGCTCCTCTGCTGGATGTGGTGCATGAAAAGGAGAATCTGCAGCCGCTCCGCCGCATCATGCAGAACTTCTACAGTCCTCTGAAAAAGCTCGACCCATACCTGGAGTTTACCTTCATCACGGGTATTACCAAGTTCTCGCAGCTCAGCATCTTCAGCGAACTCAACAATCTCGATAACATCAGTATGTTCGACCAGTATTCTGCCATTTGTGGTATCAGCAAGAAGGAACTTACCACGCAGATGAAACCGGATGTGGCAGCATTGGGAGAAGCCCTTGGCATGACGTATGAGGAGTGCCTGGCTGAGCTGACAAGATTCTACGACGGTTATCATTTCAGTGAGAAATCAGAGGATGTCTTCAATCCGTTCAGCCTGGTGAAGGCGCTGAATGCACGCAAGATAGCCCCTTACTGGTTTGGCTCAGGCACACCAACTTATCTTATCAAGACGTTGCAGAAGTATCACGTCAATGTGATGGATATTGAAAAGAAATCTTGTGACGTGGATGACTTTGATGTTTCTCCGGAAATGATGACTTCAGCGCTTCCGCTGCTCTATCAGAGCGGTTATCTCACCATCAAGAAGTATAATCCGATATTGCATCGCTATACTTTGGAATATCCTAATAGAGAGGTGAAGATAGGTATGCTCAAGAGTCTTGCGCCTAACTATCTATCGCCAATATCTCTGGATAATAACAGTCTGGTGGGTGATTTCCTGGAAAAGCTCTATGATACAGATGTAGAGGGGGCGATGGTGCGCCTGAAGGCTTATCTTGCCAGCATCTCCAACCGTTTGAGCAACAAGAGTGAACGTGATTTCCAGACCGTATTCTATCTTATCTTCAATCTGATGGGTGCCCACATGAGGGTAGAAGAGGATAGTGCGATTGGCAGGGCTGATGCAGTGGTGTATATGCCGGATGCCGTGTTTGTTTTCGAGTTGAAGTATGATGGCTCTGCCGAGGAAGCTATCAGGCAGATAGATGAAAAGGGATATCTGATTCCATATTCTGCCGATGGCAAGCGTTTGTTTAAGATTGGTGTTAATTATGACAGCACTCAGCGTACCATCTGTGATTGGAAGATTAGGGAAGAATAAGGAAATTGAGAGAAAAAAGTTGGTGACCTTCATTTTATGAACCCCGCCACATGGGGTTGGAATGGCGGGGGAAAGGGATAATAAAAAACGATGCTTGCAAAAATCTGCAAGCATCGCTTTATATTGTTTTTGGGGTATGTTTGATATTACATATCAATGTTGTCGCTACCAGTACCATCTACCCAATCTGATGTTTCTGCTTCGAAGTTGATTGGCTTCAAGATTGCCAGACCCTGATCATTATAACCACCACCGAAAATGAGGGTGTAGATGTAGCGCTTGCCTGGCTGCCAATCTGCCTCGAAAGGAACATAGAGAACGCCAAATTTAGTATCGCTACCGAAGAGGTAAGCATTACTCTGCTTAATTTTACAAGTAATCTTCAGATAAGACTGCTCTGCGTTATTTGCTGCTTCAGTGTTACCTTTCAAGTCCCATTTTGTTAATTTCTGAGGAACGAACAACATTGCCCCATCTGAAATTTTTGTAGCCTCAATGCTTGTATTTATTATAATGTTCTCATTCTCCTTTGCTGCTTTAACTGTAAATCCAGTACCTTTTTGAGCAATATCATTTAGTTTCCAGTCACTCTGAGCAGGAGTGTCTGATGAAATAGTAAATGTACCACCAGTTCTGAAATTATGGATGCTGATATCTTGGATTTCTACCTCCATATTTGCGTACTGTGTCTTTGCCTTGAATTCAACCTGAGACAAAATATGCTTGAATTGGAACTTTACCTTTCCGCCATTTTCAGCAGAATATGTTTGATTCTTAGCAACAGCATACATTGCATCATGGTTAGTGTATTCTGTATGCTTATACTCATCGCAGCAATTATATATTATTTCCTTTTGGGTATTAGAAAATTGCCATGAGAACATGCCTGTGGTAGCTGGACTTACTGCATAAAAATTAAGTGCAGTTGTTGGCCAGTAACGAAGGTCTGCTTCATTAGTATAGGCCCAATCACTTCCCTTGTGATTAATATTGATTCCATTGGTGCCATGTCCTGTATCATTACCACCCATAAATGGCGTACCATCGTTGCCATCTGCGTTGTTAATATACGCATACACATTGAAATCGGTCTTCTCTAAATCCTTGGTCGAGTTGATAATGTTAGCTCTTGTCTCCGCCTTATTACCAACTACATGAAATCCGATAGCGTTGTTAGCTGCAGCTTCCACATTTGCAAGCTCGTTGTCTGATGAGCATGCTGAAAGCAATGCCATAGAGGCCAATGCTGTTCCAAAAATTACCTTTTTCATAATCTTATAGTTTTTTTTTCTTTTACTATTGTTAAATTTATTTTTTACTATTTCAAGTTTTATCCTTTGCTATTTCAAGTTTTATCCTTTACTATTTCAAGCTTTATCTTTTACGATTAAAAGCTTTATTTTCGGATGTTAAACCCTTAACATATAATGTCCTCATTCACATCCGCCCAATCATCAACTCCTACATCGAAGCCGGCACCACCGCTGGAATTGTTTCCGCCTCCTCCGTCATTCTTGTTATCCGGAACGACGAAGTTGAAATTGATGATGAGATGCACATCACCGAGATGACCCCTTACGGGTACCGAGTGAATCTGGGCTGAAACATCCTGCTCCAAGACATACACCTTGCCATTTCTGCTCTTCAGGTAAAGCTTGAATACCTGAGGCGATTCGAGGCTCTGACAGTAGCCGAAGGTGTAGAAACCGCCCTTGATCTGATTATTGGCAGTCTCTCCTCCGAAAAGAAGATTCTCCGAAACTCCATCGGGCAATTTGTCTTCCGCCATCAGCAGTGATCCTGACATCCCCGAAAGACTCGCTCGGATATCCGCCACTCTTTCCAGATTCTGGATGCCATTCACCTCGTAGGTGTATCGGCTCACCATCCTCACCGGATACAGGGTGATCACCTTCTCCGTGCCTTCTGGAATATTCTCCAGCGATACCCAGTCGATGTGGTCGCCACAGAGCCAGGAGGGAGTGGTGCAGGCTTTGGCGCTGTCGGGCGCCAGTACGCTGCGGGTCTTGGCAAGATACTCCACGAAGCTGTTGGGATTCTCCCAATAGATGCCGCTCGTATCGTAGTTGTAGCAGATGACGCGATACTCGTTTTCGGGCAACTCGATCTGCCTTCCTTCTCCGTTCGGAAAATCGAAGATCCACGGCTCGCCTGTGCCATCTTTCGGAAAGAAGATCACTCGCATGCCTTCCGGCTTCTGAAAATCCTCATATCGCTCCCAGTTGAATTCCACCCTTAATGAGCGGAACGAGGAGGTGACGTAGCGGAATTCCTTGTGCTCGCACGACGAGAGTATCAGAAGAAAGAGCATCAGGCTGAGGGCTTTGAAGATTCCTGATCCTCTGAAGATTCTAATCCTGCTCATTTCCGCCTCCTTTCTCTCTGTTCTTCCTGCCTGAGAACTTGCGGTTGGTATTGCCGTTTCCTATCAGCCATACCAGCGAAATCTCTGCCTTGGTGGGACCTATCCAGCGGCGCTCCTTGGTGGATTGCCATAAGTAGTAGTCAGCCTCGGGCTTATACTCGTGATAGATGCCGCCCCAATAGCCGGCGCCGATGGTGAAGTCGATGTTCAGCCTTCGGGCGATGGGCAGCGAATAGCCGTATTCGACTCCCACAATGTAGTTCATCTTGTCCCAGAGCGTGCCTCCGGGCTTTCCGCCCATGTAGCCGCAGCCTCCGGTTTCGAAGTCGTACGTGAATATCTGACCGTAGATGCCGATGTGGTGTCCGGTGAGCGGTTTCTCCCCGGCAGCTTTTCCCCACCATTTTCTGATGGCGATGTCACCGCCGTAGGCTCGCCAGTACCAGTGTTGCCGGTCGGTCTTCCACCATCCGTACATCCAGTTGGCAGCCACCGACCATCTTTTTCCCAGATACATCTCCACTCCGATGTTCGGAATCAGGAGCGCATCGTAGAGCATGTTTGTCCGGATGTCCATATAGAAGGGTTTCCGGATTCGCTGCGATGCGATGGACTGGGTGTCGGGGGCGCAGATGGTATCTGCCGGTGGGATGAACGCTGCAGCAGTGGTATCCGATTTCTGAATCTCCGAATTCAGATATTCCGGTTTCGGAATCTCCGAGCGGTGCACCTTCTCGTACCAGAGATGCAGCTTGGATGATCGGAGCAGCGGGAAGTATTTCCTGTACATATATAAATAAGGTGTACCCCCTCGCAGCTTCTGTATCTTCTGCAGATGACTCTCCTCCGCCTGGGCACCGCTTTTCTGTTCGTTGGCTATCTGGCGCAGCATGGAAAGGGTTTCCTTCCGGTAGGGGAGTTGTGGATCATTTTCCACCAGCCTGATCAGGCCATTCCAATCTCTTCCTAAGTAATGGGTAGTTCTTAGCGAATCGGGCAATTCACCATAGCGGGAGAGATAATCGAACAATACCTTTGCTCTTTTCTCAGACAGCCAACGGTTGAATTTCACGCTTCCCTCGGGTGAGGCACCGCCCACTACGAGAATCTTTCGCAATTGATAGGCAGAGTCTGCGTAAGTGATACGCATCGTATCTGCTATCCTGTTCAGTGCCGACTGGTTTTCTCGCATGGTAGGAACGAGATCTATCTTTCCCTGTTTGAAATAAATTCTTACAGAATCCTGCACGTCCTGATGGTTTTGAGCCGCAAGGCTTGCCCCATAGAACATGAAAGCCGTGATTAGAATATTATTTCTTTTTAATCCGTACATTATTATCAATAGAGTTTTAAACTCTGTTCTTATATATCTTTTTACTTGTTTACCTATACTTTTGTTTTCGGCTGCAAAATTAGTGAAAAATAATGAATTACGGGGGGGTGATTGTTAATAAAACTTAATTATCATACAATTTTAATAGTTTCATCTATATATAAATATGTATGGCTGAAAAAATGATATGTGGAGTTTGCAATTGAAATGTTTCTAATAATGCTATTTTGTGCGGGTTATGCTATTTACAACTCGTGATTGTTTATTGTTTCCGAACAAATTAAGCCCCCTTGTATGTGGTGATACAAGAGGGCTTTCTTTAGTGATGAGAGTGTGTGGCTACATACAGCTGGTTACCCCGAGAGAGGTGGCAATAGCGGTGAGGATTGATATTACAATCTGAATGACAGTCTTCCATGTTTCCTTCTTCATAGGCAGTTTTTAGTGGTTAATAATTAGAGGTTAATGATTTGTGATTAAAAATCTACGTTGTCGCCGTTGCCGGTATCACCGCTGTCGGTTCCGCCGCCCTGGCTGGTACCACCGCCGCCCTGGCTAGTACCACCATTATCCTTATTGGTTTCGCCAGTGCCCGGGTTGGTGTTTCCGCCTCCCGGCGTATTCTCTTCACCGCCGCCATCAGCTCCTGAGGTATAGTCATCGTATGCCACGATCTTGGTGAGCTTCTTCAGCTCAGCATTGCTCCATGACTTCGTATTTCTTACAATCAAGTGAACGCCCAGCACACTGGCTGCGGTTACCTTCTCCCTGGTTGCTTCGCCGCGGGAAGTCATGCCGATGGAGAACAGACCGAGGTCGGAGAAACGAACACTCTTGCCATCCAGGATCAGATGCTTGAGGCAATCGAGGGTATCCATCAGCACACCGTGGATGGTGCCTCGGCTGTATGGAGAGTTGTGCTCTGAGATGTGGGTAACGAAATCCTCAAAACTCATCTCACGATCGCTCACGGCAGTGGCATACCAGAGCTTCTTACCTGCGTTCTCACCCGTCTGAGGGGTACGCGTTACTTTACGATACTTACTAGTTCCTTGTCCCATAATTCTTTGTTTTTTTAGTGGTTAATTTATTTTTTTTGCCGTTTTCTGATTGGCGCCTTTCTTCTTAACGACAGTGCAAAGATACGGCTTTTTTCTGATACTGCCAAATTTCGGGTGGCGATAAGGGGCGATTTTCAGCAACCTTTCAATCTTAACTACGTTAACGAATCTAACTCGCTCTAAATTGGACTTTGATTGAATATCAAGAACTTGGGCGTTTGCCTATATTATATAGGTAACAATATGGAAACGAGCGGACTACTGCTAGTTTCTGTATTTTGCAATATGCAAAGAACGCCTGAATTCGGAGGCAAAGATACGACAATTTTCTAAATTTCCGATGTTTTTCTATGAGATTTTTATGGAAATTAGAACTTTTTGTGTTAAATCCTCGGCTTGATATGCAGATTTCTTTGAAAACATTTGGAGATTCCAACAAAAAAGCATATTTTTGCATAAACATATTGTTCAACTCTTAAAATAGAAGTTTTATGAAGAAAAAAAGTATTTTTAAAGAAGTAAGTCTGCAAGATATAAATGGACTTACTACAGGTGAGGCAAACGAAGTAATGGGAGGGGAGAAAGGAATGCCTATAACCTTTCCTCCTGTAGTTTTGGTTCCACCAAATATCGCTTTTGAATAACAATAGACTATTGTTACAAAAATACCAATAATGGCTAGTTTTGTAAAGTTTGTTGTCTTGTGTAAAATATATCTGTAGCATTTTGAGCAAAACACGACAAAAATACCCTTGTGATTTCGATAAAGAAAAAGCAGTGATTAGCAGGAGTTATCTTTGTTTTATTTTGTTTGGAAGCTATGGATATATTTTATTTCCTAAGATTAATTTCTAAGTGATAATAAGTAGTTCAAAGGAAATCTCGATTATGAAACAAATTATATTTAATTGTTTACCCCCTTGTGATGTTCATATGCCATCACCTGCATATTCTGTTTTAAAGTGTTTTTTGAAACAGAATGCCATTCCTGTAAAAGTTATTTATTGGAATCTGAAGTTATATGATTATATCCAAAATTTCTTAGGTCTTAGAACATCCATAACTTCTTCTGACTCAAACATACTACTTCCTTTTTATTCTTTTTTGGCGTTAGAGAATAAAGATACAGAGTGTTTAAATGACATCATCCATCATATAATGTTCTTAAAACCACAATATGTGGTAAAAGGAGTTGAATATGTTAAAAAAGAATTGTATAAAGAAAAAGATAAGCTTGAAAAAATAATAGAAAATATACTACAAGAAACAGACTGGTCAAATGTACTGTATGTTGGCTTTTCAGCACAATTCTATCAATGGGTAGGCGCACTTATAATCGTTAACCATCTGAAAAAGATAGGAATAAATGTGCCTATTGTAGTAGGAGGGTTTGGAAGTCCTAAAGAAGCTGTTACTTTTTTAAAGAACTTCAAGTCTTTTGATTATGCACTTTGGGGAGAAGGAGAATATCCTAGTTTAATGTTAACCCAATATTTAATTGGGAGCGAAGGAAAAAATCTTTCGGAAATTCCGAATGTTGCTTACCGTAAAAATGCGATTGTTGCAGCTAACAAAAAAAAGATGAAATATGTTTCTTTGGATAATCTAACATTTGATATTGAAGACTATATGGCTCAAATCGGAAATTTATTAACAAAGAAACAGATAATCATACCAATAGAAAGTGGACGTGGCTGTCATTGGAACAGATGCCATTTCTGCTATCTAAATAACGGTTATAAATTCAGAAGAAAATCTCCCGAAAAAGTAAAGACAGAGATGCTTTTACAAATTTCAAAGTATGGGGTGTACAATTTTGAATTTTTAGATAATGACATTATTGGCAACGATTTTCAATATTTTGGAGATTTACTATCATTGTTAGTTTCCATTAGGGAGTCATATGCATTATTTTCTATAAAAATGGCAGAAATAATAACAAAAAACATGCCTTGGAAAATGATAAAGCAAATGAGAATTGCAAATTTTGAAAATGTACAAATAGGGTACGAGTCTCCTAGCGAACAATTGCTAAGCCTTATTTCTAAAAAAAATACATTTGCAAGTAACCTTTTTTTCTTAAAATGGGCAATAGAGTTCGGTATTGGTGTTAGTGGTGCCAATGTAATACGCAATTTATTGGAGGAACGAAAAGAACATGTTTTTGAAGCAATAAATAATTTACAATTCATGCGCTTTCTAATTTCAGGTAAGAAATTTAGGCACAATTATTCAAACTTGGGAATTACAGCGACTTCAAGATATTACAAAAGTAATCCTGCAATATGGCAAGAAAGAAAATGGTTTTCTTCTTCATATAGACTATTCCCAAAATCATTGTTAAATAAAAATGATGAAGTGTATTTGTTTTACGATTTTATAGAAAAAACCCATAACGAATTGTGGGATGTATTTTCAAAAATAGAAAATTTCTATCAAAATAACGATTTTGAGTATTCTTTGCTAAAGATGTCTCCTAGCATTATTCTATATAGAGAAATGATGAATGGTAGCATTATAAATGAATTGGAATTTGAAAAGGAAGATGTTCACTGGAAAATTTTAGAATTTTGTAATAAAGAGATCCTGTCTTTAGAATGTTTATTGGACAAAATAGGTTGTCCTTTAGAAATACTAAAAAATGCAATAGATGAACTTGTTAATGAACGATTAATTTATTGTTCTCAAAACAAGGAGGAAATTATGTCAATAATCAACACAGAAGCGTTAAAATAATAAAAAATATGAATCCCATAAAAAAATACGAGGAAGAATTAAGAATATATAATGACGAATTAATAAGTTATCAAAAACAAAACAAAAAAATATACATTGCCCTAATCTTATGTTTTTTTGCGTTTTGTTTTTGGCTATGTCTTTGGTTTCTATCGAGTATTTTTAAAACTTTTTTACTTTCTGGGGGCATATTCGTATTTCTATTTTTTGTTAGTGTAAAGGTTCTGGACAAAATCTGCTTAACTAAGATCCAAAAATTGCAAAGAAAAATAGAAGTCTTACATCATGAGTCTCAGTACTTAAATGGTGATTTCCAAGGATTTTCTTTAGGAAAAGAATATATAAAAAGTAGCAATCCATTTACATCTGACTTGGATGTATTTGGCGAAAAATCATTATTTTGTAGAATAGATAGAAGTATAACAAATCTAGGGGGAGACATTTTGGCTAAGTGGTTAAGCAAACCTATGCTAAATTTTTCGATTCTAAAGAAAAGACGTTTTTTCATTGAAGAAATAGTCAGACAATTTTCTTTTTGTATAAATTTCCTCTCTTTAAGGAGCGATGCGAAGATTGATTTGCGTCTATATGGGAAAATCTTATCTGAATTAAAAAAACATGTAAGAAATCGTTTACATATGCTTATTTTTAGTATTGGACATTTATTGCAGATATTCTTATTTGTTGCTATTTTTCTTGCGATTTATGGTAAAATATCAGAAAATGTAATATGTCTAATAGGAACTATCATTTACATTTATGTGCATTTATTATCCAATAAACGTTTACAAAAAGTCTATGAAGATATAGTTCCTTTAACAAACAATAGGGTGGATTTGGTTCCTGTTCTACAGGCAATCAAAGATTTTAAACTTAGAAGCGAATATGGAAATAATGTATACAATACTTTATTTAGTAAAGAAAATAATAGCATAAATGCTTTTGCAGAATTAAATACGATATTAAATTTTTTTGCGATGAGAAGCAAAATTATTTTTCGTATGTTCTCAAATATATTTTTCTTAGGAGATTTGTATATTTACAACAAATATGTTAAATGGCTCGAACATAATGAAAATAACTTTTCTTTATGGTTGACCCAAATTGCATATTTTGATGCTTATGTTTCAATGGCTTTGTTTCGCTTCAATGAGCCAAAAACTAATTATGCGTCTTTGATTAATTCAAAAAAAATAATATTCAATGTGAAAAATATTCACCACCCTTTTTTGAGAAATTATTCTGTAGGAAATAACTTTTGTATGAAAGAAAAGGACATATATATAGTAACAGGTCCAAATATGGCTGGAAAAAGTACGTTTCTAAGAACAATTGGATTAAACTATGTGCTTGCTATGGCGGGATTACCTTCATTTGTAGATGAAATGACTTTATCTTCTTTCTTTTTGTTTTGTAGTATGAGAACAACTGATGATTTAAATAATGGTCAAAGTTATTTTAATGCAGAATTAAGACGCTTAAAATCTTGTTTAGATTTTTGTAAGAATAACAAAAATACTCTAATCATTTTAGATGAAATATTAAAAGGAACAAACCACTCGGACAAGTTAACAGGTTCTCAGATGGTGTTAAAATACCTATCAAAGCTGAATGTTAGTGTATTGTTTGCCACTCATGATGGGGAACTTACAGATTTAGAAACGTCAGATAATCATTTCTTTAACTATTGTTTTGATATATCAAGCAATAACAAATATAGCTATAAAATAACAAGGGGTATAGCACAGAGTAAAAATGCAACTGAATTGCTGAAAAAAATATTAAGCATATAAGATTTTTTTGTAGCTCTTCTGTTTAAAATATAGCTGTGATTGCTCAAATATAAGAGTTATTTTAACTAATTCATTAGCATATAATAATGATATGTTTGTACAATTGATGTCAAAAGAGAACAGCTGTATTCGGATGTAGTTTATCCGAATACCTGCTGCCACAACGTTTTGTTGCTTACGATGATCCTGACATCGGCTTTCATATACTTTTGTAGTATAGGAGTATTTTGTCCCTGTGTACTCACTGTGGCTATAGCCATAAAATAGTTACCATCTTCCCTATGTATGAGCCTAGCTTTATGGCTTGTGATGTCGCAGTTACAAGATGCATTATCGTTGCCCTCGAAAGATACATGAGCCGTCCTTGGCTCATCGAAAAAAAACAAATACTTGTATGGCACAAACACCTGCATCGTTCTTTGATTGATGACCTCACCATTAGCCTCTATGGATATAGGATAAGGTATCTTGTAGAAAGCAACTGCGAGAGCGAGGACTATAATCGTAATGACAACCGTTCCCAAGCTGACGAGGCGAGGAGGAACTTTGCCTATCACGTTCCTCACCTTCTCGCTTCTCAACTCGATGTTATCTGATTCTTTTTCTTTCTGTTCCATATCAAAAGTATTTTTAGTTTCCCAATTCCAACTGATTCTTCACAAGGTTATAGTATGCCCCTCGCTTGGCGGTCAAAGACTCATGGTTGCCTTCCTCAACCACTTTGCCATGGTCGATGACCACGATTTGGTCGGCATTCTTCACCGTGCTTAGGCGATGAGCCACAATCACAACAGTCTTACCCTTGTAGAACTTATCCAAGTTCTCCACGATGCTTCTCTCGTTGTTAGCATCTAGCGAGTTGGTTGCCTCGTCAAGGAAGATATAGTCAGGATTCTTATACACCGCCCTCGCTATCAAGATGCGTTGTTTCTGTCCCTGGCTCAGTCCCACGCCATCACGTCCAATCTTGGTGTTGAACTTCAGAGGCAAAGCCATCACATAATCCTTGATACAAGCTATCTCGGCTGCTTTTAGCAACCGTTCCTTGTCTATGTCACCATCATCAACAGCAATGTTACGTGCGATACTCTCCGAGAAGATGACACCTTCCTGCATCACAACGCCACATTGTCTGCGCCACCATTTCTTGTTGAGCTTGTTGATGTCAGTATTGCCTATGTTGATTTGTCCTTCCAAGACAGGATAGTAACCAAGCATCAAACGGATGAGGGTGGTCTTTCCACTGCCAGATGCACCAACGATGGCTGTTACCTTACCTTGCGGAACGTGAATGCTCACATCGTCTATGGTTTTGCGCAAAGCATGTGGGTCGTACTTGAACATGATGTTCTTGATGTCAATGCCCTCATTCTTATCTTCAATAGAAGTTAGCAAGCTTTCCTTTCCATTCTCATCATCCATCTGGTGAATCTCGTTGATACGTTCCAAACTAATCTTCACATCTTGCAGAGAATAGAAGAAGTTCATCAGTTGCTCCACAGGTGAGTTGAGCTGTCCGATGATGTATTGCACGGCAAGCATCATACCAAGTGTCATTTGCCCATGTATCACGGCGGTTGCAGCTACTACCGTGATGATGATGTTCTTCACCTCGTTGATAAAGATACTTCCTGCCTCCTGTGTCTGTTGGAGTTTGAGTGATTTCATCTGCACGCCGAACAAGTCAGCTTGCGTGTCCTCCCATTCCCATCTTCTACGTTGTTCACAATCCTGCAACTTGATTTCCTGCATGGAGGTGATAAACTCATAAGTTTTGTTATTGTTGATAGCTTGCTGCTCAAACAATTCATAGTCGAGCACCTTTCTCCGTTTCAAGAACAAGGTCATCCATCCGCCATAGAGGATACTTCCCAACAAAAAGATGGCAAACACCAACTTGTTATAGAAGAATAGCACCACCGAGAACACCACGAAAGTAAGCATGGCAAAGGTGATGTTGAGCGTCTGTTGCGTAAGAAAATTGTTCACACGGCTATGGTCGTTCATTCTCTGCATCAAGTCGCCCATGAGTTTCGTATCAAAGAAAGACATCGGCAACTTCAAAAGCTTGATGAAAAAGTCGCTCACCAATGAAATGTTGATACGTAGGGAAATGTGAAGCAACAACCATCTGCGGATAAAGTCTATTGCCGTTCGGCTGACTGTAAGCATCAACTGCCCCAATAATATAAGCCAAACAAAACCTATATCTTGGTTCTTGATACCGACATCTACGATGGATTGAGTAAGGAATGGCAAGACAAGCTGCAAGAGACTTCCGACTATCAAGCCCAAGATAATTTGTCCGAAATACTTGCGGTATTTCTTTACATACCCAAAGAGAAAGCGGAAAGACCGTCTTTCTTTTAAGTTCTCTTTGCCCTCCATCTTATAGGTAAAGAATGCAGGAGTAGTTTCCAAGAACATAGCAATACCCTTGTCCTCACCATTAGATTTTGTGCTTGTCCAATGTTGCTTGAACTCATCTAAACTATAAGTTACCAATCCCTTCCCTGGATCAGCTACATAGAACTTCTTGCCTTTCTTTACCTTATATAATACAACAAAGTGATTCTGATTCCAATGAAGAATGCAAGGCAGGGGAGCATCACTCAACACAGTTGTTGTTGCTCTTGCGCTTGTTGTATGTAAGCCTAAAGTATTTGCAGCCTCATTGATTCCTAACAAAGACACACCTTCTGTTGTCGCAAAGCAAAGTTTCGACAAAGAATCCAAAGAGTACTCTCTGCCGAAATATTTACATACCATTTGTAGGCAAGCTATACCGCATTGCATACTATCATGTTGAAATTCCACACGAAAACCATTCATTCCTTTGTTGAGTTTTATCGAAGAAATTGGCCATTACATTCTGCCAATTTCTTCGCTGGCAGCATTTTTACCTTTATATTTCTTCTTGTTGTTAAATGTGTATCTTAAAAACAAACTTATATTTCTATTGTCTCTGAAACGTTCTTTTTCAAATTTATAGTCTGTGTCAAAGCGAGTTTCTCGTTCCTTTGTACCCAATATGTTGTTAACACTCAACCGCGCATATAAGGTGTTTTTAAGAAAATGCTTAGTAATGCCACAACTGATAAAGAATCCTTGTTTAATTCTGTATTCACGCATATAACCATCACTATTGCATTTTAGTAGCAAATATGGCATCCAGTCATTCTTCAAGTTGAAATAACTATTGAAGGACATTTCTGCGTAAGGTCGTTTACCGTTTGTCAATGTTCCATCTGTATTGTAAATGCTGAAGAAAGTACGCATCACATTCAAATTGGTGTAGAATTCCCATATACCAATAGTCTTGTTGTAAGCAACATTCCCATTTAGAGCAGAATAGTGCGACTTATTCGTGGGCTTAGACAAAATGTGCAACGGATTCTCTGCATCTATCATATTGCTGGTCATAATATAATCCTTTATCCATTGATATGACAAGGAAAACCTAAGACTCTTGTATTGTGTGGAATATGTCAAGTCGGTAGTATATTGAGGAAGCAACAATGGATTTCCTGCCTCCATCTCGTATCTATTGAAATATTCTTGACTGTTACGCAACTGATAATAAGAAGGACGCTGCACCTTTGTCGTTAAACTCAACCCAAATCTCACATCACTCACTGGCAAAGACATGGAAACATACGGATAGAATCTTGAATAACTTTTATCAACCAACTGCAGATTGTTCAAATCGTCATAATATGACATTTTGAATATTTCATATCTTGTGCCAATATTGGCACTTAGCTTGCCCATATTCGCTTCTCCTTCAGCAAACACTGCCATTTTGGTCTCTTTGGAGGTCAATGAGGATGCTGTACTTTCTGCTGTATCATCCAAACCGCTATATACTTTCGTGTCTTTGACATAGCTTACATTGGTGCCGACTTTCAATGTCGCATTTTTGTTTAATTGATATTCTGCCTCAACAAGGCCTGCGGCTATGTTATATGTTGCCTTATTAGTTGTCAGCACAGTATGAGGATTTGTCAGAGTTCCAGACTCTTCATTACTCTTGTCATCTGTACTTTTTCTTCTGAGATAATCACCATTAAAATTAATAGTCCATTTAGTTCCAATATGACCTTCATAATACATATTCGCCTGCCATTGGTTATAGTGAGAATGTGAATCAAGGGTGGAATTCAACCTTTCGTACACGTTTTCTCCTTGCATCATGACATTATTTGATTCTCCATTGTACCTGTCATTTTCTCGCTGATATGTCAGCTGTCCACCTAAAGTATTGTTCTTGTCCAAATTTAGACTAACACCTCCAGTAACAGTTTTGTTGTAGTAATTAGAATACCATTTTGGCATATTACTATAAAGGCTCCATGCAGAACTGGGTGTAAGAACATATTCGGTATTTTCCTGATCTGTCGAATAGCGAGACGTTGAATTGCTGAAACCAACAAATGTATTTACTTTGTCTGTGTTGTAAGTTAATTGCACTTGTTCATTATCATAATTTCTCCTTCCCTGCCCATCGCTTAATGCCACGGTTCCACCCAGTCCTTTTGTATGTTGTTTCTTCAGGTTGATTTTAATCACAGCGTGAGTGTCTGCATCATATTTTACGCCAGGATTGCTAATCACTTCTATTGTAGCAATGTCTTTTGTGGAGATTCTTGACAATTCAGAAGGGTCAGATACTTTTCTATTGCCAATATAAACAACTGCGCTTCCTTTGCCAAAAATGTTGTAGCTGCCATGTTCACCCGAGACCATTGGCAATTTGTCTATAATGTCATCTGCAAAACCAAAGTCCCTCAGATTAGAATGTTGAATGTCGGCAACAATGTCAGTGCCTCTGCTTTTAAAGAGCTCTCGCTGTCCAGAAACCACAACTTCGCTCAATGAATATTCATTAGGTTTCAATTTGATTGTCTGCTCATTCATGATTGGATGCACAATTGCTGTAACATACCCGATTGCGCTGACTTTCAGGTATGTCGAACTTGCATTGGCAGCTTTGGCAAACACATATTTTCCCAACTCGTTCGTTATAGTACCAGTTAGAAATACAGAATCTGGCAAAGAATACAAGGCTACGTTTGCATAGCCCAATGGATGCGATTTTTCTCCAAGTACTGTTCCTGCAATCTGGGCGTGAACAGAAGAACTAATGAATATGCTTACAAGAGTTAAAAGTAATGATTTCATACACACGAAAGTTTTTTTTTTTAAAAATCATATACATTCAATTTCAGTTTTGTTTGTGCAGAGCAACTACATTTTGTTTGTGCCGAGCAACTACATCAAGACTCTTTCTATAGAGAACTTACATTGAGATGTCACTCAATAGCAATATCTTTATTTATGTGGGGAGCTTTTGGACACGAGATGTCTGGATAATACCATTTATCAGCGCCATATGCCAAAATCGTATCTCTCCAACAAATATGCTTATATTTTCGGCATTCAAAAAAGTCTTGACACGAAGAACATGGACTATCCGAAGGTATGGAAGACTGTTTAAGATAAAAAATATCTTTAGCCTTTTGAGAATTCCATATTTCCTTTAATGTCTGTTTTTTCAAATCACCTATAATGAAATGAGGATGCCAATACAATTCTTCACAAATCGTGACTTTTCCATCAGGCAAAATGTATAGAGCATTAAGATTGCCAGAGCACATTGTGCGCTTTTCAAAATGCTCCGCTTTTTCTTCTATAGTCAGTTTGTTGAAATCTCTAAGTACAGAAGGTTTGTACAGCTTAAAAGAAAATATTCTTTGTCTATTTAATTCACTTACATAGTCTCCAATTTCAGCAATTTTTTGAGCTGATGTCTTATATTCTTTATAAAGTAAACCATTATACATAGAACATTTTGCCGCATCAAACATCCAACGCTTTAGATATTTTTTCCCCTTAAAAAAGGTTGCTAAACTACGAATATCTTCAACGTTGTCATTGAAGCGATTTATTACAGTATGAACTACATACGTAACATGATACTTTTCAAGTAGGTTTATAGACTCTTTTATCTGGTCATAATAAGGGTCATTTACCTTTAAAATCTGATAAAGATGTTCTTTGATTAGGGTGTCAAGCGATATTTGGATAGGGTCTGTGGTTGCTCCCAACTCTATCCATTTTTGTATTTCTTTTTCTGTGATAGGTTTCTTTGTTGAAATATCAGGTTGAAATCCATACTCTATAGACTTTTTGACGATTCTCTCCCAACCTTTATATAGCATAATTTCTCCACCCATGAGTTTGAAACGAATAACTCCCAATTCTTTGGCTTGGTCTAATATACTTTCTACCAAACTGACATCCATATGTTTTGTTTGGTTACCCTTTCTATTTGCATAGCAGTAAATACAAGATGTTGCGCAATGCAATGTGAGGTTACAAATTATGTCAATAGGTGCGTCAAGTCTAGACATGCACAAATCAACTTCTTTATAAGAAAAATCTTTATAATTATAGGATGGAATTTTCATACCATCCTTATATTCAATTATAAGATGAGGTGGGAAAAAAGACTTTTCGCACTCTATGTAATCTGTGTTATCTATTAGTTTGTCTAATTGGCTTGAAACAAGCTCTGAAGACAAATGAAACAATTCGGAAATCTCTGCATAAATTTCTCCTTTCGTTCTTCCTTTGAAGAAAGAAAGCATCATTGCATATACAGGATGTATGATGCAAATCGAAGACTTTTCTCCATACCCTTGGCAGGAAATAATAAAGCTCTTATTGCCTCCATGACGAAGAACATATTGCGGATTTAATACATATTTCATAATGTTATAAATGATAAGTTAAAGAGGGTGTGTCATTTTTATTAATGGCGCACCCTCCCTTTTTAAAAATTAGTCGTGACTTTTATCACCCTTTTCTAATTCTTGTTGCTGTTGGTTAGTTCCACCATTCTCTTTGTCACAACAAGATGAGCAACCTGACATTGCTCCACCTGCAACTACTGCCATTTCTGATTTCATCAGAAATTCAGCATCCTTTAAAACTTTTAAATCCATAGCAAATTACTTTTAATGTACTACAATTTGTCTTCGTCCCAAAAGGTTACTTCCAAGACTTAGACATTGAATTCTTGTGCAAATATACTATAAAAACTAATACGTTAACCAACTTATCATTACTATTTAATAAAGTTTAAACAAAATGTCTGTATTCTTGTCGAAAATGCATCATTATTATTATGTTTTCGCCGTACATTAGCGTGATATGTTATGCTTTTTGCGATTATGATAACAAAATTACGCTTGCGTTGGTCTCTATTTTGCAAAGTTATAATTTCGTCTTATAATCTTAGACTCATGCAGCAAATGATTTGCAATACTATCTTTGTACAATGCTAATTTATACATCTCATAACTATGACGAACAGAATCCTCATAAGCAGTAACACGATTTCTTACGTCGTTTATAACATTTTCATCTCGTTGCACATTGAAATGTTTCTCAATGTAGCGAATGTTCGGGTCATCAGCAGGAAGCACCATCTTCAATGCCCGATACTTCAAGTCTGCCTCCTCCCAATTTTGGTGCTCTCGCCATTGGGTGAGATTGCCCCAAATGGAGAGGACAAGGGATAGAGCCAAGCCTCCAATGAAAAGAAGAACTTTCTTTGAGGTTGGCTCGAAGCGATGGGTTACAACCTTCTTTTGAGGTGATTTGTTCATCACTTCAAGTTTGTCTTGCAATGCCTTCGAGGAAATATCATTCTCTTGTCTCATCTGCTTGACAGCATCAACCAAGAGCTTGCTTCGCTGCTCATTTTTGCCGAGTTCAGCCTTGATAAGGTCAACAAAAACAACAATGGCATCTCTTAATTTGGATATTTTACCTCTGACTTCCTCTTCCTTGGTAAACATCGCATTGATTGACTTATCCAACTTGGTTATGTCATTACTTGCAGGAACGGTTTCCGCTCCTGCGTTCTTTGTGGAGGCAGAAAGTTCATCGACTTTCTGCTCCAATCTCTCAACTGTGCCGTAGATGGCTTCCAATAGTTCTTCTTTCATGTTCGATTCTAATTTTAAGTTTGTAACTTGCATCAAAGGCTGAAGCCCTTTCTGCGTTTCCTCTTTTTCTTCTTGGCGGATTCATCCTCTGGAAATGACTCATAAGTTTGGGCATTAGACGGAGCGAACAAGCCGATGGAAGAAATACCACTCCAAGGATCTTGGGTATGTTCTGCCGTTGGTTGAGTCTGTTCTACTTGGTGACAACTTGATTGTCCTCCCTGCATAGATTCGGCTCTTGGCGATACACGATTATACTCTGTGCCAAGTCTTGCATCCAACTTGACAAAGCTGTATTCTCGGCTAATCTGCGTACCCTTGAAGCTATATCCATCCTTGCAGAAACGGATGCCTTGAACCTTGGTTTGCTCCTTGTCCTTATAGACAAACTCCAAGAGAACACCTCGCTTTGCAAGCTCATTCTTGAACTTCTGCCAGCTACCTGCGGTTTTCAAGACATCCTTGACAACATTGTGAATCTCGTATTTGGCACGCTCAGCATTGCGTAACTTGCGAGTGCTAGTCTTGCTCTTGTCAGTTCCGTAGGTCAACCCATACTTGGATTTAAGAGCCTTGGTCACTTGCTCATTACGCCTGTAATCATTCTTGTCTGATATGAGTTTGCCCTCGTTATTGATGCGGTTATATACGATATGGCAATGTGGATTGTCCGTGTTGTGATGCCTTACGATGATGAATTGGGTTTTGGTGATGCCCATCATCTGCATGTATTCAAGGGCTATCTTAGCCATGAACTCATCCGTCAAACGTGGCTTATCCTCGGGCTTGAAGCTCAATGCAATGTGTCCCACAGGCTTCTTAATCCTTGGATTCAGTTGCCTTTGTAGCTCGAAACTTTGCGTCATCTCGGCATTCGTGCCGAGTAACA
>ERZ1023869.2-NODE-2-length-170327-cov-14.122257_pt1 | contig 170327 bp, 324 predicted proteins | sample MGYA00380390_ERZ1023869 | MGnify/ENA primary metagenome ERZ1023869 (study PRJEB33179, sample SAMN07449005) | human gut metagenome | biome: Human-gut; feature: Human associated habitat; material: Faeces | host: Homo sapiens | place: India: Bhopal | collected...
GAATTAATGCTCTTCTATCCTGTACCATTACCTATATCATTAGTATAGCCATTAGGAGTTAATGGGTATATAGTATTAAATAATAACCAATTAAGAAAATCTATAGTAGTGGCTCCAGCACCTAAACCTCCTTGTTTATATCCTTCAGATGTTAAAGCAGTATTTATTTCTTCCTATGAATTAAAATTAGCATACTCAATAACATATAACCAATAAAGTATATTTTTATATTCATAATACGATAAAATATGCTAATCTTTTTGTAATGGTCTATAATTTACAATACTTATATTAGTTATAGCTTTACCTAAATCTGTCATAAACTAATCTTTATTGTCTAAATTAGTCCTATTACCACCACCTCTACAATAATCATTAATATTCTATACTGATATAAGCTCTCCTATTTTTAATGTGCTAAGAAATCCCATATTTTCTGGAATAGTATTTAATACTGTGCTTTTATAAGCATCAATTAGTACACTAGGCTACTCTGCCCAAGAAGCATCAATGTATGTCGGGGAAATCCAAACCTATCTAATATTACCATCTTTATAGGCTTTAATCCAGAATCTTGGCACTTTAACTCTAACTGTGCCATCATAGCCATTAAGTACTGCACCTAATTCTACAGACTACTCACCTATTAATGTTGGAGTTTTATCTAGTGTAGCTGTTTTAGTAGCTGTATCTACATTAACTACTTGTACTTCTTCAGTACCTATTCTTAACCATTGTTTTTCATACTATTTTGTACTAAATAAATCATTAACAATAGTATTGTCTGTAATAGTTAAATCAACAGTTAATGGAGTTGCACGCCATCTCCAATCATTTTCATCTAAATAATACATTACCTTAGATTTCTAGGCTATAACTCCTTTCATATTATTCTATATAGGTAATGTTTTATGCATAGTCATATTACCTATACGAGTAAGATGTGGGTCTGCTTGTTCTTCAGACCATTGTACTCCATAGGCTAATATTTCTTGTAAGTTACTTGCTTTATCAGAGATATAATTTTTAATTAATTTATCATACTGATAAAGATTATCTTTAGATATATATTTCATTTAATTATTTTATTATGCACGAAGAACGGAATCCAAAATGATAATAAGCATTAGTTGGATTAAGGCTAGAGTCGAAGTTACCTAAACCAACACCATTATTACCACTAGCATTACCACCAAAAATTACTATTCTTAATGGTACAGTATGGTTAGACCAGTAGGCATCACACTTATATTGCACTGGATCAGCTCCAATTAATCTGGGAATAATCTCTGCTGTATCACCTAAATCCCATTCTTTTATATATCCTAGGTCATTCGACTCTACACCAACTATTCTCATCTTACTATAGTCAAAGTCATTATAAAGTAATGGGTCATCAGTAGCATAGACTTTATTATACTTATCACCATTTTCATCTATACTAGAAGTAATAAGAATACCATCAACTATAGTCCAAACATCACCAAATGGATTCTCAATACCATGCCATCTAGGTACTTGGTTATTTGTAGAAAAAGTAGGCTCACCACCACTAATAATAGGCATTACTATTGTTATTGTCTTAATGTTAGTACCATTACCTATATCATTTGTATAGCCATTAGGGGTTAATGGTGTGTCGTTAATATAGAAAAACCAATAATCACCATTTATCTAATTAACACCATTATTAAGTCCTCCCTGTGCAAAGCCCTCTAAAGTAAGTTCTTCTTTAAATTTTTCTTGACAATTAAAATTAGCATACTCAATAACATATAACCAATACATTATTCTCTTGTATTGTAAATAGCTAAGAATCTCTTTACCAGATTTTCTACAATAAGTTCTCATAGTAGCTCTAGAGATATTAGTTCTAGGTTTACCAAGCATACTTCTAAATCTATCAGTAGTTATGTATTGGTCATAAGAAGCATTATTACTACCACCTCTACAATAATCATGTATATTACATATAGATACAGCAGAATTTTTTTCAAGAGTACTTAAATATCCCATATTTGTAGGAACTGTATTAAGTACTGTATCTTTATAGGCAGATATTAATATATGAGGTTGACATTCCCAAGTATCATCAATATATATTGGTGTTATTCTTACTTCTCGTCTAGTGTCTGTATCCCAAGATTTAATCCAAAACTCAGGAACTTCAACCATTACTTCTCCGTCATAACCATTAGTACAAGAACCAAGTTCTATATCATAAGTTCCTGATTCTATAGTTTCTATAGAAGCTGTTTTAGTTTCAGTATCAATAGATTTAACTTGTAAAACATTATTATTAATCTTTATATACTAATGTTCATATTTTAAATCTTTAAATACATCATCTGTAATAGTATTATCTATTACCTATTTATTATATAAATAATCAGGATTTTCTTTAAATCTCCAATCATTATGATTTAAGTAATATATAATCTTAGCACCATCTTTCATCTAAGCAATACAGCCTTTCATATTGTTTTGTATAGGCAGAGATTTATGATAAGTCATATTACCTACTCTTGTTAAATGAGGGTCTGCAACATTTGGTTTCCAAGATACTCCATATGAACTAAGGTCTTGTGTAAATACATCATCTATATAATCTTTCAAAGCAGTATCATACTATTGAAAGTTTTCTTTAGTTACATATTTCATACAAACAATGCATTTATTTCATCTTCAGTACAAGGTTCTGCATACTTACTACCATCAGTTAAATAAATTTCAGTAACCTCATTCATATCTCCCTCTATATCTGCACTACCATTAAATGCTTTACCCCAAATATTTCTAGTAGTTTTTAACTAAGTGGCTGTTTTTACTTCCTTATTAATATCGGCAGTATTATCGACATTACTTAATCCTACCTAATCTTTAGTAACATTATGTGGGTTACTAGTATCTTTAATATGATTATTTATAGTAGTCTAAGCATCAGTGCCTGATTTTTTGGCATCACTAATAGATGTATCTAATGCAGTCTGTGTTTTAAGCCCTACCAATTTAGTAATTTCGGAATTAGCTACTAAAGATTTATTTGCAACAATATCTACTTTATTATTCAAAGCATTCTAAGTTGCAGTGGATATAGGTTTATTTGCATCTGAAGTATTATCAACATTACTAAGACCAACACTAGTCTTAGTTAAATTATTAATAGCTGTATTAATAAGAGTAATAGCTGTAGATTCATTAATAGATTCAGCTACTTTATTTTTTTCAGCAGTAGTGTAATCATTAGTACTTAACTATTTACCTTCTACTTTATCTACCTTGTTATTTTCTAGTGCTTTACCTTTACTGCCTTCATAAGCTGTGCCCTCAGTAGTACCAATATCTAAAGACTTACTTACTTCTTCATATTTAGTACCATCCCATATATATAATAACTTATTTACTATATATATTTTATTAGATTCTCCATTAATAGGGAGTTCTGAAGTAGTACTATATTTAACAATAATTGAGTCTAATAAGTTATTAGGAATCTTAGCATTTGCATTAAGTGTTGCAACACCATTGGCAACGCCCATTTCATTACGCTTTACTTGCGCATCATTAGTAACATTGCTTAGCCCTACCTATTCTTTAGTTACATTGTGAGGATTATCAGTATTAGTAATATGTTCTGCACTATTTCTATTTAGTTCTTCCTAAAGCTTATTTAACTATTTATCTTTAATCTAATCTGTATTTGCTAAGACATTATTACCGCCATCGCGCCTAAGCACACCATATATACCTATTTCTCCTTTATTTACCGCCATAATTATGAAATTGTAAAGTTAACAGTTCCTTTATTAATAGTATCTGTACTTCTATAGCATTTATACCATTCATTAATAATTTGCATTACAGGAGCTTCCATAGGTACAGCAAAACCACTTGATGTGACTTTATTAATAGTCATAGTACTTGGAACACACAACCATAAATATTTACCACCTGTAAATGTAATAGAAACATCACCTCTAGGACTAGATACTATAGGTCTTTTATTATTAGTTGTTATCAAAGTAGCTTTATCATAGACAGCCCCGCATTCTCCAAAATACATTGGATAATAAGCATTAACTGTAACTACATTAGATTCTTTAGTAATACCCTAATTAATTGCAACTACTTTATAAGATTTACTATTATTAATAGTATCTGTATAAGTTTTATTTATAGATTCTAATATAGTATCTCCTGATTTTAATTGCATTGAAGTAGGTGTTATTTCTTCATCATTGTAAATATATTGCCAAGTTAAATTAATCTAAGTATTAGCACCTTTTTCAATAATAGTAGGATTAACTGCTAAATTAACTTTAGCGTGCTATGTATAAAGAACAGTGTTAATATCTGATAATTTAGTATTAACACTTTCAAATTTAGAATCTAAACCTACTACTTTAATACCTTTAGACGATATAGTAAGATACTACTCAGAGTCTGCATCTTTTTTGACTTTAAGTTTATTATCAACTACTTCTAAACCATCCGAATAGTCTTTTTCAGTAATAAATTCGGAAAGATTTATACTAATTAATTCGTATCCTCCTGATTCTAATGCTATAGAAAATAGTAAATATTCTTTCTAAAGACCAGTACCTATATTTATCTATCCTGTTTCATTATTAATAGTTGCATCTGCATAACCTAGGGTAACTTGTTTAATAAATTTATCTTTAGGTATATCTATAGTAGCTCCATAAATATCTTCTCCAGCTTTTAACTAATATGACTTTAATGTATTAGCATTAGTTGGATCTACTTCCGCAATAGTTAACTACTTTAGTTTATCTAATAACTCTTTATTTTCATCTAGAGTTGCTTTATCACCCGGAGCTACAAGATACTACCACTATTCATCTATATAGACATAAATGCTGCCATCCTATTTCTCCCATAAATGATAATTAGTAGGAGGGGTTTGTATTCCCCTCCAAATTGATACGTTTTTATTAATCATTAATTATAAGACCTGTCTGTTCGTACCACTATCTACTTGCTGTTGGAATCTAATTTGCTTTTATATTCTTATTAGTTACTGTAAAATCAAAGAAATATGGTATGTAGTTAGATGCTTGAGGGAACTATATATACTAAGAAGTAGAGGTATATACAGCATTAACATTGCCAAATATTTTATTATTTATATTAAATAATGCAGCATTTGATATATTAGAAGTAGATGTAAATAATCTACCATATATAAAAGAATTTAACTAACTGTATAACATTTTATCCACATTCAACTAGTCATAATAATTTAAATCAAATCCTTCTAATATACTGCTAGATGTAATATTGCCAACATAATTAATATAATTCTAGTCTTCTTTATTCTAACCATCACAATTATTCCCACCTTCTTTAATATAAAAGGCTTTATCTAAGTTAGTTACTTTCTAAGGTATAGAATCTTTAAGAATAATAAATACCCAATTAGTTGTTTTACTGTCATTAACGGGTACTACTACCTAGCAATTAAATGCTTCAGATAATTTAGTAGATGTAGTATACTTGCTTGGGAAATGTGAATAAATATTTATAGTTTTATCTTCTTCCTAGTAACTTTTAACTAAATTTGGTATAATATGTTGGTCTTTAAATGTATTATTAACAGTACCTCCTCTATTATATTTAAATATGTTAGGAGGTATAACACCCTATAAAGGAATCGCACAATTTAAAGCATACTAATATTCAACAGAATCTGTCTAAGAAGCTCCATAGAATAAATCTGGTGGAATACATAAAGCATTTACTTGGTTATCTGTATTTAAACTAAAGTTTTTATATGAATCTCCATATTGATTATACCTTGCCTATGAAACATAATATCCTTTAATATTATCAGCATCAGTTATTTCAGTATTTTGTGTAATCTAATTTTCTTCATATGTAAAGTAAACTTCATTGTTTTCATCAACATGAGCTATCTTTCTATAGTAGATATCATAGGTCTAACCATTATATTCTACTCTATTTTTAGGTATAGAATATAAAGAAGGATTATACTAAGTACTTGAAGCTGTCCATTTAGTGTTATAGAATAACATTCTAAAATCAGTCATATCATGTTTATAATTGTAAGTAGTTAAATAGGCAGGTTTATACTCAGTGCCAATTTTAACATACACATTTCTATCTACAGTATTATCTTCAATGCGCTTATTAAAGAAATTAAATGGGATAGGATTTTTTAAATAGGTACCACTAAACATATAAGATACTAACTATACATTAGAAAAATTCTTAAAGAATGTGGCACTTATCGGTATAGGTATTTCTATAGCACCATTAAGAAGCTTACAATTTCTAAATGCATAACAACAATCTGTAATAGTGTTATTAACTATAGATGTAGAACCAAATGTTAAATTATCTGTAAATCCTATAATATTACAATTATGAAATAAATTAGCTATATTAGTAACTTTGGATTTTATAATTATATTACATAATTTAATATAATCTTCTATACTTATATATTTATAAAAGTTAAATGTCTAAAAACGCCAATTACCTGTTTGTATACTACCACCATTTGTAGTAATAAACTAATCCCAATTAATTATAGTATACAAATTAGTTCTTTCTTCAGTTATAGCAGAAGGGCTAAGAATCCAGTCTAACTATTTTAATTTAGGAAGGTAATAGAATAATTTATCTGTACCCTTATAATTCTAATTATCCGTCCACAAGAACTCACTTATACTTTTTAATGAAATCCAATCAGATGTAAACAAATTAGTTAAATCAAAAGTTTGCTATGTATTTAAGTAGAACATAGATAAACTACTTAATTTAGTTGGTGTCTTATTATTAGGATTAAAGAAGTCTTTTAATTTAATTTCATCAGCAATCTACTCACCAGTACTATCTAAAAATACATATCTAAGTTTATTATCTTTATAAGTACCAAATAAATTAGTAACCTTAGTAATTATGTTACTTAAACTATCTAGTGTTACATACATATAATCATTACCTTGCTCCAATATTGGGTCTATAAAACCATATAAATTTAAATGCTCTCCACCAAAATTAAGCATATTTTTATTTAATGCATGTATTTTACATTTACTAAACGCATATTTTGCAGAAGTAACATTAGTTAATTTACTTAAATCAATATAGTTTTTAGTACCTGTGGATAAATCACTTTTAAATTCACCTAAGCCATATATAAGTCCTATATTACCAAAAAATAAATAATCAATGTTAGTAGTAATAGTAGATAGACAATAATTAATAAAATGTTGGGCATCTTTAATTGTTATTGCCGTACTAACATTATTATATTTAAATAGACCTGACACATTCTATACTATAGTATGAAAATCAGTATAGTTACCATCTTCCGTTTTTAAACCATACTAATTACAATCTTCAAATATATTAGTTCCTGCTAACTATATATTATTACCTGTGACTGTTAGTAACTTACCAACACCTTTACAAGCATCACTTGGTAAAGTAACATTAGGAGGTAATTTTAAATGCTATATGCTAATAGTATTAGTAAGTTTTAATGTTTGTAGAGTAGGTATGTTAGTAAAATCTGCATAGCCATCTAAATAATTTGCTGTAGAAGTTATAGCTATTACCTTATTTTGACAATTTATAATACTAATATTTTCAATAGGTTGTGTACTAGTTTGTGTAAATGTAACTTTTTTAAGCTTAGGACACTTACTAATATATATAGTTTTAAATCCAGATAATGTAATTTCTTGTAGTGTATCATCATCTTGTATGCAAATAGACCCATTAGGAACATCACAACTCATGTTAATAGAAGCAATGTTATTTTTAGTTAACTATATATCTTTAACAGCTTCAGGTATATTTAAAAACTATAACGACTATAAAATAACATTATTGCATGTAAATTTACTAATTTTAGAGCAGTTAGCAATGCTTATAGAAGCTGAACTATTACGTATATTAGATACATTAATAGTTGCTACATTTAACTTATTAACATCTAAGCTTAACCTAGAATTAGATATATCTATAGAATTTAAATTCGGAAAGTTAACTGAATCTTTCAATTTTAACTAACCTGTATATTTAGATGAATTTAAACTTATAGTTTTAGCATTTGGTGTTCTAAGTTCGATACCTGCAAATGTACCATCATCACCATATATAGTTTCTAGATTATCTGAGTTTATAAGTAAGTTACCCGAAGTACTAATCCAATTTATAGATTCAAGATAAGTCCAAGACTATGAACCTCCTAATTTAACACTCTAATTACCACTAGTTTTAAATTTAATATTCTATAGATTTTCACCACCTAATATATAGTTATACTAAATAGCATTATTTGCAGAACATATCTATAAAGGTGAGTACTCTGGACATCTAATAGTAAAGTTTGCATCTACTGATAACTACACGCCAGCACTACTTGTATCTTCAGAGAATATATCGTGTAATATAATAACATCAGGATTAGTTGATATATTATAATTACCTTTATATGTCAAATCACTAACAGCTGTTTCTCCTATTTTTAATGTCTGCCACTAACCTTTATCTAGATATGAAAAAGCTCCTACCATCTATCTATTAAGATTAAAGTAAACATCTAAGATATGTAAGCGACCATTGAGCCAATCTCTTACTTTATTTATACGAGTTCCATGGAATTTAATATAATCATTGTTAACCCATACTGTAGATTTCTCACTTCCTAATGATAAATATTTAGCTCTATAATTATATGATACTAAAGCACCACTAATACTACCAATATTATTAGAGAAGAAATGCTCCATAAAATAATCTGCATTCTTTAAAATACCTTCATTAGTTGCATTATTAACAGTATTACTACGCCATTTAGCATATAATTCCTATGGATATATAGACATATATGCATTATAATCTTCACTACCTAATATCAGTCTAGCATATTTAGCTACTGCAAATAAATAACTACTAGGTATATCATATCCAGCATCACCTAGCAATTTTGGTGAGAAGTCTCTATATACAGTAGTTTTTTCTGGATAATCAATGTGATTTATAGTAGTTTTAGCTCCATACCAATAATCAGAGAATGCAAAATAACTAATATCATTACCTGCATTATTAAGTCCTAGGCATGTATCCATATCATAGAAAGCTAAATACCATGTATAAAGATTCCAAGTCTTGATATTAAGATTTTTCATTACACTATCAACAAGACCTAAAACCATACATATAGTATAATATTCTGCCAAACTTTGATAGTCTAATATAGCCTTTTTACCACTATCTACATCGGGTATAAGTAAGTCTACTAGATTCTATCGTATACCTTGTATAGGCTCTTGAGCTATAGGAGTGAAAGTAGAACCACCTCCAGCTTCTAATGTGCGTCTATACTGAGTAGTGTAATCGGGTACTTGATTTAAAGATTCTCCTGAAGGCTTTCCATCTACTAATTTTTCAGCATTATAACCATCTTCGTAAGCACCTTTATTCTTTTTAAGGAAATCAAATAGGTAACCTCCAGATAAAGCTACATTTTTAACAAGATTAGTTATAGCGTTTTGTAAGTCAGTATCAGTAGAGCCACTACCTCTTACTAAATCACCAAACATATAAGTAATATCTTTAGTTTCAGCACTACTTGTAGCTTGCTCAAATAATATAGATTTATCAAACTATGAGAAATCAAAGTAAGGAGAACCACCTTGTATTTCGGCTACACCTAATCCTTTTACATTAGTATCCTATTCTTTAGTTAATTTATAGAATGTAAATGAATCACCTGCATTTATTAATAATTTCTTATTACCATTAACAAAAACAGATAAATCTCTATAACCTAAATTAAAATAAGCTTCACGTCCTAAGTTAAAGTTATATATACCTAAATAATAATATTTAGACAATTTCTCTCCAGTGTTCTTATCAGTTTCTATTACATTTAAATACAATAACATTGGGAATCCTTCAAGACAATTACGTACATAAGATGAATAAGGATTAGTAGTATCAGTATAGAATTTCTTACATACAGTATTAACAAATTTACCACATGTAGTGTTATTAGAATGACTACTATCTACAACATCTGCCTTTAAATTATATCTATTTTCTGGTAAGAATGTGCTATTATCCTCATTACTAAAATTAGGAGAAAATAAATATACTTCTGCCTATTCTGAATCAAGTGTATTTTCAGCTTCCAAGAAGAAGTTTTTACCTCTAAATCCTTTAGTTGATGAACCTTGTAAACCAGCTCTAAACTAAGCAGCTATATATTCATCAGGAAACTATACAACTTGTAAACCTTTACCTCCAGGACTCCACTATACAGTAACTGGGAAATTTAAATCAGAACCTATACCTGTACCATCTTCACCATAGTTCTTTTCAAGCTTAGCCATAAAATCTTCATCACTATCATTTTCATACACTAGCATCATTGATGGTGTAGATATATTAGCAGCAACATTATTTATAGTCTACTAATCTACTTCAACACGTCCATTAGTACCTACATGAAAATTAACAAGGTATGGTAATAACTAAGCTTCTTCTACTATATCTACATTACCTAGTATAACATTTTGATATTTTAAATAATATCTATATACTTCATAATCACAATTATTACTAGCTGTAGCTTCTTTATAATCTACATCTATGCAATTAATAAAGCAATTAATAGGTAATATTTTTAAACTATTGATAAGTAATGGTGTATTTACAAGCTAAGGCATTTCTGCCTCTAATTTACCATCTATGTATATGGATAATGAATAATAGTTTTCATTACCTATAGATTTTATATACTATGAATATATTTGTAATAGATGGTAGTTTGTAATAGTACTAGCATTAGCACCTTCCTATTTCTATATATAAATCTCTTTAGATATACCATCACGTAATATCTAATCCTAACTTATTTCTAGAATAGCATTATTTTTATTTTTATTATAGAACTATAATAATGTTGCACTACCAGTATTAACAGCATTATACTGTAAACCTATAGCTACGTGTGTATTAATTATTGCTGTTCCCGATAAATTTGGAGTTTCAATACCTTTAAATTCTACAGTTGGTGTATTTACTGTCTATTCTATATATAATTGATTTTTATAGCTTTCAAACTCGGGAGTAACTTCATTAATTCTATAGTAACTAGCTGACCATGAATTATCTAGCCAATTCAAATCAATCTAATTAACATCTACATAAAAATAATAAGTTGCGGTATATGTTGTAGTACCACTAACTTCTATTGTTAATGTATTTTTACCACTTGTATTAGAAAATATTTTAAAATCATTCTAATCTCGCTCTAATACACTACTATTAAGTACTTGCTATCCATTTAAAAATGCTTTTACAGTATATGTTCTACCTAAAGGTATACCTTCATATACTCTATATGTAAATGCAATATAACCAGGTTTATATAATTCTGGTAATTCAGTTTCTTCCTTATATAGATGTCCTGTCTATGGAAGTAATAATACATATAAGTTTTCTGGAACTAAGTTAAACTATTTATTATAAGTTAGTTCAATAGGGTCTTGATTTTCAGGTATTACTGTAAGTTTTAATACTGCATTGTAATATCCCGAATTTTCTTCTACAAATAAAGATTTAGCTATAGGAAATACTATAGTACCAGTTCTATCTTTAATCTCACCTGTAGTTGTTTTACCTTCAAATTCATAAGTATATGTAACTGCAGCATTAATAGATACAGTGTACTATAATGCAACATTCAATCCTTTCTTAGATGCAGTAGTTATAAATATTTCTTCCTAAGTATAAAATACCTACTAATCATCTACTAATCCTAAATTAAAAGAATAAGGACTTGTAACATAATTACACATTACCTATTTAGTATCATTACCATCAGTTGCTACTATAGTTAAAGCATCATTGTTATTTAATGTTATATATGTATCAAGTGTATAACTGTTATCAATAGATAATACCTATGTAGACTACTACTCAGTAGTATGTCCCGAGCTATTAGCTATAGTATATGAGTATTTTACATTAAACGCTCCATTATTAGGATTATTAATTTTGATATATAAATGATAACTACCTGCACCATTTAATACTATAGACTAATCTTTTAATTGCACCCCATTAAGTGTTGCATATACTGAGAAAGCAGTTGAAGAACTTCCACCACCTCCTTTTCCTACACCACCATACTTATATATCCATTTAACATTACTTTTAAGCTAATCAATCTATTCCTACTAAGATGCAAATCTCTCGGATAGTGAACTACCCGAAAGATTTATATCATCTTCTGTTATTATTCTGTCTTTACCATTTAATCTCATAATGTTAACATTATAGTTTCATCATTTACCCACTGCCCATAATTATTATCTGGTACTTGTTTAAAATACTGCAACCTCATTGGCTCAGTACTGTAAACATTTTGAGCAAATTTAAATTCTTTAAATATATTAGCTACACGCACTAATTTAATATCGTATGTATCAAGATTAATAATTCCGAACATTGGATATTTCTATTCACTACTTGCTGTATCTTTATCACCTTTAATAGTAGTATTAGGAACAACTAATGAAAATTTCTAATTAGCACTGGGCAACTCTTTGTTAGATGTTAATTTATATCCTGTGGCTTGGCACATAAAATAAGTAACTCCACCTTCTAGTTCTGGAACAGCAGTATAAGGGAAGAAAATACTTCCTGTAGGTTCCCCTACATCAGCACGCTTTGTTAATGGGAATTTAGTTAAATGTTTAGAACCCTATACCCAAGTAACATTATCGTTTTCTAGTGTTGGTTCCATTGAATATTCATTATAATTATCTTTACTATTCTTTCCATCACCAAATAAGAAGTACTCACGTACAGGATAAGTACAAGCATATGTATGTTTATGTCCTCCAATACAAAGCTTTACTTTTTTATATTCAAGTAACCTACTTAACCAATAGAGTCCTTTACCTGATTCTGTATTAGTAATTTGATTACAATGACTACCAATTAGTGCACCACCTCCAGGACCTACAGAACGTGAGAAGCCTTCCTATCCATTTGTAATGCTACTATTAGTAATTACAGTATAAGGCATTTCATGGCACACTGCAATGCACTACTTATCAGTATTAAGCATATTGTAAACCATAGAGTAGATAGACTTAAATGAATTATCATAGGTCTAAGTAGCTCCTAATGTAAAGCCTGTGTATATATTAACAATATCTTCACCTTTAGTTAAATTAAACCATTTCTAACAGTTAATATATGTAATTTCACTATTAATCATTATAAACCTAAACTAGTCTGATTCAAAATAATAAAGACTAGGAACATACTTATTATTAATAATAGGTACATATTCATCATCTACAACATCATAACAATAGAATACATGAAAATAGAATGAATTAGACTTACCATTATCATCGCCAGTACCTAATTCTTCTATATTAGTACCACACAAGTCGTTATTACCAACAACATTATTCTATTCAAATTCTTTAAATAGAATTTTACCTGCCTAGTAATAATCATACCATTCATTAATACGAGTTCCATTCTAAGTCATGTCTCCTGTATTAATTAGTATAGGTATAATATTAGCTAATTTCTAGTCAGCTTTTATTTTCTCATAGAGTTTATTAGCTGCAGCTGCCCATACTTGGTATTCAATCCAATGAAATCCTTGCTAATCAGTAATATGATATATAACAGGTTTATATGATGTTGGATATAAAGTAAATGTTTGTATGTCAGACATAGAATCATCTCTACCTACTTTATATTCCCAAACTTCGGGAGTATCTACGGCAGTTAGTTCAATAACACATTTATGAGCTGTATAGAATGTACCATCACCAGGAAATCTACCTATAATCCTATTATAAATAGCTGCTTTAGTAGTGTCTTTATAAACTTTACGTCTTGGGAATGATTCACTTAGTGTGTCTGAACTTTCTTTATATGATTCAAATTTAATCCAATTTTCAGTACCTTGTTTTCTTAAATATACATATTCATCGTGATAGCCTACTGATATCCAATTAAAACATCTTGTTGTATGTATATTAATACCAAATGAACAAGTTACCATATTAGGCTTAGTAGTATCTAACTTAGATTTATCAGTAGACACATTTTTATGTTCAAACGAAGCTTTTGGAGAAAACTTAGTTAATGGGTATTCTGTATTTGAATGTTCAAATTTAACAGTTGGCTTTGATAAGTCCATAATCCAAACATCATTTAGATTCTCCCACCGTGCTCTTGAACTATCCTTTTTATTACAAGACTAAAATGCCTATTTGGCTGGGTCAAGCTCAAACATATTTTTATACATAGTATTAGAAGTTATTTTTAATACTAATGATGACCAATAGCCTTGTGTAGAAGCATTAAGAACTCCTTTGTAATAATAGACCGCGTCAATAAAACTTGGGTCATATACTTTAGGAAATGATGATTTAACTAAAGATGAATCTATTTGATTTAATAAAGTACTATCAGATACTTTATATAAGTAATCAGTTGCTTGTAAATTTTCATTACCGTAAGTAAGAGCTAATCCATAACCAAGTTCTGTATCTGGGTCTATAGATAAATCAATTAACTACTTATTTACAAACCATTCCTAATCAAATGACTATACCTTAATAATTACATTTGCATCATCAACAGGTACATATTCTTTACCTACAATTAAATAAGTACTACCTGCTTTTAAAACACCTGTTAAAGGTAAATGATATACAGTCTACTAATTATCAGCATTAGGCTTTGTTAAATGTAAATAGCAGCCTGTTAACTAAAAATCAGAATCTGATGTATTTTCTAATTCAATAAAGGCTCTATTACAACCATGTACTTTATCAGTACTAAGTGGTGCATAAAAAGCTCCTATCTTTACTCTATCTGCATATAAACCAGCATCTCCCGAAATCTTTAAGTCAAGCCCTGCTTTGTTAGCTTCTGCTATTCTTAACTAACCAATAAAACCTCTTACATTCTATTTAAGTTCTACTTGACTTTGATTAACTCTATTATCTAACAAAGTAACTTTATCGGGAATTAAGTTACTTCTTATGTTGCCATTACTATCTACATCTATTTTAAACACCTTACCTGTATCTTCATTAACTAATGATATATCGGCAAAGTCATTAAGTTCATAAACAGGACTCTACTCAGTACCAGAGTTTTTAATAAGACCCATATTTATGAGTTCTTTAAACATTTCTTCTTTTGTCATACCTTCTTCTATAGGAGAACTATTACTTCCTATTGATATTAAATTATTATCGTGTTTAACATATAACTTCCTCTCATTAGCTACAAAAATAAGTTCATTTTCAGGAAGCTAATTTTTAATACTATCTAATACTGATTTAGTAGATACAGACCTAATAGTTAAGTGTGCAACCTTGTATTTATAATCTTCATCTGTAGGAGCACTAGGTATTACTTGACTTGAAAAATCCTAATATTTAGAATATAAGTTTAGCTTAGATAAATCTAGATTATTAAATACTACTGTTAAAAAATAATACTTATCATTTATATATCTCGGAGTAGTATATAACTAACCATTATATAAGTAACCTTCTTTAAGAACCTAAGTACCAGCACCAATACTGATATATATATAACTATTACTATTGTTTCTATTAATACAAATCATTGTATTATAAACATCAGCTTTAGGTACACCAAGAGTACTTAGATTAAAAGAATAGTCATTTATAAGATTTACTTCTATATTTAATCCTGTTGTAGTTAGATATAAAAATAATTTAGGATCTTCTACATCAGTATTATTACAATGCCAAGTTGCATTATTAATTTTTAAAATACCCTCAGTATTTACATTAACTTCTTCAGTAGGAGTTAAGTCATGCCCTAATCCTATAGACATACTATACACTAATGACAAGTCATCCTCTTCAACACACCATAATGGTTCTGCATCTGGGTCACTAATACCTTCAAGTTGTCTAGACATAGCTGTATTATTTTCAGTGTAGGAATACATTCCATACTAAAAAGAATTACGTAATTTAGCTACTTCACTTTGTAACTTACGTATAGCCGAAAATAATATATCTACATAAGTTCCTGACTATTTAATTTCACGAGAGTAAGGCTAATTGTTTAAGTCAGTTTCTTTATTAGCTATAGTAATATATTTATCTGGTAGCTATGTTGCTTTATCTAGTAATTCCTAATCATAAATAGGAATACCATTAGCTCTAACTGTCCATTCAGTCCAAGCTCCTGTTGATTCTAACTTAAAATATTTATCTACTTCTTGAACATAGCATATCATACCCTACTTTCTACGAGCTGTAGGTATGTTGTCTCTGTCCTATAAAGAAATAACAGAGTATGCACCACCTCTAATATTATTAGCATCTACAAGTGGGAATACTCCGTTATTCTTCTATTTAATCTCACTAATTAACTCAATCATTTTATAACTATAGTTGTCTATCCTAAATTAGCATTATCACTTCTATATATACTATACTAAGTAGTATTATATATAGTTGTACCTACTTTCTAAAAACCACCTTCAAATCCACCCACATAAAAACTAGGAGTGCCATAATTTATGGGTATGAATATATAAATATACTTATAAGCGTTGATACTTAAAGTACACTATCTAGACTTAGTTAATAGTTTGTTAGTTATGGGTAATGTTGGTATACTATCGAAATCACCATAGTATATTGCAGGTACAAATTCTAATGTAATGCTTTTAGTATAATCCTTAGCACTATCTATAACTTTTAAAGTGTACATTTGATTAGTACTACAAGGAGTTCTTACCACGTAGTTTCTTTTATCATTAGGAATATATAATCCATTTAATGTTTGCGATACTATTTTAGATTTATTTAACTACCACATTACATTAACTTCATTAACTGTTGTGCCTAATTCAGCCATTGCTGGATTTATAGATATACTAATAGATAATGGAGTATATAGCACTTTGTCTAATGCTTCTTTTATATTACTAATATCTGGATTATCTGCAGAGTCATATTTAACATTTAGTGGATTACTAATGTAATTAATAAGGTCTGTCTATTCTTTTATATTACCAACTATACTTCCCCAATTACCCCCACCAGCTAGTTCATATATTCCTAAGTTATTTAATACTTTCTATTTTTCAGATTTAGTAAGAAATTCAGATAGAAAATTAGACTTTAACAAGTACTACTCTTTACAAGTATTTATAGGTGGTTTAATTACCTATTCTTCATTCTATTTAGGATTAGGAGTTAATAGTAAGTTAAATGAATCATCGAGCATCATAACTATACTATCTACTGCGTTAATGTTTCATTATCAAAATAAGTAACAATCTATTTATCTCCTAACTATTCAAAATGTTTAGTAGAAGGAAGTGTGGTAATTTCAGCTAACTCTTTATCATGTACAATTCCATAGCAATGGCTTACATTATCTTTAAAGTAATTATTATAAGTACCATACTTAAATGTACTATTCTCAGTATTTTTAAAGAATATATTATCATGGCATTCGCTATCTAATGTCACATTTTTAGTAGTTCCAAGAAATACATTATTAGATGCACCACTCTCAAGATGATTATTCTTACAATTTAATTCGGAAGCATCTGTGCCATTATTATCAAATGTATATAGATAAGTATCATTGCTATAATTAACTGGACCCTTATTAAGGTCAAACAATGTCTTTTTAAACTTGATATTTTTAAAATCGTAGTATGCATAGTTACTATTAGTATCTTTTAAATAGATAATAGTACCACGTGACTAACTACAACTATTCATATTAATATCATACTCTACAGTCCAATTAGAGCAATTACTTATTGAATTACGCTAAAATAATCCTACACGCTTATCAAATGTACTGGCACTTGTTGGAGATAAAAACATCCAGTATTCCTAACTAGGAATATATGCATCAGTACCACATACATTATTATCACTATCTAAATAGATACTTCTAAAATCAGTAATTACATATACATATCCTACTTTAAGATTACCAAGCTACTATTGCTAAGCTATCTATGTATATGTTCCTGTAATAAGTGTGGGATTAAAATCCTATGATGGGTCATTTGTGACTATGCCAAGATTTTTCTATATCTACTTTATTTCCTCTTCTGTAAAATCAGAAAAGTATGTATCACGCTTGATATAGTTTTCTAAATCTTTAAAGCATACATGTCTAAACTAATTATCGCAGCTCATTATTTATAAACTATTCATAAATTAATTCGGAATTATCTAACTAGTTATTTACCTCTATAAAACAAATCTAATCTAAGATATGTTTATAATTAGGTCTATAACCATAACTTATCTTGTGTATAAGCTTATTAAAATCATCTATTGTTTTTAATTTAAGCTTGTTTAGAGCATCCGCAGTCAGCTGTCTTAGACATATTTTCGCCACAGATTTCTCCACAGTAGTTGAGTGTTTCTAGCAACTACTAGGCTGCTAGCAACTAGCCAATTTCAACATAGTATTTAATCACATTAATAGCCATCCATACTAAATCACGTGAGTAGTATATATCACTTTTTGCACACTATGATAAAGATTTAAAAACAGCTTGGCACTTAGCCACATAGCATTCATATAAATGACCAATAAAAAACTAAGTAAGTGTTATTCCTGATATTGTGGTGCCTTCTATACTATTATTCTCTACTAATGTAGCAAGTTTATCAAATGTTAGCTCTGTAAACTAACCATTACATGTAGTATAAACACTCGTACCATCACAAACATACCAATCTAAATTAATAGAAGCATCATATATATCTATTGATGGTAATATAATATGGTTAATGGTATAATAACCATCTTCTTTTAAAGTTAAATGCTCTTCATCAAGATATGAACAGTGGTCTGTAATTACAGTACTCACTACTTTGTCTTCTTGTGTATTATGTTTACATATAATATTTAGAGTATATGTTTCACTATATTTAAACTTATTCTTTTCGTGCCAAACTTTAGTATCTATTACAGATTCATCAATATACTAATCAGAATCCTGTGTTAAATCAGTTATAACTATAGAACAGCTAGTTTCTTTACATACTTTTACTATAGGTATCATATCTATTTAATTTTATCATTATAAGGATTACCATCACGCATCTAAGCTAATTCTATTTTAGTACGTTCTTCTTCAATATCAAGCTATCTATCTCTATATGCTTTATCAGCTTGTACTTTAAACCAATCTACTTGATATTCAAGTTGTATCTTTTTCTAGTCAAGCTACATTTTTTGTTCATTAAGAGATTTAATTTGCTATTGTGCTTGCTATAGCTATTTCTATAGTTCCTAGTTTTGCTATTGCACTTGTTCTAACTATTGTGATAGCTATTGTAACTAATTATTCTCTTGCTTCTACTTAGCTAAAGCTTTTTTAACAGCTAATTTAAGTTGTGTCAAACTCTTAGCTGTAACTGCTTCAAATATAATATCAGCACTAACTAAGCCAGACTTAATAAGGTCAGGAAGCATAGACTTAATAGTCTGCATGTCCTACATTATTTCAGTACTAGGAGTTACATGAATATCATAGTCAGTAAATGTAAAATACTAAGGCAATGCGGTAAATATCTATTGCTAGTGTTCTCCAAGAATTAGAGTGCCCTCTAATCCATTTCTAAATACAACCTTTGCTAAGTTTAAACAATCAGTTAATATTTCACAAGTTACTAAATCCATCTATTGATAATAAGGTTTAGTAATAGTAAATGAATTAGTTACACCTTGCTATATATTAGAAACGGCATCACGCTATTGTATACCATTTAAACGTTCTCTAAATACACCTGTAATTGAAGATACAGTATTTTCTACAGACTATATAGTTACTTCTATAGCTTGTACAGCAGCAGCTGGTATAGAGTCATCAAATCCATTAAAAATAGTATTCAATGGCTATCCTTCAGCTCTACCTTCCATAGTAGTATCAATAAGCTATACACCTGCCTTTTTATATGCCATGTACTTCTATATTCTCTCAGGAAATTGAACTCCTAGGAATTTAGGAATCATAGATATATCAACAATACTACCTTTAATACCACTATTAGCAATTAATATATCTCTATAATAGATAAGGAGGTCATACCTATCCTACATAGAAGCACATTTTAATATTAAACTATAAGGTTCTTTGCTTCTATTTAAGAATACAACACCATTAACAGTTAAACTACACTAATTAGGATTACTCTAACTACGTACTACATTTTCATCCTTACCTCTTAATATGTAATATTCATCACTAATACGTATAGTATTATATCTTTGCATTATAAAGTTATCATCTGTTTCAATCCATTCAACTTCATATACAGGTATTAAATTACCTCTATCACTATGTGGACGTCCAGGGATAATATCTTCATCTTCATCATCCATGTCATCATAGACACTAATTACAGGACTGTTAGACCTACGATATTCACCAGTAGTTTTATCTTGCCAATCATCACGTAATTTAGATATATCTTCCTTAGATAATTCTTTACCATATTTAGCTAATACCTATGATTTGGTAAGCCAAGAACGTACTACAACTCTATATGAATCTTTTATATATATAGAATCTGGATTTCTATCTATAAATACATTTAATGGATTTAAAACTTCTATATCTATATTAGTATTATTTTTAGATATAACTCTATAAAAACAATAGCCTGTTATTAATATATCAGTAAGAAGCTATCTAAGCTTAGTTACTAAATCAGTGTGTCTAGACTGTATAATATACTATATAACATTCTATGCAGTTATTTCATACTAAGATACAAAAGAATCATTTATATTATCAATTATCTTATCAAGCTACTATTTAATAGCTTTATCTGTAATATCTCTACCTTGTACTATTTGTAATAGAGAGTTGTTTAAATGGTTTTTTAAAAACTAAATAATCTATTTAGAAATCTCTAACTATTTCTCACGCCCAATATTACTAATAGTATTATCATCTTTGCAAGATACTTTAGGTAATATAGGAGTGTCCAGAAATTCACCAACTAATTCGTCTACATGCTTTTTTAGCAATGGAGTAAATTGTACGGCAGTAGGACTACCTATACCAAAGTTTTCTTCCAAATATTTATACTACTCTTTATCTCGTTTACCATTATAGTAGTTATAAGCTTTCTATAACTTCACTTTATTATAAACAAGCTCAGCAATAGTTTCGTCTGTTTTATTCAATAAATCCTCGTTGGACATAATTTAACAGCTTTAAAATGTTGCTACTTATGCAACTTTCTACTTCTTAATTCTTCTTTTATAAAACATACGAATTTATCATCAGGTAAATCTGCCATTATTACTAATGGATTTTCAGAACCATCTAAATTTAAAGATACTTTATAACCTTGTGGTTCTAAATCAGTTATATCAATACGCCCAATAAATTCGACCTACTGACATTCCCTCATGTAATCTAGTATCACTTGTTTCAACTCCGAATGGGTCATTTGTATATTTTATAGTAGCATTAATAGGCTATTCTTTTTTAGGTATTACTCCATAATGCATATAGCCTTTTTCATCTTTATAATAACCAAAGTCCTAAAATTTATCACCTTCATCCTATTCTACTTTAATAGGCTATCTACCAGATAGTTCCTAATCAGCAAGCTCTGCCATTCCGAGACTTGCGATGATATCAAACTTACCTTTATTCTCATCATTGTAGCTTTTAAGCTAATCAAGCATTTCTTCAAACCATATAGTATGACCATAATCTTCTACAAAGTCGGCTATTAAATCAGTTTGCTAATTAATAATAACTTTAGTAGCTGGTGTACCGTAGGTATTAGTTTTTCCGTTTTTAATATTACCTAAAGTAGCTCTAGGACGCTTCATAAAGTAGGATAAGCATTTATGCTCTCTTGCCCAAGTTAAAAAACCAACACGTGTCGCCTCTATATTAACTTTACAATTATAATACTTGATAAGACACATAGCTATTTTATAAGCCTCACGAATATTCTAAGGTCTATCTTTATATATAGCAACATATTGTGGCTCACTTAAACCATAAGCACGCTTTTTAATTACTATACAAAAATCAGAAGGACTACGAGTTTCTTCAGAAGTCTATGCAGCTCCAATATCAATACCATCAATACCTGCTACATATAAGTTATCCATTTCATTATAACTAACTTCTTCATAATCTAACCCTTGTTCTTCAGCCTGTTCCTTTTTAAGTTTCTAATCTTCTTTATAAAGCTATGACCAAACAGGATGTTCTAATATCAATACTTTGCCAGTATTCATAGGAATCCATTTATAACCATTAATGTTATCAAGTTTATGAAGTCCTGTTTTATATGTATAATCTATTACACCTGTTTGTATTTTTGGACCTATTTTGTGTAATCGAATAGCAGTTAGCTATTCAGCAATTTTTAATTTATTAAATTTATTCTAACCTTCTAACTAAAAAGCTTCCTCTGCATTCCAACAACGTTCTGCACATTTCTTTAAATATTCTTCTGGGTCAGAAAGTAAGTTGTCACGTTCTTGTTGCAATACTTTTTTATATTCTTCTATTTTACAAACACCCCTATTATCCATATATTCAGGTTTTAGAGTTTGTAAATAATAAGGTATAAAGAATCCACTTTCTATGTAGCTATTATCTGGTGTACAGTTATGTCTAAAAGGTAATATTTTATAGCCTCTAGGATTATAGTATATCTTCTTTAGACCTTCTAGAGGTGGACCAAAGTCTCCCAAGTTTGTTATCCTATAAGCTTTTTATCCTATAGTTCTTATATTTTCATATAAGTTCGGCATATATTTTCATCTATTACTAGATGCCAAGTACTCGTGGGTCTATTATATTTATTCAAGACCTATGCTCTACAGTAATTAACTAGCCTTTCGCTATCTAATTAATTACCTCGGTATTTCCTATATGGATTCACCGAGTTTACTTGATTGTCTTCTAGAAGATTGCTCTTCTATGAGGCAGAATTGTTTATATTTTTCATATTTTCTATCTAAATAAATTGTTGCATTAGCATATAGCATACGAGCTATTTTTCTAGAAGGAACATCAGAAAATTTTAATTCAAAGGCTTTGTTTTCATAGTTTACTGAGGTTTTACTTCGTAAACAACCAATTCCTTTAAAAACATGATTAATTGCCATTAAAAAATTTTCTGTACCTACTAAAGATAAACATGTTCTTACTTTATTATTATCTTTATATACACATAAGCACCCATCACCATCTATATAACCTCGTATAAAATGCAAAAAGTTGGTTACATTACCAAAAAACTCTTTTGGAGGCATACTCAGTGTTAAACTCTTTGCTGGAGTACACCCATAAGAATTTAATGTATTCCATATATACTTATTTCTTACAGATAAATGACAAAACCCATGTCCATTACAAATACCTGTTCTAATAGGAGTACTTAATTTAAGGAAACTCCTAAATTTTTCTAAATGATCTAAATCATTAATAGATAATCGCACTTCTAGTCGATTACCTTTAGAACTTATATTCCCATCAGCATATAAAAATCCTAACCAATAATACTGTGCTTCGGTGTTAATATTATCAAATACATGTTCATTTAATCGGCACCTATTTTGTTGGTTAATAATTTCATAACCCCATTTTTTAAAATAAGTTGATAAAGTTTGCCTTCTTATATTATATTTATCTCCAAGCTTAGTTAAACTACGTTCTGTTTCAGCAGTATTTAAATATTCTGCCAAAGCTAATTTACAAATGTTTTCAATTTCTTTAGAATTTCTCATGTCATAAAAATTTTAATTACACATTATAATATATCTAAAATTTTTATTGATAAGACCATGTGGTTTATTTATTTCACTACTATTATTATAAACAATATATGCATCTACCAGTCCCGCCAAACACCATGATTCCTCGTGGTATACCCTGTACTTCACATAATTCCTATCCCTACACAATAGCAGTGGTTAGCCCAACCCAGCTTCCTGCTTCATCGTATATTAGAAGGTCTGTACGGTCACCACGTATCTTAGAAGGTTTATCAGCAAGTATTCCAACAATAGCAGATTGCCATCCTGCTTCTACAAACTATCCTTCCTTTTTATATAGATATCCTGACTTAACTGATAATTCAGTATCTTTAATACGTGGTTTGAACATACCATCTGCATGTTCATTTAAGAAGGTTAAAGCATGTTTTACTTTATTAAATGTGCCCTTTAAGTACACATCTTTAAAACATGTAATAATAGTTCTACTTTGTTTAATAATAGTATACATTCTGGCAGCTAAAGATGCATTAATCTCTGAAAATCCGATCGACCTAGCCTTCATAAGACATGCATTCTTATGCAATACTCTACATAGATTAAGATAATGAAAGAACATATACTATGAAGCCATGAATTTAGGAAAATCATCAGAAGTACCACTACCTGCAGCTTTACTTGTATCTACTGTAGGTAACTAATAATAATTAAGAAAGAAATAATTATCACCTGTAATAGTATATCCATGTGAGGTCATACCATAAATGCATCGTTTATATTCTTCCGTCCAAAATTCACGCCATCGTTTACTATTAGGTAAGGCAGAACAATACTTACCTTTAGCTTTAAAAGTATCTCTTGCTTCAGTAAACCAACCAGGATTAAAATCTAAACTATGAGTAGCATCAATAGGTCTATAACCAACTAATTCATAACTTAATTGTGGGTCAAAATATTCTATTTTCTACTCTTTAGGAACATCCCAATAATTTTTATTATTAGAACGTTCTAATCTAAGTTTTTCTAAATCCTCATTCATATATTTCCTGGGTCAAATCCAGTACTAACTCCTCCACGTGTAGCAGATTGCTGAGTAACAGACTCTTTAACTTCTTTTTCTAGTTGTACAAGCTGTTCATGCACACTACTAAGCTAACCTACTTCCTTCATAAATTTCTCCGCAGAGAACACAGGTTTACCATTTACATCTCGTTCATTTAAATCTACAATAACATCAAAATAATCAGTAAGCTAATCGGCAGCCTTCTTAGCAGCTCTTAATAGCTATATAGATTTATTAGAATCTTGTAGAGCTTTAAATTTTCTGCACGCTTCACGGAATACTGGGTCATTAAATTCTTTTTCAGTCAGACCACTATCCGAGAGTGCTTCTTCATGCCGTTCTTGTTCTGTATAGTCATTATAAGGGGATTTCCAACAAATGGCTAGATATATGTAAGTAAGCTCTTTCATTAATTTAGTCTTACCTTTAGTTTTATCTCTAGTCATCAATGCTTTAAATTCTCTTAATAATAGAATACTACAATCAGTCAGTTCAAGAACTCCATTATCATATTCAAAAAAATCTGTCATTTAAATTTTATTTTAATGCCTCTAAATATCATTATAAGGTACATAGTTTCCGTTTATATACTACATTACAGTGCCATCAGTAGCTGGATATAAATATATATTAGCTTTTGGATTATACCATGTTCCTTTATCCCAATCATAGGCAAATCCATTTTTATGCATATAAGGTATAAATGTACCAGTTGCATAGCCTCTATTCTAAGCAACTCTTTGCCAATTATGAAAATGTTGTTTACGTGTATTAGCTTGTTGCTAAGTAAGTCCTTTTTTAGATTTCTATTGCTAAGAACTCTAAGTTGCTTTAGGTAACATTTTATACTATCCTATTCCTAAACGACCTTTAAAGTTATTAGTGCTATCAGGTACTGAACTGATATTTGCTTTTGGGTCAGCACCTTTTGGCATATTATTTGTATACTGTTGCTCTGTAGCAGATACTGTAGTCCTATGATTAGGTAACTTAGATGCTTTATAGATATTGTGTAAGGCACTTTCTAATTCAGGATTACTATATATATAGTTCCAATCTTCATCAGACAGTGTATCACTCTGTCCCTAATAATAAGCTTTAACCCGATTAAACCTATCCATAGAATCCCAATTCCAAATCTTTTTATCTTTATTTATCCAACCACCTTTTTGCATTTTTTTTGCAACTTCTTAGCACCTTGTTTAAGTTTCTAACAAGTCTTACAAAGCTAGCCGCCACGTTTCATAAATACAGGTATCTCGTCTTCAGCACAAACTACTTCTTGATTATAGTTAAGTTTAGCACCTAATCTAGCTTTACGAGAGCCTTGTAATTTCTAAGCAACTTGCTAAATATACTAAGCTATTTGTGCTGCCTATTTATCTCCTTGTTTAGCAGCTTGCATAATCTAATTTATATATTGTGTAGCTTTCTAATCTCCTGACATAGCAGCTTGTACTAATTGTACTATTTGCTATTCCACATTACCACCTTGCTAATATTTAGTTATCATAGTTATTAATTTACAAGTATTAAATCTTTAGTATTAAACACGGCTTCCTAAAGTAAATTATTTGTAGTAAACCATCTACATCTTAATCCTAACATGCCATCATTAAAATATGATTTCTCTTTTTTAATAACAAGCATTGTCGGGCAATGCATATAATCCTACTTTTTTAGAATTACTACATCACCCGGCTTGAAAAAAATCTTATCATCCATGAATTAATTTGTTTTTACGTTCTGTGAGCTTTTCATTAACTACAGCCATAATACGAGATTCAGCAACAACTACAAACCCTTGTTTAAAGAATGGTACCATTGCTTCACTAGCAGTAGTATAAAATACTACATCACCAGCTTTTAAAAACTCACATTTCCAACCTGTATCAATGACCGTACCTACATGAATAAATTGCTCTTCTTCGTGGATTTGTCCATCTTCATGCGATTTATAAGTTGGAGTAAAACCGCCCAAATCGGTAATAATACCACTCTCAACTTTAACTCGTTGGAATGGGTTGCTTTCAAATGGTTTAATAAGTGCATAACCACCCATAGGTAGTATTTCCAAACCATTAATATCTTTAGATAGTTCTTCAGCATAACTTTCTAATGCTTTATTATGCTTTTCAAACTTATCTACATATTCATCTACTTGTGTATTAAATTTACCTTTCTTTTCTTCTGCAAGAATTGTATCTGCAGCTTTGCCATTGACAACAATAGGAGTTCCTGTACTCTCCATACCATTTAAAACTTGTGCAACTTTTTCCTTACCGTTTAATTCAGTTCTCATTTCCATTTATCACATTGTTCATTTACTAATCTAGTCTTGTTCTCTAATATACAGCCACATTGACCACATATTTCTTGTCCAAGAAATGTTAATCTATTTTCGCATTTATTACAAATAGCAAGACGTTCTTCAGCTAATTGTTGGTTCTGATGTGAAAAACGGTAATAAATGCTTTTTAATATCTGTAAAGGCTTTGTAAATATTGCCTTAATAATATGTTTAAATATGTCAATCATTTGCAAATTCTCCATAATATTTTTTAGAAGCTTCTTTTCTAGCCATAATTGCCTCTTCTAAATTATCGTAGCGACCAATATAAATAGTTTTATTATTAACTGTTACTTGAACTGTCCATTTATGTTTATCTTTTGCCCAATAGACACCTTTACATCCAGATTTATTATTTTTAGGTATTTCACAATTACATATATTTTCTTGATTAGTGCATATACGTAAGTTACATTTACGATTATCTAAGCCATTATGATTAATATGGTCTACTACCATTCCTTTTGGCGCATTTGTTATTAATCTATGCAAAGGACCAACTTGATTACTTTTACAATATTGAGTATGTCGCCCATTTTTGACTAAACTCCATGAATATTGCTTTACTAAATCAACATCTTCTATATCTATAATAGTTTCGCTTATTTTATTCCCGACATTATCGTACAAATCTATAATAGCTATATCATCTTTAGTAGTAATATTATTTAAACCATAGTTAATTCTATCTAGTATTTTACCATACTTATGCAACTGGTTATAATGTCTAGAACAATAACCTTTGGCAAATATTTTATCACAAATACATCCTTCTACTTTACACATTACCACAATCCTGCTATACAATGATTATTTATATTTTTTATGCGATATGCACAAAAACAACCACATCCTTTAATAAAGCCTTTTTTAGGTTTATTAGACTTCTCCATTGTATTAGGATTTAAATAACTGTATGCATCACACACATTATCCTTTGCTAAATGTATAGGGCAGTGGTTACAAATCTCCTGCCGTCTGTTTATATAATTCTCCATATTTAAGTAGTACATAAATATTAGCTAATACATAAATACCCAATAAATACTCATTAAAAATAATGGCAATTAATAAGGCAATTATATGTATTAACAATCCAAATAATAAAAGTAACATTAATATTCTATAGGTTTGTTTTTAGTCTTCCTTTCATCAAGAACAACTTGCTTTTCATAAAAAGTAAGCATTCTAATTACTTCGTCCCTTAGATAAGGCAAATGATACACAGTCATATTATCATTATGGTCGAAATGCACTAATACCAAGTCATCTATTATAAACTCTGGATGCTTCTGAGTAAGCATATATGCATAAGTACTGAGCTGTAAACAATAATGACTATAGTTACATTCCTCTAATGAACCTAGAGGGAATTTCATCTTCTCAGTCTTATGTGTTTTAGAATCAAAAAAGCCTTTTGTGTCTATTTTCTTGTTGGTTTTCCAATCTAAAATAGTTATACAATTACCCTGTTTAGCTATTAAGTCTATTTGCCCAGCTACATGTAACTTACCTGAAGGAGAATCCCATGATATTAAGTATTCTGGGTATACACCATTCTCTAAGTCTAACTCAGTTTTATCTTTAACACATTCAAACTTACCTCCTACTTGAAACTTAGCTAAGTCTATATTCTTTTTCTTTTTATACATAGAATTTTCTAAGTTAGCATGTATTTTAGTACCTCGTTCACAAGACTTTGTATTTTCATCTTGCCAAGCATCTAATATTGCTTGTTGTTCTTTATTGAAAGTATCTATATCTATATTATGGGCTTCTAGTATTTCATTATCAAACTTTTTAGTATTTAATAATGACTTTTTTTCTATTGTCCATTCATCTTTTGTTAATAACTTCTCTAAAGCTTTGTACGCAGACCAAAACTCCTTATCAAATGGTTGTCCGAACTTCTCAATCATTGTAGTTACGGACACATATTTGATGGAAGCATCTTCTGTATTCCAGTAAATATGATTTTGGTCATTAAAAGCTACTGAGCCGTTTTTCTTGTCAATTTCTAGCATAATCATTAAGCATTAAACATTTTAAAATATATCATCTTGTACAATTATTTCATTCTTTCGTATAATATATATATTAATAGGTGTCATCAAATCTTAAACTCATAATAGATAAATGCAGATAGTAGATTGTACACAAAACAATTAATTTATATAGATGGAAATAAAAATTAAAAAGAAAAACAGAGGTAAATTTACTAAAGCAGCTAAAGCAGCTGGATAGTCAGTACAAGAACATGCACACAGTGTTTTAAACAATCCTAAAGCTACCAAACTTCAAAAGAAGAGGGCATAGTTTGCAATTAATGCTAAAAAATGGCACCACAAAGATGGTGGCTTGCTAATGTAGTAGGGTGGTAATTTTACAACAAGAGCTTTAGTTGGCTCTCTAAACAATACTAGTAAGCATGTAAAATACGGTAAAGGTAATTATAACAATGTAGATACTAAATTACTTTCTTAGTTAAAACCAAATAAAAAAGGTCATTATGATGATGTAGTAAAGTTAATAAATCATCCAACACATCCTTATAGAGGTACTTTTAATAAAGATGGCACTATATTTTATATGTCAGATTTTGGTATGTAGAATCCTAACCTTACTTTATTTGGAATGGCAGACGGTAATCAAGATGGATAGGCTACTATGGTTTATAAAGGAGGTATAGTACTTCCCGAAGTCACTGTAACTAAGAATAATGGTAACTATATAGATAATCCATATGATTAGCTCAAGCTATATAGATATCAATAGGGTGGATAGATATTACAAAGATATACATCATTAATAAATGCAGGAATCAGTCCGCAAGTAGCTTTTGATACTTCTCATTTATCTTTAATAGAAGATGGTAGAAAGAATAAGTACTATTCATTCGGTAAAAGAGCTACTAATTTAAAAGATTGGACTACTAATGTTGTAGACTCATTAACTACTGGTAGATATAAAAATTTAAGAGATATAACTACATATCAATAGTTTAAACAAGGACTTAAAGATAAAAAGTATAATCCTAGACCTGCTTTTTATAATATAGAAATGGGTAGAGGTAGAAATAAAAATAAATAGATAGTAAACCAATATAATTAGGCACATGGTTTACCTTTAGTAGCAGGTTTATATAATAGTAATGACAATTTAGCATAAACCTTTTAACGAGTTATTAAAAAAGTATAAACATAAGTATAGATGCCAAATATGTGGTGAAGAGGCGGATTGTTGTTTAGAATTTCATCATGTAAATCCAGAAGATAAACTATTTTCACTTAAAAGTATCAATGAATCTAGATATACTAAAGAATAGTTAATGACAGAACTTCATAAAACTTGTATTCTATGCAGTAATTGTCATCGTAAGCTACATAATGGCTATTATACTGATATAAAACTAAATACTCTATAATGATAGAAGAATGGGAAAATTTCTTTGAATTTGTAAAGCAAAGAGATAAAGAATTAGACAGGCATTTAATCGAAATAAGTTATGTGGCTAAAAGAAAGTGATAGACCAAAGCATTTTCTATATGCTATACCTATAGGATTAGTATTTACTATCTTATGTGTATTAGGTGTAGCAAGTGGGTTAGAATTTAAAGATAAAGAATATGGCAATAAATGGGATTGGTTAGATTGGGCAGCTACTATGCTAGGCGGTATGGTAGGCTAGTTAATTTAGATAATTATTATATTACTATGTATATAACTATTGGAAAAGGACTTCTAGATAGAATGAAAGATGTGTCTTTTATAGAAGCTAATGATATAACTATTGATAATTTCTTAGAATGTTTAGAAGATTTAAATGAAAAATATACAAAATAAGATGAAAGATTTTTTAACGAAACTAGTAACAGCTCATACAGGTATTAGCAGTAAGAGAGTTTGTGGTGTATTAGGATGGTTAGTATGTTTGGGTATTAACATAGGATGTGCTATTGCTAATATAGAAGCACCACAAGTTACTGATACTGTTTTAATATGTTGTATGGGGTTATTAGGAATTGATAGTGTTACAGGTATATGGCGAAAATAAAATTAGTACCTAAAGCATAGAGAGGCTTAACTACTAAAGATATTAGTAATATAAAAGGACTAAATTTAACAACTACTAGTGACCCAATAACTACTTGGGATATTGTAAAAGGTAATAATGAAGTAAATAATTTTTTTAATTCCTATATAAATTCTGTAGGTTTCAATAGAATTATAAACAACCAAGAGAATTGGTGGAAAGCTAGGCATCCATATAGAAAGTTTTGGAAGAGTCCATTAACAGAACAAGTTAAAGGTTACTATAAAGTGGCTTAGAAGTATACTCCTAACTATTATGTAGCTAAAGATCTTCCTATAGAATTATCAAAATCAGTTACTAGATGGGATTAGCCATAGCGTCGGACTTATAATGCAAGAGATATAGTTGTAGGAGCATGGGGTAATGAATATCCTTTTAGTTTTGCTACAATGCATGAATATTCACATGGAAAATAGCCTATTTCATTTAAAGGATGGCTTGAAGGTAGTGCTTAGAAAGAGGCTTTAGATTAGAATAAAAATACTAAGCCTGGGCATGATAGCATGGACGATGAAAAGCTTGCAGATATTTAGGGTTTAAAATACCTCTTTTATAAAGAGGGCATTTATGATGTAAGAAAAAATAAAAATATAACTACACAGTAGATATAGAAATTAAGAAAGAAATATCCTAAATTAAGACCATTTAAATAGATGAATAATAAATAGATATAGTTTTAGTTAAACCATGTAGCAATGAATAATATTACTACTTAGGATAGAAATTATTATGTATGATTTTATAGTTATAGAGAGGTAGGAGGCTACCAACACGCAAAGGTGAGCCTGCCAAATACTCTGTGCCTACTAAAGACGATATTGAAAGAGCTAAAAAACTACGGTAGTAGGATGAAGCATTTTTTAGCATGTTTAAAGTTAAATAGCAAGACCCTTCTAAAATTAGAAGAATTGCAGGATTAGTAACTAATACAAAACCTCTAGACTTAGATGTAAATACAGCTGTTAAAAACTAGGAACAAACTAAGTAGGATAAGATAGATGAAGAGCTGCATAATTATAATCTAATGCTTAAATCATTAGAAACTGCTTCTGCTGGTGTAGGGCTAGTTGGTGTTCCTTGGTAGTTCATAGCTAAAAATAGATGGGCTTCTAAACTATTATCTAAATTAGGTGATAAAGTAGCTAATACAGGATTAGTTAGAAGAACTACTGCATAGACACCTGCCTTACTTACTAATACTTTAGAAATAAATAGTTATAGACCAACACAATTAATAAATAATGGGAATTAGTATTTTGGTGGTGTAGTAGATGCAATATAGATATATACACAGCCTAAAACTAAAGATAAAGTAATAAATGGTGTTGAATTAATGCCTATGATTAGTAGGAATCCTTTAGTAAAGAATCTTGGAGGGTATCTTGCTAATATGTATGATTTTTATAGTAATACACATGAGTAACAAAAAAGGCAACTTAGCTAATTAGCTAGGCTGCCTTTATTTTTTACCAAGTTGTAGAAATTCGATTTAAAGCATCCTCCCATGCTAAAAATCCTTGTGAATTTTCTTTTTTTAATAGAAAAGCTAACTCTAAAATATCTTGACAATCATCAAGATTATTGTTAACTTTAGTGTAATAATATCTATCAATCAATCTTTTCATAATCTTCATCATTAACATAATCATATATTGAAGTTATAGTGTAACCAGTTTTATAGTTTTTAAAGTGATGTAGTATAACATCATTTGTATAGTCTATAACTTCTGCTTCTCTTAATTGTTCATCTAAGATTGATTCTGCCTCTTTAATACTTCCATCAAATTCTTGCTGAAATAAAATTGTCGGCACTTGTTTTAGTTTCTTTAACTTCTTAGTAAGATTAGTTGTTTTTAATTTCTTACCATTTAGTTCATAAATTGCTATTATCATAATACATAAACATTAAATTAGCCACCCTTAAAGGAGTGGCGAGCCTTAGCTTTTTCCATCTAAGGGGGACGTTGGGAATCTTGGAATCGAACCAAGCTCAAAGGTTTTCGTACTACTCTTACTTTTATATAAGCCATCCGAAAATTCGGATGTTGTAGTCTGGACTATTTCTTTATCTCATTATTTAATAAGATACTCTCCTATATAGTCTCTACGCCATTTATAAATCTAATATAGATTTAATTTAGTAAGCCATCGCCAAAGGATATATTACTATATCCGAGGTTTCTGTTTGTTAGGGAGAGAGTTTCAATATATATCACTATATAAAGCTCCTAGGAAAAGAGACCTCTGTAATAACCACTATACTAATTCCCAATAAAGCAGCTATTTTAAGCTGCTAAATGTTATGCTTCTAACATATCAAGTTCTTCAGTAAGCTTATCAATTTTATTTTCAATCCATTTAATAGCTTCATCAACAAACTCTTGATAATTATTATTATCTGACATTTCTTTAATCTTATCTTTACCAATAGATTCGCAGATAGCTACAAATGTATCATCAGAAAGTGCATTTATTTTATCTTCTGCATCATCTTGTTTCTTAGGAGTAAGAATAATTTTATCGCCCTCCATTTTTACTTCGTACTCCTTGAAAAATGCATCTATGATTTCTTCAAGAGAGTCCAATTCTAAAAGTTTTTCAATCATAAATTTGTGTTTTTTAGTTACAAACAATTATATATTGATTTTTCAAATCGTCAAGCTTAAAAAATGTTAATTGATAGGTGCATATCTACGATATGCTATTATATACATATAAATAGCCCCTCCCATACCTTTAATGGAAATTAGTTTGAAAATAAGGTTAATTTTATTGATATTTTGAAAAATGAAAATTATGTCCCATAGACATAAAAGTGGTCTATATAATTTTAATGCATTGGTATATTGATAGGCTGTTAGTGTGTATATGGTCGCATATATTTATTATATATAGTATATGTACATATATGGTCCACTACTCGTTTTAACCCCCTTGGGGTAACGAGTTGGAAAATAAATATTAAAATAGCCAGTTATAAGCAATTATTAAAAATTAGATATAAATAAATATTTATATCGAATCGGCAATTTCTCGTGCCGTCCACAGCAAAACTGCTCAGCATCTGTGGAAACGTCCCGTTTTCGGTCGGACGTTAAGCTACCGAATGACTTTCTGCAAGATTTCTAAGGAAATGTTGCTATTTCGTCTGCTTAGAAAAGCAGTCCGAGAGCGATGTTGCTCTTATTAAAACACTTTATTGCTATGACATTAGGTAACGGAAATGCAGAGAATAGAATCATGCGCTTTCCTCTCGAGAAGATTCTTGACCACTACATTGCAGCTGGCTGGGGCAACCACTTGCCCGCTGGCTTCAAAGCCACAGTCAAGGACAACGCTCATTATGAGAAGCGTGACGGTTCACTCTCTGACAAGGCATTCTTTGCTCTTGTCTTTGAGTACGATGGCAGACCACTGCTTGAGATTTCAATGTTTCAGTGGGACTTGCTTCGTGACAACCTATCTACTTACAAGGAAGACGGCACATTTGATAAGTTTTTGACACCTGCCGACGACCTTCACAAGTTTGCACGTGAGAATGCTTCACCTACAATGACCACTAAAGATTGGTTTGAGAAGGTAGCTACATTCTTCGCAGAGCCTGAGAAGATTCAGCTTGTTAAGACTAACTATCGTGGTAAGACTGCCGACACCGACAAGGTTAAAGGACATCCTTACAATGGCTGCTTAATTGGCTTCAACAAGATAGGCTAAACTCTCATAAAGGGCGGAGGGGTAATCCCTCTGCCTTATAACTTTCTAAATTTTAAATACTATGACAGTAGATGGAACAATGACCATTACAGCTTACAAAGATGATAGCTTTGGTCTTACAACAACATTCTATAACGATAAAGAGGAATCATTCTTTGTTAAATCTGATAATCCTTTAGCTCGAATTAAACACATACTTCCTGTAAAAGTAAACTATGTGTTTGACGGCAAGGACACTCATATAACAGGCATACTTCCTCTTTAAGTTACTAACAATAAGGTAGGGTTGATTCCCTACCTTTCTAAAACTACAATATTATGGATTTTAAATATCGCGAAATCCTCGAAAAGCTTGGTAAGGTAGCTGTGGATAATAATATTTATCCAAAACCTTTCATCGTTGGTTCAGAGATAACCATTCTTTCTGAACCATATCAACGTGAGTTCAATGGCATATCTTACTTTGAGGTAGCTATCGAATGCTCTAATGATGCAGCTTGGCATCAATATAACTTTAATGCTCTCTATAAACAGCAAAAAGAGGCTATTAAAGCATATTGCCTTGCTCATAAAACTTGCATTGGTGCTCGCTTCCGTGTTGTTGAAATGCGCAAAGTAACCACTAATGATAGAGTGCTCGTTAGACCAATCTTTGAACTCATTTAATATTAACCATAGAGGGAGCTTTAATTAGCTCTCTCTTTAAACACTTTAAACATTATGACAACAAAACAAATCAACGATTTGGTAAGTTTCGTGGCTATGAATGCCATGGACGGAGTAGATAGCAAGCAAGCAGCTGAATGGATTGCAGCACAAAATCTTGACAAAGAGGTTACAGACCATTTGCAGAATATTGTTGCTAATATTGCTAATAAGCAGCAATATATTGCTACGATATGGACATGCTCAGACAACCGCTACTATATCAAGAGCCGTGACAATGAATCATTTGATGATTTTCGTCATCGTGTGTCTACCTGCTACCCATCTCACGAATATCATATAGAGTTCGGAACGTTCACTACTAAATATTAATTCTTAAAGCCGTTCTCAATTCAGCTCTTGTGTGGTGGAATTGTTTTATTATGACTGAACAAGAAAAAGAAGACTATCTCTATGAATACGTAGACGCATTCGCAGAGGCTTTAGCTAAATTAGGAGAGCGTCACTCCTTTAGTAAATAACTTTTAAACACATAAAGATATGGAAAAATACACTGTTTTCGTAGCTTATTCTCTCAAAGATAATAACTACACTGAAAGACCAAACGGACTCAAAAGCACTCATAAGCTTTTTAACACTCCCGAAGAAGCTATTGACGCTATCGTTGCTGACATTAAAGAAGAGTACGACAATGATAACTATCGTGGCTTTAAGCTCTACGTACCCAAGGTTAAGACATTCTCGGACGGAGATAAATATGTGACTACTGGCGGATTTACCTGTCGTTACATCTTTGGTCCGACTGTACGTTACGATATCTATATTAATACTATTAATATGGATTAAGCTACACCACTACTCTCCCACTATCGGGAGGGTGGTGGATTAATAAATTTTTATTTCATAAAAATAGCCAAAAAGTAAGTTTAAAAATAGCCGTGTATAAACGAGTATTACAGTTTAGCACAACACAGTGTGGTAGTATAAAGACTACAAATATTAACATTTTTAAATTATAGGAGATTAAAACAATGACAAAAGATGATCGTTTGAATCAGAACAAGCAGGATGCTAACATCACTATGGGTGGTACAGTGTTTACAGCTAACCTTCGTGCGCCTTATGACCCATTAGGTCAGTTTGCTGAGGGTGACATTATTGAGTTCCCTGCTACTATCACTAGTGACATTATGGGTACTCAGATGTTCAATGGTAAGCCTTATCAGTTTATAGTGCTTAAGATTACTAAAGCTGGTGGTCAGGAGAGCTACATTAATTGGTTCCCATCTTCATTCACTCGTATTGTATTCGAGTATAAGATGGACCCAACTACTAAGATTGCCATGCGTACTGATGCACAGCCATTTATGCCTAAAGGTACTGCCGTAGATGCATTTAACTCTATGCGTGGCAAAGCTGAGTATGATGCTAATGGTAACTGCACTAAGACTGATACTCAGAAGTGTGTTGAGCAACTTCTTGGCAAGAAGGTTAAGATTGCCAAGCGTGACCTCATTGAGACAGTTGGTTTTACTAACAACCAGCGTGACTTGTCTAAGACTGTTAAACAGGCTGTAATGACATTTGACTTTGCCGCCTAAACTTATAACCATACGTGCTCATAAAATGGGTACGTATTGGTTAGAATCTAAGCAAGGTTACTATCATACTATAACATCATTAGTAGATTATACTACTGATGATTGTTATTGGCTGTTAGAACAGTTAGGAAGTGAATATAATGTATTAAGAGTACTTAAATGTGCTACTTGAAGCCATTTTTAATGACTTTTTAAGATACCAAATAAATCTGCATTATATGTATATATAAGTACTATATGTATATATAATGTGGATTATATTGCTTATGAAAATTCAAATATTAGCTGTAATAGTGCTAATGTTGAGTTTATAGTGATTGTGGATGGTGTGTAAAGTGCTTAGAGAAGGTTTTAGTGGTACTAAACACAACTCCTCCATATCTACTATTACACCATTATAACCAATTTTTAAATCAAGGCATGTGCTATATGAGTCACCGAATTTTTATTTGTACGAAGATTTGTAGACTTAGGCACATTATTTTTTATGTATTTTTAATTTAAAACAAAAGTAAAAAACACTACTATGCACAGTGATTTTTTCTCTCTTCAATAAAAGAGTTATTAACAGTAGGTGCTTAGAGGTTATTCACAAATACCTATAAAAATTAATAGAGGAGATAATAAGTGATAAAGGACTCTATATTGATCTTAATAATGGGACTGTCTTCAAGTCAGAAACTATTAAAGATTGTATAACATCTTAAATTAAAGATGTTTAATGTTACAAAATGAAGACTTTTGTAACCGTCATCCAGAAGACGTTAAAATTCACACTGATGAGGCTGGACAAAACATAGAGAGAAACTATTAGCACTGGATAGTCTAATAATGGCTCTATGTCTGTGAACAATTAAAAACCTCGCGATAGTATAAGGCAAATCGCTAAATAAATATGAGTACATTAAATTTATCTATTGAATTGCCATTTAAGATAGGAGATAAAATCTGGATGGACACATCAGATGGATTTGGACGTTGTAATTTTCTGGACAGATATAAAAAGGTCAAGGAAGTTGAAATAACAAGTATTGAAATTCATTATAATCTAAAAACAAATAAACAAGAAATTATATACTGTGTAGACCATACTGAAACTAGATATATTTACAATGGTTCTGTTGCTTTTACCAAAGAACAGTACTATGAAAAGTTCAGAAAAGAAATTGAAGAACTAATTCCAGAGGATTTAAGAAATTACCTTTGGAAATAAAATCTCGCTATTAATCATAAAACCTCGCGATGTATAGGTTAATCGCCTTTTTACTATGCAGTATTTTTGGATAGTTTGTCATGACATGGTAGGTGATGATTTCGCCTTAGATAGAGTTTTCTTACAACCTAAGCAAGCGATTGAATGGGGTCGTAGAAAAGCTACACAGAATCCTGACTATAATTATAAGCTATACAAACAGTCTATAACAAGAACTGGAGAAATCACGTTTTACAAATATCTACGACCATTTAACTCTAAACCACAAGAGGTTTCCGAGTTCAACTGGGATGAATTTGAAGCTAAACGTGGAGCTGATATGGATATTGACGTTGTTCGATAACTTTGCTCAGACACCTAAGCAAGTGTATAAACTGCTTATAGTTATTAATATATAAAACACTTTAAATTATGACAGATAAAGAATTAATAGATGCCATTGCATTAACATCAGGTTGGGCAGGCATGAATGAGTATGAGAAACTTAATGTACCAGATTTTCTTGAATGGTACAAAGTTAACACTTCTTTCTGCTCTAAAGAGGGCAAGGCTATAGCACAGCAAGTAATAGAGTACTTGGAAAATGGCTTTAGATATGATAAAGCTAATACAGTACTTAGAACATATAAAAAGTAATACCGTTACATTTTCTCATAGATTACAAAGGCTCGGTATGTGAATATAGAGTCTTTTTTATAACTTACTAAATATGAAGATTCGCAAACTAAAGAAAGCTATGAAGAATAGTAATGGCTTTCTTACTATTGGAGTTCACAATCATGGTTATTATGCCATAAATGAAGGTGATAGATTAGTATTTCATAAAGAGTATGTAGAGATTGAAAGTATTGACTTTTCAACTCTTATTGCCTATAAAGAAATTAACCGTTTAATTATAGAATAGACTTATGACACTACAACAACTAATTGACTCCGGAATTAAAGAAGTATTTATCAAAAGTTACGGATATACTAGTGTATCAGCATTTAATAGCACTTGGCAGCCTTTTAGAAATGCTAGGTTTATTGAATTTTATATTGATGAAGATAATTTTTTATACAATCCAGAATTTTGGATTGAAGAATTGTCTTTAGAAGATGAATTTGTGCTTAAAAATGGTAAATATTTTAGTATAATGGACTTTGATTTATGTTCTAAAGATTAATTCTATAATACCCTATTAAATAAAAGCATTGTAGTGAGGTTGTAACTCACATAGGGTTCTAATATTATTAACATATAAAAATTTAACTCACTAAAACTATGTTTATAAGAGATTTAAAAGACATTACTAATGAGAAGCTGCTCAAAGCAATTTCTCTTGTCCCAAGTACATTCAAGAAGCTTTATATAGCTCCTAATGCAGAATGTGCAGTAACTTTTGAAGGCGAATTATCTGAATCAGATATTGAGAACTTCTTCAAAAATATGGGCTTTAAAAAGCCTATAGAGTATCTTGTAGATTACTCTTATTATAGAGGTACTACAGATATCTATACACTCGACGGTTATAACTATTATAAAGATTAAACAATATGGAAACATTAGAAAATATACTTTGGATTGTATCACTTATTTGTCTTTCTTTGCTTGCACTTGCTAGTGCTTTTATTTGGCACAATGCAGTAGCTGCAATTCTCTTTACTATGTGTGTAGCAATATGGATAATTGGAACTTATAAAAAGTAATAGCAATGAGAGCAAATAACTTATTCAATAGAGTGTTTCATAAGAAAGAGCTTGCCGAACTTAAAAAGCAGGCTCTTATCTATAAACAACAGCTAAAACATGGTGCACAAATTCTAGATGCTATACGTAAATGTAATTCATTAACCAAGCTAGTAGAATTACATAAGCTAGCTTGGGCAAATGAGTTTAAAAATTACAACTTAGCACCACAACGTTATGGAATGATACGTGCTAATAACATAGAGTCATTAACACCTAATGAGGTGTTCCTAGGAGGTATTTGGGGATTAAATACACACTCAATACCTTTCTGGGAAGAACATAAAGGTGATAAGTATGGAGCAAATGGATTTGGCATAGACCCAACATACGATTTATACACAATGATACTTAATCAATATAAAGGTCTTGTTGAATCCAATGTTCAATCACTTTACGAAAAAGCAGTAAAAGAATATCCTAAATATAAACAATATGTCTAGAAATAGATTTAACACTTCGAGAGTGTGTAGTTCAGATAACTATGCGCTCTCAAAGCGTGTTCATACTAATGAACTCGCTAAAAACCACTCAAGACTTCAAGAAATGCTTATTAAAGAGGAAATAGTTCTTAAGAAAACAGCATATATTAAAGTCTTTGGTAGATTCATTCCACTTGATAGTACAGAAATTCCTCTTTATGAGGGTAAAACAACTATAATATGGAAGTAAAGAATTATAAATTAGTAACTTCTAAAGAAGAGGTGTTTACAGTAACAACACCTCTTTGGTTAACTAATCAAGAAACAAAAGTATTATCCGACTTTTTAAATAATCAAGGTTGTAGTGTAATTTTTGAAAAAGTAGGCTATGTGTCTAGAATAGTTAAAGTTGCTAATTGTGAATTACACATGTATGATACCTATTGCAAAATTATTAACTATAAATATAAAACAGAAATATGTTCTTTTTAGCATTCTTAGTAAGTGTGTTTATTATATTACACGCTATCATAGGTATTTCAACAGGTTGGAGTATCTTTATTACAATATTAGTAGCACTTGGTGCAGGCTATGTTAGAAACGATTAATTAATCCTATAAAAACTTTAAAATTATGAACGAAGAAATTAAGCTTACAGACAATGGAGTTGTATTAGTAAGAACTATTCAACCAACAGGTAAAGAGTTGCCTGAACTCTCAGAGAATAACCTTCTTAAAGCCTATAAAGAAACTATTACCTATGCTTTAAATAAGCGCATTAAGCATTGTATGGATGACTTGCAAGTTAATGCTGAACGCTTGTTGAAGAATAATTCATCACAAGTTACATATGAACGTGCTGATGGTACATTTAATACCTTTAACAAGCCAGCTTATGAAGCTATGCAAGAAGCTCTTGAACTTGTTAAAGAGGATAAGTATAGTGAATTTACAGCACTTCAGTGGGATCAGCTGTTAAAGGCTATTATTTGGGTTAATAAAAATAACTTGGGCGGATTTACATTTGCTCAGTTGTATTCATATTGTTTAGAAATGTTTAGTGAGAAATGTGCAGAACTGATTTGCAAGTAGCATGTACTAAGATTAATAATCTTAGAATGCAAGGTGGTACATATACCACAATAGAGTTAATACAAGCTTTAAAAGGCATTCCTTATAATGGATGGTTACCTACAGTAATGCGTGCTAATCCAGGAATTGCAGGTATTGAAGTACTAGATACAGGCTTTAAATTTGATAAGCATAAATCTATATACAAAGAAGCCTTACAATTCCTAATTAGTGAAGCTAAAAAGCATAGTGATGCTTCTAAATACAAATCTATTACAAAACGTAAGTTTTTAGATTTGTTTAATAAGCCATTACCTAAAACACCACTACAATTAGACCGTGAGGTGTATGCTAGATATATAGAGCTTTACTATGAAGGACGCTGTGCCGATGTAGTTAAGCTTAAAAAGGCTTACGAAGCATATCTTAAAATATGTTAAAGACTATTTACAGTTTGCCATATTAAATATATAATTAAAAAGATTTAGCGAAATCTTATAAAAGAGCAGTTTGTGAAAATAGCTCTTTTTCAAATAGAGCATTGGTGTAGCGATAGTCACGTTGGGCTTTGACCCCAGAGGAGAAGGTTTGACTCCTTCATGCTCTACATTAATTTAATGTTAGTAAAAGATAGTTTAATAAATGCCCATTTATCCGAATTGGTATAGGAGATGGTCTTAAACACCATTGAACAGTATTGTTCGTCCGGGTTCGAGTCCCGGAATGGGTACAATAGCAAATGAGAAGCCTCCACATAGTAGTATTTAGGTAATTCTCATAAAATAAAATATAACCATATAACTAGTTTTTTATTAACATTCTAAAACACATCTGCAAAGATAAGTTTTAGTATTTAATAGTATAGTCTGTGAAGATAATACTATTATTTACCAAGGTTAGCTCAGTTGGCAGAGCACGAAACTTTTAATTTCGGGGTCATGGGTTCGAATCCCATACCTTGGACATACTTTTGTTTACATAAATTACTTATATACTAACTTGGTTTGTGAAAATAGAGTTAGTAAAATGGGGTTATAGCTCAGTTAGTTAGAGCAACAGACTCATAATCTGGAGGTCTACAGTGCAAATCTGTATTTCCCCACAATTACATAGTTTTAAAGTGTTTGGAACATAGCGGTCTGTGAAGATAGCTATGTTATTTTAATATGAAAGATTCTATACGCAATATACAAGTTCAATGGTTTGTGAAAATAGTTGAACTTCTTTTAAATTAAAGAAAGGAGGTTATTATGATTAAAAGATTAATTAAGAAAGTTTTTAATAGTAGTTATTTAACACCAAGTTGTATGATTCCTATTATTTAAAATTATTAAAAGTGTGTTCCAAATGGGAACATACTTGATGCAGATGGTCTTTATTAGAGTTCGATTCTTTAATGCATTTCTATTAGGCAGCTATTTATAGTTGCCTTTTTTTGTATATATTAACTAATAATAAATAATTATGTGTTGGACTAGTAGAAAATTAAATGAGCAGGTAGCTACTAAAGATATTACTGCTTATAAAGTAGTAATTTTTAATACTATAGGATGTACTTCTTTATTTTATAAGTTTAACTATGAGTATAATAAACTATATACTACATCATTTACTATACAGACATTTGATTTCGGATTTCATATTAGTGAAGGATTTCATTCGTATAAAACTATATCGCAAGCACGTAAACTAGGTAGGTTTTATTGGGAACATATAGTTAAATGTATTATCCCAAAAGGTTCCCATTATTATATAAATAATGATGATGAAATAGTTTCTGATAAAATAATCATAATTGGGTAAAATATGTGTTGGACAAGTTATATATTAAACAAACAAATAGCTAAACAGGATTATACTGTATATAAATTAGTAAAATTTGACACTTTTGATACCTGTAAATCTTTAATACATAACTATGTATATACATTTGAAAAGTTATATGAATTAGAACAACCACTATTATATAAAAATTATCATGGTATATATACTATAGATGAGGGCTTTCATTCATATGCAAATCTAAACGTTATGTATTGTATAGAAAATTTAAAAGAAAACTTAATAGTAGAATGCGCTATTCCTAAAGGAGCCACATACCATATAAATAAGTATGACGAAATAGTATCAAATAAAATTATTGTACATGCACCTGCTGTTTTATCTGATATTAAACAATTTCTTAAAAACAGTAAATAATCATGCAAGTATATATAGATTTAGGATATAAATTATTAACATTTGAATCTTCTCAAGATGTTAGAATCCCTAATATAGGAGAAGATATAGTATATGATAATATACGTTACAATGTTATGCATATAACTACATATTATAACAAAAAAGGTAGTTATGTTGTATATATTGGAACAAAATTAATTGATAAAAAAGTTATATGAGTCGTGAAAGTTTAAAAAGAGAAGCTTATAAATATGATGCGTCTAAATATAATGATATTTCTGATTTAAAAACTGAAACTATAGATTATAAAAATGAAACACAACTATAAATACTATACACAAATATTTGAACCTTTAGGATTTAAAGTATTTAGTAGAGATTTTAGTAATTCTGTACATAGTACTTTTGATTTGTACTATAATAAGATGGGATGTAATTGGTTTGGCGGATTTACAGTAAGGGGTAATAATTATATTACTTCACAAGGTAATAAGACTGATTCACCTGAAGACCTTATTATGTTAATTGGCGAATATAACAAAACTAGAGTATGTCCATCTTATTGCTATAGTCCTACATCAACTAGTTGGGCTAATTTACAAGTTGCATTTAGATGGTATTTAGAAACACTAGGATTTCATACGGATTCTGGCTGGCATTATATGGATATGATACTAACTAATATCTATGGTGAAGAAATTAGTAGAATACACATATATTTACCAAAAGATGATAGTTATAATGGTTCTATTATACGTAACCTCACCAAAAGTTTCTCTTGGATAGAAGCTTCTTTTGATAGTGTTGATAGTATGATAAGTGCCATTAATTCTGTATTAGAACCCGAACTTCTTATAAATGCAGCTAATAGTATTAATAGTGTTACTAACATGACTAAATCTAGAACTGATACTGAATTAACAACAATTACTAGTAGTCTAGATATGTATAAATGTAATACTAAAAATGCTATAAAGGCGGCATTAGAAGAAGCTTTAAATAGATTAAAATGATTCAGTATCAAACATGGAAAAGTGGATTGCATATACTTATTACAGTAGAACACGGTAGTATACAAGTTGCATTCCCAACTAATCAAAAAGATATAGAAGATATTTGTAATGCTGATTGCACATTGTATGCCTTTTGGATAGATAAAAATTATCGAAATAGAGGTATAGGTAATTCTCTTTTAAAATTAGCCGAAAAGATTAGTAAACAACAAGGTGCTAATACTATTGCTATAACTTATAATAAGTATGAAACGCCTAATTATGTACTTAATTGGTATAAAGCTAATAAATACTCAATTAAATACGAAGATAATGAATATATAATTTTAATTAAACAGTTATGACAAACATTGCAGAAATTTTAAAGTATTGTCCTAAAGGCATGAAGCTATACTCTCCTGTATGTGGAGGTTGTGTGCTAAATTATGTAGATTTAGACAAGACGTATTCTATAGAAGTAACATCGTATTCAAATGGAGCACAACAGACATTTACTAACGAAGGCTTAATTATAGCTAAACAGGAAGATGCCGAATGTTTACTATTCCCATCTAAAAATCAACGAGATTGGGAAAAGTTTAGAATACCTGTTAAAAGAGGAGATATTATGATGTTTGAGGATAAATCAGCTGTATTTATAGTTAAAGAATATAATGATGTTTTTACTAAAACAAGCGTAGAAGTTTCTGATGCATATGATATTCGTACAAATACTTGTATTTATGTAGGGTATATTCCAGCTTCAGAAGATATGAAAGAAAAACTATTTAAAACTATTGATGATGCTGGATATAAATGGGATGGTGAAAATCTTGTGAAGAAAAAACATGAATTTAAACCATTTGATAAAGTGCTTATACGTGATTATGATGAAGAATTGTGGGCAACAGCTTTTTACTCACATAAAATAGATGGTTATTATCCTTATGTAACTGCCAGTTCTATGGGATTTAAACAATGTATTCCATTTGAAGGTAATGAACACTTAGTAGGAACAAGTAATTCTCCGAAATAATGAATCAATATTGGATTAATGTATTAAGTAGTGCTCATAATATAGGTATTATATTATCAGTAGCTATGGGTATAACCGTAATAGCTCAACTTTATTGGTATGCTATTGCAAGTTATGATGAAAGCTTTAAAATATCATTTAAGTATCCTTTAATAAGTATAATAATGTTTATTTTAACTCTTTTATTATATATCTTTACATCACCTATAAATTAACAAATATGTCTACAAAATCAGTCTTTGATTGCTTAAATGCTGCTAAAAATAATTATCAACATGGTGTAATTAAAACAGCTACTAATTTTTATAATTTTAATTTTGTACGAAACCTTGAGTCTATTAAATATGAAGCAAATACTATAATTATATATGATGGCATATCTAAATTGTATATTGATTGTCCATCAATAGTAAGTATAGAGATAACAAAATAAATTAATAAAATTATGGATATAACAGAAATTCTTAAAAACTGTGAAAAAGGAACTCATTTGTATTCATCAATACATGGTAAAGTACAACTAGCTTCAGTTGATGATGCAGAAGCCCACCCTATTAAATATAAATTTAAATATACAGATGGTACAGAATCATATACTACTGTTACTAAAGAAGGCAAAAGCTATATTTACTTCGATGGTGAATGCACATTATTCCCATCAGCTAAAATGAGGGATTGGACAAAGTTTTATAAACATGGTGACCTTATTTATGATAGTGAAACTAATAGTTTTGCCATATTTAATAAATGGGCAAATGATGATTATACAACATTTCATGTTAAGTATCAGCAACGTAATAAAGGCTGGAGTTTAGATGGAATTGTTGGCACAATAAACACATCACTCATTAAACCAAAGTCAGAATCTTATAATGGGTACATGAAGAGGTTTGAAGAACACTTTAATGGGAAACTTAATACACAAACTTTACAAATAGAATCTCTCTTTAAGCCTTACGATAAGGTATTAGTAAGAGATGAGAATGATGAAGTATGGGAACCTGACATATTCGCATTATACGATGGTAAAGCTTATTTAAAATACACATGCTTTAGAAATAGTTGGAGGCAATGCATTCCTTATGATGAAACACGTGTAGGAACTAAAGAGTAATAATAAAGGCAGTATCTTTAATTAGACACTGCCTAAATTTATTTATATATGACAGAAGAAACTTTTGATAGAGCATGCTGTCTTAAAGATGATTTATTGCCTAGTATAGATATATTAATAAAGTATCTTAATAATAAAGCTGTTACTATAGGTGATGCTCTTTATTATTTAAATACTAAAGATTCTATCTTTAATAAGCAATTTCATCAACTATTAACAGACACTTATAAAAGACTACATGATGAATTTGATAAATTATGAAAGTTAAAGAAATAATAAATTTAATTAATAGTTCTAATATAGATTCATTATCAGAAGCAGAAGGCTTGTTAGATGATACTGTAAAATTAGTAGCAGGAGATTTACAAATAGAGCGTAATACATGGTTTAGTACAGCTACTGATGTTTATGAAGTAGAAGATGGGTATATTGGTATTACAGGAGTTGCCGATGAATATAGTCCATATATGGATTCTTCTGATTGTGATTATCCATGTGTAGCTTATGAATATGAACCATATACAACTATAAGTTATAAACCTAAAAATAATAATAAATGACAAAAGAAGAATTGCAAAATGCCATTAAAGTTATGCAAGCTTATATAGATGGCGAAAAGATAGAATGGACATACATAAATGATGATAAAGTATGGTATCTTATTAACTTACCTACTTGGAATTGGGATAAGTATAAATATCGTATTAAACTAGAATCAAAGTATCGTCCTTTTGCCAGTTCAGAAGAGTACTGGAATGAAATGCTTAAACATCAGCCGTTTGGATGGGTAAAAAATCAAGGTTTATATAGAAATATAGCTAATGTCATGAGTTATTCTATAACATTTGCAGACAATGAGGCACGTGATGTTAATTACGAGCAAGCTTTTAAAAATTATACATTTACCGATGGAACTCCATTTGGTATAAAAATAGAATAGTTATGGATAAAACAAATTTATATTCAGCCTTGCTTTTTCTGATGATTAAACTAGAAGAAGCAAAAAACAACCCAATGCATGACAAAGCTTTTGTTACTGCATTAACGGAGTTACTTAGATACTTTCGTGATAATGGAAAGTTGAAAGAAGCATATAAAAGTCAAAAGGATTCATTAGTAAATATAGCTAATAGCCCTTGGATGAAATTAACAATGAGTATATTTACTTCAAAAATGCAAGAAGATATAACTAATGTAGATATACCAGATATTGATGCCTTAATAAAGGAGAATACTTCTGATAAGTTCATCGAAAATAAAATCAATGGTATCCTTGGTGATGCAGAACTTAAAAAAGAATAACTATGAATATATATAAATGCATTAAAGATGTAAAAATATTTGATAGAATTGTTTACAGTAAAGGTCAGTTAATTGATATAGATAATACTTCAAATTATACAGATATACCTTTTTTATATATAGATTTTAATAATACAGAATACTTTGCGAAATATATGTCTACATATAAAATAGGGCAATGGGTACAACTTAAACCTAAATCTTTATATGGATATGTTACTGCATTTAATCCAAAAACTAAAAAATACACTATCTATATTGAAGACTACAATCGTACTGAAGAAGTATATAAGATTGATACATATCCTGCAGACCTTTATTATTTTATTAATACTAAAGGACAAATTCATAGAGCATTTGTCGGTGCAGATAAAGAACGTGACTTCTTTACTAAAAAGACTCATAATCAGTTTAATACAAAAAAAGAAGCAAAGAAAGCATTAAAGAAAATATGGGAAAACTAATAATAGATATACCTAAAGGTTATATAGTAGATAATGAAAATTCTACATCTATCCAAATAGTATTAAAACCTACAACAAATCCCACTTATAAAGAGATTTGTGAAAAATTAATGTCAGAAGGAGCCTACTATATAGATATAGACGGAACAATAACCTACGATTCATATATTGGCACTTATGATAACGCAAATCCTAAATGTGATATACTTAAAAAACTTTTAGCAATTAATAAGCTTGCTAATATAGCTTACTACTATAATGGAGAACTTTGTAAAGATGGGTTTGCTATTTACTATGCTGACAATAATAAAAAGTATCAAATAAAAACAGCATCAATTAATTTTGGTGATATAGCTATATTTAAAACTATGGACATTGCACAAATAGTAATTGATAATCCTAATTTTAGAAATATATTAGATACTATTTATAAATGAATATGAAATTAAAATTAATAATGCTTTGGCATATAATTTATGATAAACAACTTATAGTAATAACTGAGAATAATGGAACCTTAACATATTCTTGGAACACTAGAAGTATTGAAGACACTTGTAGTATGTGTGGAAGAGTATATGATGTAGCTTATGAGCAATATTTATCAAACTATAATAAAAAATAGAAGAAATTATGTGGTTAGCAGTAGATAAAGATGAAAGTGTGTGGTTATTTGATGAAAAACCAGCACGTTTATCGCTAATGGATAGAGTATCTGATACTTGGGCAGTAATGCCAGAAGATACTTGCATACAAACATCTAAAGCAGTAATGCTTAAACTCCTTGATAAAGAATTAACTTGGAATGATGAACCTGTAGAAATATTATGACTAATAGAGACTTAATAGAATTATTACAAGAGGATTACCATAGATATGGTATAAGAGAAGTTAGCGTAGATGATGAATATATGTGTACTGTAGTAGACTTATTTAATAATAAAGACGTTTGTCTTATTAAGATATGACTAATGATGTAATAGATATTATTAATGAGGCACGTACCTATGTTAAACAGCAGCAAGCTATGCCAGTATTTTCAGATAAGTATGTGCTAGATTTATTAGATAAAATAGAGCAAACATATATCAATATGTTTATTTAGATTAATTTTTAGTGTGTAATCTCAGTATCTATAGTTTAATTGGTAAAACGTACAATATTGTAAATATGAGTTCGAATCTCATTAGATATTCTAATTAAAAACTTTACTTATGAATGCAGATATAAATGATTTAAAACTGGAGTTATGGCTTAGAAGACGTAATTCGGGTAAATTAGTATGGACTACTAAAGATAATACTAAAATTCCTATTAAAGATATGTCTACCCAACATATTATTAATGCTATTAATATGTTAGATTGGCAAAATGAATTAGAAGATATATTATTAGATAATTTAGATGTAATAGACTAAGTATAAACTTAAGTAATACCTCACTCCATTAAAAATAAGTCTAACCCGCTATATTTTTATAAGCAAGTGGAGTGAGGATTATTTATAATAACATAAAATAATGAAAGAAATATTTAATTTTATAGGTATTAATATTACTTATGTTGTACTTTATCTAGTAATGGCAAATACCCTAGTTAAAGTATACGAAATAAATAATCACTTAGTAGGACTAATTGTCTATGCATGTGCTTCAATTAGTGCGCTTTGGATTTGTATTAAACTTGATAATAAAATGACTATATATGACCAATAATATAACTAAAATAATTATGAATAATCAAGAAATAGTAGAACAAATAAATGAATTACGTAAACAGCAATATGCATTAAGAGAAAAAGAGGAAGCTTTAGATTGTCAAATCATAGAGTTACGGCAAAGTTTAATACCCATACCTAAAAATAGGTACTATACAAATGGTAAAGGATTATTTTGTAAAGTTTATGATTCTAGTTTTGAAGAAATCTGTATGTTAGAAATTAATATAGAAGATAACTACATTTCAGAAGAAATAGATAATCCTTTAGATTTTAATAGTATTTACAAAAAAGAATGTTCTAAAGAAGAATATAATAAAGCTTTAGATGCAGTAATTAACTATTTTAAAGATTAAAATTATGTGTTTTTGGAAATCAAAAGAAAGCAAGGTATTAACAGCTAAAAGAGATATTATAGTATATAAATTAGGATATGTTGCCAATTCTAATATTTTTTATCCTGTATATAACATTGCTTATTGCTATTATAAAAATAAAATTGCTAAAGAAGATATTTATTTTGATAATAATATTTTACGAGAGGGATTTCATAGCTATATTACCTGCATAGTAGAAGTCCGTAATCACCCAGATTATCTATTTGTAGAGATAACTTCTCCCAATAAATATCTTGATAATGTACTGCTTTTAGACAAAAATAATGCATTTTTAGGAAAATTTATTATTCCAAAAGGCTCAACTTATTGTATGAATATAGCAAATGAAGTAATATCTAATTCTATTGTTTATACAGGAATTTATACTCGATTAAGTGATGATACAATCATTAATACTAAATATTTATGGAAAGACAAATAGGCGAAGTATTTACCTATGAAGGTAAAACTTATCAGATAATACCTAGGGAAAAAGAAGACTGCTGCACAGGTTGCGCTTTTAATCTTGGTATTTACGCATGTAAAAAACCTAGAAATGAAGCTAGAAATAAATTTGGTCACTGTTATTTTCGATTTAGAGAAGACAAGAAAGGAATTATATTTAAAGAAATAAATAATATGGAAAATAATCAACTAAATATTGAAATTCCAGAAGGAATGGAAATAGATTTAGAAAATACTAATTTAACTAAAGGAATAATTAAATTCAAGCAAAAAGGTATTACTTATAATTATATTTTCGATATTTTAAAAAATAAATACAATGTGCAAAGTTCTTTAGTAGCTGCATCTAGCAATAATAAGATTAAATTAAGTTGTTTAGATAAACTATTAGACATTGCCAAATATTATAATCAATGTTGGGAACCTAATTGGAATAATACTAACGAATATAAATTTAGTATTATGTATGACCATGGTTTAAAAAGATATGTTATAAGTAAGACAACTACTAAGATAGAGACATGTGTTTATTTTAAAAACTATGATGATGTTTCATCTGTAATTAATAATCCTAATTTTAAAGAACTTCTTGATAGTATTTATAAACAGTAATTTATGTGTTTATAAATAAAATTTTAAACAATATACTAATATTAAATAACTATGTTTAATAATAAAATAGAAGAAGCTGCTATTAATGAATGTGGTTTTATTTCATCTGAATTTTATAGTGGAGCTAAATGGGCTATTAATGAGTTTTTGAAGGACTTGTGGCATCCTGCTAGTGAAGAGCCAGAAGGATATTATGAAGGAATATTGCTCACCTATAGTGTAGGTGACTATTATTCATTAGCCCAAGTCAAAGATTTCAAGTCTTGGAAAGGATTTGTTGAAAGAGCATCTATAGACAAGTGGCTTTATATTGATGATTTACTTCCAAAGGAAGGAGGTGAACAATGAAAGAGTACATAAATCTGGAGCATACTTATTCTTACATGCAGAGGATTTTAAGTATAAATTTCTATTTTCTTCTTGTTCTCATTGGTCTAGGGATTGCATGTGTTACCCTACAATCTACGACATAAAAGATTAGTTAACCATCCTTCAAAGGATATAAAGAGTAATAAATGGATAGAGAAAAGTTAGGTAGAGCTAAAGATATTGATTATATGTGCTATTTGTTAGATAGTATTAAACATGATTGTTCTGAAAAGGGTGAACATTGGAGCAATCTTTATTATTTATGCGGTCTAAACAAGGAATTTAAAACAGCTCTATATAAACTCATCTATGAAACTAAAAATAAATTAGAAAAAGAGTTTAATGAGCTTTAGCATTAATTTCCTGCAAATATATAAATAGATAGAAATATGAAAATAAGCTATTATAATTTAAATAAAGATGACTATAGTAAAAAATATGGTCACTATAAAAAGAAAAAGTTATTAACAATTTGGTTTAAACATATTCTGGAAATGATTCAATTTGAGAACTCAGACCGAGGATATTTATTGTGGATTAATACTTCAAAAACAGTTAGAGTCTTTGGACTTTGGAAACAAGGTGGTTATGGGGGAAGTAAGAAATTCTATCAGACTTGGAGTAATAGCCATTGTTGTTGCAGCTAAATTATTAATTAGAAAATAGTAATATGAGTGATATGTTTGACCCAAAATGGTTTTTGGGAATGCTATTTCTTATAGCATTAGTACTTGTTGCTATTGGTTATATGGCAGGAAAGGGAATTTAGTAACTAACCACTTTCTCTCGTAAAAAGGAGAAAGTAAAAAAGAAGAGAACATGGCAAATATTATCTATTTCGGTACTGAAGGTAACGGACGAGCAGGGCATTATCCTATGGGTATTGACAAAAGACTTACTCTTGAAGAATGTAAAATATGGACTGAATGTGACAATGAAGTTTGGATTAATAATATCTATAAGAATCCTGGTCGTCACTTGATTAAACATTATGGAGAGGTTTATACAAATTATGGTGTTCCATTTTCTATAGATGATGCTAGAGGTGGTAGTCATACCGAGCTATTTTGGAAAGGTATTCATACAGAAGAAGAAATTATTAACTTGATAAAGAATAGCTCATTTTTATCAAAGCAATTTAAGCTAAAGTAAGATGAACAAAGAAAAAATAAAATCAGCTATTAAAAGGACTATTCGTTATATGAATGGTAACTATTATTCAAAATTTGAAGAAAAAATGATTGTTGATTATTTAGAAGGAGCACTTAAAGAATTGGAGGATGAACAATGAGCATATATGCAACAATAGACTTAGATAGCTTGATGTGCAGACTATCTGATAAAGAACTGTATGATTTTATGTTAGAAACATTCCGTGATAGAGTTCCTGACGAATCGCATGTAAGTCTTATAACAGAAATGTTTAAGACTATGTATGATACAGACCAAGAAGATGCTCTTGCAGCCATATTGACCTTATGTTAAGAGACTTAGAAGAAAGTCAATTATCTATAGAACAAATAGCTGATAAATACTGTGTTTGTAAAACTCTAGAGTTAAAAGATTTATTAATCATGAGTTTAAAAGTATTTAAGGATAATATTAAAAAAACAATAGGCAATGAGTAACATTACAGCAATAAATAAAATTATTGATATATGTAAGTATATTAGAGATAATGAAGAATCATCTATAACTGCTAGTAAAGTTTTAGATTGGTTAGTTAGTATCCAACGAGAATTAGAAAATCAACTAAATTATGGAAGAAAATAAATTTAAAAAATACACTGATTATGACTATGATATTTGTCCTTTTAAATGTCCAGAATTTTGTATAATTTGTCCTAATAGAAAAAAATCAACTTGCTATGATTAAAAAGTATATAAAGAAACCAGTTATTATTGAAGCTATACAGTTTAAAGATAATGCAGATTGCATATTAGCTATTCACGAGTTTATGGGGCAAGAAAACACAAGGATTAACTATGAAGATAGAACTAATCCCTATGTAAAGATTGAAACTCTTGAAGGCACAATGAGAGCCAATGTCGGAGATTATATTATTAAAGGCATAAATGGAGAGTTTTATCCTTGTAAACCTGATATTTTTATGAAGACTTATGAAGAAGTAACTGAATAACTAACTATTGTCCACAAAAATGTGATAAAAAGAGAAGATATGGAAAAAAGAAATATAGAAATTACTCTTGAAACAGCTAGAGAATGGTACAATAGTAATATAGTACTTAGAGATATAGCACTTCAAGTTTTTGATGAAAAAGAATTAAAATATAGTTTTAAAGACATTAAAACCTTTGAAGATGCCATAAAAGTATTAGGATATAATAAAGTAGCTATTAATAATATTATTAGAGATATTAATTGTTATAGTAAAGCTTCCGCTGCTATGTTCAAGCTAAATATCGTTAGAAAAGCACTAAACTTGGGTCAGGATTTACATCTTACAAAAAGCCCAAAAGACTCATGTATTTACTATCCTTTCAATCCATTTGTAACGGAAGATTCTACTTATTATAAGAGAGAAATTAACGCAGGTAAAATGGAAATAATAGGTAAATTTAAGAATGAAGAAATAATATATAATGTTCTTAATAAACCTGATTACACTAGTGATTACGGTTTAGGCAGATTCGATTCTAAAAATGGTGTAGGTTATGCTAATGCTAATTTTGGATTATTTGGTTGTACATCTAAAGAAATAGCTCAGCATTTTGGAAAGTATTTTGGTATGCTTATTACTGAAGCTAAGTATGGTGATTTGCCTGATTTTCAAATAGTAGGAAGCAAGTATTAATAATATGACTTGAGTAATGTAGACGAAACTACTTTAAAACTATTCTCTAATAACAAGAATACAGAATATATGGAAAATCAAGAAATGTATTTAGCATTACATAATTGTGGCTATCGTTTTATTGACAAACAACAAGAAGTATATATTTATGGCAAGCCTATAGGTTATGGCGTTTTACGAGCAAATATTTATCAAGATAAAATAGAAATATTACTTATTGTAAAAGGCAATATTAAGAATGGTGAGCGTTCTAATTTAGTTTGGGATAGCCACACTATATCATATCTAAATGATGCTGACTATCTTGATTATGTACAAATCATAAAAGATTGTGAAGCAATGCTTTTTAGTAAATCGCCTATAGCCATTGTAACAAATAGACTTGTAAGATATGATTTTAGAGAAAATCCTATATTAAATATAAATCCTATTATAAATGAGTAGAAGTTATAAAAAGAATCCATTTATAGCTATTTGTAAGTATAAATCTAATAAATGGGATAAAGTAAAGGCTAATAAAAAGTTTAGAAGATTAAACAAACTTAAATTAGTTGCCGAAAAAGAACCACTTAAATCTATAAGAGAAGTATCTAATGTATATTTATTTGATTCTGACGGATTATCTTTTTATCACAATAAACATTACTTTGATTCGTTATTAGAAAGAGGTTATTCACAAGAAGAATGCGATGAACTTTATTCTAAATTATTTAGAAAGTAATATGTATAATAGTATAAATAAAACTAAAGACAAAATAAGGTCAGTTTTATATGCTTTAAACACATATCTTAACGAACAATACAAAGTGTCCATTAAATTTGTATGTAATGTCGGTAAAGAAATATAATAAGGAGCAGATTATAAATAAAAGACTATTAAATGAATTAAATAGGCTTATTATTTATTTAAATACACTGTCTGATGATAGTATATTTGAGATGGTTTACAATCGTATTAATTTTATAAGTCATATATTATACAATGGGAAGAATTTACGATAATCTTAGAAAGTATTTTGAAGAAACCCCTAAAGAAATACTTAATAAAGATTGGGAAGCTATTAAATATCTTAATAATATTGGACCCGATGTTGAATATTTAAAGCAATTTAAAAATGAACGAAATAAAGATTGATATTCCTGCAGGAATGTGTATTGATACAAAAAATTCTAATTTTATACGAGGTATTATTAAATTTAAATCTAATGTAGATTGGAATTCAGTATATAGAAATGCTAAAGAGTGTGAAATAAATAGTGCATTTCCAAGGAGAACTAAGGCTATTAATATGCTGATGCATCTAGCTAAATATCTTAATAATCATGTAGATTGTAGTAATGTCGAAAAATGGACTATCTACAAAAATAGAGAAGGTGAATACGTCCCAATATTATGCACTTATACTTCTTTGATTACTTTTAAAACTATGGATTTAGCTGAAACAGCTATTAACATAATAGGTAACCAAGACCTTAATATTATATTTGATGAATAGTACTTATTTAGAGAGTAAATCCGAGTTTTTACAACAACTTGCAGAACTCGGATTTACTCCTCACGATATTATAGATGCAGCTTATAAAGAAGGCATGCATTATAGTGATTATATTGTTAAATTATTAAGTTAATGTGTTTTAAAGCAATAACAAAAGAGACACAAACTCCTCGTATAGCTGAAACTGATATTAAAGTATACAAACTTTGTAAGCTAATAAGGGGCATAATATATTCTTTAATATTTATGCGTGCATATGAACCCTTAGTAAAACAACCTGAAGTAAGTATTGAACTAAGGCAGCAAGATGATTACTATATCATAAAAGAAGGTTATCATTCATTTAAAAATGCTACTTTTAGTACCAAAAATAAGCATCTTATATATATACAAGATGATATTTTTGAGCTTAGTATCACTGATATAGTTATAGGCGAATTTATAATCCCTAAGGGCAGTATTTATTATGAAAATAGCTTGCATGAAATTGTATCTTCCAACATCATATTTACTGGTATATATACTAAATCATATATTAATAATGATGGTAAAATACTTATAGGTAAACATAATATAAATGAAAAAGATAGAACAGTATCTAACAAAATTGGCAGATAACCAAGTTAATTCTAAAACTACTTTAAGCAAGTACTTTAATATTGGTAATTTAACTATTAGATATTCTGACCACATAAGCTATCCACCTTCTCAAATTGATTTGCAAATAATAGTCCCATCAGGTTCTAAATGTGACTATTATTTAGTAATATATAAAGATGCATGTAAGCCAATGATTCTTAATGCTAAACAAATAATTGGCATGTTAGATGCCTTTGTAGCTATTAGTAGTTTGGAAAACATTGCAAGACCTCCTATTGAAAAACAAGTTACAGATACTATAATTGATGAATTACCTACAAAATTAGTTAAATTACCTGCACTTAAATCTAAATATAATTCTATAATTAATGGTGTTGTATCTTGGGATGGTAGTAATCTAAAATTATTACAGAGTATACTTACTTATATGTACGCTAGCACTAAAAACTTTGGTGACTTATCTAGGTATTTGCTTGAAAGTCCTTGTACTGCTGTGCAAGCTATTACATTGTATAAGCATTTAATTCGTAATAATATACCTTTTACTTTTGATAACTGTAATAGAGTAATGGACTATATTATAACTAAATTATAATTATGAAAACATTAAGAAAGCCAATCTATACATTTAAACGTAATGGTTTAACTACTACTTGCACTATGCAAGTTGGACTACAGCATATTGCTAGTTTACTTGATAAAGAAGTACTTGTTAGTGCTGGATTTTTTGGAAATGGTGCAGCTATACTTTCTACAGAGCAGAAACAATTTTATAGGGAATTAAAGCATCTTGGGTTTACATTTCATTACAGTATTATTATTGTGGAAGCATCTGTAATTAAACATTTTACTGATGAAGATAGTCAAGAAGTAGCTAATAGATATGCTAAGCGTAAAGTTTTTAAATTAGCATGTCATATAGTAGCTACAGCTATTAATAGAGTTCTTGAGCATAGGGCAAGAGAAACTGAAAAGCTTGAAAACATAGCTATTAAGCTACAAGTTATGAGTAAACATTAAATAAATAAAAAGAAAATAGATATGAAGTGTATTTTTATAGCAATTTTACTTAGTTTATTTCTAAGTGAAGCACAGTCTAAAGATATAGTAACACATGTAACACTTACTTGTTATCAACCTGTAAAAGAGCAATGTAATTCACAACCTCTTGTTACGGCAGATGGTAGTAAAATTAATTTACACCATCTTAAACAAGGTAGAATTAAATGGTGCGCCATATCTAGAGATTTATTATATTTATTTCCTAAAGGTAAATCTAAGAGAATATATATAGAAGGCTATGGAGTGTACGAAGTTCGTGATATTATGAACAAAAGACATAAACACAGAGTAGATATACTTATACACCCTAAAAATTCTAAACGTATTATGAAAAAAAATATTAAAATTAAAATTATCAGATAATGGCAACAATTATTGGAGTAACACTAGTCATGTTCAGTCTATTTGCATTTTTTTTGTCAGGTACTATAAGAGCTGATGATGAATCATGGAGTGCTGTAGCAACATTTCTTTCATTTATTTTATTTGCTGTAGGTACTTTAATAATACATGTAGGAAAACCAGCAGCAATAGATGTATATAGAGGTAAAGCAACTCTAGAAATTACATATAAAGATAATGTACCAGTAAATTCAACAGTAGTTTATAAATAAATATGTTATTACTTACAAGAATAATTGTAGCCATTGCTGCTATTGTGATAGTTTTAAGTTATTGCTATACAGCTAAAATGATTTATGAATTATATAAACGTAATAAAAGTAGATAATATGATATACTCAATAATAGGAAGTTGTTTAGGGCTTCTTGGAGCTATTATTATATCCAAAATAATTGATAAATTTGAATAATCAAAGGTATGTTTTTATTTTTAGGAACTTTAATAGGTGTTATTATAGGCATTGTATTATTTAATGCAGTTGCTAAATATTAATACAAATAAATTTAAAATGATTACATTAGAAAGGTCAACTCCTTCCCAGCGTGAAAAACTAGCAATGATAGAAAAGTGGATGGGAGTCAAGTTTAAAGGCTGTGTTACTAATAAGCTTGATTGTCAGCTCTTTATAGACGAGTACTATGAAGATGCAGTTGATATAATAGAAACACATAAAGAATATTATGAAACTTAATATATGTATAGGATTGCTAGTAACGATTATTATATTATTACTAGCTTATAGAGCACCAGAAGCTCCAATAAAATTTAATTATGAAAAGCATGAATATATCTATTTCCCGAGTAAAGGAATAGTGCATTCACCTGAGTGTAAACAATGTTATGTATGTATGGGAACTATATGATTATATATTTTAGTGGTTGTCTAGTAGCCTTACTTTTAACTATACTTCTTCCAACAGCACATAGTATTAGTAAAGTACATGTATTTTTAAGTAGGGTAGCTGTAGTTTTGCTTTCTTGGCTAGCCCCAATTCTAGCATTAGTTTTTTACATAATCTATAAAATACAATATAACAAATGATATTAATAATATATCTTATTGGCTGTTTGCTTGCAGCAATAATAGCTATTTATACAGCATATAAACAATATCAAGATGGTGAATATATTACTCTTGGTATGCTTATATGTGTAATTCTGCAAATTATAGCTTCTTGGGGTTTATGTACTGCTTATCTTATAGCATATCTTATAGATAAATCTGATGAAGTAATAATTAAAAAACCTAAAAATAAATGATTTTAGTATTAATTAGTAGTATGATAAAGTAGCTATCATACTATGTTTTATAATTTATAATTAAGATGAAAGATAAATATACAACTTGGGAATATTTCAAAGAAGATACTCCTATTACAATAGTTAATAATAAAGAAGTAGCTATTCATTATTATGGTTAACTTATGTGAATTAGAAACTGCCATAAAAAAAGCTCATGTAGAGTATAAAAACAATCCTTCATTTAGATTAGGGCAATGTATTTTTAATGAAGTCTATCTATTATTAGATTTATGTGATTTTATTAATAAAAATATAATTGGCACTAATAAGGATTGTTTTTATAATGATGCTTATATAGATGATTTTATAAAAGCAGTAAAAAACGAAGTACTATTAAGAATATTTACTGATGCTGATGAATTTTGAAATAGGAAATAAATATAATTTCTTTGATGATGGTAAAATATCATTATCTAGACATTATATTGCTGAAGTAACAGACATTATACCGATTAAATCATTTAATAATCAAGCGGGTATACAGGAAGCTATTGAGCACTATAAAGATTCAATACCTTATTTATATACTCATAATCCTGAATGGGTAATAATATGTTCTATACCTACATATTGCCAAGGACCTTTCATTCTTATTAAGATGAATGATAACACAGGCAATTATTTTACTATCTTAGATGATACATATTGGTGTGGAGAACTATGTACTAAGCAATGGTGTATAGATAATATCGTTAATAATAAACACGCAAATCCAGAATTAATTAAACAATTAGTATTATGAAATCAATGAAAATAACACCTCCTGAAGGCTATGAAATAGATAAAGAGAACTCTACATTTGGAGATATTAAATTTAAGCCCATAGAGTACTTAACATTAAGTGATGTAACCTCAAAAATAAGTGGTAAGTATGTCACTATTGATGTAAAAACAATGGCATTTAATTTATTATTACAAATAGCTAAGTACTATAATGGTGATTGGGAACCAAATTGGAATAATATTAATGAATTTAAATATTACATCTATCGGTGTAATGGCGAATATTGTATATCTAGTTGTATAACTGCTCCATGGTATTTTATTCACTTTAAAAATAAAGCAGATGTACAAGCTGTAATAAATAACCCTAATTTCAGAGCAATATTAGATAATATATATAAATAATATGGAAAATTTAGACGAATTATTGGCAAAACGCCGTACTTTATATGTGCAATTATCTGATATTAATAACCAAATAGAGGAATACTATAATACAGCTTTTAATGTTAAAGTTGGAGATTTATTTTATGATGATGTTGATTGCTATTTTTATTTAGTAATAGACACAAAGCCAGAAGAAGTTACAATATTAGAATATCCACAAGATAGTACTCTTGATATAGGTGTAGAATTTATGGAATATCCTAGTTTAGCTGCATACAAAAAAGTATCAACAGATAATAATGTTTTAGAAAATGTAACTAGCCAACTATTAAATATTAAAAATGGGAAAGAACTACAAAATGTGGAATGAAGGAGAGCGCGTTAGAATAATACGTTCTCATGGTGATGACCTTTATAAAGAAGGTACAATACAAGAAGTTAGATGTTCTTTTTGTAAAATACTTATAGATGGCGAATCCAAACCACGTAACCACACTTATGGACAATTTGAAAGAATATGTTAATAACTATTAGTATAATTATAGTAGTATTGCTATTATTGCATTATTACACAGGTAAGCATATTTATATTATTACATATAGTGTAGAAGTAGAAGGTAGGCGAGAACTTTATAGTTGCCGTTATACTTTATCAGTTAGGGATTCTTTGCCAACTGATAGAGAATTTCTAGAATATGTAGAAAAAATAAGTGTTATAGGAGATAGTTTTAGAATTATAGATATACATAAATTAGTATGACAACATTAGAAGCTTTTAAACAAATTTACAGGTGTATAGGAGTTATTTTAAGTAATTCTTGGAAAGCTCTTAATAGAATGGTTTATAAATATCCTTGGGTATTTATATTAACAGTTGCATTTGTATGCTCTTTAGTGTCTGTAATTAATATTGGGCAAGCTAGACAAGAAAGAGATGCTAGTTGTAAAGCTATGTATAAAATGCAACAAAAGATAGACACATTAGAATGTATGGTTGATAAGAAATGACATTTAAAGAATTAGAATTTTATCCACATGGAATACACAGTGGAGAGCAAGCTCGTTACACATTTCCTAATGGTTATGGTATTTCCGTAATAAATGGTCCTGGTACATATAGTAGCAAAGGTACATATGAAGTAGCTATTTTATATGATGGGCATTTAACATACAATACTCCACTAACCGATGATGTTTTATCAGAACAAACACCTGAAGATATTGATACTATACTAAGTACAATAGAAAAATGGTAACTAAAGAACAACTAGATACATATAATATAGTAACTAAGTGTTTAGTATTATACGATATGTATCCAAAATTAAAAAGTACGTATGAGTACACAAAGCGAAAAAAGACATAGGCGTAAAGAACGTAAGCGTCTAGTTAGATGTCTTAGGCACTCTAATATAGACACTAAGCAAGTAGTACAAAAGTATGAAATAACAAATCGTAAGGAGATTAATAAAATTAATCAAATTACTGATATGTTAGAGAGTATTAAAAATAATCCACAGTTAATTGCAATTATTAGAGAAACTTGCAATGCTAAGTGTGATGAACTTATAGGTAATAAACCTGCCGAAGAATCGAAAGAAAGTCTTTTGTGGGAATATGAGCCTCCTTATGAAAAAGAATATCCTTGTACTTTGTTACTTATGGAAGATGGGGAATATTCTATAGCTAAAGTTAATAACGAAGAAGAATTTAATCAACTCTCATTCACTAGGTGGTGTAATGTAGAGGATATTTATTAATAATTTTTAAACTATTTAATTATGTTGAACGAATCATTTAAGTTGCGTTGTGTTGACACTAAGTACACAAGAGTAGATAATCGTGTTTATGCTTATTGTGCATTTGACTCCGTAATTGGTATTGTAGAAGCTATAGGAATGGCAACGTGTGGAAAGAAAGATACATTTAATAAAGCAAAGGGACGTAAATTAGCACGTGCTAGAGCTGAGTTGAATGCTTATGCTACATATCGTAAGCGTATGCGTGAGCATGCAATGCTCCTACGTGATAAATTTGATGTTACAGATGTTAAGCTTAGTGAATATATTGACCATCAGAAGAAATATATCTATAGTATCAAGTGACAATAGAAAAAGCGCAAGAAATAGCTAATTATCTAGATATTTTGTGTAAATTTAAGGTATTGTGCAGTCCTCCAAGTTCTGCACAATTACCTGACTATTATGTTAAAAATCTCTTAGATATATGTTTAAAACATGAAGGCTTTAGGCATGACTTCTATAAGATAATGCAAAAATTAGGTGATAAGTATTATAAGCAATTCCAAGAGATTCTAAATAATATATAATGATTTTATTACAAATATCTACATTTATAGCTATATTATGTCTAGTAGCACTTATTGGAAGTTTAATAACAATAATTCTACTTATAAGACAATTAGATAAAAATACTAATAGATATATAAATGAGAATAAAAGTAGTCATATATGATATTTATTATAATATGTTTAATCGTAGCCCTTGTATATTTTAGCTTAGATATAGCTATATATAGAAATCCTGATTCTATTATTATATGTTATACTAATTATAAAGGGGAACGTAAAGAAATAATTATAAGTAAAGATAAGTATGGAAGATAGAGAATTTATAACTATATTTAATGAGTTTTACCCATTCAATAGATATATTATTAAAGAGCCTAAATCCATAAATCCGACCTTTGATGATTTAATATTAATGGAACTATTTGTCCCTGATACGGAAATAAAACCAGTATTGCATAATGGTCATGTAGTCTATTTTACTAATATAAATCCAAATGAAGTTTATATAAAAATAAAAGGAAAAGCAGGTGAAATGAGAATAGCTTACTATGATTTAGCAGAACATATTAGAGACGAAATTATTGAAATTATATTAAATGATATGGGAAGCTATAATTGGCAGTCTTTATATGTTCAAGATGAAGATGAAGACCTTCCAGACTTAGAAGAAATGTTAAATACCCAAAAATCTTTAATCGAAGAAAAATATGGAGAATGTCATATAAAAATAGATACACCAAGTACTCGATTAATTCACACTAACTAATACATTTAAAATAAATGGAAATTATTAATGCAACTGATGGCTATAAACTTGGTCATCATCGTATGTACCCAGAGGGTACTCAAATGGTCTATAGTAACTGGACACCTAGAAGTAATAGATATTTCCCCGAAGCCACAGAAGGTTCTGTTGTATTTGGTATTCAATATTTTATAAAGAAATATCTAATTGAAGAATTTAATAAGTGGTTTGCTTTACCTAAAGAGCAAGCTATTAAAGAATTTACTTACAGAGTTGGTAACTTTGTAGATATTAATCAAGTAGGTACCAAGCATATAGAAGAATTATATGATTTAGGTTATTTACCTCTTATCATAAAAGCATTACCAGAAGGTTCAATATGCCCAATTAGAGTCCCAATGATGACTATTAGAAATACACATCCAGATTTCTTTTGGCTTACTAATTATCTTGAAACACTAATTAGTTGTACTCTTTGGATGCCTTGTACTTCTGCTACTAGTTCTAGGTTATATAAAAAGAGACTTAAAGAGCATGCAAAGAAGACAGGATTTCCTGAAAATATTAATCTTGGATTCTTATGTCATGATTTCTCTATGAGAGGTATGGCAGGACTTGAAGCTTCTATTGTCTCGGGTATGGCGCATATGACTTCATTTTGTGGAAGTGAAACAATTCCAGCTATTGAAGCATTAGAGCATTATTATAATGCTGATGTTACTAAGGAACTTGTAGCTGCAACCGTTCCAGCAACTGAACATAGTGTAATGTGTGCAGGCGGTCAAGACACAGAAATTGATACATATCGTAGGCTTATTAATGAGCTATATCCTACTGGTATTGTTTCAATTGTGTCCGATACTTGGGATTTTTGGCAGGTAATAGAAAAATATCTTCCTAAACTTAAAGAGGATATTATGAAGCGTGATGGGCGAGTAGTAATTCGTCCAGATAGTGGTGATCCTGTAGATATTATTTGCGGTCTTCGTACTAATCCTCATTATCATACTTGTATTAAAGAGGGTAAGTATTATTGCGACTTTGATCCATTTATGGATGATGAAAAAGATAATTATACAGAAGTATCAGAAGGTCAGTATTATGGAGCATACTATATGCTAGGTAAGATTTTTGGCTGGAATACTACTGTAAATAATTATAGTTATCCAAGTACTAAGGTTGGATTACTCTATGGTGATTCTATTACTCTTGAACGCCAGCGTGACATTTATGCACGTTTAGAAAATGCACATATGGCTGCTTGTAATCTAGTTCTTGGAATTGGAAGCTACACATTTCAGTATAAGAGCCGTGATTCACTTGGTTTTGCTGTCAAAGCCACTGCTTGTAGGATTAATGGATATCTTATTGAAATATTTAAGCATCCAAAGACTGATGATGGTACAAAGAACTCTCTCAAAGGTCTTATAAGAGTTGAAAAAGAGAATGGTAAATATGTTGTTTATGACCAGCAAGACGAAGAACATGAAATGAAGGGTTGTTTAAAGCCAGTCTTTGTAGATGGAGACCTAGTAAAAGATTATAATCTTTCTGAAATTCGTGATAATATAAATTTAACACTATGATAAAAATAGTTAACGGAGATTTACTCCAATCAAATTTACCACTTATAGCTCACCAAACTAATTGTTTAGGAGTAATGGGAGCAGGCATAGCTAAGACTATTAAAAATAAATGGAATAGCGTGTATACACAATATGCCAATTATTGCAAAATTTTTAAATATTCTAAAGAATTACTAGGAAAATGCCAAATATGTATAACAGGAGATGAACCTATTAATCTCGTGGCTAATTTATTTGGAGAATACTCTTTTACCGAATCAGTAGCTCCCTATGAAAATAGACACACTGATTATGATGCTCTTAAAAAAGCTTTATTAGATTTAAAAGCCTGTTGTGAAAATTATAATATAAAAGAATTAGGTATTCCTTATAAATTAGGATGTGGGTTAGCTGGAGGAGACTGGGATGGTGTAGTTTTTCCAATACTTCAAGAAATATTCAATGATAATACAGTAACTTTATACATTTATAAACTATGAAAGTATTAAATTTAGTTCATAAAGAAAATAGTGATATTGATTATGACATTTTTAAATTTCCAGATGGTGAAGTGCAAATAGCATTAGGTGAATTTTCCCATAAAGAAGATTATATTGATGTTAAATGTCGTATTACTAATACGGAAGAACTGTTTATAGTATGCCAAGTTTGTGATATTCTTAATAGGCATGAAGTTTGTTATGCACTTGATATTTATTATTTAATGAGTATGCGAATGGATAGAGTTATGGATTTTAACCGTCCATTTACTCTTAAAATAGTAATGAATATACTTTGGCATTATAATGCAAGCTGCATCAGAATACTAGAGCCACATTCTGAAGTTTATCGTAGACTTAATCCATGTGCTGAAGAATTATTTATAAGTACTAAAGGATTACCAACTAATTGGGTAAATTATCAAATAGTATATCCTGATAAAGGAGCTTCCGAAAGATATAGTTTTCATTATACTGTAAATTTACCTATAATTCAATGCAATAAAGAAAGAGATATAAATACAGGTAAGATTACTTCTATTAATATAGATAATCCACAAGATATTAAAGACAAGCCTTTGCTTATTGTAGATGATTTATGTGATGGTGGAGGTACATTCTGTGGTGTTGCCAAAGCTTTTGAAAAGGTAGGAGTATCTAAAGATAGATTAAATATATCTGTAATTCATATGGTTAATGCTAAAGGTATTGAAAATCTATCTAAACATTTTAACCATGTGTGGTTTACTAACTCATATAAAGATTGGGATAATTTGCCAGATAATGTAACATTAATTAACTTAATTTAAATTAAAATGAAGAAATTAATTTTTATGTTTATTGCAAGTATTACTATTGTGGCTTGCAGCGGTAACAAAGTAAATAATAATAGTACTAACAATGATAGTGTAAATCCAACAGATACTATTTGTGATTCATTATTTTATCAAGAATGATTAAATATCAACATAAAATAAATCCAGATATTCCAAGTTTAGAGTGTCAAAAAGATGAAATCTTAGCCAACTTTAATTTTAATTTAATGGCTATGATTATGAGTAGTGCTTGTAGAGCTTATTATGATAATGATTGTAAAGAAACAGGTGCTTATACAACTTGGAAAACATTTAATGCTAATACTAGAACTTTAGAACAACCTACAGCAGAGTCGCTTAAAAAGGATGCAGATGGTTTGCTTTCAGATGTAATAGCTAATTATAGAACTGGTAAATCTGACTATTGTTATATTGGATGTGGCGGATTTAAAGCAACTTGTAGGTATGGTATTCTAGAACTCGAATTTATAGTAGAATCGTGGAGTTGGGATTAGTAATATATACTGATGGAGCTTGTCATGTAACTACAAAAATAGGCGGAATTGGTATTGTATTTACTAAAGATAATAAGTTAGTTAGTTCATATAATAAACAATTCACTAATGTTACTAATAATCAAATGGAATTATTAGCAGTAATATATGCATTATCTGCAATTAAAGATACCAATATAGTAACTATCTATTCAGATTCTCAATACGTTTTAGGTTGTATTACTAAAGGCTGGAAACGTAAAAAGAATGTAAAATTATGGCAAAAGTTTGATAAAGTTTATGAACAAGCTTTAAAGAAATGTCCTAATATTAAATTTGAATGGGTAAAAGGACATGATACAAGTATTTTTAACAATATGGCTGATAAATTAGCTGTAGAAGCAAGTAATTTGATATGTTAGATGAAGAAGTTGTAGAAATCATTAATAGAGGACTTGAAGATATAGGAGGAGAGTGGTGTTATTATGAATCTGATGATACTTTACAAATTGTAGTTTATAACTATAAAAAAGATATCTATATAGACAAAATACAAGATGCTGAAAATGAGTTATGTAATATAACTAGATTAAGTACTTATTTTGTATATTGCTACTTTATTAAATTTGATACAGGTAATATAGTTTTTGAATTTAGAACTAGTCTGAGTAGTACACATAGAGTAGTTAACAAAGAACATTGTCAATTTAATTAAAAAACATTATGGAAAAGGTAAAAGAAATCACATTGTTTGTAACAAAGACAGGTAAGTATGCAGTAAAGCGTAGTGACAAAATGAGACCAAGTCGCTATTTTACTACTGAAGAGAAAGCTCGTGAGTGGATTGCTGACAAATATGAAGTTGGTAAGCTAGTAGAACAGCTTTAAGATTAAGTTTTACGTTTACGATTTTTATGTTTTTATTAATCTTTAATAATCTACCTTAAAACACACATTGTTTAACATCTAATTAATACAATTATGAAAATTAAGCATCAAATTAAATGGTTACAAATGAAGCAGGCATGGTGGGATAAACTTCCAGCATCAGTACAAAAAGCTACAAAACGTCCTGGCTCTATAAAGACTCGATAATATGGTAATAGAAGGTGCTAATTATAAGCTTACTTCTGCATATGATAATTCTCCGTTTTGGGATTTAGAATTACTTAAAACTATTAAAAGTAAGACTAATCCTAGAACGGAGTTTGTTAATGCAGGTTATGGATTAACAATAGAGTCAGCTATTAGAAGAATTATACATTATAATATATGTAGTAAGCATGAAGCTTTAACTTTAAAGGAATACTTAGATGAATTTAAAAAGCTACGGAGTGAATTACTTATCGGAAAAGATACAAGCGGTGTGTAACATGCTTGTTGAATTATATGATATAAATGATGGTGGTTGTGCCTATTTAACTTATGTTATTGCTGAATTTCTTGATAAACGTGGTATTAAGTATGAAGTTATCATATATGATAGTTACCATTATAATAAAATGCCCGATATTGATGTAGTACATGTATGTTTGAAAATTGGTAATAATATTATTAATAATGACTCAGAATTTATAAAGTATACTTGTAGTAATGTAGGATATGTAACTCCTAGTGATATTAATGATTATTATAATGATAATAACTGGAATAGATTATATGATAGAGCTAATAATCTATTTATAAAAATTACATTTAATACATTACTTGAGCATGCAGGATTCTAAGTATGTTTATTTAGATGAAATATACTATAAGTTTAAAGAAGGCATATCCCTATATGATACTAAATATTACACTTCCGATAAACCTATAAAGTTAAAAAAGAAAGATTTGACTAATAAAAAGAAAAATGCTACTGAGTATTTTATTAGATTTTTTACATTAATACATTCACCAAATGAAAGATATAACTAAATTTTATACATATCTATTTAAAAACTACAAAAATAAAGTAGTACCTATCACTATATGTGTAAAAAGTGAACAAATAGATAATGATGCTGAACATACATATGCAGCTAGTTGGGATTTTGAACATGATAGAGTACCTTTGTTTAGAGCTATTTCTATAGGTATTGCTGTTTATAATACTGAAGATACTTGGAACTATAATATTGGCTGTGAAATAGCTGAAAAGAAAGCTGATAAATCTTCGCCAGTACTTTATACAGCTGCTAGTGCAATTATTAATGAAGATGTTATGGAATCATTGGCAAAATCAGCATTTAATAAGTTTGTTGAAAAGCCCGATACTGTAATTCCTAGATATTCTTCAATGCGTGATAAATATATACAAACACAAACACGTAATGAAGAAATAGATAAACTTAGTAGTTACGAAAGAGAAACACTAGATAGACTTGCAGAACTTAAACGTAATGGTGAGTTAGATAAATTTGTAGACTTGCTATGAAGTGGTTTATAATAGGTTTATGTTGTGGTATATTAATAGGATATGGAATAGGCAACTATAACAAGCCTACAAGTAACATTAAATATATCTATAAAAAAGATAAACAAAAAAGAGATTCTTTATATATAGTCAACGATTCTATACAAACTAAGATTAAATATCTTACTAAGATATATTATGTTAAAAGAGATTCTATTTTCCACAATGACTCTTCTGCCGATATGCGGTTCTTCACAAACTATATCGACAGTTACCAAAGAGCAAATAAAAACCGCTAACTTAATATTTGTAGAACATGATTATATGCGGAATAAGATTCCCTTGTTAGAACAGCAAATAGCTAATTTAGATAGTATAAATAAAACTTGGCAGCATACTGATTCACTTAGAATTATAAATGAAGCACATGCCCTAAAAACTAATAAAAAATTAGCTACTTGTAACAAGGTACTTACTTTTTCTACAATTATAGCAGTAATATTGTGTCTGATAAAATAACATATACTGATGGTAGTGGCTATACATATAGATTCCCAGAAAGAAGTTGTCTTACTTGTACTAAATATCCATGTTTAAAAAATATGGATAGTTATAGAAGTAATTTTGCTAAGTGTGGATGCATTAACTATGCAGACATAAATACTTTTTAATGACTGAATCTACTATCTATGCAAAATTAGTCGCTAAACAAACTGATTGTATGGGTTACACTACATTTGTATTTCAAAATCTAGACGAGTATGGATATGTAATGTGTGTAATGTTTCCAAATTGGGAACAATCATATATAGACATAGATGATGTAGGCTATGTTTCTACTAGGTCTGTAGAAGCAGGTGTAGATAAGTGGTATAATGGTACAGATTTTACGCCCTATAAATATACTAATATTATTTTTCAAAAATTTATAAAGAAAACTAATAAAGTAGATTTAAGGGATATAACATTAGATTAACATTAAATAGATGCATTATGAAATATAAATAAATAATAATTTTTATGACAGTTTTAGGAGATAAACTTCAAGAGGCGTTGGATATTAAGAAAGAAGATGTTAATTCATTTGTTTGGAAAGGACCGAGAATTAATGGTGTACAAGAAGAATTTAAGCTTATTGATGCAGACTATGACACACTAAAGAAGTGGTATAATAGATGCATTACTATGCTTAATAATACTGATGTGCGTACACCAGGAAGATTGGTTCTTATTAATGTGATTGATGACCAAATAGCACGTTGCCGAGCAGAATTACTTATGCGTTGGCTGCGTAAAGAGAAGCAATATACTAATATTAAGTGTTTGCAAGATTTACGTCAAATTATTGCTAATAACAAAGATGTGTTAACACCTGAAACACTTAAAACATATCCTATTTGTGAAGTAATGAGTGGATTACCTATTGAATTTCAAACAGTATCAGTAGGTAGTGTGTTAGATGCTTGTATGGATATGCTTGGCGTATTTGATTCAAGCCATGTAACTCGCAACTTTATTATTAAAATGGGATTGTGGTTTACTCCTCAAGAACTGCAAAATGAACTATGTCAACGAGATCCAGAAACAGGAAAGCCTAGAAATAGGCTTGAGGTTGTTAGGGAGATTCTTAAAGTAGACCCTGCTATTCATCTTAGAATTAGTGAAACAGGTCTTACATTTAATGAATTTAAAGCTATATATAATATTCAGAAAGATAAGTATTCAAGTTATACATCTGAACAGCTTAATGTATTAGCTAATAAAGTTCTCTATAGACTGCAAGCACAGTGTGAAGAACAAGCAAAGCAATGGCAAGATAAAGCTAATGAAATAGCTAAGGTGGCAAATATTAAAGGATGGGATGTCACAAGATAAACAATTAAGTTTATTTACTCCTATATCTCGTGATGAAAGGCAAGCTCAAGCTATAAAGGCTTGGGCTAAAGCTAACGGACATGCAACTATTGTTGGCTGCACTGGTTTTGGTAAAACAAGAGTGGCAATTCGTATTATTGATAAGTTAAAGCAATCTAATCCAGATTTACATACCATTGTTTTAGTTCCGACAACAACATTACAAGAACAATGGATTTCAGAATTGGATTATAATGGATTATCATTAAATACTGAAGTTTTTGTTATGATGGGTGCTTCTAAGCATGACTATAAATGTGATTTACTGGTAATAGACGAAGCACATCGTGTTAATTCTGAGGTTTTGTCAGCTAATCTAGTAAATACACAGTATAAGTACATTTTAGGATTAACGGCAACTTTTGAACGTCTAGATGGTCGGCATGAAATATTAGCAAAGTATGCTCCTGTATGTGATACTATAACTATGGAAGATGCTTTGTTTAATGGTTGGGTTACTAAGTATAAGGATTATGTTGTCATCGTAGATGTACCTGATATTGATATATATAATACTTATAATTCCGAATTTAATAAAGCCTATGAGTTTTTTAACTGGGATTTTGGTAAAGCAATGTCAATGATAGGTCGTGATGGCTATAAACATAGATGGGAATATGCTAAGGAGTTAGCTCCTAATGATTATGAACATCAAAAAGAAATGTTTAAGTCTGTTACTTATTATGCAACTAGTTTTATGCGAAGTATGCAGAATCGTAAGAAGTTTGTGCAGAATCATCCGAAAAAACTTGAAATTGCACAAGAGATTATTAAATATAGGAGTGATAAGAAGATTGTAACATTTAGTGCTAATGTGAAAATGGCAGAATCATTTAAAGATGGTTATGTCTATACAGGTAAAGAAGGTAAGAAAAAGAATAGAATGACACTAGAAGAGTTTTCTAAACTACCTAGTGGTTGTCTTCATAGTTGTAAAATGGCTGTAGAAGGGTTGAATCTGCCCGATTTGACTGTAGGTATCATGTTAGGTATAGACAGTAGCAAAACTAAAGCTATTCAAAGCCTAGGACGCATTTGTCGCTTATCTAAAGGTAAGTTAGGTGCTGAGTTTTTTACTTTAGTTATTAATAATACTGTTGAAACTAAATGGATGCAAAATGCTAAAGCTGATTCTAAGATTGAAATTATTGATGTAGCTAATTTATATAAAGTTCTCCGAGGAGAGCCTTACGAACTGTATAATCGTAAATTAAATAACTACACTTTTAGATTCTAAACACGTAACTATCGGCAATTTCTAACGATACAAAAGCCATTAGTGTATAAACATTTTTAATGCTTATACTACGTGGATAGTCTTAACACACAAATACTTTTTAGAAATAAATATAATATAGATGATAATGAATTAACTTTATTAGAAATACTCTTGATAGCACAGGAGGAAGAAGATAACGAATTAGTTAAATTATACTTTACTACAACTAAAAATATAAGAACTAATTTAATAGCATTACAAGATGCAGGAATAATTTTGAAGTCTTATAAGATTCCCGAAAAAGGTAAAGGTCTTGATATATATGCTATACCCATTAATAAAAATGTAACTAAGGATTTTTATAAGAGTTCATTTGATATGGGTAAAGAACTATTTGATGCATATCCACAATTTACAACCATTAATAATAACGTTGTGGGCATTAGAAGTGTCTCAAAGAAGTTCAATAGTTTAGAAGATTTTTATCGTTTTTATGGCAAGTCTATAAGAAATAAACCAGAATTACATAAATATATATTAGATTTAATAGAGTGGGGCAAAGAGCACGATGTTATTGCTACTACATTAGCTAACTTTGTTATTGACCAAAAATGGACAGAGTTACAAGCCCTAAAAGATGGTGATATAGCCAATGTAAACTATGATGCAATTAAAATAGTGTGAGTTCTGGTAAAGAATTATTTTATAAGAGTGTAGATGAAGGTAGAGAAGGACATAATATTGGTTTATCTACTGGTTCCAGTAAGCTTGACCTATACACAGATGGATTTCTGCCAGGCACAAGTTATTTAATCGGTGGTAGTAGTGGGTCAGGTAAAAGTACTAATGCACTGTGGACATTTATTTATCAACCTTTAATACATTACCTTAAAGGAGAGTGTCAAGAAAGAGATCCTCATTATAAATTATTCAGTCTAGAGATGACACAGCCTCAAGTATATGCTAAGCTCGTATCAATGTATGTATTTGATAACTTTGGTGTATCTTTGAGATTTAAAGATATATTCTCTAGAGGCAAGGATTGTGTGCTTTCTGATGAAAATTACGAAATTCTACAAAAGTGTAGTAGCTTTTTGGATATATTAGATGAAAGACTTGACTTCTATGAAGGTGGTCTTACAGAAGCTATTTATCTAAGAGAAGTAAATACATTTTTAAAGAAATTCGGAACATTTGAGGATGATAAGTATATACCTAATAATCCACAACAAGTATTAGGTGTAATGATTGACCACATGACCTTGATTAAAGCTACTAATGGTCGTTCTAAGAAGGATGAAATTGATGCAATTTCAAGAGATTCAGTATTACTTAGAAATAAAACTAAGATAATGAGTCCTATTCATATTGCTCAGTTTAATCGTAATAGTAACAATCAAGAAAGAATGAAACAAGGTCTGCAAGATCCGTCTATGGAGGATTTTAAGGACAGTGGTTCGCTGGTTGAGGATTCTATGGTAGTTCTCTCTGTATTTTCTCCACATAAATATAAGTTAGCTTCTTATAAAAAGTATAATATAAAAATATTAGAGCAGTCCTTTATAGGATTGTTCTTATTAAAGAGTAGATTTGGAACATCGGATATAATGATTCCAATGAATTTCTTAGGTGATATTAGCCATTATGTAGAAATGCCTAGACCTGAAGAGATTTATGACTGGGAACGTTATACTAATGCTAATTATTTACTCGATGAAGATAACAGTATAGAGATTAAAGATGAAAAAGAAGAAAAAGATGATACACAATTAAGTAATTATAGCTTTATAATATAATATGTCAAATCTAATCTGCCTTGCTGGGCAATCAAACACTGGAAAATCAACATCATTACGTACTCTTGATCCTAAATCTACTTTTATCATTAGTTGCACCAATAAACAACTACAAATTCCTGGTTTTAGAAAGAAATATACTAAAGTAGAAATTAAAGATAAAAAGTTAATAGGAAATTGGTATGTAAGCAATAACTATGCTCAGATTGGCAAAATATTATCAGCAGTAAGCAATACTAGACCAGAAATAAAAGTTGTTGTACTTGATGATATTAATTACTTGCTTTCTAATGAAACATTTGAGAATGCCCTTGACAAAGGGTATACAAAATTCTCAGTAATGGCAAAAAACTATTATGATTTACTTGCAGATTGTCAATTACTTAGAGATGACCTTACCGTAGTTGTAATAACACATACTGAAAACTATGGAACTGATATGGATCCTCAATATCGTATGTGGACAACGGGTAAAAATTTTGCCCATAAGACCTCTAATTCGGTAAAAGTTAAATAAGGTATATATTTAAAATATACACGAATACACTTTCTAAGAAAGGCTAAGGTCCAAATAAAACATGTTTGGATAGCTGCTAATACCGAGCTAAGATAAATATTAATATTTATAAAGTGTAACGACTATCCCGATTTGGGAGTACCACATGTAATTAGTGTGGGAAATGGGGATGTTAGTTATAAATCTATTTGAAAGAATTTTATTTTTGACTATCGGTAAAATAAGTATATTATGATTCATAATGTTTAACTTTTAAATTAAATTTTTATGGATGTTACATTTTATACTTTAAGCTCATCCGCATATCCTAATGATATTAGATATGTAGGAAAAACTAGATAGACAATAAAAAGAAGATTACAGGGACATATTTGTTCTGCTAAAAAAGCTGCCAAAGAAGGATATTGTACTAATTATAACTATAATTGGATTAACCAGCAATTAGATAGGGGTAATAGTATAATAATAGAAGAAATTGAAACAGTTCATTTTGAAGAAAATGAAGATTGGCAATGGTTAGAAAAATATTGGATAGCTCAATTTAGAGAATGGGGATTTAATCTTACCAATATTAAAGAAGGTGGCGAGGATAATTACTATACAAAACCAACACAAGAAGTAATTCGTAAGCGTGCTGAAAAATGTATAGGAAAACCACGAACAGAACAAACTAAGCAAGATATTTCTAAAGCCTTGTTAGGACAAAATAAATCTGAAGAAACAAAAAATAAAATACGTAAAAGTATTTCAGATAAACAAGGTAGACCAGTACTCCAATTAACTAAAACAGGAGAATTTATAAGAGAATGGACAACTGGAGCAGAAGCAGCAAGAGAACTACATTTAGATAAAGCTAATCTTAATGCTTGCTGTAAAGGTAAAAAGAAATCTTGTGGAAGTTATGTTTGGAGATATAAATATCCAGATATAATACCTGAAACAAAAATAATTCAAATGGATTTAAATGGTAATATTATCAAAATATTTAAAAATTCTGCAGAAGCAGGGAAAGAACTTGGTATAGAGAAAAATCTTATCAATAATGTATGCAAAGGTAAACAGCCTGAAACATATCATTTCATATTTAAATATTATGATGATGTTTTCAAAACTAATGAAGATATAGTCTCAACTGCATAGAAATATGCAGAGTGATATATTCCTTGAGATTAATTAAGCTCAAACTAAAGGATATATCCAAGAATTTGAAAATGCTCACTCAGCAAATTAATCTTGATGGTATGTTCTCCTACATCATATATTCAGATAGATATATTGATGATGCTGATGATGAAGTACATTATAGATTCAAGACAAGAACTGATGGGAATGATACATGTAGAAGTGTGGCAGGTTGTTTCACTGAAAAATATATTGAGCCTGATATGAAAGCAGTGATTGATAGAATTAATGAATTTGAAAGTAATAATTAATTATAGTAATTAGTATGAAAGTAATAACTAAGCTATTATTAACAATAGAAACTGATGTAGAAACAGGTGATATTAAGCTTCTTAATAGAGAAGTAATTAATGATGATATTAAGCCTGCTAAAAAGAAATCTACAAGTAGTAAAATAGAAGAAAACCCTGAACCTATAGTAAAATTAGCTGATAATAAGCTTACTCTTACTACAGGCGCAATGGAACTTCTAAAAGTAGCTCCCGATGATAAGGTAGCTGTTAAGTATAATAAAGAAAATAAACCTATCATTGGTAGTGATGAAGCATTCGGTACTAAAACAGGTAATAGAGTAACTAAGTCTAATACTATTAGTTTTAAAGGTGATAAGTATGATAGACTTGCTGCTTTTGGTACTGAATTTAAACTTAAACCAGCCGATAATGAAGGTATCTTTTTAATGGTAAATGATAAAGAAGAAGAATTGCCAGAAGATACTATTGACATAAATAGTGAGCTAGATGTTAAATCTTTAGATGATTTAGATTTTAGCTTTAACTAATTAATTAGATTAATAGATTATTAGATTAATAGATTATTAGATAAAATTTAACTTATATATTAAAAATAATTTATCATGTCTGATATGAATTTTGGTTTTTCAACTACTTCTGCTGTTCGTAACACTCGTCGTCCTCTTGCTCCTTGGGGAATTTATAAGGTAAAGTTTACAGGTGCTGAAATTTCTGTATTTAAAGGTTCAAAGGATCCTAGTGTAGAATATAAAGTTCTTCGTTTTAACTTTGAAAATGAGGATGGTTATTATTCAGAATCATTGTTCTTCCCAAAAGAAGGTGACGATGTCGATAGAGAGTATGAAAGCAATGGAGGTAAAATGAAATTCCCTTCAAACTTTAAGGTTACTATGAACATTGTTAAGCAAACTTTGCAGGTACTTTGCCCGAAAGGTTGGGAAGCATTTCAAAAGGCAAGTGCTAAGTTTAAGAGCTTTGATGATGTAGCAGATGCAGCTATTAAAGTTTTGAATAAAGTAAAGGACACTGAAACTGAATTGAAGCTTATCGGTGGTACACGTGATGGTAAGGTAATTGCTAAGATTCCGACGATTGTACGATATAATAAAGATGGAGATTTGTATATCTCTGATAATTATATTGGTAGTAAGCTTTATTTCTCTGATTATGAAGAGAAGAAGAGATTGGAATATAAGAATGCTAAGCCTACAACCCCAACTGAACCAGCTGTTAAGCAGGAAGCAAGTACTGATAATGAACTTGATGCATTGCTTACTGACCTTTAATGAACTTCAGCTTCGACCCAGAAGTAACAAAAGAAGTTCTTTTAGAATATAATAATGAAGAGACCTATATGTCATATTATCTAAATATGCCAATTAAAAAAGGTCTCTTCAAATCAGTGCTTAGAGAAGACCACCATCCATCCTGTGCATTTTTCAGAGGCAAACGATTGTATTATAAAGACTTTGCTACAGGAGAGTGTCTTACTTTTGAAAATGTAGTAATGAAAAAGTATGGCTGTAATTATCAAGAAGCTTTAAAGATAATTGCTAAAGATTTTGGAATTATTAAAAATTCAAGTCATAAGATTGCAGTTATACCTAAACAAGAAACATTTAAAAAAGATAAGAAAACTATAATTCAAATAGAAGCTAAAACTTTTACAGCTGCCGAATTAAAATGGTGGGAATCTTTTGGAATTACTAAAGAAATACTTAATAAGTATAGAGTTTTTAGTTGTAAAACTGTCTTTTTAAATGGTAATATAGAATCTATATATGACCCTAAATGTCCAAGTTATGGCTACTACTTTGGTAAAGAAGATAATAAGGAATTATGGAAAATATATTATCCATTTAGAAAGACTTTTCGTTTTATAGGTAATATAAAAACGACAACATTACAAGGCTATAAACAATTACCTAAAAAAAGTAAATTATTAGTAATTACTAAGTCTTTAAAAGATTGTATGGTATTGTATAGTCTAGGAATAGCTGCGGTAGCTCCACAATCCGAGACTCAGTTTATAAGTGATGAAGTTTTAAAAGAACTTAAACAAAGATTTAAGTATATAGTGCTTTTATTTGATAACGATGAAACAGGCATATCCTTTACTAATAAAATTAAAAGAAAATATAATTGGATTAAACCTTTTATAATACCAAGAAAATATGGCGCTAAAGATATTAGTGACTTCTATAAGAAGTATGGGTATGATAAAACGATTGCACTAATTAAAGAAGGAATTAAATATTTAAAACAATGAAATAGTTGAATACAAGTGTTACTGCCACTTTTAAAGATGGTACAGAACAAACATTTAATACTATAGAAGAAGCTGCCGAAAATACTGGGTTAACTATAGCTTCTATTAAATCTAGAGCCAATAAACCCGGTTCAGGTAGTAAATCTAAAGATGGTATTACATTTAAATGGGCAGATGAACATACTAGACGTAGTAAAAATGCTAAAAAGAGTAAGGCTAAAGGTAGTAAGTTTGAATTAGAAATAGTTCATAAACTTAGAACTATTGGTTATCCTAACTGTACTACTTCAAGAGCACAAAATCGTATGCTAGATAATGCTAAAATAGATATTTGTGATGATACATTGCCTTGCTACATACAAGCTAAATATACACAGAATCTACCTAATTACTTTACTATTGAAGGCAGTTGCGATAGGAAGGATAAGCCTTTCTGTTTAGCTTGGAAGAAGGCTGGTAAAGATGGTGAATCTAGTCCAGGGACTTTAATGATAATACCTATAGATTATTTTTATCAATTAATAACTCGTAAATAATGTTTACAACATTAAAAGAATATTTTAGTAAGTACACAGTACCTACAAAGACATCAGATATTCCACAATACGAAGATAATAATAACACATATATAACTAATAAACAATGAATACATACTTAGTTCCTTTTGTAGACGATATAGATTGTAATATTTTTAAAGTAACTGCAAATAGTTGGGCAGATTGTGAACAAAAGATTATGAATCGGTATATTCGTATATACGAAGATGATGAACATATTGCCGATTTTGATGATTTTGAAAGCTTTTGTAACTATATTACAGAAACTTATGATGTAATTATAGGAACTATTCACGAGCTTGATGAATATGCTTAGAGTAGCATGTGACTTAGATGATACTATATTTGATTTCTTAGGTTTTTATAGGCAGTATTTTAATAAAGAAGAAGATATGATTTCTAAGAATATAACTAAAAATGTATATACTCTTAGAAATAATAAATACTTTTGGGAGAATCTACCATTATTAGAGTTTCCTAATTTTGAACCTCATATTTATTCAACAAAACGCATAAATAGTAAAATATATACACGTAATTGTTTAAATAAATATGGGTTGCCTATAAAACCTATTTATCAAACAATATGTCAACTAAGTAATAAGGCGGATATTATAAAGGGCAGGTGTGACGTGCTTATTGATGATAGCATTTTTAATGTTAGAAAAGCAATTAAAGCAGGTCTACCTGCTCTTCTCATATCTAGACCTCACAATCAACATTTTGATTTTGAGTATAGAATAGATAAATTAGACATTAGAGAAATTAAAGAAATGTATGAATATGAAAGATGCAACTTGCAGATATAAAAATTACACCACTATTAGAAACCCTGCAATTATTAAAGATTACTGATGAAGTGTACTTTTCATCTGAATATAAAGATTATATTAGTAACTCACGTTTAGGCTTACTAAATCCTAAGCAAGATGGCTCCCCAGAGAAGTTCTTTACAGGATTTGTGCCTAATGGTTATATTTCATGTTTCGAGCTAGGGTCAGCGGTGCATGAACTTTATTTACAAAGTGATTATTTTACTCTAGCGCCAGATATGCAAAGACCATCTGCCAAACTCGGAGCAATGGCTGACTATTTATATCCTAAGTTTTTAAACCATAAAAAAGTAACTAAACAAGATATTTTAGAAGCTTCTAATGTAATTAATTACTATAAGGATAAAATGACAGATACATTACTTAAAAATGTAATTACTAAGTGTGAGCCATATTGGAAGCAACGTAAGAAGTATAAAGAAGACACTGATAAAGTTACTATATATTTAGATTCAAGAACTAGAGATACTGTTTATAATTGTGTTTTAGCGTTAAAAGCAAATAAACAAATAGACGGTTTAGTAAATCCTGAAGCATTTTTAACAGAACCTATTTCCGAAAATGAATGGGCAATACTATTGGATGTAAAAGCTGAGTGTCCTAATGGAAAATCTGTAATACTACATTTGAAGTCTAAACTTGATAATTTTACTATTGAAGATAATGTTATAACAGTTAATGATGTTAAAACAATAGGTAAAGTATTAAGTGAAGCTTCTAATAATATTATTAAATTTCACTACAATAGGGAAATAGCTATGTATGCTTATTTGTTAAAGCTGTATGTAGAGAATTTTAAGGATATAAAAAATCCTGAAATTAAAGGAAACTTTTTATGGGTATCTACTATACCTCATTATTATACTAAGGTTACTAGTCTTACTAAAGAGGACTTTATTGAAGGGTTCCATGAATTTAAGACACTTCTTAAATATGCTGCATATCTAATGGTTTATAAAAATTATAATTTTTAATAGCATAAATATTATCAAAAAAGATGGCTTTATTTTAGCCCTTCTGACGGCTTAAAATTTTTTGAAGGTATAACTTATCCATTTAAATCTTAAAATTAATTAGGCGGACTGCTAGAATAGTAGCCTGCCTTTTTAAGTATAGTTATAGTAAGTATAGTAGTAAGTATAGTTTATTGTTAGCAGGTAGTGTGACCTTAAAAGTACATAGTTTAACATTTTTTAACTATATAAAGCTGAAAATTTGCCAACATTATTAGATACGTAAAACCATGTAAAGTACTGATTATCAGTTAGTTGCCAAAATTCAAGCACATATAATATGCAATCTTCACATGTAATATGCATATAGCACATATCATAAGTATAAAACACATAAAAATTTGTGATTAATATTCGGCAATGATTTTTTGTACAAAAAAATTTGTGATTTATATAAAGTCGTAATATTATTTGTGTATGGGAAAATATAATACAATTACACAGCGTGAGGTAGTAAATCCTGAAACAGGAGAAGTTGTTACTATTGAAAGTTCTAAAACATTTACTACCAAAATTTCAGAAGATAAGTTTTATATGACTTTTATAGATTACATGAATCCAATTTTTAAAGTTAAGCCAGAAGCAGCTAAATCTCTACTAGCTTGGATGTGTCAACATGCTGAATATAATACTGGTAAGATTAGTATAAGTGCTGCAGATAGAAAAAATATATGCAATGAGTTAAATATATCTAATAACTGCATCACTAACTATCTTAGGTCACTTAAAACATTAAATTTAATTAATGGTGAGAAAGGTACTTTTATGATTAATCCAGAAGTATTTTGGAAAGGTGAACTTGCTGCTAGAAAAAATTTACTAAAAGATAATGAAATTCAAATAACATTTAGTATTGGTTAGAAATGAAAAAAGTAATGATTAGTCAGCCAATGGCTGGTAAAACAGAAGAAGAAATTAAAACAACTCGCGATAGAGCTATTAAAAAGCTTAATGAGTTGGGATATGAAGTTGTAAATACACTATTTACAGACGAATGGGTAGCTAAAGAAAAATCTAATGATGTAGTTAATGTACATCTTTGGTTTCTTGCTAAATCACTACAGAAAATGAGTGAGTGTGATGCTGTGTATTTTTGTAAAGGTTGGGGAAATACACGAGGTTGTGAAATTGAACATGATGCTGCCGAATTGTACGAACTTGAACTTATTTACGAATGAAAAAATTAGCAATTTTACTTATACAGGTATTAATAGCAATAATAGTTTTACTTATTTTAGCACTTGTATTTATGTGTGCTTGGAATGGGGTAATACCTTATATTTTTAATCTTAGCCCACTTACTTATACACAAGCTGCCTGTTTAATAGTTATTACTCAAGTAATAGCCATAATATGCACTACAAAGAATAATGATTAAAAATATATATAACTATTTTCGTAAAATATATTATCGTAGGCTATATATAAAACTAGTATTTGCATTTTTAAAGTATGAATATTCTAGTGCTGCTGCTTATAGTTATGCTAATGATAATTTTTACTTTATAACAGGGCATGAATATAGAGAGTTTTTGTAAATAAGTGGAACTTCAAGATATAGAATATAAAAAATTACTGGCTTTATATCAAAAATACTTTTCATTACATTACTTAAACAGTAATTTAGGAGATAAATTAGGTGTTATAGCACTTACTTGCCGAATTACCTATGCTTTAAGAAAAAAAGGTCAAAATATTACTTGCTATGATGTATTATTAAAAGTAGGTAAAAATTTTGGAGAATTAGAAAAAAATACCTTTTTAAAGGCGTTAGCTTGTGTCTGTGAGGATATGATGTATGGAGTGGACGACTATCCCGATTTTGGGGTAAAGCTCTCAGATGCTCCGAAACAGCTTGCTAAGCTACTCGGCAATTATATACCATTTTAATAGATAAAAAGATTTTTAGATTACTCAGATTTTTAGATAAAATAATTTTAACATTTGTTAACAATTTTAGGGCTTGTTATTTTTTGAAAAAGCCATATAATTGTTCACAATCAACGAAAAGAAATAGATTAATAGATTTTCAAGATGATATGATTATGAAAATGTTTAAAATTAATAAAAAATTATGAGTACAACTATTGTAAATTTTAAGGCAACCACAGTATCAGCAGCAACTCTTGACGAAGCAAAGGATAAGATTGCAGAGGAGTATTTTGTAGTATTGAAGAATGCAACACAGGCATTGAAGAATGCAAAGGCAAAGCATGTAGGCACTTGGACAGAGCGTGACGAGAAAGCTTGGATGTTGGATTATTGTCAGGCACAGAATCGTTCATGCCCAGGCACAGGTTTCTACATTGTAATTGAATCAGCTATTGATGCTACACGTGAACGTCCTTATCAGTTTGTTAATGTAAAGAACGATGGAAAGCGTAAGTACAAGTCAACTTATAATCTTATTAATGACCGTACAGGTCTTTCAGTTGGTAAGGTAACTACCAATCAGAAGGACGCTGAAAATACTCTTAAAGAAATGTATAAGAGTGGCGAGTTGAAGGATAGTGTAACTTGTCGTCTTACTAAGGAGGTTGTTGAGGGTACATCTGATGTATTTAAGGCAACTTACAAGCCGGGAAAGAATACACGTCCGGGTACTTGGAAGTTCTTTGGAATTTGCAAGTAATATAAATTTAAAAATTCATACTTTTGTTCATCATTTTAGGTGGCTATTCTTCGGAATGGTCACCTTTTTTCGTATTATACAATAAATAACATCAAATGGAGCTAACAATAGAACAGGCATATAGTGGACTTTCTACTAAAATAAAGAATAAAGAGTTTTTTGCAACACGTAACTATATTGAACCATTCATAGATAGAATGTCTAAATATACTGATAACTTTACAATACAAGCAAAACCCGCTGACCAAATATCATTAAATAGTGATGGCACTACTAATTTTGAAAATATAGTATATAATAGAGTCTGGGTGGAAGCAATATTGCCTGATGAATATGCTTATGAAGGTCATGTACAATCAGTAAGTCTTTTATATGCATTAGATACTCGTAAACCTCTTTATAAGATATTTAAGAATACTATTAGACAGGCTTGTCTTAATATGTGCGTCTTCTCACCTGAACATCTTCAAGTACGTGAGCTTGAACCAGAAACTGCTATGGAATATACATTCACAAATCAAGTAATGGAGCTTACAGATGGTATGAATGCTATGTTAAAGAATCTAGCTAGTACATATACTAAGAGAAATGAACTTACTAATAGACTTGGTGAATGGGTAGATAGAAGTATTAGTGCTAAGTTTAATTCAGGATTTGGCAATGTTAAGCTTGCTGAATCTACAGCTATAGATGCATATAAAGCATTAGTAATTGATGATAAGTCTCCTTATTACTCAAAAGAAGGTGATATTTGTAACTTCGATATCTATAATGCTTTTACTGATATAATTACACATGATAAAGGCAGGGATATTGTTAATAAATTTGAGAAGTGCTATCTTATTCGTGATATAATGGGTATTTAATATGAAAATAAATGAAGATTTATTAGTACAACTAATTAAAGACTCTTATAAGCTAAGTTGTTTAGAAGCTTGTGGTGTTGATAATTGGGAAGGTTATTCAGAAGCTTTACGCTTTGATGAAGACGGAGCACTAAGTTATTTTGATTTTATAAAGCAAGATAAATCTGAGATTCTTAAAGATTGCTTAAATGGAAATTGATAACAGTTTATTAGCTTCTTTAATACGTAGTTCATATGAATTACATTGTTTAAAAAATGCAGGTATAGATGATTGGTATTACTACAGGGATGCCTTAAATAATGACCCTACATATAATACCTATATGGCTTTAGGCGATTCAGAGGTAATATCTACATTTTTTAAGCTAATGAAGGATATAGAAGAAGAAAATAAATACTTGAAAGATTCTAATGATTACAGTGCATTCGCACAAGAATTAAATAATTATTAAGATGACACAAGAAGAATTTAATAAGATGCTAAAGAAAGCAATAGATGAAAGAGCTATCTACATTACAAAAGGTTATATAACACCAGTTGAATATGGTCCTGTTAGATATGATTATGTAATAGCACACAATTAAAAGCTTAACAGCTAAACTTACAACATTAACATGAAGTCAAAAACAATTTCTTTTTATACTAAGCTTATCAATGATGCAATTAATAAGGGTAATTCTTTAAAGAAACAGTGCGAAATTAACAATGTTAATATTAATACTGCTTATACTACATTAAGTGCTCTTAGAAATAAAATAGATAAAAGTATAGAAGAAGAGGCATTAGTAAAATTATATGACACACTAAATACTAATAATAAAGTAGAAGAAGTAGAAACTGACGATAGAGCTACTACTTTAGAAATACGTGATGAAAATACTAATGAAATAATAGCATATAAATTTGAAATATATCGTAGAGATAAACCTGCAATTATTGGCACATTTACGGCTGATGAAATGCAGTCTATATATGCTATGTATTCTTATTATGGAGAAAGCCTTACGCAACGTCAAGTAAGTAGACAGTTCCCTGAATATTCATTGGTAGATTTTAGACGTATATTGAGAGCTTTTAATATTACTAAATCTTGTGCTTGTTTTGCACCTCATATGTATGAACGTTATTCAGAAGAAGAACTTAAAAAGATACATTTACGTATTAAAGAGAATAACTTTCTTAAAAAGGCAGAAAAAGATGAGATTAAAGACTTAAAAGCTATAATAGCAAATTTAGCAAAGAAATCTACAACTACTATTGATAACTTTAAAGAAATAGTAGAAGCAACTACTAAAATGCCTTATAAAGAGTTACCTGTAAATCTAAATAATCAAGATAATAAATATCCAGACCTTATTATATGGTTATCAGATTTACATATAGGAGCTTATAATGCTAAATATAGTAGTTATATACAACTTCCAAGTTATAATGTTACTGAGATTAAATCTAGATTGGCACGTATTGTTGAATCATTTGTAGGTCAAGAATTTCATTCCGTTTATGTAGTTAATCTTGGTGATGCAATAGATGGATTTAATAAGGAAACAACTAGAGGAGGACATCAACTTCCCGAAATACTTGATAATAAAGAAATAAGTGAAGCATTTATTGAGTGTTTGACTGAGTTCTTTGCTACATTAACAAGTAAAGTGAAATGTGATAACTTTAACTATTTATCTATAGGTGAATCAAACCATGGGGGTAGTTTTGAGTGGCTTAATCAAAAGCTTTTAGCATCATATCTTACTAAGTACAATGTTAATAGCTATATTAGTCAGTATCCTATTGATAATTTTGTCATAGGAAAGCATTTATTCATTTACCTACATGGCAAAGACGATGCTAATCAATTCCGTTCATTTCCACTTACTTTAAATCAAAACACTGAACTATGGTTTAATAACTATATTAGTGAAAAATGTATCTCTAATGAACATATATATGTGGTAAAAGGAGATTTACACAACTATGCTTATACTACAGGTAAACAGTTTGATTATATATCTGTAGGTAGTATGTATGGAAGTAGTAATTATATAGTTTCTAATTTCGGACATACTAAGTGGAGTATTAATTATACCGTAGTTAAGCAGGATGATATTTTAATGGGCACGGTTAAAGGTAATGTATAACTAAATAAAATTAAAAAATGAAAGATTTAATTATTCCAAACAAAATAGAAAATGCAGTTAATTTGAGTGATATAACCCATAATTTTGAAGGTCTTATAATTGCTTATAAAGGTACTGAAGCTGCTGGTTATATTAATTGGTTTGATGGCAGTTGGAATTATAGTGATAGTATAAATTACACAGACCCTTTGTTCGTATATGACACATTAAAAGACTGTATAGATGATATTGTTACTGAACATAATGTAACCAACTTTAAAGTAATAGAATTTAAGTAATGAGAAATGTTATAATTCCCGAGGACAATCCAAGTAATTGTATTAATCTTCTTGAAATAAATGAAGACTTTGACGGCGTTATCTTATGTTTTAGAGTTGATAAATTTATAGGTTTTATAGTTTATAATCTTGAAACATGGATATTTAGTACAGGTATAGATGTTAATAATGGATGTGAAGAAAACTTAGACTTAAGAAAACTTGTTAAGTGTATTAAAAAGAATTACTGTATAACTGATTTTAGAGTATTAGAATATGATAAGTAGAAAAGAAATTTTAGAGGAAGCAGTACATAGATGTTTAAAGGATATGTATTTATGGAGTCAACCATCTATTAATATAGACTATCTTCTTAAATCTGGATTTAAAGATGATGAAAAGAATCCGTTATATAGAAGACATTATCTTTCATCTAAAAACTATTCATATTTAATGAATACATATATAAAAGCATATCGTATGAAAGATGATTGGGAGAAAGATTTTGAATTAATAGTAAATTATCTCTGTAAAGGTGGTCTTAAAGATAAATATGTAGATGATGGTGATGGTCATTCTTATAGAAGTTATGAGAATACATTGCCATTGAGTGCATATTTTGAACAAGAAGATGTTGATATTATAATGTCTTTAATTGGAGATTGCCATGACTTCTATAGAGTTAATAATGAAGAAAGGTCTTTCTCTTTTACTATGTGTTTAGGAGTTGGCAGTCCAACATCCAATAAAGAAGAAGTAGAAAAATATTGGCAAGAAAATAAAAGACCAGACTTTAAAATTAAAGATTTTTATATTGATGATGTACTTTATGGTACTGAAGATAATGAACCTGAAATGACTGAGGAGGAGTTTATAGAATGCTTGAAGTAAGATTACCTATTGAAAAGTCTAACAGTATTGAGTTAGCTTCTATTACTAGTGAGTTTAATGGCATATTATTAGTATATGTAAATGATGAATGTATTGGATATATAACATATTATGATATGATATGGTCATTCCATGATAGTATTGATGAAGAAGGCTGCTCTAAAAATTTACATTCTGGCAGTGATTCTGAAACACATCTAATAGATTTAGTAAAAACATTGATGTCTGAGTTTAAAGACAAGCTAAGTATTAAAGCTATTGAGTGTACATTGCTACCTAAATAGTAGAAATTAATTGATGTAAGATTTATTTTGCTAAAGCCATACTTGTATATATTATATGAGTATGGCTATTTTAGATTAATAGGTTTATAGATTATCTAAATAACAATTAAATCTTATTAAATGTACGTTACTAAACGAGACGGTAGAAAAGAAGAATTTAATGCTGATAAGATTTTTAAAGCATTAAAAAAGGCATTTATTGCTTGTGATTACTCTATTTTAGATGAAAAAATTAATGAATTAATTGCCGAATTACGATTTTGGGATAAAATTAGCATCGAAGACATTCAAAATCAAATAGAGGAAGTTTTACTTGATTTCGGTTATAAAGATGTTGCGAAACAGTTTATTTATTATCGTTATCAGCATGCACTACAGCGAGAAGCTGCTATGCTTACAAGTGCTACTAATCTATTTAAAGGTTCTGACCCATATTTAATGCGAGAGAACGCCAATAAAAAGGCAGAATTAACTAATGTACAGTTTAGTTATCTTGGTGGATTACTTAGTAGTTTTTATTGTGATAAAATAGTATTTCCTAAGTGGTTACTTAAATCACATGATAAAGGTGCAATACATATTCATGATAAAGATATGAGTGCTATGTCTGGCATTACAAATTGCTGTTTACAAAATCTTAAAGCTTGTTTGTATGAGGAAGACGATAATGGTATATGTACTGTATTAAACGATGTTGGAATTAAGAAACAGACTAAATTTTTAACTGCCTGTACTGTAGCTTCACAGTTGATACAGGGTGTGGCAGCTCTGCAGTACGGGGGTCAAACAATAACACTTTCACATCTAGTCCCTGCTCTTAAGACTGAAACAGAAAATCTTAAAATAGCACATCCTAATAATTGGAAGGACTTTTATAAGAGAATAATCAAGGATGGGGTACAAACATTAATGTATCAAGTTAATAGTATGCATACGACACAAGGTTAAGTTTGGCTGAGTTATATAGTAATATATAATGTTAATGACTGAGAACCTACAAATGTAGGGTGTATTATTTAATTAATGCTAACGGTGAATTATGATAATTTATAAAATTTTAAATCAGCTTAACGGAAAAGTCTATATAGGTTAGACTACAAGGACTTTAGAACAAAGATGGAAGGATTATATCAAAGATTATAAGTATGTAACTCCACAAAGTAAAGGTTATAGACCTATTATTGCTGCTATGCAAAAATATGGAATTAATAACTTTGTTATAGATATTTTAAAGGACGGTATACAAACAAAAGAAGAGTTAGATATATTAGAGATTAAGTACATTAAGGAGTATGATGCTACTAATCCGCATTTTGGGTATAATGTAGAACTCGGTGGAAATAGTATAGGAAAGCACTCAGAAGCCACTAAACAGAAAATATCAGAAGCTCAAATAGGTGAAAAAAATCATATGTTTGGTATAAAAGGAAAAGATAATAAAACCTCAAAACCAGTATTAGATATTACAACTGATATTATATATGATTCTGTAACTATTGCTGCAGAACAATTAGGATTATCAACAAGTGCTATTACAAAAATAGCTGCATGTGCTAGAGGAACTAAAACTTCTGCATACGGACATATATTTAGATATGTTGATAAAAATAATAAACCTATATAGGTGCCTGTAGAATATAACATTAAAGAAGTAACTCCAATTAAAGATTTACTAACTGAGCGCATATTTTATACAGAAGAGGAAATTGCAAAAGCTTTGGGCACTACTAAATCTTATATATCAAAAATTCTTCTTGGAAAAATTAAATCTGAAAAATATTGTATTGAAAAACTTCCAACAACTAAAATAAAGGTTCCTAAAAAATGTAAAGTTAATGATTTAGTGTTAAAAAAGTATAAATATCTTATAACACCGTGCCTAGACTAATAGGTGTAACGACTAGTTCATAGGAACGTAAATTTAAGGTGAAATTCCTTAAATTGAAGCACAGTCCATCCTAATAGGTAATGCTAAGGATGAAGAGATAGTCTACGAGTTAAATGGACTCGCAAACTCCATTTTTAACGATTTGTATGTATCTGAATGAAGTAGAAAAAGAGGATAGACAATATCTAGCTGATATTATTGAAGAAGTTTTAAAACAACGTATTCAAGGTATGCAAGATAGATATGGAAATTGGGTAGCACCAGCTTTTCCTAAGCTTATTTATATGCTTCAAGAAGATAATATACATAAAACTGATAAATGGTATTATTTAACAAGACTTGCTGCAGAATGTAATGTTAACAGATGTGCTCCTGATTATATATCAGAGAAAGTGATGAAACGTATCCATGGTTATGTATACCCATCGATGGGATGTAGGTCATTCTTATCACCGTGGTATGATTCTAATGATAATGTGCAATTCTATGGGCGTCTAAATTGTGGTGTCGTAACATTGAATTTACCATATATTGCTGCTGAAGCTAAGAATAAGAAAGTTAATTTCTATAGTATACTTAATAAATATGCAGAACAATGCCATGCAGCACATCTTATCAGATTAAAACGTATTTGGAATACACCAATATCATGTGCTCCACTACTTTGGCGTGATGGTGTGTTTACTAAGTGTAAAGACCCAAATACTTTAATCGGGGATATAATTAAGGGTGGCTATGCAAGTGTAAGTCTTGGATACGCTGGACTTTATGAATGCATTAGAATACTAGGTTATAAGAACCATTGGGAAGATGGCAAAGAAGAAGCAATTAATATACTTAAAAAACTTAATGAGTACTGTAAGCAATGGTCTGAAGAAGATAACATGGCTTATGGTGTATATGGAACTCCCATGGAAAGCGGGACACTTAAGTTTGCAAAAGCATTAAAGACTATTTATCCTAGTTATGATAGACTTTATATAACTAATAGTTATCATATACCTGTATTTGTTAATATAAGTCCATTTGAAAAGCTTAAAATTGAAGGCGAATTTCAACAATACTCAAAGAATGGCTGTATTTCATATATAGAATGTGCTGATATGCATAATAATATTGAAGCTATTGAAGCAGTACAAAGATGTATATATGATAACTGTATGTACGCGGAATTAAACATAAAATCCTGCAAGTGTTATACTTGTGGGTCAGAAGAACCACAAGAGATTGATGATAATCTTGAATGGTACTGTCCGAAGTGTGGAGAACATGATTCTACTAAGCTTAGGCACCTCTACAGAATCTGTGGCTATGCCTCAGTGGAGAATGCTAATGAAGGACGCACTTCAGATGTAAAAGATAGAGTAATTCATTTGGATAATCATGAAGTATAATAAAATACGTAATTTAGATATCAGTAATGGTGAAGGTTGTGGGGTAAGTGTATTTACACAGGGTTGTAATATACACTGCCCTCACTGTTTTAACAAAGAACTATGGAATAGTAATGACGGTAAAGAATGGACAAGTAAAGAGTTTAATATTATTTGTTCTTACTTAGATTGTGATTACATAGACCATTTAACTTGGTTAGGAGGAGAGCCTACATTATGGGCAGCTGCTATTGCTGATATTAATAGAAGAATTAAAGATAGATACCCAGATAAAAAGATATGGTTATATAGTGGACATACTCTAGAACAACTTATGAGTAATTTAGATACTAGAGATTTATTATACACTATAGATGTATTAGTAGATGGACCATTTATTGATAGATTAAAAGATATTAATTTAAAGTTTAGAGGTAGCTCTAATCAAAGAATTATAGATAATAATCACGGAATTTTTTGTATTAGAAAATGATTGTAATTTATATTTATATTGCTATTAAAGTATTGTATTATATTTGGAAAGTAACAGGTCGTCTTCGTTATGCTAGAGGTATTGGTAAAGCTAAAGACTTCATGCTTAAATATGAAACAGGTGACCAGTCAATACATATTTACTTAGATAAAGAAACTAATAAATTAAAATTTGAACACAACGGTGCAGATATCAATACTAAACTATAACACAGCAACAGTTGATTTATATACTATTCCTGATGTTGATGATGTAGAAAATTATATGGAAACATATATGGAATATGATATGAATAATTGTTTATGGATGTGTCACGATAATATAGAAATCAATGATGAACGAGAAAATAACTGAAGCAATAAAGAGTGGTAATACTAAAGATTTGGCAGTATATAGACTTATACAAGCTGAACTTATTAAAAATAAACATTCTAAAAAGCCGATTGCTGAAGTTGAAGTAATGCGAAAAATGGCTAAAGAACGTGAGAAAACTATTGAGATTTATTCACAAACTGATAGACATGATTTGTTAGAGCAAGAACGTTATGAACTATCTGTAATTAAAACATTCTTGCCTAAAGAACCTCCTACAGAAGCTATTTATACAACCATTAAAAATAGAGTAAATACTCTTGGGCACAAAGCCACTATGAAAGATTCACCTCTTATTATAGAAACAGTACTTACTAAATATCCAAATACTCAGAAATCAACTATTATTAATATACTTAAAACTTTTGTATAATGCACTTCGTATACACTAAAGAGCTTACTTTAGCTAGTCAATATAATTATGATAATAAATTAATTATTGATTGGTTTATTGATAATATTAATGTACTAGATTATTTTGAAGCGTACGGTAGTACATTAGACCCTGATTATTTAATAGATTTAGTATTTGATGATGTAGATACTTGGTATGCTGATTTTGCAGAATACTTTAATATAGAACAAGATATTAAAGATAATCTAAGTTGTAGTGCTCTTATAGAACAATTAGATAATGAAATAGGACTACAGCTTGTTGAATACTATAAATTAAATTGGAAAGAATTTAAAGAATTGTATAATGTTAATTAAAGTATTAGTAGAAACTGAAATTGATAAAGAAGATTTATTTGAAGCTATATATGATGCTTGGGTAGAGAAAGTAAATGTATTAAATTTTGATGAACTCAAAGCATCTTGGGCTAATATTAAATCAGATATTATTGATAAGATTTATTTCTTTGATATATATGAGGAAATACTTGACGTGTATTTAGATGAAGTCATAACTCCAGAATTTTGGAAAGAATTTCGTGAATATATAAATGACAAATAATGTATTTTACTTACGAAAAAACAGTCAGATTTGCGGGCAAATATGATTACGATATTCAAGAGCTTTTTGATTTTATTATAGACATATTTACACCAGAGGATATAAAAGATATAATAAACGATGGTTATAATACTCCTAAGGATGTAGTAACAGTTATATTACGGCAAAGTAAGCTAGGTGAAATTATAATAGATCGTTTTTTACAAGATGAAGAGGATGACCTTATCTATAATATAGATAATGAAGAAGTAGAAAAGCAAGTAGCTTCTGTTCTTGAAATGCAATTAATTAATTATTATACAGAACATTGGAATGAATTTAGTAATAGCTGATATTCATGGTAGAGATTTTTGGATAAAACCATGTAATGAGTGGGATGGTAAGATTATTTTCTTGGGAGATTACCATGACCCTTATATTTGGCAAGTAAGTAATAAAGAATCTCTAGCTAATCTTTATAAATTAGTAGATTTCTATAATAGTAATAAAGATAGATGTGTATTTTTATACGGCAATCATGACGTTAGTTATTTAGGTGGACAGATGAACTGCCGTTATGATACTATAAGAGCTGAAGAAGTAACTGCACTATTAAAACAATTACCTTTGCAACTTATATATATAGAAGATAATGTTATATATAGTCATGCTGGTATTACACAAGGATGGCTTAATCATAATCATTTAACTATAGAAGATGTAAAACAAATTCATCCAGATGATAATAGGTTAGACCAAGTATCTATGTATAGAGGAGGTTATGATGATTATAGTTCTCCTATATGGTGTGATGTTAATGAGTTTGATATTAGTAATAAGCCAAGTAATTATTATCAAATATTCGGACATTCACAACAAGAAGTTAATCCTATTATTACTAAAGAATATGCTTGTTTAGACGTAAGAGTAGCTTTTATTTGTGATAACACTAATATACAACGATACACAGTTTAAAGACCAAATAAAGGAACTAGCTAAGAAATATAATATATCTATAGATGCTTTTAAAGATAAAACACCTAAAGCATTTAAAGTTAAAGGATATTATGGAACTAAGTTAGTTCCTTTTTGTGTTTATAAAGATAGTAATATTGAGATTCCGTTTTATTCGGAAGTTAATGATTGTACTATAGAACATATAGAAGAAATACTTAATAGATATGCAACAATTTAAAGAATGTTTAGAACATATAGTTGCTTATAATAAAGAATTAGATATTTGGGAAAAGCTAATAGGTTGTGATATATTTGAAGCTAAAATATTTAGACAAGCTTCTAATGTATCTAATGATTTAGTAACATTATTAGGTAAGAATAATGATGAATTAATTGACCTAATTAATTGGTGGTTATATGAAGACGTAGACAAAGTACTATGGTTAAATGGTAGAGAGATAAGTGTTAGAACTATAGATGAATTTTGTAAATATATAAACGAAAATTATTATGATAACAAAGGGAACTAAAATTGCAGCAGTCATAGCACGTTATGTAGGTAATACAGATATTGCTAAAGCAGCAGAGCTTGCTAAATCACTTGATGAAATATTTGATAATGTAGAAGTAATGTGCTACCGTGATGATAAGTCAGTTCCTTTGCCAAAATATGGACATTATGAAAATGGGCGTGCTACAGATGCTTGTTGTGATTTGATTTGTAAATCTGTAGAAATAACACCTGATGGACGTATTAAATGTGGTACTGGTCTTCATGTAGCATTGAATCCCCATGATGCCTTATCCATTAGACCAAATAGCCGCATTACTAAACAAGGTCTTGTTATACCTAATAGTGTATGCACTATTGACGAGTCTTATAGAGGAGAAATATTTATTGTTTTTAGACCTATTAGTGAAAACTACATAATACCTAAAATAGGAGATGTACTTGCTCAATGCCATATAACGCATCATCCTCAGATACACTTTACTGAAGTAGATACACTAGAAGAACTTGGTGTTACTGAGAGAGGTGCTGGTGGTTTTGGAAGTACTGCTAAAAACTAAATTCAATTAGTAAGTATTATATACTTATATCTGACTCCATTAATAGTTAAAATATAGCTATTTTTGGAGTCTTTCTGTTTTTATATAGTATAATAAGATAATTTATTATTAATGTAGATAAACATTAAATTTAAATACATATATATATTAAATGAAAGAATATCTTTTAGGTAAAGCAAGTACAGGTAAATTTCGTTTTGTCATTGTGGAATGGGATGAAAATTGGAGAGAACCAGAACATGCTTATCTAATCACAAGAAAATATGGTCAAATAGGTGGTAAAGTTACTGAAAGTCCTAAAACTTGGATTAAAAAAGGTAAAGCAGGTAGGACACATAGAGAGCAAGCTACACTTCAATTTAATAGTTTTGTTAAAGGTTATCTAGACAAAGGTTATATTAAAGTTCCTGTAGACCCTAATACATATTCGGAAGAACAATGTAACGAACTCTTTGGCGAAGTTAAAACTAATCAATATGGTGTTATAAAGCCACAGTTAGCTAAACAAGCAGATAAGGTTACTAATAAAAAGATTTTTGATAAAGAGTGGTTAATCTCAAGAAAGCTCGATGGTGTTAAAGCTCTATTCTATTGGGATGGAAATGAAGTACATACAGCTAGTAGAGGTGGTGAAAATTATGATATTGCCACTACTCATTTACGTGATGATTCAAAACTTTTAAAGTTTTTTGAAGCACATCCTACTGTAATTTTAGATGGTGAACTTTTTGTTAGAGGTAAAACTCTTCAACAAATTAGTGGAGCTGCCAGAATGGAAAAGAATGCAGTAGATTGTGATTGGTTACAATACTGGGTTTATGATTGCTATGATACAGCTAATCCTGATATAGTAGCTTCAGTTAGATATAGGTTTCTTACATTAGAACTGTGTGAATATTGTGATATTCCTATGTATCTAAACATTGAAGATGATGAACATAATGTTCCAATTCGTCTTCTATTACACGAATCAACTTCTGGTTGGGATAATATGAATAAATTACATGACCAGTGGGTTGCTGAAGGATTTGAAGGTGCAGTAATTACAGACCCAACTAAACCATATAAGCCAGGCTCTAGATGTAATAATCTTATTAAAATTAAGCATTATCAATCTGAAGATTTTAAAGTAATTGGTTATAAACTTGGACTTAGGGGTTCTGAAGATATGACATTTACTTGTGAATTAGAGGATGGTAGAACATTCGAAGCTATGCCCTGTGGTGATAGAGCTACTAAGGCAGAATATGTAGAAAACTTTGAAACTAAGTATAAAGGACATAAAGCTGAATGTACATTTTTTAACTACTCAGATGATGGTATCCCTACTCAACCTAAAATGAGAGTATTTAGATTTGATTTAGAATGATAGGACAAGTTAATTTATTAGATAAAGTATTTTATATATATAATGAGTGTGTTTATGAAGTTACTATTGTTAGTAGAGTATATGAAACTAGAGAAACTGATGGTTGGCATCATAAATATAAAGCTGTAAATATAATTTTTAATGATGAAGTTATAGGAGTAAGCACTAAAAATTTATACTATACTAGGAAAGAAGCTTATGAAGAATTATTAAAATACATAGAGAAAGAAATAAGTAAAAAAGAGCGATATGTACAGGAAACACAGTTTGAATTAAATAATCTTGAAGATAAGCGTAAATCTTTAAAATATAAAATAGTAAATGAACCTCCACAATAAAACAGTATTATTTATAGATTTAGATAATACACTAATTAAAACTATTTCGGGTAAAACATTTCCCGAAGATATTACAGATTTTAGAATACAACTACCTGTATTAGATAAGATTATAGAAAAGTTACCTAATCTTGAATATTTTTTTATAGTTACCAACCAAGGCGGTCTAAATACATTTGTTGGTAGAAATGAATTTGAAGCTAAACTATATAGTATAGAATACTTTTGTCGTGACTATTTAAGTAGCAACTTATCGAACTTTTATGGATGTGCTTCTTACTATTGTGATTCACTTGATAAAGAAAATAAATATAGAAAACCAAATACAGGTATGCTTGAATCTGCCATTAAGGAGCATTGGCGTTGTAATAATGTAAATAACTATATTATGATAGGTGATGCTTCTGGTAAACCTGGAGATTTTTCAGATTCTGATAAGAAATGTGCTGAGAATTTTGGTATAGATTACATTGATGTTAGGAATTTTTTAAATTTATAATATGTATTATACAGGAAATGGCTATTCTATTGAAGAAGTTACAGTAATTAATAGAGAAGGAGATAAACTTTTAATTAAAGATAAAGAAGGTTCAACTTTCTTAGTGCCTGAATATACATGTTATAATTCTAAAGATGAAATTGTTGCCAAAGTACTAGATAATTTAGAATATGATGTGCAACAAGCTAAATGGGATATAAGCCAAGCACAAGAGGATTTAGAAATGGCACAAGAAAAATTAGAAATATTTAAACAAAAGTATGTACAATAAAGCTTATTATATTAGATTAGTATAATTACGTATTAAAATGAAATTAGCATATTATATTAAGAACGCTTCTATTTATCCAGTAAAAGTGATTTATGCCGATATAGGTATTGTACAAGATAGTAGAAATATTAGGTACTTTATAAATCCTAAAAAACTTTATGATGAATTAAAAGTTGCAATTAGAGTAACACTTGCCGAATTAGAGCAAACAAAAACTAATCTAAAAGGAGAGCTAAAGCATGTACAAGAAGAGTTAAATAAAGTAGAAACTCGAATTAAAGAACTTAAACAAAAACAATATGAAATTTAAAGGAGATATTATAGTTACAGACCCATGCTATATTGTTAAAAAGCATGCTGACCTTGACAAGTTAATATCTGAAGGATTTATAGATAGTATAAGACATTGTATAATAGAATCTACTCTTTATGGAGATTGGAGTTGTACTACATATAAAACAGATAAAGACCCCATCAGTGTAATTAACCAGCCTGGGTTAATAGCAGATAGTATTATTTTAGGTGAATTTTGTGCAGATGCTGGACTTGTAGGTGTATTTTACTTAGATGAAGTTATTAAATACAATCCAGCATTTAAAGACAAAATTAAGAAGAATCCTCATATAGCTACAATTTTATATGATTTCAATGGCTGCATTAGTTATCAAACAGGACCTTATCAAAATGCACATATTATAGGAATTGGTAATTATAATTTTTATACATTACAAACAGGTTTTTAATAAAGTTAAAATGAAACTAAGGCTTGATGAATATTATTGGTGTGCATCAGAATATTGGGATTATATTGATGAATACATGCCTAAAGAATTAGCAGATAAAATGCGCAAAATAGAAAAATCAGATAATTCTGCTTATGATGCAACTAATAAATTTCTAGAAGAAACCTACTCTCATTTAGAGGTAGTAGAAAAAGAATTAATTGATGTTATTGGTAGTTGTCCAGAATATAGAGTAGTTATTAAATTAAATAATAAGTATTACTCATTTGTTTATTTTGAAGATGATATTAATTCATTTGATGAATCTTTTGATATGGAGCAAGACCTAATAGAAGTTACACCTACAAAAGTGACAGTAACTAAATATATTTAATAAAAGTTTTTTAACATATGAAATTAAGACTTGATGAATATTACTATATCTTAAATGATGATATAGATTACATAGAAGAATATATGCCAAAGCATATATTAGAAACTATAAATAATTATAAAAAAGAACATCCTAATTATTTAGAGGAAGACGCTTTTTGGAAGTTATTAGATAGCTTCTATTCATATATAAGTATAGTAGATATAGAATATGATATTTTAGGGATTGATTTAGAAAAGGGTTATGTAAGATACCTAGCAATTATCTTAATAGATGGTAAATACTATTCTTTTGAATATCTTGACTCACCATACTTAAACATTGAAGAATGTGTTAATGCTGATAAAGATTTAATAGAAAGGGAGCCTGTTGAAACTAAAGTAACTAAATATAAATGCAAGAATTAGATTTATACAGAATATACTTCTGCGAATTTAAAGGCAAGGTAGTAACTGCTAAAATTATTGCACAAACAGATAAATTTCTATATGTACAACTTAGTAATAAGGAGCACACTAAGATAAAATATAATGAATTATATAATTCTGAATCGGAAGTATCTAATGCTATTGCTTTACGAGCTAAAAGAGAAGAATTGTCTAAAGATTACGAAGAACCAACCTTTGCTTAATATATGAAATTAATTGAACCAAAAGTAGAATTGTGGGAACAAGGTAATACATTAACAGAAATATGGGAACATATAACTAAATGTACACGTGTTTGCTACCAATCAGAACCAAAAAATACATATGAAACAGGAGAACAGTTTGTAAAACGAATTATTCTACGTAATCATAGTTATGAAGAGATAGCTAAAAATAGAGAATTGCAAGAGAAGCTTCATCTATCCGTACTTGAGCATGGAACTGTTTATTTAGCCATTGATATAGCTTGTGATGTATCAAATTATAGTAATGCTATCAAATATATAAAAAACAAGTATTCTAGAATATTTGAGAAAGTATACGGAGGCACTTATTGTACTAACCAAGCAACATGTTATAGCACAGTTTTCATAACCACTAATATGCGTGTTCTAATAGAGAATGGTTGGATGGATGATTTAAAATACTTATGTAAACCTACTGAGTATCATACTTTACGTAAAACATTCTCTATATGGACTAATACAGGTGCAATACGTGATACTAATAGACACAGAGTACATAGTATTAGTGAGGAAAGTTCAAGATACTGTAAATATTCGTCATCTAAGTTTGGGTCAGAGCTATCTATAGCTAAAATGCCTTGGATTAGTGATAAAGATTATGCTAAAGCTATGTTTAGTACTGAGGATTTATTTAATAAAGGAGTAATCCCAGCACATGATACTAATACTTGGTCAGCTAATGATTGGTATTTATGGTATTTGCAAATGGGTGAAATTGCATATAACAAGCTAAGTGAATTAGGATGGAAAGCACAGCAATGCAGTGAAGTTCTTACTTTTAGTACTAAAACACAGTCAGTCCATACCGCATTTATAGATGATTGGCAGCATTATTGTCATCTTAGAAGTGATGAAGTTAGTGGTAAAGTAAGACCCGAAGTTAAAATTATTGCAGATAAAATTAATAAAATAATTAATGGATAATACTCCAACTTTAATGCAGTCTGAGGAGCACAGTGCTCCTTGGAATGCAGAAACTAAAGAAGTAACTATATCTGTTACTATTAGCAAGACGCTTGAAATAGATAAAGATACTAACTTAGATTCATTAGAAAAAGAAATAACTGAAAATTTAGAAATAGATGATTGGGATGTTGACGATTTTGAAATAATATGATAGGAAGTCATAATACATTTAGCTATTTACATATTAAAAACAAATGGCTTCTATTTTTAAAGCCTTGGTATAAATGTCAAGAATATGATATTATTACTCAAATAAATAAAGATGTGCGATACTTTGATGTACGAATTAGATTTAGTAAAAAAGGAGAATTACAAGTTGTACATAATAAAATTGTATTTGATATAAATGAAAAACAATTTTGGGATATTATGAACAATGTTAAAGAACTTACTACTAAACTAAATACAGTGCTGTACTTTAGAGTAATTCTTGATATTAGAAAGAAACCTAATGATGAATTAAATCAGGTATATTGGTTTAGCCAGTTTATAAATAAATTTAGCCAATATAATGAACACATAATACTAGTGCAAGCTATAGTATATTGGAATTGGACTATTATAGATTATATATCTACTCCCGAAATAATAGAAGACCATGCAAGTGTCAATGCTAAATGGTATGAATATATGCTAGGTAATAAATATTATGCGGCTAAAGTTGGTGTTAAGTATATTAATGAAAAATCTAACGATAAAGTATTTTTAATAGACTATGTGTAATATTATTTTATATTGGTATATAATACCTGCAATTACAACAGCTGTTTTGGCATTTTTATCGCCTTCAAATTATAGAAAGGTAATGTATATAACAGCATTAATACCTATTGTAAATATTACTGTTTGTAATTTATTTATAATGTTAATAGCATTAGGTGTATTAAAAATACTCATAAATAAATTTAATAATGATGATTACAGAGAAAGAATTTATTAATGATAATTGGTGGTTAGTTGTAGCTAGGTATCCAGTTGCTTGTGATGCATCTATTACAGAAGTAATAAAAAGTGATGAAGACCCTACATTAGATTCTCTCTATGCTGCTGAACTAATAGAAGAATGTTTTAATTCATTCAGTTATTTAAATAGTCCTTGCTATGATGAAGAACTAGATGAATCAGAAGACTATAGCGAAGAATATAATGATTGGTATGAGCAACAAAAAGAAGACATTCAATTAACATCTGAAAGAATAAATAAAAATATTATAGATGAATATGGACTAGAACTATTAAATAATTATGCTTCAATATAGGTCAATAATAATAACTATTGCATATGCAATATTAATAGCAACTGATATGCTATTTTATTATCTAAGTAGTGATAGTGGTTATTTTGTAATGGGTATAATACTGATATTAGGTTTTATACCTACATTAGGAATTATGTACACTGATGATTAAAATAAAGAAAGTAAGTAAATCAACATTTGAGATTATTAAAGATAAGGAATCTCTAGGCACAGTAGATAAATATGATATAGAACGACTTTTTAATAGTCAAGTAGGAACTGCTTTTATAAAGTATTAATAATGAAAGGGTATAACATTAAAATTACTTTAGAAAGGACTTTATATATAAATGATAATGCAAATATTTCTAAAGAATGTATACAGCCTTTAGAAGCATTACAACTAGCAGATAAAGCATTAAAAAGTAGAGGATTACAAATACCATTATTAGATTTAAAAGATTGGAAATTAACTAACGCCGAATACAATGAAATTCAAAATACCGAAGAAGTTCAAAATAGCAAATAATTGGATTACTGTTAATGTAGAAGAGTATCTCCCTAATAATGATTATGGTATTTATAATGATGCAAAACAATTAATTCGTATTGCTAAGACTGTAACTGTAAATGATGAAACTATAGAGCTGACAGAAGAACAGATACTTAATACATTTATGCACGAGTTTGTACATTGTATGCAGTTTCATTTTGATAATGATGTAACAGAAGCACAAGCTCAAGTGTATGCTAATTTCTTATGCGAATTTCTTGATACTAAAGTAGATGAATAAACTATTATTTATAAAAAATGGGCAAAACTAAATTAATTAAATCTAAGAAACTTATAGTATGCCAAGGAATACCTGCATCAGGTAAATCTACTTGGGCAAAAGCATGGGTATTAGAAGATCCAATACATAGAGTACGTATTAATATGGATGATATACGTAATATGCTAGGTAAATATTGGGTTCCAGAACGTGAATCCTTAGTATTAGACATACAAGAACAGGCTATAATTGAGGCGTTGAAACAAGGCTATGATATTATTATTGATAACACAAATCTAAAGCAAGTACTAGTAGATAAGTTTCATACTTTAACATTAGTTTTTGAGGAGTATGAATTTCAGATAAAGAATTTCTTTGACACACCTTTATCAGTTTGTATAGAACGTGATAAAAATAGAAATAATCCTGTAGGTGAAGAAGTAATTAGAGGCTTTTATAATCGATATAAAGACAAATATAATTTAAATGGAAATTAAATATAATAAACCGTTAGTATTAGATTCTTCTAAACAAGGTATTTGGTTTGTGTCTGATACTCATTTTGGTCATGCAAATATAATTAAATATTACAATCGTCCATTTAGTAGTATTGAAGAAATGGATGAGGCTCTTATTAATAATTGGAACTCTGTAGTACAACCAAATGATATAGTATTTCATCTTGGCGATTTTGCATTTGCTCCTAATGCTAGATGGAAGCAACTTATTCAAACATTAAATGGGCATATATATTTAATAGTGGGTAACCATGATGAAATAAGATACCCTGGACATCAAGTGTTTGACTTATTTGAAGGTGTTACTTCACAACTTATTGCTAAAATAGATGGGCAAGCTGTTTATTTAAATCATTATCCATTTCTATGTTATGGAGGTACTTGGAGAAAAGATGCAGTATGGCAATTATATGGACATGTGCATTCTGGACCACATTGTGAAGGTAAAGATATGGCTAGATTAGCTATGACATTTCCTTATCAATATGATGTAGGAATAGATAACAATAATTATACTCCTGTATCTTGGGAACAAATAAAAGAAATTATTAATAAACAAGTAAATGGATAATTTAGAGGTTTCTATTGTTAAGTATCTATGTCCTATATGTGGTAAAGTAGCTGAAGAAGGAATTATTATGAACTCTTTACTTACTGAAAATAATGCTAAGGCAGTTAAAGATTTACATAATAAAGCTATAGGTTTTGCTGACCATGCCTGTAAGTCCTGTAAAGAATACAAAGATAAAGTTGTATTTTTTATAGGTATAGATGTAGATAAGTCTACTAAAGAAGAGTCTTATAGAACAGGGCAAATAACAGGTGTTAAAAAGGATAGCTCATTAGTAAATCAAAGTAAGGATTACATAAAGACCTTAAAAGATGGGAGTAAGTACTGTTTTATATCAGAAGAAGTTGGTAAATCAATAGGTTTATGGTAATTAAAAATTAAATAAAATGGAAACAATAACAACAGACATTTATGAAAATGGAGAGGAAGTACTTAAAGATTATCCTAATCCAGAACATAAAATAGAAATAAAAAACGAAAAAGAAGTTATTAATCAAATTAAAAATAAAATAGTTTTATTAATGTGTAATAGTGAGGGACCATCATATAATAAGTTTACGCTCTATTTAACATCTGCTGAATTAGTTGTTTTATATAACTATTTGAAGAATAATAATAAGTTAGATGAATTAATTACGTATAATCTATGGTATTACTGCTCAAATTATATTTACTTACATAGAAAATGATAGATAATTTTAATATATTTTCTTCTTGGTTTGAAAATCTTACAGACCAAGAAGATTTCTTCTTTGTACAAGTAATACAAAGAAAAAAAGAGTGCCCTATAGGAAGTAATAATAATGTCATTAAAGATTATTATTTCTTTGATAAAGACTCTTTTTTAAATAAGAAAGAAGAGATTGCTACCTTATGTAAAACATTTAATGCAAGAGCCTATTTTTGGGTAAATCCAAGGAATTGTAGGCAGGTTCAATATGAAATAATTAGGGAAGCTTTAGAGGCTATAGAATGTAATTCTAAGAAACTATTTAGATGTGTTTCTAAAGCAATAGGTAAAAGAAGAAATACTAATTATAAACCATTATGGATATTGGATTTTGATATTAAAGACACAAGATTAATTACTAAATATTTAGATATAGCTATGGGATGTAAGCATGCTGGAAGTAGTTTAGTTTTTAATCTTATACCTACAGTAAATGGCTTCCATGCTATAACTAAAGGCTTTGATTTAAGTCAGTTTAATCAAAAATTGAATAAAACTGGCTTGGAAAGTATAGATATTCATAAAGATAATCCAACTGTACTTTATTATGCTTAGTAAATTTAAATTTTGGTGGTCATATCATTTCCCATATTATGATTGGTGGAAAGCTAGAAAGTATGTAAAACGCCCACATATTCATTTTAATGGATGTAAGAAATATTATGAAGGTTGGTTCTTTGGATTACCAGCTCGAATTGATTATTTCAATCCTATTATATCTATAGAAACAAGTAATGTAGGATGGAAAAGTAAATATGACTCACCACGTTGGGAATATAATCCATATATAGCCATTATATTATTCCGAAAATGGGCAATTAGTTGGACTATAGGATGGAAAGATTATATGCAAAATCTAGCAACTTGGGAAGCTATATTAGATTATAATTATTATGATAGACCAATTACAAGCCAAACAGGATGGTTGAATATAGATGGTAATAATATGATATTAGAAACACTTAAAAAATGAAGTTAAAGTATGTGGATGGTTGTATCTGTAACTCATTAACTATTGATGGTACAGAAACTATAGAATTACCATTACAAAAAGTTAAAGATACTATTAAAACATTAATTGATAAAGAAACAGATTTAGGATTACTACAATCTATATTAATAGATTTTATAGAAACTAAAGGAAACTATAAATATTTATATACATGTAGTGATTGTGGTGATTCAGTGTATGAAACAACATTAGAAATATGAAAAAAAGAATAGTAAAAGAAACTTATAGAGATGGAACAATAACGTATCGAATAGAAAAGCATGGAATCTTTGGATGGTCTACTCAAACAAAGAAAGAAATGCATATGGGAATGATGTTTGATACTTATGAACCTATAAGATTTTCTACTTTACAAGAAGCTGAAACTTATTGTAAACCTATAGTAAAAGAAGAAATTATTGAAATATGAGAATATGTGCATTAAGTGACTTACATGGTGTCCTACCTAATAATATAGAACCCTGTGATATAGTAATAATAGCAGGTGATATAGTACCATTACAGATACAAAGACAATATATTGAATCAGAAGATTGGTTTTATAGCACATTTGGTAATTGGGTAAAGGAATTACCTTGTGATAAAGTTATAATAGTTGCAGGTAATCACGATTTTTATCTAAGTAGATCACCAATGCCTGCTATTAATCTATGTGAATGGACTAATAGTAAATGTGTATATCTACAGGATAGTCTGTATACCTATATTAGTAATGAATGTGAAGTCTATAAAATTTATGGTACCCCTTGGTGTCATAAATTTGGTAATTGGGCATTTATGGTTGGTAACACAAAGCTCGAACATATATATGAAGCAATACCAGAAGATGTAGATATACTAATTACTCACGACACTCCTTCTATAGATGGTCTAGATTTACTTCCACCAAGTAAATGGAGTAGTGATTGGGTTAAAGCAGGTAATGAACCTTTAGCTAATGCTATTAAAGAAGCTAAACCTAAATTAGTAATTTGTGGACATTTGCATGAATGTAAAGATAGATTTGCTAAGATAGGTAATACTGAGATTTATAAGGCATCAATTTTAGATAATAAATATATAAATGTTTATGAGCCTACTTATTTAGAACTATGACAGACTCTTTAGCTTGTTATTTCAAAGATATTAAAAGATATAGCTTATTAGATAAAGATACAATGAATGAGCTTATTATAAAAGCTCAGAATGGAGATAGCAGAGCTAAAGATAAAGTAATTACCGCTAATCTTAAATTTGTAATATTGTTGGCAAATAAATTTAAGATTAAAGGTATGGATGTAGAAGACCTTATATCTAGTGGGAACATTGGTTTAGTTAGAGCTGTAGAAAAGTTTAACCCTAAACTTAATGTTCCTTTTACGTCTTATGCAGCTTATTGGATACAGCAGTCTATGTATAAACTTATATATGATTGCCGAGATACTATTCGATTACCACTAACACAACGTGTTATAGCTAACAAGATTGCTAAAACTACTAATGAATATATTAAAGAAAATGGCACAGCACCATCTTCCACTGAAATTGCTAACATACTAGGTATATCTGTAGCTAAAGTAGATTTTCTAGCTAAGTTTAATAATAGAGCTGAGTCTTTAGATAAACCTGTTGGTAATGAAGAAGGATATAGCCAATTACAAGATATGATACCTTCTGATTATGATGTAGAAGAAGATATAAGTAATAATCTTATTAGGAAAGTAGTTAGTGAAGGAACAGTAATGCTAAATAATAGAGAGTATGATGTTATATGTCTATTATATGGTATTCACGAAACAACATTATCTCTTAAAGAGGTTGCAGATATATTTGGAGTAAGTAAAGAGCGTATTCGCCAGATTAGAGATAGAGCATTTGAAAGATTAAAGGATAAATTTAAATACTTAGAACGTGATTTATTTAGTAAGTAATCAACAAGATTTATTTAATAGTACTGCTTACAAACGTTTAACTGTTGAAGAATCATTGCAAATGTTAGATAGTTGGGATGCTATTATGTATGATTCTGAAACTTCTGGCAGAAATCCACATATATGTAAATTATTAACTGCACAGTTTGGTACTAAAGAAAATCAAATTGTAGTAGACTGTACTACTGTAGATATTCTAAATTATAAGAAGGTATTAGAAACACATCTACTAATTGGTCATAATCTAAAATTTGATTGTCAATTCCTTTATAAATATGGAATAGTGCCTACTAAAGTATGGGACACTATGATTGCTGAACAAATGTTGCATTTAGGCTATGACCCTAAAAATATTAGATATAGTTTACAAGCTGTAGCTGAAAGACGTTTAGGTATATATATAGATAAGACAGTAAGAGGTGAAATTAGATGGAGAGGCATTGATGAATCAGTTGTAAAGTATGCAGCAGGTGATGTTGTACCTCTAGCTGATATAATGGAACAACAAATAAAAGAATGTGAAGAAAAGCAATGTTTAGTTGGAGCTAAATTAGAGAATAAATTTGTGCCTGTTATAGCATACTTAGAGTGGTGTGGTATTAAACTTGATGTAGCTAAATGGCAGAAGAAAATGAAAGATGATTTAGTTAGAAAAAACAATGCTTTACAGGCTTTAAATAAGTGGCTCTATACTTGGTCTAAGGAACATACCATAGCAGGTTTTAAAACTATAAAAATAAGTATATATGACCCAGACTATATAAAGAAAGTAAATAAGTGTAAAAAGAGTGGATATGTATATAAGGCTGTTACTAAAGACCACGATGAAATATGGCAAAAATGGGTAGATAATCCTTACTTTGAAACTAATAGACAGGGCGATTTATTTTCAGGATTTTCTAATGAACCTATATGTATAATGAATTGGAATAGCCAAGACCAAGTCATTCCTCTATTACAAAGTATGGGCTTTAAAACTAAAACTGAAGATAAGAAGACTGGTGTTTCTAAAGAAAGTATGGTTGAAAAGCTCATTACTAATCAAAAAGGTATCAATGATGAATTTATAAAGCTATACTACCATGATTACCAAGAAGCTGCTAAAGTTTGTAGTACCTATGGACAGCAATATATAGATGCCATTAATCCTATAACAGGCAGAATACATACTACATTTAAACAATTAGGTGCAAGTTCAGGTAGAATGTCTTGTGGTAACTCTAAAGACCATGATAAAGACTTAGCTAAGTACAAAGGAATACCTGCAAGTAGATGTTGTTTTGTTCAATGCCAAAACTTACCGAGTGATGCTTTAACAAGAAGTTGTTTTATAAGCTCAGAAGGTAATAAAATGTGTAGTTGTGACTTTAGTGCTCTTGAATCAAGATTAGGCGCTGATATTTATAATGAGCAACATATGATTGATGAGTTTACTAAGGGTTCAGGTGATATTCATTCACTTATGGCTGCAACATTCTTTGATTCTGTTATACCTGCAGGCACTCCTACTAACGTAATTAAGACTGAGTATGCAACATTACGTAAGAAAGCCAAGTCTCCGGAGTTTCTCATCCAATTTGGCGGAGGAGCAAAAGGTTTAGCAAAGCAATTAGGTTGCCCTCTTGAAGAAGCTAAAGGTTATATTAGCAAATATTATGGAAAATTTAAAGGAATTGCTGATTTCAAACTTAAAGGTGCAGAATTTGTAAAAACACATGGATATGTTGTTATTAATCAATTAACTGGACATAAAGTATATTGGGAAGATTGGGAGAAATGGAGAAAAATTGAAGATACTCCTGAGTATATTAGAAACAAGGAATATAGTAAAGATGAATTAAAGGAGCATAATATGGCTGGAAGCAAGTGGGAGCGTATGTCTTTAAACAGCCCTACCCAGGGTAGTGGCATAATTATACTAAAATATGCTATGATTAAGTTCTTTAAATGGATTAATGATAATAAGCTATTTAATAAAGTATTATTATGTGATCTTGTCCACGACGAAGCTATAATAGAGTATCCAGAAGAACTTACTAATACTCCTAGTATACTTAAGAAGTGTATGGAAGACTCTGCAGCGGTATTTTGCACTAAATTACCTATTCCTGCAGAACCCGAAGTTGGTAATTGTTGGATACATTAATAATTATGGAGATAATTAAAAACGGAAGTTTTATGAATGTATGCTGTGATAACTGTTACAGTATTCTAAATATAAATCTTAAAAAAGATGTTACTATTAAAAGAGTTCCAAGGAAATTGTTTGGCATTTTTAAAATTGGAACTAAAGATGTATACTATATAACATGCCCTTGTTGCAATAAAAAATCAACATTTAGTTTTATATGAATAAATATATAAAAACAGACTTAGAACAAGCTAAAGCATTTCAAGTAAGTGCTTTAAATAATATATTAGCTGCCATTGAAAATGGTGAGAAAATAGAAGAGATGGATATATCTATGATTAGTTTATATATTATAAATAAAGTATATAGACAAAGATATGGCACGCTTAATGTAGACTTTACTGATGGTACTATGCTATACATTAATGGGAAGAATTTCACTATAGGTATTGACCCTTATGAAGGAGACAAAGAAATATGGACATTAAACTAACCGTAGAAGTAGACGATGATTTTATCGAAGATGTGCTTAAAGCATTTCTAGACACAGCAGGTACTGAAAAAGACCTTGAAGAATGCGTGCTAGAATCATTAGAAATCGAAGGCACTGTTAATAATATTTGTGATGTTACTAACGAATGCAAAAAATTTATAGGCAATAAATTGACATTTAAAAATGACTAAACACAAAGAAAAACTTGTACCATTTACTAGGCAAGTTATTGTTGTAGACGAGAATGAAAAAGAAATAGATAGATATTTTGAAGAAGTATTAATACCGTATTTATATGTTTATGAATGAGGCTTTGTTTATAATATATACTACATTAAATAGTAAAGATGCAGAAATACTAGACCCTGTTTTTGCAAAAGCTATTATAACTATATTAAAAGCTCATAAAAATGAACTTATAAATTCTATTATAGACAAACGAAAACAACGCATTAAAGACCCTTCTTATAGAGCTACGTTACAGTATTTTCTTGCAGCAATAGATGATAAAGAATGGAAAGATATGTTTTTATCAAAAGATGCTGTTAGAAAGGAAGTGGATAAACTATTATACAATGACTGATGAATTTATAAAAGAACTTAATAGATTAGGTATTATACCTAATGAAATACGTAAAGATAATGTAGGAGAAAGTAATTATTCTAAACATATTATACAACCTTGGAGTATTTGGATAGATTATAATCTAAATCCTTGGGATGCAGATATTGTTAAAAGAATATTGCGAACTAAAAAAGAATATGGATTATCAGAAACTGAATGTAGAATTAAGGATTATAAAAAGATAATACACATCTGTCAAGAGCGTATTAGACAATTATCATAATAAAAGGCAGTAGCTTAGGGTTAATTCCCTAGGTTACTGCCTTATTTTTTTAAGGGAGTAGGCTATATGGCTTATTCCCTTATTTTTTTAATCTTCTTTTAACTAATCCTCTAGACAAGTAAACATAGGTCTAAGCTAACGAGTTGCTGAGAACGCTCCACATACTGTCTTAGAAAAAGACTAATCACCCATTACCATATCCCAAGCATTTGATACTTGTGAAGACATAAAAGATAATGAAAATGGATTCCAATCAATAGATGTTTCAAAGATAGATTTAAAAAAGTGCATATCAAGTGCTGAATTATATACAGTTTTATATAAGAAATTAGCTCCTGTAGCAGATAAGGCATCTTCAAAATGCTTAGATTTTCTAGCCTTTTTAATTTCATCATCTGCAAAACCTTTTAATAATGCACTAATAAGACCACCTATAAGAATATAGCCTAACATATCACTAATAAGTAATTTTATATTAGAAGCATATAATTTAGAAAGTTCATCATTACCATTTATCTTTTCTTTCCAAGCTTGCTTTATATTACCATGATGTTCTTTAGTACGTTTAATTATATCCCATAAGGTAATTAAAACTCCCTCTTCAAATTTACCCTTCCATTGCATAAAAGGTACTTTACTAGCTCGAGGGTCTCCTTCTTCTACAGGCATTGAATTTTTATCAATTTTTCCTTCATCATTTAAAGAATAAAAGCATTTCTTACCATTAGGACTAACCATCTATTCCCACTTACCTTGTGCTTTAATTCCACCAGGAGCTAAGTACTAATTCTTTTTAGATGACCAATAAGTTTTCATCTGCATTATTAATCCTCCTAGCATAGTTGCCTGCATAAGAGATTTCTTACTATTATCATAATAACCATACATAGTATCTCCAATAGCTTTCATAGATTCAGATTCTTTATTAGAATAAGCTTTAGGTAAATTAGGTTTGTCTAAATCTACTTTAAATAAGCTACCATCAGGATTAGTGGCTCCTTCTCTTACTAGTTGTTGCGCAGTAGCTAAATATAATGAAAATGCTTTATTGTAAGCTTCTGAATTTTTTGGACTATTAAATAATGCTTTGAATCGTTTATCTTTTTTCATATCATAATGTAATATACCATTTTTATCTACAGAATGAGCATAATAACTACCATCATGTAGCATCTAAGATACAAATATAGTCATTCTATTATAAAAATCAGGTCTAGAAGCAAAATGATAAGCTGTTCTACCAAAGAAATTAAAGAAACCATTAGTATTAGAACTATTGTTCTAAGCAAAAGAAATACTATCCATATCATTAATACCAAATACAGCATTAATAGCTTCAGTTACAGAAGGTATATCACTATAATTAAATAATTCTTTATAAACTATTTTTGCTGAATCTTTCATGTTTTTTAAAGTAAATGTTTCTTTACCATCAGGTTTAGTTATAATAAGCTTTGCATCTTTCCAAATACCTTCAAGACTTTGGTATGTCATTTGTAATGGGCTAAATGCAAGTGCCATCCATGATGCTCCTTGTTGTAGCATACCTAAAGCTCCTTTTATTTTTCTAAGCTTTGGGTCTGTAATAGATAAATGATTTATTTTGGACTAAACATATTCTTTAATAAATTTTTCATCACTAGAGTAATCCTAACCTTGATTATTACCCATAACAGCTAATGATATATAGGCAGCTTTAATTAATGGTAAACGACTTTCCATTACCTATTGTGTAGAGTAAGCCATAATATGAGCACCAAGTAATCTCTCTATATCACGTTCAAAAAACCCATCGCCATGTTTTTTACGTAAATTTTCAATCATTTGTATTCTATCCATACCATGTCCCTAATCCATTCTATTTAAAGCCTTAAAAATTTCTCCATCAGTACTCTATGCCTAATCAACTTTATCAGTTAACCACTATGTCTAAAATTGCTCTAAAGCCTCTTTAAAATTCTTTTTACTGGTGAACATTTTTAGTTTATTTTTTAACCAGCCTAACCATCCATCAGTATTAACTTTTGAGGCAAAAGAAGCTTCTAACAATGGTACTTGAAAGAACTCAGTATCATTAGTAGCAATTTTAGATTCAACAGTCTACTAAGACCAATCTGGATGTGAATCTTTATTAAATTCTAGTATAGCTTTCTTTAAAAATTCTTTCTTTGCAGGATTTAAATGACAATCATTACTCCAAGGATTAACAAACCGTAAATCACCATCTGCTGTAAATTCCATCATACCATCATATAATGAAGTCTAATTACCAAAAGTATGTTCTTTAACAACATTATATCCTTCTTGCCTTTTTAATTCTTCTACGGCTGCAGTTAATTTACGTACTCTAGAGTAAATAGTATCACGAGCATTCTAATAACCTTCAAGTGCAATAGATGTTACCTAATTTAAGAGTCTATTTTTAAAGTTACCTGCATTATCAATATAGTTACCAGATACTCCATTATTAAGTATATTTACAGAATCAAGCCAGTTGTCGTGAGCTTTCACTTCCTATCTAATATCAAGTCCACTAAGCTCGGCAATAGAACGTAAAACCATCTAGTAAAGTGTTTTTACATACTACTAATCATAGTTTTGGTAGTCTGCATATATACTTTTACCTGTATTTTCACCTTTAGTAATAATATCCTTAGACATTCCAAAACTTCTTTCTAATTTAGCTTTAATATCCATTAGTGCATTAATACTTTCCTCAGTATTATTAGGAATTAAGGCTCCTTGTAGCTAAGTAAAGGCTGGTTTAAAATTAGCTAAATTCTACTATTGCCATCTATCATTAACACGACTCATTATATCCTAATACTCTATATTAGTTTTCTCGGCTAGCGATAGTAACTTGATACTATCTCCAAATTTATTATCACCTTCTAAATCAAAAGTCTATCTAAGTTTTTGCCAATTATACATAAGCTCTTTATTAGAATTAGCTTCAGTACCCTAACCATATATAGGATTTAACACAGCTATGTTAGCTATCTATAAAGGTTTATTAAATTCCATAGTATTAAGCACAGCCATTGTTTCCATCAACTCTATATTACCAGTAACAGCTTTTAATATTAAACTATCTGACTTAGAATCCTCATTTAAATCTGCTTCTTTAGAACCTAATAAGTTAGTCCTACCTTGTCCCCAAGAATGTTGATAGTATAAGTCCGAATTAGAAATTTTTACTACTTCTACTACATCAATAGTTTTATTGTATAGCAGTATTATACCAAACTATTCGGCAATATCTTGAGCAGGAGTATTCATTACTTCCCAAGAACTACTACAGTATTTAGAAAGCCTTGTTTTTAACCAATCACTCATATTATTAGGTAACTGCAATGTTCTAGAATCTTCGGATTGTGCTTCACGTAATGCCTTAATAATAGTTTGAGTATTTTTTAAACTTCTTTCTTTCTATCCTGTAATAAACTATTTTACTTTTTTAAATAATTCAGCTTCTGCATTACCTTCATTTTTAACAGAAATTGTACGCGTCCAACCCTTTGGCTAAAATTCAAGAGTTCCTAGCTAATCATTAACTTTAAAACCACCTTGTTTATCTATAAGTGCTTTAATTTCTTCATCAGTTTTTACTTTGCCATAATTAGTAAAACACTTTTGCATTTGTTTTGTTACAGTTTCTATTGTAGATTCTGCATTACCATCTATAACTAATGGAGCTTCAATATATTCATCAATATTATTACCTACAGTTTCCTTATTAGCTAATTCTGTAATATCTTGTATAAGAATATTATCTCCTTTAGTTACGTCATCATATATCCAATCATTCCCTTCTTTTCTAAAACCATCTAGTTTTAAAGGAATAATATTAATATCAGTACTTAAAGTATTAAAACCATATCTACGTAACATACGCTCATATATAGCTTGCTAATAAGTAAAAGTTAATTTTTTAGCACTAGCATAATCTATATAACTTTTAGGAGAAGTTTTATAGTCAAATATATGGGGAATGCCATTTTCATCTATAACTAATAAGTCAAGACGTCCTAATACCTTTAAATCATCTCTACCTTCATATTCATGATTTAAATCAGCACTTACTGTAATCTCGGGATAAAAAGCACAATTTTTACCATATTTAGTCTACAACTATTCTTTTAATTCTTTAGCAATAGTAAGAATACTATTTATCTTTTCATCTGTCATTGAATTAGATATAAGACCATGTTTACGTAAATACTTAATACTATTAGCTAATTGCATAGGACTTTCCTCCCATAATTCATATCTATATTTACCTGTAGAAGTCTTACTAAAATAGTTTTGCAAAATAGCATGGATATCATTACCGTAGGAAGCCTAATGTTTCCATTTATCTTCCATTAACTAACGAAACTTATTCTATTCAGCACTACCAAATGTATCTTTTAAAGAACCATCAGGATTTCGCCATTCCTTCTAATTACCTAATTCTAAACTATATACTTTAGATTCATCACCATTAAAAAATACATTTTTTTCATCCTATGTATAATTACCATTACTCCAATTAATATACTAATTTGCCCAATATTCAGTAGTAAATTCGGGAAACCACAACTTACCTTGGTCATTACGTAAACCACTCATAAATTCACTAACACCTACATATGGTCTAGTTGCTTTAAGTACTTCTTCTCCATCTATAACCTAAGCATTAGCCTTAGCTTCTGCATAGCGTTTACCTAAGTCTTCAGCATCTTTATTGATAATATTAATTTTATTCATAGATGCTAACTATTTAGTACTATTTTTAGAAAATACAACATCACCTAAAGTAGATTCAAATATTTTTCTACTTAAAAGGAAATCATCTAATTGTCTAATATTTCCTATAGCATGCCCTTTATATGTATAACTACAACTCATTCACATTCCTCCCTTAAATCTCCATTTTTAATTAGTTCTTCTTTAGTATTAGCTAATATACGATGCTGCATAGCTTCATCTAAACTACCACTAAAGTTATTTTCTAATATATTACTATTTAGTGCTATAGCTAGATCTTGCAAAGACATACTATATAACTAAGTATTAGGTATACTTTTAACACTATACTACCCCATGAAGGCTGAATCTAATAACCTTTTCATATTATAATGTAATTCATATACAATATCCTATGGTAGCTATTCTATTACACTTTTTTCACCTGCTAAATATTTAGACATTTCAGTAACAAAAGCCTCTTCTAAAACATCATTCATAGCTCTATTTGGATTCTATTGCTAAAACTAAATAAAATTAGGAAACTACTGTGCAGATTCTACAATTTTAAAATAAACATCTGGATTTTTAAATCGCACAGAACCTAATAATAAGTGGGTTAGCTCATGTATAGGAGCATCAGCTTTAGCATGGTCAGTATTTATATATATATTCCCATCTTTAATAAAAGCATTAACTGTCTATACTTCAGGTTCCCAATTTTTCTAAGCTAATTCTTTATCAGTAATAGTATTTATTTGAATACCATATAAATTATTAAGTTTAGTAAATATAGTATTAAAAACACTTTGCATATTAGGTTTAATATCTATATCACGTAACTAAGTTGGTTCTACATAATACTATGAAGGACGCAAAGTAGTAGTTACAATAGCATCATTATATAAAGGCATTATTTCTACTTCTTGATCACTATATGTATCATTAAGTTTTACATTAGCCTCTTGTATAGAATTAGTATTTGTAGTTACTAGTATATTATCTATAGAAGTTGAATTATTATTATCTAGATGTAATAAGTTAGTAATATAAGTAGACGAATTTGCATTAGCTATTTCATCTAAATTTGGAAATCTTCCAACTTTATTTACAAAGTTACTAACTATTGAGTAATATATAGATTCTGGAATACCAGACTATTTTAATTTAGTCTGATACTCCAAAGTCTTAATTAAGCAATTATTTGCCACAACCGTTATTTATATCGTTAATTATTTGTTCTACTGCATCTTCATCTACAACATATTTAACTCCACTATCTGTAATTGTTATCTAAAATGGCATAACTCCTTTAATAGATTTTCCTTTAGCGTCTTTCTATTCGGCTAATCTCTTTTTAAATTCTTTAGTTACATCACCTTTCATAGAAGTAAATATAGGCATACCATTAGCATCATACTAATAGTACATATCATACTAATCTAAAGAACTTTTCTAAATTCTATTAATAGATTCAAAGTTTACATTAACAGGATTATTAAAGAAGTTAAAATCAGATGAAGCTAAGGCATTAGACTACTATTTAGTAAATCCATTAATAGTTGCATCTGGTTCTGCAAAATCGGGTCCTTCAAATTCATATATATAATAATTTTCTGGGTCATCTTCCTACTATTTAGGTACTAATTTATATAGATAAACTCTATTATCATTTGTATTTTTATATTTAAGAACTCTAGTACCCGAAGTGTATGGAGAAGTAAGTGGTGCAAGCCATTCATCTGTAACTGTTTCTTTTAGCATTTTAAAAAAGTTACTATCTTTCTCTTTACTAGCTATAAACTATTTATAGTCAGCTGCAACATCTTTATTAAGATAATCTTCAAATATTTTATGTAAAGATGTTGGTCCTAATTTACCATTATTGCATATTAATGAATAATAGAATAATAACTACTAAATATGAAAGGCTTTGCCTTTAGCATCAGTTATAAGAGCACCATTCCAAGCTTCCAATTTATTAAATCCATCTTTATTAGCATCTAATATTTCACGTTCATAGTCAGTCTATGGTAACATATTAATACCACCTAAGCCATAATTAATAGCTGGCATACCAATATTAGTATTAGTAGTGATTACTGGTGCTAAATTTTGAATAAATATATTATCGGCTAAAGCAGGATTATCTTTTAATTTTGGTATAAGAGTACGTTCTACCCACAACTTAAAGTTTGCATCACCAATATCTGTACCTAATTGAATAGTTTTGTTACAATATAATGGCTTTGCAGAGCCATTAACAAAGATAAATGTACTATTTTTATCAGTAGTGCCTGGAATTGTAAATGTAAGTTTACTACTTTGCATCCAAGCCTATCTTAATTTATAGTTTATAAATGCATCTGCATTCTTATAAACCTATTTTTGTAATCTATCAATAACTATTTTATTTTTATCTATATAATCAGATACAACATCTGTTAAAAATCTATATTTAAGCTGTTTACGTTGTGCACCTTTATGTGCTACTAATAAAGATTCTACATAGCCTTTATAATTAGGATTAGTTGCTATTATTTTTAATGGATTAAAAGTCTACTTAATCTAATCATAAAGATTTATCATATCACGTTGGTATTCAATATCTGTTAAAAAACGTCCTAAATCTATTTTATATTTATCAGGACTTTCAAATCCAGTAGTATTAATACCTAATCTTTCCGCACATTGGTTGCCATTTTTAGATTTAACCTATTTTAGTCTATCTGTGATTAAATTCTCAATTCTAGATACTTGTGTGTATAAATCTATTGGGTTTGTGTTTATAGACTGATTTAATTTAAGAATCTATCCAAGGCGTTTATATTCGGCAGCTCCATAAGCAAGTGTTTCTAAGTCATCAGTAATTTTAGATTCACCATAGACAGTTGTGTATGTACCTGCAGTATTATAAAGTCTTACATCTTCAATGTACTATTCTAGTTTATCAATAGCTTGATTATACAAGGCTTCATATATTTTATATGCATCTTCAGATAAAATAGATTTATATTGAGTACATGCCTCTCGCATTTGCTCTAGCTTAGTAATAGCATCACTTTTATGAGCTAAATCACTATATAAAGTAAGTACATCCATTTTTTCATAAGCATCAAATATTAACTTGTCAAGTAAATCAACAGGCTTTAATACATTTTTAACTTTAGATAAATCAATATTATTAAACTATGCTCCTAAATATGGACCTGTTTTTATATAATTAAATGCTCCGAGAATACTAAACTAACTTGATTCTCCATTAAACACATCACCTTTAGTAATTTCAGCTAATCTAAATGCAATAGGTGATGTCATTACTTTGTAAAGAGTCTCTACAGGGACACCTATAGCTAATCCATACAGATACATGCCTAATGTAATAGTTCCTGCATTAAGTTTAGCAAGTGCAAGCTCTTTCGCATTGTCAGTTGAAAGTGACAAGAAGGCAGAAGCTTCATTGGCTGCATCTGATTCCCACTACTACTATTGTAGATAAGAAATTAGTGTTTTTTTTGTTTCTTTACCTATATCAGTACTATGTGTAAATAAATTGCTTTCTGCATTTACATTAGCTAAACCATGATATACTTTACCGCCAATAGGAACTGCACATAAAAGTTTAGAAGCTTCAGTGGCATTACCTTCATTTAATATTGTATTACTCATAAATGTCGCAGCAAAAAATGATTTTAATGCTGTAGCGCTAATAGCAATACCATCCTTACCTGTCATGTTTTCATTAATACTCTGTAATTTACTAATAAAATTGCCAGGCGTAAAAGTAGCTTGTATTTTATTCTTTTCAGACTATTTAGCGAGAGACTTAGCTGTTTTAGTCAGCACATCTACAGAAGACTAAGCCTCACGTAGGTTAACGGGATTACTAATGACATTAAATAGGGCAGTTATTGCATTGTTTTTAATGATATGATCTCTTTTATTCTTAGATATATCATTAAGATATGTATTATGTCTATTAATTATATCTTTAACAGCATTAGCTATTTTATTATATATATCAACATTTAAATGCATACCTCCATCACCGAATAATACAGAATTAAAAGCACTTGTAGAAGCTGCATCGTCTGGCATATAGTACCAAGATTTTACATCATTCAGTAATTTACCTAATAACTGTATATTTTCTATAGTAGAAGTATTAACATCTACATTTACTTTCTAGCCATCATTAGACCAGTATATTTGTAATAATGCATTTTCTTGATTTTTTTTACCTTTAGCACCAAATAGTTTTGTACCATACTACTATAATAGCTCCATCATAGTAGTATATATTGGCTTATTAACTGTACGTTCTTCAAGTGCTTCACCTGTAGGGAAGGGAATATATGTTTCAGAGGCTTTTAATAGTTTTGTTGAATCTATATTAAAGTATGGTGAATGTCCTTCATATATTCCATTATTATTTATTGCAAATGTTTGCAGTGATACTGCATCTATGTCAAGGTCAGAGCCTTGTAAATAAAATTGGAATATATTTACATAAGCGTTGTTAGTGTCGGGATTCTCAAAGGACTCTATATGCATAGGCATAAAAGATGACTAAGATTGTGCTGGAATACGTGCCGCCACAATATCCAACTATTTAATAAACGAGGTCATCATTCTAGAACCTTCTCGCCTAATTTTTTGTAATAGATAAATATCACTACCACTATTATAAAGCTATTCTATATTCTCATACTTAGCCATATAATCATACCAAGCTTTTTTAGTTTTCTTAGTAATATATGTTTTTTTATTATTTACTACTTTTTCTTCAAATCTATCCGCAAAATTACGAACATATTGTGATTTACATAGTTTTAATGTATCTAATAAACTACCAAACTCATCATCAGAACAAAATTGATTTATATTTAGTATTGAAAAATCAGTATTATCTATATAGAACTATAATGGTGATTCTAATGTAACTTCATTACCTGTGTTCATATCTACAAGTATTCCATTAGGCATTGCTCGTACTCTATTTTTAGAAATTACATTACCATTATGATCTTTATAAACATCATCACCTACAACAATTATTTGATTACCTTCATAATCCTCGTAGATTTTATCATTCACACTAAACATACGCTGTATGATATTGCCATCACTATCGACTCTATATACATTTCCATCTGCATTTACTTGTTTAAACCAAGTAATTTCATTAGATAAATCAGCATGTACTAAGCCACGTCTAATATATACATGGTCACCTGTATTTCTTTTTAATTCAACATGATAATTATAAAAAGTATCATCACCTATAGTATAATTCTAGACTTTAGTATATAACTTTTTAAGTAGCTTCTTAGTAAAGAACTCTGGGTCATTTAAGACATCTTCTACCTAATCAAATTCATCTAATCCAAAGGCATTTTTAAATACTTTAGGCATTACTAAGCCATAATTAGTAACATTAATACTATCTGCATCTACAGTCACTAATTTATCATTAATTATTACCTCTCTTGTTTTATTAGTGGTGTCAGTTCTTAAAGCATTTAACTATTCTTGCATTTTTATATTTAGGAATTTTAATCCATATTTCTAGAAGAATTTAGCATATTCTTCGGTATCAGTCATATAATATGAATCAAATGATTCAGCAAGATTATGGATAAATGCCTATTTAATATTATCAGGAAGACTACTTTCCTGAAACTCTTTAATTAATTGCTTCTAAAACTATGTTTTAAAATCATATTTATCAAGTAAATATAATATAATTTTACGTGAATCTTTTTCAGCACGCGCTATAAAGTAGTCCTAAACAATATCTAAGTCAGATAATTGCCAGCTATTACCATCAATATCTTTAAAGGTAATATCATAACTATCTAAATCCTAACCTCCTAATACAAAGTTCTTAATGCCTATAATTCTATTATTACCTATACTATTAAGATAGTTAATTAACTATTTATAGCCCATTCTTTGCTATGAATAAACTTTACCATTATAATTAACAGATTCTGTATTTGATTCTGTCATATTAGGCATCGTTATATGTATTACTTTTTCTTTCTATACTAGATGCCCAGTATCATCAGTTTCTCCATCAGTATAAGTTACAAGATATTTCCTACCAATTTTAACCTATGGAATACTAACAACATAATCATCTTCATCCCTAGTTAAAGGTATAAATTCCTACTAATCTTGCTACTATTGTATAATAGCCATAGCATTATCAGTTTGGTATTCTTTTTCTATTTGTGCTAATGTTACCTTTTTATATTTAGTAGAACCATCTGCATTTTTAATAACTTCACCTTCAGCATTTTTAATAGGTATTTGATAGAACTTAATAATTTCCTAAGCAGGGTTTAGCACAGCAAGTACACCAGGCATGTGTGTTTTAATACCATTCTTAGTAAGAGTAGATGTTAATATACTAATAATTTTACTAGATATAGCTGCATCACTATAAGGAATATCTGCATCTATAGCTTCATAGTTATTTTCATTAATATCTAATAATTTCTAGTCACGTATGGTTTTTAATACATTCTAGGCTATAATCTATAATGAATCACCATCAGTAGAAGATGTATTCATTAGAGATTTTATAATTGTACTAGTTACTGCCGATTCAAATTTATCTGAACTAGTATTTAATACATTTCCAAGAGCTGTACGAAATTCTTTAGTACTTGCTTTAGTAAGATTATAAAGAGACTAATATAATTTAGATGCATCTTCCTATGTATATCCCATTGAGCAAGCTGCAGAAATAACCTACGTCATTAATGATAGATGCTCATTATCAGCGTGATGTTCTTTATCAAGCTATATACCTGCCTAACGCATTTCTACTTGCATAAAGTTTAAATCATGACGACCTGTATAACAGCTAGTTGGGTTAACATTAGCTGCACCTTGTTTAACTGCACCTACAGTTGGACAATAGTGGATATCTGAGTGTTTCATTGGCTAAAATACATCAGCTGCAGTTTCTACTTTAACTACACCATCTTTTTTAGTACCATATACATTGCAAGCTCTTGCTGTTAACTCAATAGAATGCTCAGAACCCTACAATTTACCATCTTTAAGCTCTAGAGAGTTCCAACCACCAAACATTTGCCATATATCGTAGTTAGAGTTACAAACAACTTTATTAGGTGTTTCTTCAGTTATAGAATTACCATTTTCATCAACTTCACAATCAATTACTTCGTAAGTATTATTACCTAAGTAATCCTATACTATACGTCTGTAATTCTTACCTGCCTTAGTAAAATAAACGTCTCCATAATTTACATCATCACCATTAAAGTCTCTTAATATACCATTCTAGGTTGCGTCTTTAGGCATAATTAGCTAATTACCATTCTAATCTTTCCAATTAAAATGAGTCATATTATATGCCATATCTCTATAGAATTGATACTATCTAGCTTTATCATTAGTAATACCAAATCCTGCTGTTTTAATAATACCACCTGTGCCTGTAGCTCTATCAAAGAAGTGCACAAACTATTTCTTATTAACACCAGCTTTATCACCATTTAATGAATTATTCTCCCATATAACAACCCAAGGATTTACAAAAGTAGCACCATCAAAATTGGTTGCCTAATCAGAATCAGCTTGTATAGTATATACATCTGAATGTAAATCTGAAAGCATTGCCATATTATAAGTACTAGGAATACCATCAATTTGATTTAACTAAAACTCATGCATTGCTGCGGTAAGTGATACATTTCGTTTATCCTAGGCTTTAAATCGAGAAGCTTCCTCAGCACATTCATTATCAAGTATTTTAAGACGCTCATTTACTAAATATGTATTAAATACTTTATCAAAATATTCTCCAGGTTTTACTTCTACTTTAGGAACTATTAATCCTCTTAATGTATTATCAATACCAGCTTTCCAATCTGCATCCATACCACGTACTGCTGCATCACCTGCTGATATTGTAATAACTTTAGTAAAATCTTTTGGAAACATTTTTAATACAATAGAACTTGAATTTAAAAGAATTTTATTCTATTCTTTTGCCTGTTTTTTAGCCTAATTCCAAGCACTAGTTACAAGATTTCTAAAATCTTCATCATCCTAATGTTCTCTTAAATATGTATTTTTAGTTTCTTCCCATTGTGGGTTATCATATTCAGCAAGGTGTTCATCCTCCCAGCTTTCTAATTTTCTAGTAACACCAGTTTTTTGTTCTATAAAAGCATTACGTATATCATTAAAAAATTCATCAAAATCAATAACATCATTATGTGCATCAGGATTCTTTTCTAAGAAAGTAGTTAATCCTAATTTAGGATGCTTATATACTATAGGCACATCATAGTCTACTTTTGATGGATGATTTATATGTGAACCTACAGTAATATACATAAATTGCTGTGTAAATAGTAAATCAAGAGCATTATACTATTTTAGTAATGGGTGCAATTCTACATTTGCCCAAGTATGTGAATCTTTAGTGTTTAAATTTAAAAGTTCTAGGTCTCGCTTAGACATAATAGGATTACCATTAATTTTGGCATAAACCATTTTACCATGTTTAACCCAATCTGGATAATTAGTAGCTAAGTAGTTCTTAGCAGTCGAAGTGTTGCCATCAATAAGCCTTATTTCAGTGTTTTCATCTAACAGAGCTTTAAGAACTTCTCTATTTTTAAGTTCCATAAATGTATTAAGACGGCTTACATTATTATAACGAGAATTTAGCTTAGATATAGTACTATTAAATCTAACACTTCCATCTTTATTTTTAATATAGTGTGTCTAGTCAATTAAAGCTATATTATCTGTATGAGTACTATTATACTCTTGTGTCCAATTATACAGCTATTTGGCTGTGTTATATTTACCTGTTAAATGGTCATAGCAATATGTATTTAATAACTAGAAATTATCATCTACATCAATGGGTATATTAATGTGTTTAACTGTTCTTAACCAATCTTGAAGTTTTGCAAAGTCTTCATTAATATTATATACTTGACTTTTATAGTAATGTCCTAACTATTCACATATAATATACTATATTTCATTATACGTTAACTCTCTATAAGTCTTACCATTAATAGCTGCATTACGTGAATTAACAGTTGCATTTAAATCAATAGCCATCCTATTAATAGTATTTTTATCAGAGTTTACAGAAGGCATAAAACCTACAACTCCATTGCCTATGACTTTATTTCCCTAATAATCAGATTCTGCTAATAATCCTCCGACAAAATCATACAAGAAGGTGCCTTGTATAAATTCAGCTACTGTAAATTTTGTCTAAGCTTTATTACCAATAGTATTAGATTTTAATTCTCTAGTTGTATAAATACCTTTAAAAACTTCAGGACTAAATATAGCCATTTTAGAAAATGGATTCTATTTTTCAGAGAAATTAAACTCATTTATCCAATCCTATTGTGAGGTTATATTACCTAATAAACGGCTTAATGTCTACTAACTAAGTGTTTTACCATCTGCGTCTTTAATAGTGGCTCTATTAATATTACCATCAACTAATGCTTTAGCTTTAGCAATACGTTCTAATATAGGAGTATCAGTATCTCCATACATATTCATTTCTAGAGTAGTACTATTATATTTAGGCATAGCTTTGTTATTTAAACCATAAATACCTTCATATAAAGATGTAAAGTTCTACTTTCCTGCAGTTTGTCTACCTCTGGAGTATGTAATATATTTATTAAACAATACTTTTAAAGCAAGCCCTGTTAAGTCTGGATATAATGTGTTTTTAAAATATATATCTAAAGCATTTTTAAAGTCAGTATTGGTAAGTCCAAGTCCTAGCTAAGAATCTATAAACTTAATAAGAACTCCTTTAAGTTCATCATTTAAATCATTGAGTTTTTCTTTACCTACACCTATATTATCTACATAATAAGACACACCATTAGGATAAACTTGTATTTTTAATTCTTGACCATTCGCTGTAAATTTATATTCTATGCCTTTAAGTACATCATTTTCAGTAATTTCTTTAATATCCTTAGACATTTCTTCCATTTTTGCTTCTTGGATAGAACGCGCATTTATAAATGAAATAGTGTCTGTAATTCTTCGCTATACATTCTCTACACTATAATCACGTAAAGACCTTGTACTAACTACATTATCCTACATATTATATTGTAAGAATTTTACTGAATTTATAGAGTCAGTAACCTATGTTAATAGATTATAATAGTTTTTTGCTTTATAATTTTCTTTATATTGTATAGCTCTAATAGAATTACCATTAGTGGCAAAAATACCTTTATATAAAGAATATAATTTATGTTTATCATCCTCTGTAAAATCTAAAGTGTCTAAATCAGTTTCACTATTAACAAGACATTCAAATACAAGACGTGAATATAAAGCTGGATTTTCACGTATTTTAGATATTAACTAACGCAATGTTTTGCCATTAATTAACGCCTAATCAATACTAGACATACTACCAAACATCTTAGCATATTTACGAGAATAATCATTGTATACTATATTTATGGCATTGGGATTAAAACCTAAATCCTTAATTTTAGTTATTATATGATAGAAATCTTGAAATGTAATATATTGCCCTGTTTTAGTATCATTTTTATATTGTAAAAATGGAGTAGAATTAATTAATGATTGTGCTAATGCTCCAATTTCCTACTCTAACTATATATCATCATCAGTTCGCCAAGATGTAATAACTGCATCGTTTTTAGTTGAGAATGTATAATTATCATCACTAGAAATAGTATTTTCAGTTCCAGGCTTTATAATTATTGCCTTGCCTAAAAATAACTTTACTAAATTATCATAATTTTTAAGAATAAAATATTTTTTAAATATCTGATATTCTTTAGAAGCATTATCTGTAGTTATTTTTTGAGAATCCCAAGTACCTAGTTTGCTATTCATAGCTCTACGTACTGTGGTATCATCTAGTACTCTTGTATAGTTACCTTCATCATCATATAAATCATCTACATCTAATCCTAAATATTCTTTAATATCTCTAAATAGCTACTGTTTATAATCTCTTACATTTTGATTAGCTTCTGCAATAGTAGCTACTAATTTCCCTTTTTCTCTATCAATTATAAAAGTATTAATAAGAGTATTCATAGCTTCCTACTTAAACTTATTTTTAAGTCGGACATTATTACCCCACACATCATCTATAAACTATGTTTTTTTAGATGTTGGATTCTCTTCTTCATCAGGGTCTTGTAATATAGATTCATCAGTTCTATTATTTACTGTAGAACGATATTTAGAACTCATAGCATTATAAATACCTTCGGGTGGAATAAAGTCTAATAAAAAACTGAATCCATTACCTTCTCGTTTGCCATTCTAAACTTCATCAGTATAATCATCACTTAATAAATCTTGTATAATCTTAGATACTGTTTGTAACTATCTATTATCATATTTTTCACCAATATTAGCAAGAGCACGCCGTACTGCCGCTTTCATTTTGCCAACATTATCATCGTACATTAATACTTCGCCCAGCTATTCTAGAGCATAGTTTTGTAATTCTTCAACAGAATCTACGGAATAACCGTAGACTCCATTTGAAGATTTTTTTAATGAACATTTATCCATTATAATTTTATTTTCCAATTAATAAGATTACATGGTGTAATCTCTTTTTCTAAGTCATCTTGGTTGAGAGTTACCTCATTATTATTATCATCAACAGCTTTCAATGAATTGTCTTCAATAATAGTATATCTTGTATTATTCTGATATACTATATCACCTTTTTCCAAATTAACAACTATTTTTGAACCTATTTTTAATTGACTAATCAATGTCTCAAATTTAGTTTTTAATTCACCAGTTAACTAACTACTCATTTTCTTTATGGAACCATTAGCTAAACTAATATCACTTCTTTTAAGTTTAGAAAACTATTCAAAGCCATTCTATGTGTCTGCTAAATATTTCCAAAATTTAGAAAATTTCTAGCTATTAGTCGGAATAGTAAGCTAGCTACTAACAGCTGTAAATAAATCCTTATCAACACCATCTTGTTGTGTTACTTCTATTTTTTGATATGAGGTTTCTTTAGCATTTACACTACTAATATTACTATTTGTATCAGTTTCAAAAGTAAATGTTAATCTAACAGGTTTTGCTATACCAGGCTTATGTGCCAATAATGTAATATTATCAGTAGTACTTAATGTAATTGGAGCAGCTTGAATATAGGCATAATCTTTATTCTAGGTAAGTACTATCTGGTCATTATATATAAATCCAAATCTTCCTTCGCCTTTATTATTATAAATACGAACTAATTCTTCTTTCTAATTTGCCTAACGTTCTGCCATTAATACTTCCTATTCAGTAAATATGCCTTTATCTATATATGACCTATAGGTATCAAGGAAACTATTAGTAGATGGCTATGGATTAGTCTAATTAGATAAATACCAAGCTTCTTTAGCTTTGGGTTCTCCATCTTTTAATCGCCAAACTTTATATCCTGCATCAAAATACATCTAATTAGTTATAGCTCTTAATGGTAGCATATCAGTATTAAATGCAGGCGTGTCAATACGAGCATTAATTCTAAATAAAGAATCACCTTTAACACCTTTTAGTTTAAATCCATCTAATTGTTGTATTTCTGTAAATTCTCCAACTTCTTTACTAGAATAAGAGGTTTTATAATATACACCATCAACACCTTTATTATTACAATCTTCTATAATAGCTTTTAATGCGTCTTCATTCTTAGTAGTACTTGTGCTACTATTTCTATTCCAAACCATACAAGCTAAATAGGCATTAATGACTTGATTTTTAGTTCTATCTTCCTAGTACAGTTTACCAGATTTAGTATTTAAGAACTATCTAAGTTCTCTAATAGCCATTAATTTTCGAGCCTATTCTTCTCCATATTTATCACGTAAATCATCATATAATTCAAGCTCACCTCTTGTGCCTATTTTATTGTTATTATCTAGATTAAGGGTTTGATTTTGCCATTTAGCTTCAATTTGCTTACCCTAATTTACTATTTCTCGTACTGTAGTAAGCACCTCTGGACTTGTAATATAGTTTAAAGCTGTAGAACCAACACTAGGATATTTATTTAACACTTCATCGCTTAAAGAACTAAATATTCTATAGCCTGTAAGTTCATTACCTATATTATAAACTTCAGGAGAACCTAAACCAGCTGTTCTTATACCTAAATTATGCTAATTTTCAAACCAATCCTAGACTGTAGCTTTAGGAGGTATTACATAAAATAGCTATACTTCTTTATCTAACGTAGGGTCATTTATCTATTTAACAAACTAATTATATAAATCGTTTGTATTAGTAAAATTATTAGAGTTTCCAACTAATACAAATGGGTGTCCTACATTTATAACAGCCTTTCCATTAATTAATCCATTTCTAGATAACATTACTCTAGATATAGATAATTGTTTATGCTTAGCTAATTCATTGATAGGTATGAAATTATTCGTAGTTATAAATGAATCATTTAATTGCAACTAACCTTTTGCATAAGTTAAGTGTATGCCTGTAGAATGTTGACTTGCAAGATTAAAATCATCTTGGAAAAAGAAAATACCATTACTAGTAAATCTATATATCTATAACAAATCAATAATTCTCTACTATTCAGCATCAACTTTTCCATTAAATGTAGAAATAATAGCTTCTCTAGCTAAGTATTCAGCATTAGGTTTACCTTCATTAGCTTTTAATGTATCCCAAAATACTTTATGAAGTCCAGGATATATAGGCTATCCTTTAGAGTCAACTCTGTTAATAATTGTAAGTGGTGAATTTAATGTTGCAGTTGGTATTTCTAAAATTGGTACGTTATTCTATGATATAATGGCAACAACATTCTTTCTAGATACTTTATCAGCATCTTTAGCATCTGAATATAAGTAGCTAAGTTTTTCATCATCACCCTAATCATATCTATAATAGCGAGAATCTTTATTAATTCTACGTCCTGCTGAACTTTTTAAAGCATATTGTATTTTTAGTTCACCCTACAATTTTAATACTTGGCGTAGTTTTTCTAGTATACTTGCATTGCTCTTATTAAAGAATAACTCATTACGTATAATAGATAGTTTCTAATCTAAATCTTTATATGAATTATTTTTAAGGATATGCATTAATCCTATAAAGTTATCAATGCGACTGTTAAATCTATCTTGAGCTTCTGGAGTACTGTCATTGAAAGTAGCCTTACCATCATCATCTATCATGCCTGTATTATAAGTATTAAATGTATATAACCATCCTAATACAGACTAATCTTCTTCAGACTTATTTGCATTATTAATTAACTCTTCATATTCTTGAGTTGTTGCATTTAGTAACCCATTATCGGGAGCTTCATCAGGTGTTGGCTCAGATGGTGGTTTTATTGTAATAGCTGCTTTTAAGGATTCTTCATCCATTTCTATAGTACTACCATCAGGCTTTATTAATACATACTTATTATCTGCTGTATATTCCTAAACAGTAACAAGTACAGCATCATTGCCATCATTAATGTACATACTACTACCAATATCAAATAATGGTTTTGTAGTACCACTTGCTTTATCTTGTAAAACAAAATCCTTTTCAAAATCTTCCTATGTTACCTTAAGCTGATGACCATCAGTATCAGTAAGATTTACAATGACATTCCAGCTATCATCTGCATTTTTTTCTAAAGTAATGCTATCTATATTATAAATAGTAGTATCTTTAACAGCTACACAATCTTTAGTTTTAATATTTAAATCATCAGCATGTGCCTATGCGTCTGCCTATGTAAAACCTATAGGAGTAATTGTAGCACTAGGTGGAGGTAATGAAGGAGGAAGAGTTCCCGGAGTTGACTAAGATATTGCACTTGGAGCTTTAAGTTCTGTTATAGCTGTTGTGTCTAATTTTTCGAGCTATTTGCGTCTTTCTTCAGCTGCCTTTTTAATAGCTTCTTCACCAAGTGTTTCTAGCTAGAACATATTATCTTCAGTACTAACTATAGAATCAATATTACCTAACTAACTAGGAGCTATTGCTAATACTCCTTGTGAAGCACGTGTTATGCCTGTATATAATGATCTTATATACTATTTATCAGTACTATTAGTATCAGTTTCAACTATGTAGTATTTACCTTCAAGACCTTGTGCATCAGAATCTTTCTTTGGGTCAATTTTATCTGCATAGTTAGTAGTTAAGTATTTATATAATTCAGAGTTTTCATCGTGATATATATAACCTACTTTTTCATTTTCAGTAGTAGACATCATTAAATCAATAGTTTGTTTAAGTGACTCTACTTCTTCTTTAGTTATTTTAATAGAGCTATTAGGCTAAAATACTTTTACTCCAAATAATCCCACATGGTCTGGGTCATTTTCTAAGTAGGTTAAATGTAATCCAATATGCTCTCCTCTGTCAATAGCCTCTACAGCTAACTAAGTACGATTAGTACTATCTGTGAGCTATTTATTTCTAGTACGCAGAGATACACCAAGTTTAGGCGTTCTTATAAAGTTATTTCTATTAAGAGTTACATTAGTATCTTCGGCTCCTAATTTCTAATCATTAAAGTAAGTAGTAAGAGTATCCTAATTAAAATCTCCTGCAGTTATAACTACTACATGATTTTCATTAGCCCACTATTCAATCATACTTATTTCCTATTGATTATAGTGAGTAATCTCGTCAATAAAAACTACTCTAGGAGGATCAGCTATTTTATTTAATTTCCACTTATTTTTAAGTTGTCCATTATCTGCAATTTCATATGAATCATCATATAAATAATTCTTAGTAGCACCAGTAGAATCTTTCTTTTTATTATCACGGCAATCCTTCCATTCACTTGACAGCTCCTTTAAAAAGTCAATTCTACTAAAAGTTTTGCCTTTAAGACCTATTTCTTTAGAAGCATCTGCCGCAGATGTAGATGTTTCATGGACATAATAAGCATTTTCTATAGCATTTGGGTCTACTTTACTAATAGTTCTAACAATGCTTTTAAATACTGCCATACTTTTACCACTACCAGCAATACCTTCAATAAAAATCATATTTTTGTACTATGGCAAGGCATCATAGCCACTAAAATACTATAAAAGTTCCTTAGCATATGCATCGCCACCTTTATCAAAATTAGTTATAACATCCTTGCGTTCCTTTTCAGTAAGGTTATTAAAGTCTTGTACAACAGAATCACGATATGCATCTACAAATGTATTGAGCACATCCATATTAGCTATAGATGCAACTCCTAAATATATAGGAAGCTCTTGACTTGCAATAGGAGCTACGTCATCACCTATTGCTGTTTTGTAAGAACCGTAGAAATCAGAAGCTTTTAATGCAGCTCTAGAGGCTATATACCATATAAAAGCATTATCGTCAATATATTTGGTAGTTTCATTTAAAGTACCATTAGTCTTCTAAAAGAATCCATTAACACCTGCAAAATTATGTAAAAGACGGCTAAGTTTATGCTTATCTATTTTACCATCACCATTCAAATTAGCTTGAAAGAAATCATATATAGCATTATCAATTTTATATATATATTCATCTAGCTAATTCTATAAGTCTTTACTAATTTTAATATCTTTATTGTCAATAGCATCTTTAAGTTCTGTAGGTATATTTTCTACTAAGTCTTTTAAAGGTTCTATTTCTTTCCAATCAGAATCACTTATAGCGTTAATAAGACGTTTAGCACTTGCATATATTAAATAATTTTTATTTGTTGCAACTCTACTTTGCTATTTAAGTTTCTATCCTTTATTAATAGCGTTTAACTATTCAGCATAAGTAAGTCTACCAATAATTTTATTTAAATCAGCTATCATCATATTAGCTTCATCACTACTAATCTCTGCTAACTAAACAAAGTCTTTTCTTCCCTATTTCTAATATAAAGTATTAAGTATTCTGGTATATCCTGTTGGATTATTAATATCAGCATTATCAACTTTCATACCTTCAAGAACAGCTCTTAAAGACTATACTAACTATAAAGCTTCTATATTATGGTCTTCCCAAGTTCCATCTACTCTAAAGTCAGATAAATCACTCTTATTCTATTCTAACAAATCCATGGTTTGCTACCAATGTTGCATAAATGATAATTGTGATTTAGTGGCATCCATTTTAAATTTATCTATTAAAGATAAGATAGGAGTTGAAGGTAAGTTATTTATTCTTACAGATAAGTCTTGCAGCTTATTAGTGATTGGAACATAAGCACTATCAATTTCTACTGCCATCATAGGATCTTCATTTTCGGCAGTATTAGTAGCAGTCGTACGAGCCTTATCAAATTTACTTATTAAATTACTAATAACTCGTGTTAGTACCTATTTAGCTTCTGGATGGATAAATTCTTGTTTAGTAAAACCATCTAATAGATTAAAAATATTATTATTGAATAAATTACTAAGAATATTAGTTTTTTCCTATACTTCATCTAATGTAGGATTTTCCAAAGAATCAATTTCTTGGAGAATTTGTCTATCAGACTCACTTAAATATGGACTTAATAATGCCATAGTTGTATCTTTTCCTAGATTCTTATTAATAGATTCAAGTTTCTATAAATAACTATCAGAGTCAGCAGTAGGTGTATTAATATCCTACAAATATTTATTAACTATTGTTTCTAAGTTTTTGATATCCTAATTCTAGCTACTATTACGTATTGCTTCTGCATACTATTGTATAGTTTGAGAAGATAACTCCATCATATCCTAATACATCTATGCAGCTATATGTGTATCAATTTTACCATCATTAGCATAATAATTAGAAAATTCTTTCCAATAGTCTTTCTATTCCTATTCAGATAAATCAGCAAGTTTTTTGCCCTTTACTTGTGTTACATATTGCCCAAATGTAGAAGGCATAAAAACAGAACTAAGTAGCGGATTCATACCAAAAACAGCATCACGCACTACATCAGGTGATATTGTTCCATCTAAGTACTATTTAAGCTTACCTACAGTTACATCTATATCAACTTGTAGCTGTTGCTACTATTTTATTAATTCAGGGTCTTGGTTACTTTTAACATCACCAAGTTTAAAGTTAATATCATGTAATTTCTATTCTTGTTCTACTAATTTCTACTATAGGTTCTAATAATTTTGTAAGTAGTTTCCAAGAACATTAGATTGAGCAATATTATTAATTTTTAATTGTTTAACTATATCTAACTAATCTCTATAAGTAAGTTTACTTATTAAAGAATCAGTAGATATTTTTGCACCTTTAGCTGTTAAAACATCATCTATGAACTTGCATATATTCTTAATTTCCTATTTAGCAGCTAAATCCTAATTATCATCTTTAGTTCCCTCAGCATAAACAATTCCATTTTCATCAGCTTGTATAATTTTAGTCGCAGATTTATTTTTATCAGCAATAGTCATTTTATCTACACTTTTAACAAAATCACCTAACTATCCATTATTAGCCATATACAGTAATTGTTGCATTGCTGTATCACGTGTCATGTTATTTAAATTTGCTACTTGCCTAAAATTAGTAGCTGCAGATGTCACACCACCACCAACTAAACCACCTAATGCTGACATAGCATATCTATCAAAAATATTATCACCTTTCCAGAAATCTAAAGCTTCTTCCCCTCGTAACCATCTAGTTACGTTAAATATAGCTTTAGAAGCGTCAGCTAATAATTCTTCAGATGTTTCTTCAAATGCTTCACCAAGGGCATGAGCACCTACAACTGAAGCACCTTTACCCATTAAAGTTTTCTAAGCAGCAGTATTAGTATATATATCTTTGCCAATACTAAGCATTTTATTAACAAATCCTTTTTTGTCACCTGTTTTAGCTAATGCTTGCTTAGCTTCATATACACCTTTATGCAGTGCACTTGCAATAGCTTTATTTCTATACTTATCAATATGTAATTCAGGTAAAATCCATTCACCTAAACCTGTATTTAATATCCAAGCTTCACCAGCTGCATATCCCATAGTTAGTAAAGCTGCCTCTAAGTCAGATGCACCAGCCGCTTTAGCATCACCATAAGTATCTTGTACTGTAATACCAACCATATAGGCTTTAGATATAGGACTGCCTATTTTTGTAGCCTATCTTACTATATCATCTACATACAAAGCAGCTTTATTTGCATTTGCACCTTGCTGTGCTTGTAAAAACTATTGATAATACAAACCATTTTTAGCACTAACTCCTTCTTTAAGTACTTCACCCATAGTTTTATTAGAAGCAGTATTTAATTCAGCTAATTTTTTAGCTTTTAATGCTTCATAACCTTCATTAGACATAGCTTTATAAGCATCTTTACCTTTAAATAAAGCAGGAGCTGCCTTAAATATCCAACGCTATTCGGCTAGCTATCCAATAGTATCACCAATCATATTAATAAAGTTCTCAGCACACCAAGTATTATTCTAAGCATACTCAGTTGTGTTTTGTCTATTAACAGTCTTTGTCCAACCTTGAATGTTATTTAAAGTCTTGTTATCGTTTCCAGCTACTAATTTGCCTAATGTTGCTAACAATCCTGTAGTCTGTGTGGCTACACTTAATCCTGCTACTACAGGACCAACATAAGGAATAAACATACTGCCTACTAATGCAGCATTTTTTAGTAATGAAGAACCTAAGCTTTTCTAATCTATATCATCAGAATCAAAAAAGTCAAACTTATTCCAAGTAGAACCATCTGTAGTAAGTACATCCATTTTATTAAGTACCTATCTACCATGAACATCTCTACCTGCAAGTTCTTCATAGTATGGTAATCCATTTTCATTGTATTTTAGTGAGCCTTTTTCATGTATTACCTAACCTGTCTTTTTATCAACAACATCTTCATCATACTATGCTAATACTAATGTATTAAAATAATTAGAAAAAAATGAATCATTAGGACTATCAGACTGTTCTCCTGTAAGTGGATTAACAACTTTCTACGTCTATGCAATTTCAGCTACAGACATAGTTCTATTACCCATTTGTCCGAACTAATCTAAACTATTATTTACTAAATTTGGATTAGCTTTTTTAACAAGCTTTGGTTTATAATCGATAGTTCTTTTTTCTGGACTTACCCATATATTATCTTTACTAAACTAAGCCTATTCTAATATTTTTTTATCATAATCATCTGTAGCTAACTAATTATATACAGCACTTGCTTGTACATAAAAATTATGAAATTTAGCTTTATCGAAATTGTTGTTTGTATCTTTAAAACTACTAATCTACTAAATTTTAGCACTTGCTAAATATTTATCTTCAGATTGTAATCCTGTATTATCACTAGTTAATCCTACTGTTTTAAAATCTTCTAGTGTAAATGATGGATTAGCTAATATATTTAAAATAAGATCATTTTCTTTCATTAAAGTTGTCCTGGATTTACATAACCTTTAGTTCTTGCAACTGCCTACTATCTAGCCTCTATTTGTTCAGCCTATTTAGTAGTAGGATATTTACCTGTAGCTGCCACAGCTGTAAAGTAATCATCGTTAATAGGCATAAATATAGTACCTTGATATACATGAGTATATTTAGTTCCAAATAATGAATCAAACATACTCTTTTCATCATATTCTACTTTATTCTTCTCTCCTCTACCATTATTAAGTATAGATAATGTATTAGCTATCTAGTTTTTATCACTAGTTTCTGTTAAATAATCTGCAAATGTTGCATCATCACTAAATGCATTATCTAAAGCTGTACCATTAATAACAGCAAATTTAGTGTAATTAGTAAGAACATCACCATTAGGACTATACATAATAGGTAGATTATGTTGCTAATAGATAGCATTAATTTTTGCAGGGTCTTTAGTTCTTGACTATTCAATTTCATCCTAAGCCTATTTATATCTACCTAACATTGCAATATCAGGTCTAATTTTTCCTGTTTCATTAAAGTATTGCATATCAACAGGCAAATAAGCTGTGTACAAAGCTGTCGCATCTACAGCAATATTCTGCATACCTGCTTGTGGTATCTACACATCGCCCATAAATGCATTTCTAAAGTCAAGATATCCTGCATAATCACTTGTAGCTACATTAGCTAAAGTAGTCATACCAAGTGCTTTACCTCCCTATGTAATTGGCATAGATACAGTAGGTACTGTAATACCATTATTTCTGCCAGCTCCTGTTTGTATAGTAAACTAGTTCTTCTAGCCATAACCTTCTTGTAACATAGATACAGGGTCTAGTGTTAGATTTTTAACAGACCCTTCTTTATCTTCTTTATCAGAAGCTAAAGCTTCTTTTTTAAGAGTAAATTCTTTTTCAGGAGAAGTTTTAGATATAATAAGAGAGCCTATCATTTCTCTTGCTTCTGCATCTGTACCATTGACTGTTTGTAATTTTAGCAATGTTTTCATATTTAATGGAAGCATGCTATATATATAATTAAGAGCCTGCTTTGCCTATTCAGTAGCATCTTTAGTCATATATTTAGCACTGTATAAATCATGTAATGAAGCATCATAATTACCAGACTATTGTACAGCTTGCTAAAAATCAGACAATCCTTTTAACATTTGCCCAGCAGTTACATTAGCATACAATGTTTCATCCGTTTTAGTCGCTCCTAAATTCTATATACATTTCTATATATAATCTGTAATCTACTCCTAACTAGTACCATTATCTGCAATACGTAATATTTCATTATTCATAGCTAATGACACATTATTAGCACGTTCATATAAAAGATTTGCGTTAGTAACTATATACAATCCTGACTTTTTAGCTTCTTGTGGCGTCATTAGTTTATAATTCTTACCATCAGTTACATATACTCTTCCACCATCTATAGCTGCTTCATTTAATCCACCTTTTTCCTATAAATGTTTATATACAGACTCATACTATTTATTATTAAATTCCAAATTAGCAACAGCATTTAATGCTTGTAGATATTTAGATTCAGTAGAAGCTGTAGTACTTGGATCCCAAACATTAGTAGGAGCAAATATTGGTGTTAATTTAGCCATTACTGCCTACTAATCACTTGGTAATCCTTTAAATCTATCTTTTATCATTGAAAATATCTCTTTATTAGTTAATCCACCATCTGATTTACTTGATTCCGACTAAGTTGTTGCAGGAACTCTTTTATCAGATACGATAACTGGAGTATAAGAAGCCAAGGGTGGCGTCCAACCACCCTTGTCAAATTTTAATATCATTGTTTCTTCTTTTTCTTTTTAGTAGTTAATCTTGCAATAGCACGTTCAGTTCTATCTGCAAAATCTTTAGTAGTCTTATAGAACCTATCAGCATCTGCCGTAGCTGCACGTAATCTAGCTACCTATAATTTACCACTATCTTTAGCTGATAATTTAATAACAGGAGCAAAGACTCTATTACCAATAGTATAGTTAGACCATCTATTTTTAGGCATTTTATAATACTATCTAAGTTGTTCATATTTAGCTTGATTAGCTTTCTCACTAAGTATACGGAATCTAGCTGATTCTGTAGGTGTTAAAGTAGTATTACTCTTTTTACCAGACTATATTTCATTCCAAAGCTATTCATCTTCAGGAGATATATCTGAAACATAAGCTTTAATATTATTTCTAATAGCACTATTAATATCATTTTCAGTCATACTATCCATTCTAGCGCGATTAACTTGCCAGTCTGTAGCTGCCTCTTGCTATAACTATTGAGCAAAAGTATCCCAAATCTAAAAGTTCTAAGCCTATGTAGCAAGTTTACGTTGTAGATTAGCTATATCATTTTCATATATAGCTTCCCTATTAGTCTAAGCTGTTTGCCATCTACTTTGCTTATTATCTTTCTCCTATGCCCAAGAAGCTTCAGCACTCTGACGTTGTAAGTCATTGCTATTCTTAAATTTCAAATCTTTAAGTTCAATACCTTTAAGTTTAGCATCTAAAGCCATTGCTGCATTCCTATCAAAATCAGCACCTGCCTAAGTAGTTGCTAATCTCTGCAATTCAGCAGCCTATTGTTGACCCTACATTTCAGAACCTAAATCAGAATATACATTTCTATGTATTTCATTGGGGTCTAACAACACAGGCTAGGTTATAGATTTACTAAGCATTCTACTATTATTTCTAGCAGCAGCTATAGCTCTAGCTAAACCATAAGTCTTAGTAGGAGATAATGAATTTAATAGATTACTTATATTTACACTAGTTTTCTTTTTAATTTCATTATTAATATTTGTTCCAAAAGTAGTAGCTTCTGGCTTTAGCCCTGTTAATTCATAATCAGACCATAAAGTTCCATTTTTAAAAACATCATTACCTTTATCAGATACATTATACTTAGATAAGTCCTATGGGTTTACATATACTATATTACCATTAGTATCTTTATAGAAATAACGCTTACCTTTTTTAACGAATATATTATGTCTAGCACCTATGATATTATCCTTCATTACGCCTTCTACATAATCTCTAAGATTAGTATATGTTCTAGGACCTCTATTATATATATCATTATTAGTAGTTACCCATTGTGTTCTGAGCTTATTTGTTTTTGGATCATAAAAAGATGCTGTACTACCCTATGGTATTAATTCATCTACTTTCCTTGCCCAAGCTTCGCCTACTCTATTAAAAGTCCCATCTTCATTAAAAAGACTGTTTATAAAATTATTATAATAGTCACGACCTTCAATTTCCTATGCCTACTATTGTGTATATCCTTTAGTAGGAGTATATCTACCAGCTGCCTAACCAGCTACATTAGAAGACCAAGGAGCTACTAAACCTTCAGATGTGTCTCCTGCATACAAAGTACTAGTGTCCCAATCGGATTTAAAATCAGTATCTTTATTAACTGGTTGTAATCCATTAAACCAAGGAGTTTTAACACCTGTAGAAGCTTTAATTACACCACCTCGTTTATATACCTTATTTTTTGCTTTCTGTAATTTAGATTTTTTAGAGGTTTTTATTTTTTTAACTTGTGGAGCAGGTAAAGCTAGTCTATTATCCCACATAAATGATGGAGCACCATTATACTAATTAGGTATGTTAAACTTATAAGGAATAATTGGAGGTAAATTAAATTGAAGTTTAGGTATTGTAGCTAACTAAGTTCTAGATTTATTATATATAATAGCATTTAAAACATCATTAGCTCTTTTTATAGCTTCTACACTTCTTTGTCCAGTATCTTTTGCAAATGCCTCACGTATTTCCCTTCTACGTTTCTTCTATGCCGAAGACAAAGTAGTAGGTATCTAGCCAGAAAATGATTCTGCAAAAGCCCTATTTAAAGCAGTTTGTGTATTCTACATCTGCTAGTCTTTAATTTGTTTTTGTCTTCTATTAATAGAATCATCAATATTAGATATTACATTCTACCTTTGTTTATTCTAACGCTGTAGAAATGCTATTCTCTTATCTAAAAATCCAAAGTCACCTTGATATGGCTTATATGGTGTGGGCGTTCCAATTATTGCTGGCAAACCTGTTACTCCCTAATTATTGGTAGCCATGTGCAGAGCTTGTCCAAAGGAATCTATAGCACTGCCTGCACTAGACAATATCTTATTAGACAATTTTGAATCATCTGATAAAAGGCTGTGTCTAGCATCAATAGTCTACCCACCATAGGGCTATAACCAACCTCTAATACCTTCTTTATTCGTCCAAGTAACTTTACCATTACTATACACGTCATATAGTTGTGTTTTTTGTGATTGTGTTGTAACTGGTAGCTAATATTTAGATGTATTAGAATCTTTCATGCCTTTCCAATGTAAGCCACTAAGCTTATTAACATGCTATAATTCAAATCCTTTAAGCTCTTTATACTTATTAGTAATAGTCTATATTTCGGCGTCATTTTTAGCATTTCTAATCGCTTTAGCATCATTACCTTCAAAAGTAAATATTTTAGATTCGCCTGTTTTTTTATCTTTAAATCTAACACCTACTTTATTACCTTGTATTGTATTGTTGTGCTATTTAATTTTACGCCCTACACCACCACCAATGCCTGTTACTAAACCAATACCTTGTGATATATTCTACCAATCTTGCACAGTTAATGATGACCATCCATTATTTGTTAATTTTTTAAAAGATGATGTAATTTCTGGTGCATTTTTTAATCCTTGTATAGTACCTATAGCAGCTAATATTCTAGGTGTGTATCGTATTAAGGTTCTAGCTATTTTACCTCCTTTTCCAACTCCTCCAAACATTCCTATAGCATCAAAGCCTACATTAACTCCTGCATTTTTAATTGCATCCCAAGTAGACATACTGCCATCAGTTAAATCTGCATATAAATTGGCACCTGTCGAGCCTAAACCAAGTGCAGCACTAGCACCAGCTCCTATTCCTGTAGCCCCAGCTATCATAGAGGCTATATCTAAACCTACACCAGCAATACGTGCTCTATCTTGAGAAGTCCATGTCGGAGTTACAGAATCAGCAGTTTTCTATTGCTAATAAGTTTTACCTGTAGCTTTAGTACGTGCTTTTGTCACAGCTGTCTACTACTCCTATTTACTATTAGCATATGAATCTAATTTAATGCCTAACTATGCTTTTGGTAATAAATCCTAATAAGATTTACTTCTATATGTTCGTAATTTACCATTACCAATTTTAAACATATATAACCATTCACCTGCTTTATTTTTACTATTTTTTAGACGATATATAGTATTACCTGCTTTATCTTGTTTTTTGTCAAAAGCAGTTAAATAACCTTTCTTTTCCAATATTGGAAATAAATAAGAATAAAACTCACCTAAATTATTAATAGTATGCCCTGTTGTAAGTTTTATTGGATTTTTAAATTTAGTATAAAAATAATCCCCAGTTCTATTTGCGTTTTGCAATGTTTCTAAAATATTACTATTCCACTATGTAGGTTTTAAAGGGTCTATAAAAGAATCTGACAACTTAATATTAGTAGTTTCTCTACCTATGCTAAAGTTTTCTGTATTTCTTTTTCGTGCATCATATAAAGCTGGATGTGCTCTCCAAAATTCATTTAATTTCTATGTATAAGCTACATCTGCCTATTGTTTGTAGTAATCATCTATTGCATCAGCCTCCTTCTGACCTTCATTTCTATACTAATCGCGATAATAAGCAAGTAACTTTTCACGTAATTCTGGATGTAATCTAATCTATTCTTCAAGCTAATATCTTTTAATAACATCTTCATCATTATTAATATCAAAAGCTCTCTCTGGTTTAGGAGCATCAAAGCCTAAATAACCTGTAAAAAACTTACCTACACCAGCTGCAGCTGAGTTTCTAATAATCTAATTCTTCCATTTATCAGTGCCAACTCCTTCTGTATCAAGGCTATTAATTAAAGCTTCATATTTTGAAGTTTGCTCGGGAGAAAGCTAGTATTTCTATTTATATCTATCCCACAAGCCTTTAATTTCTGCAATTCTATTTGTGTACTCACCTTCTTTATCCAAAGCAGCTACTGAAGTGTAGTCAGCTAAATCACCTTTAGGGTTATACTGCTACTACCAATAATCTGCAAGTGAAGGTATATTCTACTACTCCTCTTTCATTTTATCTACCATCCCTTTAGCTATAATATTATTAAATATAGCAACTTCTTGGTTACGATAAAAAGGAGTTCCTTTCTTTAACTTCTTTTCAGAAGTAGTTGTTGGGTCAAGTAATTCACCTTTCTTATTATAAACATAATCAGTATCAGTATTGTTTTTTATCTGACCCTACTTATCTGTAATTGTCCCAAATTCATCTGCGCTAAATCTATCAGTATTATTATTTAACTAATCCTACAAACCAGTTATATAATTACGATAGCCTTCTTTAAAAGATTCTTTTTGAGCCTATGACCAATCTGTTTTAGATTGTACGTAAGAATCTACATTATTACTTAGATTAGTAATAAGATTCTATAAATCAAGCTCGTTTTGTCCATATTTGTATTTCGCCATATATAAAAAATTAAGGGATATACCTATAATAATAGGCATACCCCTTTAAATTAAAATTACTTCTTAATTCTACGTGCCAACTTACCACCCATACGATATACAGGTTCAGATTGCTCAGGCTGAGGTGCAGGAGCTTCACTTCCGCCCATCATTTCAAGAATCATTTGACACACTTGAATTGCAACTTGACAATCCTAGTTTTGCACTGCCTGTTGAGCACCCTGCATTAATACTGCCTATGGGTCTTGTTCGGCACCTTGTGGCATTGAGCCACCTTCCTAATACTTTTTAGTAAACTTCATAATTAAATTTGATTTAGTTAAACGTTTAATTTATATCACGTATCATAATAACTATTAAAGAAAATAAATAAAAATAAAATAAATGGACTTGTACAAATATTTAAATTATTACGATACATTTATAATATATTACTTCTCAACATACTCTGGTTCACGAGTATTCTAAGCTTTTATCTCTCTAAACATCCTTTTACCTAATCTTTTACAATACTTATTAAAAAGTTCTTCATTATCTTTATTAGCTTCAGCTTTTTTAGCCCATTGAATTAACTATCTAGTACTAATTCTACTAAATATTCGTTCACCTCCTTGTAGTTCAGCTTGTGTTGTACCATCTGGAGCTAATACTTTCATTACATATTTATTAGGGTCTTCTCTATCATCGAAATCAAACTAATCTCCTATTTCTATTCCTGAATTAGCATTTACCTCTAATAAAAACATGATGTTTTCAAATGGAATTAGAGTTTCGTCTTTAGGCTTAGCTGTATAAACTTTAGTAACCTCACCCTCTTCATTAATACCTATCTAGTCTAAAGCTATCTAAGTATCTTTCATCCAAAACTCTACTTTATCTTGTGGTTTATCATATACGAATAACATTCCACTGTCTTGTGGTAAGTATTCTCTATCTTGTAAACCTTTCTTTTGTTCTTCTGAAGTTTCTGCGATTTCTACAGTATACTCTTTATCTCCTATAATAATATTCTTTTTATCCATTTTTAACTTTATTAAGGACATTTATTAATGAAGTACCTTGGCTATCTCTGAAATTAGAATAACCTGTATCTAGATAATTTCGTAAAGCTTTGGGACTAAACCACATGCCATAGTCTATCTATATCTATGACAAACCACGTCTATTTTTAAACTAATTAGATATGGCTCTATTCATTTTTAATAACTTTACAGCTGCAGAAATCTATGCTTGTGGGCTATTAATAAATTCTTGTTTTGTTAAATTAGGCATTACACCTCGTCTAGTACTATCTATAAACTAAAACCATCCTACTGCAGATGATGCGCTGTTAGCTGCATGCTATTTAAAATTAGATTCTTTCTTTGCAATAGTGGTTAGTGTATTTCTGTATTGCTAATCCTATGGATGTGCTGCCATATATTTATTCATTTCTTGCTCAAATAAAGCACTACCTTTTACTGTTGGCATATTATCTGATATTTCTACAGGATTGTCTTCTAGTTCTGGATATTTCCAACCTATAAATTTATTATCTGGCTTTTGTACTACATCTTGGGCACGTGCTATTAAATTTTCAGGAATTAATGGCTATACAGTAGTACTAGTATCTTCATAGTAAGTAGGCAGTTCTACCTATTTATATGAAACTAATAAATCAGATAGATCCATTTATTTTACCTCCTTCTTTACACTTATCTATAAGATTAGTATTGTCAATAGTGTTATGTAATATTTCTTCAACTAATAGCTTACCTGCTTCAATAGCTAACTTATCTTGTTCAGTTTTAGATGCTTTTTCATATTTCTCTTGTAATTCTTCTAATTTATTAGTTAGTTTTAAATGAAGAATGATTTCATCTTTCTCTATTTCGGCTTGTTGCTCTCCTTTATCATCAACTACAGGAATACCTTTCTATGTTAAACTATCAGTATTATCCATGTGATGTTTATGGGCATGTAAAGCTCCATCAGGAATTACATTTTTAGGCTCTTCCTATTTAACTTCTTCCTATTTAGGTTTCTCTTTAACAACAGCTATTTGAATAGTTATGTCTCCACCTTTTTCTAACTTGATAGGATTATCAATAGTAATTACAGGTTGCCATTCTATTTTGTCTTTAACTTTAGGTAACTTAGCACCTATTCTAGCAACACGTAAATATTGCTATTTAATGCCTCCATCTTGTCCTAAACTAAAACGCTTAATATTACTATCAGTACTTTGAGCTAAAACACGCTAAGCATTGTCACTAATACCTGTCATAACATCTTGATAGTTATTCATTCTATCAATAAACCTATTAGCACTATGTCTTGCACCTGTACTAAATAATCCATATTTTTTATTAGCTTTTTCTTTAGCTTTATAAATATCTTGATATGTATCACCATAATCAGAACCTACTGTTTCTTCGGTTTCTTTATTAATGTCAAGATTATGAGAACGCTTACCAAAGGCAGCATTTAATGCACCTAATCCTGGTACTTTATCAAGTACTGTATCCTAAACAGTCATATTGTCAGTAGCTAATCCTAATATTCTAGACATTCTTTCAAGTCCCTATGCAGTTTCAATATAAGGAGCTGCAGCAGGAAATGCAGCTGCTGCTGTATTTGCAGCATTATCTAAACCTTGAGCTAAATAAGCATATTTACCTAAGTAACTCTAAGGTGTTATTTGATTTAGTATATTTGATACAGTACCTGCAGTATTAACAAACTAATTCCATGTCTAAGCTTTATGTTGCTTATTAACCATAGCATCCACAGTAGACTATTGATAATCTTTAATATTCTACTATACCTAATCATTAAGTCTAACTTTAAAAGGATTTCCATTTAAAGAACCCTAGGATGCAGAATAGTTTGGTGATATTGTTGATTTATAAGGTGGAGTTATAGGGACTGTAGGTGCACTATTAAATATTAAATTATTAGAATAATATGGTATATTCTATAACTATTTAGTTTGCTAATCTCCTAACTATTGCCATCCACCTAATTGCATTTTTCTTATCTTATTAAGAGAAACTTTGTTCATATAATGTATTTATATAATTAATAATAGCTAATTCATCTCCCTTATATCTAATTCTTATCTTTACAAATCTATCCTTTAAAGATATTTCACTTCTTACCCAAGTAGATTCAGAAGGTTCATATATAATATTCCAATCATGTAATTCGTTAGGGATATTAATATGCCCTGCTTCATATACTTTATTGGGTATAGGAGAATTATTAATATACAAAGGAGGTTTGTTATTTATCCATTCAGTTGTATTATTTGTATATTCATTTTTATACAATATAGTTATTGGATTTATTTGTACTAGCCATTTATCCTCTCTATATTGCATATTAGAAGCAATTAAACCTCTACCTCCAAATACAGAGTCATTAGTATCTTCCTAATCATCTATATCTATAGCAGGAGTATGTTCCCAAATTCTAAATTCACCTCTATTTTTATAGTAAACTATTTCGGAACCAGATATATGTCTATAATCACTACTTCCTTGACTAAATGCTTCTTGATAAGAGTCATATACAATATTATTATAATCAGCCCTATCATAGTATCTATGGTATAAATCAGCTGATTTAAAGTTCTATGTACATTGTATATCAGAATAGTTATTATCATAGCTGATGTTTACCCCATTAGCTTGCCAAATATGCTTAATAGCTTCCTATCTAACATATATGTTTTTCTTATCCTTAGCAAAATTATATGCCTCTCCTATAATTTCATAGTGAAAAGATTCAGGTTTTGCTTTGTTAGCTATTAGCTCTAAGTTGTTAAATATCTTATGAGTTGCAGGATTATCAACTACTACAAATTCAAACTCAAATGGATGCTGCTAACCATACCAATAAGTAGGTTTAATAAGTTCTTGTGTATCTATAATACCTGCCTATCCATGTTTCCAAAAATCTGTAGTTAAAAACTATAAGTTATGTTTGGGTATAAAAACAAGTCTAGTAGTTATAGTTTTAGTTAATGAATCTCCATATTCTATATCAGCTTTAATATCATAATAAGACACAATACGTTCTGGCTAAAATGGTTTATCTAATGGTTTTTCTATTGTTAGTTTTAAATCTTTATTATAGATACAATTAATCCATTCAATTTTATCAGTCCAATGATTTATAATATGTTTAACACGATTAGTATCTACATATGAACGTTCGTAAAATTCAGATGTTAATAAAGCCATTTTATCTATACTCGCTGAGAACTATAGCTTATCTTTAATAGGCATTATGCCTAAATACTCAGCTTGTTTACTATCAACATATTTATACTTAATAGATGTATATTCTTCTTTTGTTGTTAATTTTATATACTAAGTATCTAAAGTTAATACATTAGAAGCTACAGTTATACCTGTTGAATATTTATAACTAGTTAATTCCTAAGTTAATTCAGCAATATATTTAGAACTATCTCTATTAAAACTAAACATTGTATTATTAATAGATTCAGTAAAACTAGGTAGCCAACTATAAAAAGTTACCCATTTCTACTATAATTCATTGTAGCATACATTCCAACATTTATTACCTTTATAAAAAGTAAACATTACATCATATTTATAAGGATTATAATGCGTTTTTACATTTTTAATACCTATAATAGGAGTAGTTTCTTTTTCAGTTAAATTAATGTTATTATTGAGAAACTCGCCGATTCTCATGTCTGATATACAATCTACTTCAGTTCCTTTAATCATCCATATTTTTTTAGCTACTGTATCTACACCATATATACCATTATTAGTTTTAATAATAGAATCTTTCCACTAACTTCCTAATGTATCAGATAATATATTAGGATTTTCAGGTAATACATTTTCAGTATTAATATATACATAACCACCATTACCTTGCCCTGCTACAGTTCTTTCATTAACTGGAATTAAAGCAATGCCATGTTCAAATATGCATATAATATTGCCTTGATATTCAACTAATTTAGTTATACTGCCATAAGTTTTAGGATAATCTCTAAAGTTAGTTCCCTAGAATACTCTAAATCCATTTTTAAAAGCATCATTAACACTTATATCTGAATAAGCTATTCTATTACTAAAATCATTCTTAATAGCTGGTGTATTTGGCAAGTTAAAATTATAGCGACTAGATAAATTAGTATTAAAACCTTTATTATAACATAATCCTTCAGGTATCTTAGTAGTACCTATAGCATTAGCTTCATAATAAGGATAAAAACCTCTACCATGCCCATTAATTGTAGCTTCTTCTGTATAAGAATTATCTACTGAGCGTATATTTAAATTAGAATTAGATATAATTGGAAATGTAAACCAAGTACCTATTGTTACTGCATTTAAATCACCTATATTTACCTTATCATCGTCCTTAGTTTTATTAGCCCAAGTATTTGCATCTACAATTACATCATTAGTAGGTGCAGAAGCACTTTGAAAGTTTCTATTTAATCTATGAGTAAATGTGCATATATAAGAGTCTCCTCTATAATATACCATATTATCATCAAATTCTTCTAATAAATATCGTTCAGATATAGCTTCGTAGGATGATGTATCTGCAGCTCTAATATTAAATAAATCTAAATTACTTAAATTTATAGCATCAGAGTTATATATATCTACAATAGTTCCAGGAGTATCATAACCATCTATAGCTAAATAAGGTCCAAAAGGACCACGCACATGAATATATGAATCTATTGTTGATACTTTATCTTCCTCAGCACTGCCTGCTCTAGATGTGTATAAATTATTATTTAAACCAACTGATTTAACATTATCTTCGATACCTAATATTGATACTTTTATACTTTCAGCATTATTATTAGTATTATAGACTGCGGGATAATTATATACCCTACCACTATTTGTATTATAAAATGATGTTCTTACAATAGTTCTAGGCTTAATATAAAACTATTCTCCACAAAAGAAGGAATTTAAATATTCGTAGTTGACATCATAATCTGGACACAATGCCCCAAATTTAGAACTATTGGGTACAATTTTAATACGTTCTTTATAGTAATGTGTTAACTTCTAATTTTTACGATTAGTATCTATCTAATGAAATGCTTCTACAAAGTAACCATCACCAACATAAGGTGCAGGAATACCATCATTACCTAGCACACCTATAGTAAGTGCCTAGCATATTTTTAATGGTATTCTTGGCTACCTCACAAAGAAATAACCTTTAACTCCCAATTTTTGTAATCTGTAATTAAGACTCTTATATAAAGATTTAATTTTAATGCCTATAATATTAGTAAACTCACAGCTATTTATATGTACTCTAGTTACACCATATATATTTTCTAACGGAGTCACTGCATCTTCTATAATACCTGTAGCTTCATTATACTAAATATAGTCGCGTACATTGTTAGTATAAGGCTAATGAGAGCCATATTGCATATTACTAGTTTCATTAGCCCACTAAGTAGTATTATCAAAATAAGCACCACGTATATTAAAAACTGGAGATAATGTATTATCATTTAGTATATATACTATACCAAATCTATAGATTTCATCATTCTAATAGCCAACATAATTATATATAAAATTAACATTGCTATAAGTATTTAATGTTTCTGTTCTATATGTTGGGTCATAACCATTATTGTATGGTTTTAGGTGCAGTTGTGGTGCAAAATATAATGAGAAATCAGCTAATTCACGATAATCAATTTCATTCTTTTGTATATTACCAAAGAATAATCTATTTTGACATATAGCTTGTGTTTTTACAGATTTAGCTAATAAATAAGTTGGATTAATCTCAGCTAATGTAATATCATTTGTTTCTTCGGTTCCAACAATACGTATATTACATGTATTAGTACTATTAATTACAAATTTATTTACTATTTTATAAGCATTTGTAACTTTATTCTAGTTAGCTTCTGCTGTACTTCTTGTGTAATAAACGTTAATATACTAATAACCTGTATCAAGATTTGTTAGTCTAAATAGTACTGATTTATGTGAATTTTCATTTTTAAATCCTGTATTTACTTTATTACGAGAATTACCTTTAAATATAGATACTAATCCTGACTCACCAACGAAGTCAGTTTCATTTCCATCAGAATCTACATATTTAAAATAAAAATGATAGTTACCAATAGCTAATTCACCATTATCAGTAGTTCCTAAGAATTTAATTTTAGGTATTAAATTATAGTTTTTATATAATGAAATACTTGTATTAAAATCTTCTGAATCATTATATATATTAGTGTCATTATTTCCCTACCTATCTACGATTTGATATTTACTATCTCCTAAGACCGAGAATCGAGTGTTTATTAATTTTGGATATGTCTATCCATCATTTATAATTAAGTTAACAGAGCCATCGTATGACCACTAAGGAAGGATATCTAAAGGATGCTATATATCATAATCTAAATTTTTTGTTACAAAATCTACTAATGAATATTTTGGTATAAACTCAGCTTTTTCCGTAGTATTTAGTTCATGCTATAAATAATATTCATTATTTTGTAAATATCTATCTTCTGCATATCTATAGTTATGTAAAGGAGCATAATTATATATTAAATCACCTTTACTATTATACTTTTTAATTGTCAGTTTGGGTAACCGCATCGTTAACATTTGCTTTACATATTTCCTTGTCAGTACTACCTAGACTATATAATAGAGTAGTCGCGTTGTTCACCTGTAAAATACCTTCATCTATATCAAATGAATCACCATGAAATTCTAAATTATTAAATTTAAATTTAAATTCAGGCGAATCTTTGAACGGATGAATTGTGCCATCATACCAATATAATTTATTTTCTTCATAAGTCCCGTCTAAATTATATATAGTATTATTACTTATTAACATAGTATCATAATCTAGAATAAGATGGCTTGAAACATTATCTTTAGGAGCCTTTGGCATATTTACAATATAATCAGTAGATTTAGATGTATCTTCCTTCCAATCAAATGTCATATTTTTTGGTTTAGATATATTATCGGACAAATTAAAATCAGACATTGCAGTTTCTAATACTTTACCATTAACTATAATAGCTAAATCAATGTCACTTACTTTAAAAGTCTTAGTAATACTTACAATATCTGGTTTAACTACTGTATAATCAGATTCATTTAGTGTATAATAAGTTAACTCCTAATATTTATTATAGACATACAAATTCTACAATGCATGTGCTATATTGTTAGCTTCATTCTACTTAAATGCTTTTTGGCATATTAAAATATTTTTTTCATATCCACCTTTAACATACACACCCCATATGTTATCAAAAGGGTTGTCACCAGGAAAATGTAGTTTAGAATTAGTTGAAAGCTAAACTATAGTGAGATTAGTTTTTTTTGAATTAAGATAATCTTCTACATAAAATGGATAATCCATTAACTATTGTTCACTAATAGAAATATCAGCAAAACCAACAGTACCATACTAATTACTATACTAATCTTTTAAAGCTCTAACTATATTCTAAGATGCAGTAACTGCAACAGACCTATTACCTGTAATAGTGTAATTTAGCTTACATTGAATTTTCTAATTATTACTAATAGACATATCATCTAACTTTACAGTATCAATGTTAGCTGTGCTATTATTAATGACACCTGTTCCATATTCTATAGAAGTGGTCTCAAATACAGCATTAGAACATTTAATATGCTATATATTACTATCTAAAATAATTTTAGTAGTTAACTCTGCATTGTTAAATGTATGCTCTTCTGTTACTTTCACATTTTTATTATAAGTTAGTCCTGCTATATCATCATAGTTAGCTGTAATTGAATCATACTTTAATGCTAATTCAGAACTTACAGTCTTTTTCCAATAGGTAACTTCAACTTTATCATCATAATCGAGAATAGTATCATTAAAAATACCACTTTCTGTAATAACCCATCTAGTTATATGTTCATTACGTGTAGTATCCTATCTAGTAATTTCAAATACAAAATCAATTACATATAAATTATTGGCTTTAAATGTATCATTATATGGAACATTAAATATATAATAACTTGATGTATTTGAAAACTCTTTAGTAAATAACGGAGTTTTATTTGATGTCGCATAGATATTAGCTGTAATTTTATTTAACGATTCTCCAGCTTGTAAATATGCTGTATATTCAAAATTAAATATAAGTTTCTTAGACATTATACTATAAGTATAACGAGTTAGCTATACTACACCTGTTCCTAATTTAGTTAAATCCATTATTTTAGAAGCTTTCTAAGACAGCTATATATTATTAGCTCCACTTAAGTTTTTATAAGCTGCCACATTTTCTAAATGTAAGGTATTATTAGGAAAGTCACTCTTATTAAAAGATTGTGTATATGTAAATGAATAGGAATTAAAATTACCTGCCCAAAAATAACCAACAATGCTTCTCGCAGGACTTTTCTAAGGAGAACCTTCATTATAATATTTTATACGAGTTTCTTTATCATTTATTTTAAAATATATATTACTCGGAATAAATTTATCATTACTAGTAAAAGTGTAAGTAAAATTTAAATTAAAAGTATTATTATCTGCTTCTGTTACTAGTACTTGTAAATTTACATTATTACAAAATACTTTAGTTAATATTAAAGCTAAATTACCAGAAATAGTAGAATTATAAACATTATAATTTTCTTCACTACTATTAGTTACATATAGATTTCTTAAATTAGAAAGCTATATTAATTTACCTTCCTAAGATACAGTACCTATACTATATTTTAAAAAACTTTTAAGTGCAGGACTTTCTATTGCAGTTGCAGATTCTTCAGTAAATAAAGATTCATCATATAAATATGGTATTAGTTTTTTATCTTCTTCTGTAAATTCAAAGACAAATTTATCTCCAGGTTGTAATATATAATCAGTATATACTTGCTTATACTAAAGATTATTTTCAAAATAAGCTAAATCTATTTCTTTATTAGCTATTTCTTTTGGTGTGCCAAATGTAAACTATGGTGATGGAAAAGAACCTATCTATGTTTTACCATTGGTAGGATTATATATTACTAAATATATTATACCGCCAAGCTGTGTAGTTCCTAATGGTATATAGCCTTCTGGAAGTTTAGCTCCAAATTTAGCATTGCCCATATCATTCTATAATGATAGTTCATTACCATTCATAGTTACATAAGTAGCATTTAAAGCATTAGTAAGACAATTATTCTATGTAGCATCTGGAGATAAGTCCATTACTAACCCGTCTGTAAAATTGTTTTTTGCGACCTACATTTTATAAAATCATATTTATGTTCAAGTGTTGATACATCTGTAAATTTTAGTGCAGGACGTGTATATAAAAATTCAGCTTTATCCGTTTTTAATTCAGGTATAAACCATTTTTCACCTCTAACAAGCGTCATAGGTATTCTGAATACTGCTATCCATCCATACTAACTAACATATAATTCATCTTTTATTTTATAAAGCATAACATTTTTAAATTCAAAATGTTTACGTTTTCGTCCACGTTTATTTATCTATGCTAAATATGCTTCATACTAAGTTTTAGTTAATGTAAAGTAGTAATAACCATCCCAAGGTATTTTATAGCGACGATACATAAATTTTATTTTACGAGCAAGCTTCTTACAATAGTATGTAAAAAATTCATCACTGTCTTTATACATATAACCACACATCATACCAAAGTCTTGTTGTGTTAAAGCTACGTCTGCTCCAAAACTATTCGCCATGTAAAACATCTTCCATCCATGATTTATAACCTTTTTAATTTCAGTTAATGGAACATTAGGATGATACTTAGCTACTTCTTCTGCATAATCTGAAACTGTTTTCTATTTCAATATGTAAATGCTTGATTTGTTTTAGCTGTTATCTAATCTTTATATTTAGTAAATAAATATACAGGTTTTTCTTTTGCAGGTTTATTCTAATGTTCCATAAAATATTTTATTTGATAACCTGTAAAATCAGATGTTAAAAAATCTACATCACGCCATTTACCAGCTCTAAAAGCACGTTTAAATGCTTCTCCTGTAGTACGATTCATCTATAAATAAGAAGAACCTCTACCAACTGGTGGTAATTTAAACTAAACATTATTATCTATAATATCTTGTATTACTAACTTAACACAAGTTAAAAAGATGGATGCTGCTTTTTCCTTTTTATGCTGTACATAGGTTCCATCTTTAGAAAAAGTAACTTTTCTAGATTTAAAATTTTCAAATAAATCTTTGGCATTTAAAGCATAGCCTACTGCAAAATTACTCATAACATTATATGTATATAAATAAAAATAGGGAAGCAAAATTGCCTCCCTATATTATCTGATTGGTTTAAATGACTTATTATATTGTTTTCTATCCCATGAAGTTTTGGCATTTAGTGCCTAATCCATATCATTTTGACTCATGTATTCTGGAACTCTCGCCTAATCACAAGCTACTTTCCATTGATTACCTAAATCTTTAGATTCTGCCAATATAATCTAATTATGTGTCTTTAATGCTTCTTTATATTTTAGTGTATATGCTATATATAAAGCTATAGCATCTGCTTCACTTTCAGTTATATCTGGCAAATCATCATCTAATTCAGTATGATATAAGATGTTAACATGACCACATGGTTGGTTGATATATAGTTTATTTTTAACTTTACGATATTTTACAAACTTACCACTCATATAAAAAGAGTCTGTGAAGGCTTTCTAACTTTCTATATATTCTTCAGTTTCGGCTGAACCATCATAAGTTAAATTATTTGTATAATTAAAATCTTCGTGACAATAAGTTACAGCTTCTATTATATTAATATCGCAAGGTAATGTAACAACTCCGTTAACTATAGGAAGAGTTACTCTTTTTAATATAGTATTTTTATTTCCTATTTTTTTATAAGCAATTAAACCAATTTCTTCTAAATCTTCCTAATCGCCTTCTACATCATATAATGTCTAAGCCTAACTAATTGCTACGTGAAAATCCATTATGTATATTGTTGATTATTTGGTAAAATTGGAGCTTTAAGCTACCTATAATAGTATATCTTTTCTTTAGTAAGTTTATCTTTAATTTGCTAATCAATAAAACTTACATTATCATCTGTAGATTCACTACAACAAGAATACTACTATAACTATCTAGGGTCTTTAAAAACTGCTACAATAGAAATCTACTTAACAAATGGAGCATTAAAAAGAAAACAATCTAACATTCCATTTTCATTAGGAGCTGTGTCTATCCATACTATAGGTTTGTTAGATTGCCTACGTTTATATTTAATGTTTTGTAGTTCAGTTAAAGATGTTACTATTCTAAATTTATTCTATCTATCAATAGAACCTAGATATTGTATAGCCTATTTGCCATACTACGTGACTATCTAAGGTATTTGAAAGTGTTTTACATTTTTAGTATTTTCAACACAACTGCAACGCTCTAATGAACTACAGTCTACTTCAATACAATTAATTGCCATTAATAAATCTTTAATAGGATAAATACCTTTTAGATAATAATCTTTTAATAAAGATAGTCTAAGAGCTACAATTTCATCGGCTACTTGATTTCTATTAATGGATAAGTTAGAATGATAACCACCTAATCCGCTTAGTACATCATTAATTATTTGACTAGTTAATTTCTCTATGTACATCCTCTGGATTTTGTTTAATTCGATGCTAACATGTAAAGTTATAACAACGGATTCCTTTTAAATATGTTACTTTTGATTTTAATTCTGCAATTTCAGTGCATTTATCGGAAATAGCTTTAGATTTTTCAAATGCAATTTTATCCATTTCATCTCTCAATATCTGTAGCTACTTTCTAAAATCATTCTCTAATGTATGATAATCCTTTATATACTTATCACATGTTTTCTATAAAAAATCGTACTAATCTTGTTTTAAATCCTCCCTTTTATGCTCAACATCAATCTCTGTAGATTCTGCTTCTGCTAAGGCTTGCTACTATTTAGCTTTAAAAGTAAATATATAAGTAATGGCAGCACCAAGTCCGCCACTACTTATTATAGCTAATGCCCATTCAAAAAGGGATTGCATTACTTAGTCTTTGTAGTTGTTTTAAGTTCGTCAACTACTGCTTTACCACCTTCATTTGCTGCAGGAACTGCATCACTAGTAGTGCCATCATCAGATACTGTAGTAATTGCCAAGTTAAGACCTGTTTCATCCTTAAACATAGCTTCAAACTCAGTAGCTACATCATGCTTTACCCAAAATACGTGAGTAGTCTATGAAGTAGTTTCACAACCTACAGCACCAAGAGGACGATTATTTGCAGGAGCACAGTACTCAATAATATACTGGTCATAAACAGCACCTACGATAGGAGTTTCTGCCTTACGCAAGTGCAGCCAGTTTGTATTCTCTACAGTCGGCAGACGCAAGTCTTTAACAATCTGTGAATAAGTACCAAATGGCATTTTACCACGCTTGGTAATATTAATAGTTGTGCCATCAACCTCTGCAGCTACTTCTGCATATTCATCAGTTTCTGAGAATGTATGAATCTCAATCTTACTAAAACGTAAGAAATCAGCTTTACTTGTAAATGTAAGTTTAGCACCTGCAGCCTTTACAACAACCTAATCCTTATCAATTTGGAAGATATGATTAGAATTAATTGTCTGCTCCAAACGCTTTGCAACTGTAGAAGCTGTATCTGCAGCTTTAACAATAAACTCACACCAGAATGGCTTACCTTTCTATACCCAAGGTGTAGAATAAATATAAGGCTCAGCACCCTCTACTTTAAGATACATATCAAGACGGCAATAATTAGCACCACTTTCAGGCTTTAATGTATCTACAAGTGTAGTAAAATCAATCTCTGCAGTAGCATACTCAGCTTCATAACCCAAAGCCTTATATACTTTCTGAATATTCTCCTTAACAAATACAAAATCACGAAGAATGTGAATATAATCTACAGTCTTACCATCAATCTTACCACTCTTTACAACATTAAAGAGTTTCTTACCTGAATCGGGGTCAAGATTACTATTAATAATAGTAGTTGTTACGAAATTTAATCCTGTTTTCATAATTATTAAGCCTAATTATTTGTTTGTGACTACTGTTCAGTTGGTCGAGCAATAGTACGATTAATCTAAATATTATTAGCTAATCTTGGGTCTTGTGCCCTTTCCATTAGCGCAGTTACCAACTTATTTATTATCTCTGTACATATATAATCTGGGAACTCCATAATCTAAGAAGTGTCTGCTGTTCGGTCTATCTATTCCTAAGTCAGACGTATGAATTGAGGACTCTTTATGTAATCTACTTGTACCTATACTAACTAGAATATAGAATCATCCATACCATATCTAATTTCACAGCGTATTGGTGCAGGATTAGATACTCGTATTGCCGTAGGCTTATCTACTACAGAAGCTGTACCTCCAGTAGATAATGTTATAGTACGTTCAAAATTAGAACCTGCTTTAACAGGACCTGAAGATACACTTGTTAAAGTATCTTTAGTGCCGTCAAACTAAGTACCATAAACATCAGTACCATTATGTGTACTTCCTATAGTACCATTTGGTAGTAACGTACTATATCTAGGATTAGTAGGTACAGATTCATACTAATTCCTATTATGTATATAATAATATGGATTTAGAGGAGAAGGTCTATTATAAATATCATCCATTACATTAGACCAACTATCTGCGGTTAATCGTTTGGCAGGTACATCTATAAAATCACCTTTATTATAACAGTTATGGTCAGTATTCATATAGTAAACACAAACACAATTTAATAGATGCAAATAATCCTATGGTAATTCTATTTCATATACAGCACCTTTTAAAGCATTTTCTTTAGTTACCTAATTAGCTACAGTTGGTCTACTTAACTTAACCTTAGTAGGTGTAAGTTCTGCTGTAGCTTTAAGTACTCGTAGGTCATCAGTAGTTTGCTAATTTATATCATATATATTATATACTTCATTAACAAACTAATTAATAACTTTATTACATAAATAGTTAAACTCATGCAGTTTTAATGCAGGAGCATTAACTTTACTCAATTCAATTAAAATCGCTTCATAAATAGACTTGGCGGTCATTAAGCGTTTTTATTTTTAATATTATTCCCCGTACATTTCTGGGAAAGCATCTATACGAAGCTAGGCTAATACTTTACTATTTTTAGGCTCTTTCATCCATTCAATTACAGCATTGTCATTAGCACCAAGAATTGTATCTTCCCCATACATATAAAGTCCATTCTTTTTAGTAATGACTCTATTTTCTTTAGCATTAATAAAGAGCATACGAAGATTCATATCACCACCTGTATAGCAACTAATAATTTTCTCGGGAGTTTTATCAGCTACTGAGAACAAGTATTCCTCAACATCTGAATTAGGCTGATTAGACATATTACGTCCAAGTACACGAGCTACAAGCAAACGACCATCATAACCACGTTCATCATTAATAATAAATGTTTGTGCTTGCAGTACTTGCTTTTTATGTGTCATACGTTTTTGTGATTCAAATCCTGGGCGTTCTACATAAAGCTCTGCAGTACCGTAACGAGGATGCTTTGCATGTGGGTCAATAGTGCCATCAATCAAATAATCTCCTTTATCATTCTTAGCAAATCTATCAGGAGCAATTAAATCACAATGTTTAATAGCCTCCCATTCTGCAGCTTGATAAATATCATCAAGATTATATGTAGTACCATCTTGGATTTCAAATACCTTATCTTCTTTAATATAAGAAGCTAATCCATTATTCTCTTTTTCAATTTCATCTGGAGTCAATATAATATCCCCTTGCGAATTAACACGTTTAACACAAGCAGGGAATCTACCTGTCTTAGGGTCACGCTATGGTTGTATAAAATATTTCTATCCTACTTTACCATAGACACTTCTTAGTACGACAATGTTGCTTTTAACATCGCCATTTTGAATATCTTTAGTTTTCTTAGCCATAATTCATAAATCAATTTAAAAATGAGTAGGGAAATCAATCCCTACTCTTAGTTTCTTATCTTATTAATATTCCTTAACTTTAAGGATAAATGAACGGTAGGGGTTAAACACCGCTACGCCTGCATTTTGTCTCAGCATTACACTAGAACAAAGACTATATCTTCACTTATATTTGTTTTCCATATCAATTAGCTTTATACTAATTTACAGCTTTCGCCTAGTCGTTGAACTTATTTATTTAAGCTGCTGATTATCTATTATAATAATAGAACTTCCAGCAATTAGAAAAATTTTACATGACCATGCAGTAGTTTAGCCATGTATTGTCATCAAGCCACCAGCAACAGGTGAACTTACAACACCGCTATCACCTCCAGAACGTCCTCCAACACCGAGAACTTCATTAAAGATGTAATCCTTACCCTTCAATGAGAACATTTGCGATTATTAATCAGACTATATCTTATTATATTATAACTTTCTTATATCCAATTTAAAATTGTACATCTTTCGATTAGTCGTTGAACTATTAAATACTAATAGCTGCTGATTGTTATACTTTCCAGCAATTACAGAAATATTTTATTCACTGCATTTATGCAGCTTTCTCCTACCATTTGTTCTTCATAATAGGAGGTTGTGCTGAAGTCTTACCTGTAGTAAGGTCTAAGCACATAAAATATGGGTCTTGGAACTCACGTGACAAAGTTCTATCAACTTTAAACACGATTGTGTTACCTCCCCATTCATAGGCATCAAATGTATTACCAACCTTTACATATTTACCCTCACCTTGGTTAGACCAGAGGTAAGCACCATCTGTTCTACGATTAGAAAGATACTCTCCAAGTACTCTCTGTACAATAGACCATCCCTTTTCATTCGTAAGGAAGGTAAATACATTACCTGTAGGCTTCTCAGCCTTCTCTACCATTGTCGAAATAATCTGCTAGAAGGTATTAATAGTTACTCTATTAGCAGAATACTTAGAAGCAAAACGCTCTACTTGTGGAATGACTCCGTCGCCAATATAAATAGGACGACCTGTAGCTCTATCACTGATAGTTGCTTTTCCGTCTACTCCAACGTTGCCTTTTGCCATTAAAAGCATATTTTCACGTGCATACAAGAAGTTCTCAATAAGATTCTTCTTCATGGGGTCAAGACGATAAACTTTATCACCATTAGTACCATTACTAATCTTAATAAATGTATCTTCCATTAATGCATACTTTGAACTATATGTGTCATCTACTCGCATTTTAATATTATTGCACTATTACTAGTGTAAATTAGACTATATCTTTAACTCTTCCATTTAAATACATAGTTATTATGTGAATAAGCTACTCCTCTTAGCACTCTATTAATTTGACTTTTACGACAATTTAATTCTTTTGCTGCAGAAGATTCACTTTTATACTCACCTATAAAATTACCTTGTTTGTCATAAACTAGTATAGGTTTAGCTTGCTGTTTATACTCAAAAGGTTCTATACTATCAACATATTCAGTTAATATTCTAAAATTTTTATAAAAACCATCACTATAATGAATTTTTTTACTAAGAACTGCCCAAGATTTTAAGCCAAAGTATTCTTGTAAATCATTAGCACAAGCAAATTCTTGCACAAATTCTCCTAAATTATTATATAAGTAAAATTTACTACCAGTTAATCTGGTGCCCCTTACCTTTTTAAAAGTATCTACTAACTTATTTGTAAAATAATAACCACCTCTAAATTGTTGGTATTTAATTGCAGTATTTATAATTGATTCATTTAAGTTATTAGCTCTGCCAGCTTCAGATAAAGAATCATATATTGCAATAAGTTTTCCGTTCTTATTATATTGATAAGTAGGTTTTGGATGATTACCTCTAGAGAAAGTTGTAACGTCTATAGTAGCATCATAACTTAAAAAAGTATCTCTAAAACTTTCTTTAAATTGAAGTGCTGTGTATGGAGAAGTTACTGTAATACCATAAGCTTCTGCTAAATTTATTACACTATCCCATTTTTGAATTAAATCTCCCTTTAAAGTGTATTGATACACTTCTCTAGCAACATTACCTCCACAACCACCTATTACCATATTATAATTAGTATCTAAGTTTACAAAGTCCATGTTTACTAATTCCTTCTCTTTACTATAAGCTTCTTCGGCAGTATCAAATACATAAAGTATTTCTCTTTTAAAGTTATTAAAACCATACTCTACAATAGCTTTTTGGAAAAGTGTTTTTGGATTTTTATAAGAAGCAGGAAAATTAATATTGACTCCACATCCATAATACCCTCCAAATTTATCTTTGCCTTTAGCTTTATGTACTCCAATGTATATTTTATTATTAACTAAATTTGTTGTTTTATAAACTATGTGCTCCATAAAAAGTTATTTCTTATTTAAATTTATTAATTTATCTATTACGATAGTCGTTGGACCTTTATCTAGGCTGCTTATTATCCTTTTATAAGGATTTTCAAGCATTTAAAGAAATTTATTTTAATATATATTGCTATATAACCGACCAAGTATTATTTAATCGTTGACATATAGTTCCTCATACGTTCAATATTACTCTAATATTTAACAAAACCACAATCGTTAAGCTCTGGCTTAGCATTCATTTTGTTATCAATATATCACTATATTGTTCAGACTATATCTTTTTAACCTTTAAGCTAAAATAAACACTTCATATATATTATGACTTCCGTCTAGTCGTTGAACATTACTAAGTAATGCTGCTAATTGTTTTAAATAAAAGTTTTCAGCAATTAGTTTATTTTTATATCAGCAATTATTTACCGATAAAGTGTGTCAAATCTCCTACCTCGCAACCAGTAGTATCAAGTACTGATGAATAATCATCATCAATAAGGCGGCACATTACAGAAAACATGCGGTCTGATTTACGTACTGAAGGAGAAACGACCATACACTGCTAGCCTGTCTTCTCGATTTTAAAAATTTCGTGCAACTGATAATAATTTTCTGGGAAAATCATTTCAAACTCTGCACCATCTGCGCCAGCTCCTTCTGCTGGTTTTACTGCAAAAGGAATACGCTTAATCTGGTTAGTTTCCTAATAGACTATATCATTTACAAGAGTTATACTTAACAATATACTCTCTGAAATATTTATTACCGTGTTGAATTTGATTCATTTCACGTTTACTAACTTTGTATTTATTAATAAATTCATCCTCAGAATAAAATGTTTCAACATACTCATTATTAATAGTAAATAAATTAATAAGTACTTTAGGCTGCAAAGTCATTTGATAATCTTCATAATAACCATTATTAAGTTCAAATGCTTGACCTATTTTCTTCCAAGAATGTTCTTTAATAAGTCGCATTAATTCCTTGCCTTTAACCTTATCAATAAACTTGCCATTTTTATATACATATATAAATATTTTGGCATACTGTCTACGAGGTTTAGCATTAAATATATCACAAAGTTTATTAGATAAATAGTATTTATTATCTATAAGAGTTTGATTTTTAATGCAATTCTTAACAAAGTTAGTATCCAATTTTAATTGTTCAGCACAATTATTAACTGAATAATAACTATCAATTAACTTGCCATCCAAATTATATTTATAGATAATTTGCATAGGTTTACCCATATTCATAAGATTAGGAGTTAGACCCCAATAGCTATTTAATAAATAACCACCACATTCGGCAGCTTGTAAATATCTTTCATAAGGCAAACCATAAAAATCAATAATCTCTCTATTCCATTCTTTTAAAAGATTACCTTCTTTACTAAATTGATATAAAGTTGGATAAATTGGATTTTCATTCCAATTATAAGTATGTGACATTTTAGTAAAGTTATCTGCGAGTAACTTTTTATACTATTTAAAAGCTTCTTCATAATTATTAGATTCAAATAAGATGGATTTAATAAAAGAACTTGTACCATATTTTTTAACAGCTTCTTGAAATGGTGTTTTAGGATACATAAAGCTACTTGCTTGACTTGCAAATACTCCATCACCTAAATAATCTTTATCTTCTTCATGCATATCTAATAATACTCTATTTAAGTCATTAATTTGCGACTTTAAACAAGTTGTAATAAATACTTGATATTTCATATTGTAATTCAGTTTTAAAAATTGATTTCTCTTAGTCGTTGAACTAGTAACCTAGCTGCTGATCCTGTAGCATATTCCAGCAATTTAAAGAATTGATTGTAACAGAGGTCAAAACTAACATTAACCTCCCCATTTATATTAACTATATATTTCTATATAGATTAGACTATATCATTTACTAAGTAATTCGGTGTTTTAATCATTATAGTATTAACTTAGTCGTTGAACATTTTTTAATATGCTGCTTATTATCTACATAAGACTTCAAGCACTTTACCGAATTTAATTCTAACAAAGATTGTTAGTGAGCTATCTGTTAACTCAAAGTAGGTTGAATCCGTGCTCTGGAACTTATTGGGCTTACTGTCTGCATAATAAATATTACGGAGTGCTTCAGTCAAAAAGGTTGTAGTCAATTCAGGGTACAAACGTGATACAACACCTAAACGATGCGGCTTGCTGCCCAAGAACTTACTAAAATCTTCAAACGTACGTGTATTGCCCATGTTCGAGCGATTCGTTACTATGCTTGCTACTAACATACTTAATTATTTATTTAATCCCAATCATCATCATCAAAATTCTTATCTATTGGCTTAGATTGGGGTTTCTTGATAAACGTAGCTTTACTTGTTGCTTTACCTGCATTATAGCCACGCCTATATGCATCTTGTGCCTACTTAGTAAGTTCAGACATAATTTTATCTTCATTTAAAATCCAAAAAGCTGCTTTAACAAGTGTTTCTGGATTTTGAAGGTCTTTTCCAAGATTACTCAAACCTGTATTATTATCAATAGTCAACATATAGTCACGCAACTGCTGCTTTTCATCATTATCAAGTTCAATATCTTGCCCTGCGAAATTACTAAAGTTCTAAATATTATTATCTACTACATTAGCAAAAGCATTGTACTATTCTTGCTATTTAGCCAACTGTTCTTGTGCTAATCTATTCTGTTCATCTGCTTGTAACTGTTGATATTGCTATCTTAAACCATTAACTGTGCGATTGTACAAGTCCTCATTTTCTTTTGCATTAGCAATGGCTTGTTCTAGCTCTTCATCAGTAATATTATCAGAACCAACTGTCTACAATATGTTTAAAGCATATAATTCATCATCAGAAAGTGTTTCTGGATTATATGCTGCAGGTGCTTGTGCAGGAGATATATTATTCATATATTGCTGTACATTCATACCACTATTTCTAATAGCATTAATGAGCTGGATTTCATCTTCATCCAACTGTTGAGAATCATCTTCAACAGGAGCTTGCTCTCCTGCCAAAATATTCAACTTCTCATTATCAGACAAATCATCCCAACTACGTTCAATAGTAGCACCTGTTTCATCTTCAAACTTAATTTTAGAAGAATCTTCAATGCCCCTAATCTTTAGAAGTTCGGCAGTCAAATCCTTCGGTTGTTCATCTACAGTCTAATCATCCTAATTAGAAGGCTCTTGAGTTACATCATCTTTGTAATCGTCTTCATTAAACATGTCATCATCAAAATTACTCATAATACATTTTATTTAATTGTTAATACTTGTCTACGATTTCTTGGACCATAACTAACATGTACCCAATTAAAATCGTATTCGTTAATAAGCTAATCAAATGGTAACTTACTATTTCTAATAATATCAAATAATTGTTTATTAGATTCTTTAGTGTTAGTCACTGTCCTTATGTCACTAGCTTGCCCTATTAAATGCTAAGAGTTTCTAGCACCACCAACAGCTTTATTTAATTTTGGGCACCTATAGCCACTGTTAACAATAATAGGTTTTCCATAAAGCTCTCTTAAAGGGTCTAGTACATTATCTATTAATTTATTAAGATTATCTTTTACTTCCTACGATGGTGTGTTATTAATATGTAACCTACTTGCCGTAGAACTTTTTGTTAATTCGTTAATTGTAAAGTATTTTCCCATGTTATTTATATTTACACCTCATTATATAGCCTACTTAATATAGGTACAAATAAAAATGGAAGAAATATTCAATTAAGAATAAATCTTCCATCATATAAAACTAAAAATACTTTTTAGATTAACAATTAAATCTTTAAAAAGAGTAGCAGCTAAATTTCCACTTAATATTGAAAATTCTTCGGAATTATAATTTATATTATAGTAGTTACCTATATATGTTTCTATATGATTCTTTTCGTGATTAAAGGTATCTACTAGCTCATATAAATTATCCTATAATCCTACTACTAATATACTACTATTTGGGCAAGAATAACTAAATCCAGAGTTTTTAAACTTAGTCAATCTAGTTATCATCTATTCACACTCATTATATTTATATAGATATGGCTTTAAATCGTCTATATCACTAGATTTCTATAGTATAAAAACATTAATATCCCAATTATATTTATATAAATTAGACTTAAAATGTATCATATAAATTCTTCCCAATCTACCATAATACCATTAGCTATCATAGTAGCATACCATCTGCGCATAGTTGTTCCATCACCTGCATCTTCATCATCAATAGTATCTTTTATATATAAAGCAAAGTGCTTTTCATCACATATACTACTTCCATAATAATCAGCTTTACACATATTTGCCACAAACACATAGTCATAACCAATATTATTATCTAAAGTAATATTATACTATCCTAATAGCTTATCAATAAACTCTTTAGAAACAGGTTCTAATTTAGCATTATCTTTACGCATTAAAGAAACAGCATACTGACACAATGCTTTATTAAAATGCCAACCATAGTTTTGGAGATATTTCCTCATATAGGTTGGCATTATATCATATGAATCTAACGACTGTCTCATTAAAAATATCTATGATAATCAGGTTCCTCTTCCATATATCTACGACCATATTTCTCATTATAGCCCTTACTATAGCGAAGCTCTTCTAAGCATTTCATAAGTTTGCTACTATAACGCATTGCCTTTTCAGCACATTCAGCTAAGCTATCAAGTTTATTCTCTTGAATTTCAATTATTGTTGCCATTTTTGTTTACTTTTAAAAATTCCTTAAACATATCTTTTAACTAGTTAAGTTCATCCCTTAAAGCTTTGTTTTCTTCTTCCTAACGCTATTTCTCTTTAATTTCGGGATTTAGCTAAGTAAGTATTTCATCACAACCTTTAATAATATTCTAATGCAACTCAACACTATTAATTAAATCTACACTACGCTATTTCATAGATGATACTTCACTACTCATAGCATCTTTATTACAAGAAAGTACTATATTATTACCAAAATCAGCAATGTCTCCTAAAGCAGGTAATTTCTAAAAATTAGTAGACTATCCATTTACATTAGCGGTAATATCAACCACCATTTCTGGACTATACATATTATTTCCATACTTAGGAGCTACTTGTGAAATGCTAATAACTTTACCTATTTCTATAGTAGGTATAGAATCTTTATGTAATATATAAAGTTGATTACCACTACGTAAATTAGAAAAAGCCATAATTAACCAATTAATTGTAAAGTACCATTCTCATAATAAGCAAGTCGTATTCCTGCAGTATTAAGGTCTGCAGAAGTAACTGCAACTCCATCGTAAGTTGTTAATGCCTATGTTTTACCATTAGTATTAAATACAATGGGAACAGCTGTTGTTGGAGCTGTATATTTAGGCAATTTAACTAATATAAGTCCCGAGAAATTTGAATTTAGGAACTTATGCGGACTAAAATTGTAAGTTACTTCTGTAGTTGTAATAGTAGCACTATCTGCTTCGAGCCTAGGAATACCTCTTGTATTTGCATAAAAATAAGGATACATCATGCCCACAAATTTCCGTTATTTAAACCATATAAACCATATTGTGCAGCTACACAAGTAGGAACTGCAATGGTATTATTCTAAGGCAATGTTACAGTAGAAGGAAGTTTGCACTGAATCTCGCTAACATCTTTAGTTAATCCAGCAAGTGAAGCATTAATAGGAGCTGTTGCAGCATTAATCATCTAGCTAAATAAAGTACTCTACTGGGCATTATTAATAATAACAGCCTACTGACTATTCTTCTCTCTAAGAGCTTCTATCTTATCAAGAAGAGCCTAGTTCTGCATTGCATCCAATTTAGCTATAATCTAATTAGTATTAGTTGTACCTGTGTCTTTAATTGTATTCTATAAAGCGCAAGTCTAAGACTAAGTAGCATAAGCAGTGTCACAAAACCCTCTCTGTAATGTGTTACTAACATCATTAATAGAATTAGTCAACTAATAAGTCTAGTTCTAATTCTAAATCTAGTTATCATAACCCATTTTAAGTATAGACTGCTATGTCTAGCAGCAACAATCTTTAATAGCCTGAATAACTCCACAATCACCTTGATTAACAGCATTAATAATACGTTCAGAGCTAAATCCAACTTGATTACCAACTGTTGCTATACTAGACTGTACATTTTGAATAGCTGCCTACAAAGCATTAGCATCACAACTAAGTCTTGTTGACAAGTCTTGGAGAGCTTGGCTATTACCCTTAATTGCCTGCATCATTAAATCTGAATTATGATTATCCTACATCTACTCTTGTAATGTTTGAAGCTGGCGTTGAACTGCAGGGTCTGAATTATTCCAATCACCATTACCATTCATCCATCGCATCATCCACATCCACACTAAATACATAAATGGATTATTCCAGTTACCACCGAAACCTCCATTCATCATAGCCATAGTAGCTAAATTGTCATTGCCACCAGTTAAATTATCTGGTACAACAAAAGTTTTTGTTTCACTCATGGTTTTACTTTTTAAGATTAAACAATAAATCATCTTTTGTTCTAGAACTATTTAATAATATATCATAAAAAGTAAAAAATAGGAAATTACTAAAAATAAAAATAGAGAATCTAAATATAAGCATTATCAATTAATAATACCAATATTTAAATTCTCTATTTATTAAAAACATTACTATTTCTAATTAAGAAATATATCTAAATCTGATTTATTCCAACTAAGTTCTTTAAAACCATCTTCTTTAATACCTTTAGGAATAAATCCATCTCTAACATAGTTATCAAAAGTAGCTCTACAGACTCCTAGATAATCACAAGCCATAACTTTACTCATTCTCTAATCTCCTTGAGTAATGTTCTGAATAGCTTTAAATACCTTTAACTACTCTTCATAGGTTAGATGTGAATTACCAGAGTCTATCTTTTCAATCATTTCAACAAGTTGTTTTCTTATAAGTTGCAACATACCATATAGTAAATATTCCAAATATAATTAAATAAAGACAATATAAAGCCTTATCAGTTAATGGTATACCTATATAATAGTCTATTATAGCTAAACTATTACTTACTAACATGTAATGTATTGGAATCCTATGATACTTACAATAACTGAAAGTATAGGATAATAGATACAATAAGGCAGTAGTACAAATAGATAAACCACCAAAGATAGTTAAACTAAAAGCATCTATATTAAAATAAGAAAAACTTATATGTATAATATCTACTATTGCCAGTAAAACTGTAAGATATTTTGTATATAGAACTGTAAGTTTGTATTTACTTACACTTACGTCCGCCTGTGCTTTTTCCACCTTTTGAAAGACCTGCTGTTCCTGTATTCGGTTTTTTACGTCCCATATTAATTAAATTGAAGTTTTAAAGGATAATCTACAGTATAATCATAATCTTGTATAGAAGTTAATGCTAATACATTTGCCTTATGTTGGTTAGTTACATTAGTACACTTAATAGTATATAATTCCAATTTATTAAGTAGACTAAGTATTTCATCACAGGGCAAAGTGAATAATTTATTGTTAAGCCATAAAGGGGCAGTTTCTTCGCCACTATTTTTTAACAAAGTAGTTGAATTAACTAAACCTATTCTAGTAGTTTTATCAAGCCAAGCCTGTTCTCCTTTGTAATAAAATGTATTAACATTATCTGATTTATCATAATCTGTAATCTCTTCTATTAATCTATCTTTATACTTATCAAGTTCAGACTTTTTTGGAACAAGTCCAAAGTCACTTTTAACTTGATAGATAATGTCTTTGTCATAAGTAGGTGACATGCCAAATTCATCTTTAGCTGCATTATAAATAGCTTCGACACATTTAGCAACAGTAGGTGTTCCGTTAATACGGACTTGGGTATACTTATATCCATCTACATATTCTCCCTCCATTGTACTTTGCTTATGAACATAGACAGGAGCTGTTACTATATTATAGTTATAGTAGTAAACCCCATTACCTAAAGATTGAAAACACATAGGTTTCTCTTCGGTAATCATTATAGGTAAATTGTAGTGCATTTGTTATTTTTAAAAACAATAAAAGTAAAAGATAAGCACCATAAGTTTTTGTTCAAAAAGTTTTTTATCTTTATACTTTCACTATATATGATACAAAAGTTATGACAAAATAAAATTATACAAAATATTGTATTTCAATCAAAAAAGACAGACACCGATCGTAAAGCTATGTATGGCTATGTAACATCAATCGGAGATTTTGCATATATACAGCTCAAGCCTGCTGCAAACCACATATCTAATCTACCACCTATAATAAAAGTTTTTAATGTGTAAGTATCATTTATACCATAGTAGTATGCACACTTATAAGAAGTCTAAGTGGCACCAATATTATCTATAAGTAGGTCAGCTTCTGAGGTAAACTTCCACTATTTAATCCAGCCTGCTTGGAATAAAGTTGTGCCTATTAAATGATAATTTGATGTTAACACATTTGAAAAATATTCAGGATTTTTACATACATATACTGTATTAATTTTATTAGCAATGTCTGATTTAACAAGAATACCATCAACCACAGTCCAAACATCACCAAATGGATTCTCAATACCATGCCATTTGTTTATGTTAAAGTTAAGAGACACTTCTATAGGTACTGACCCAATCTTAATTAGACTAATTTTAATATTACAATCTCCTGTAAAATTAAATATAATCTATCTATTCTATTTTATAGTACTATCCCACTCAATACTATATTCACCATCAGTCTATATTTGATTACTATAAGTAGCACATTTAAAAGTTAGTGATTGTTCTGCTTGTAATCCTTCTATTTTGTAAATAAAAGTACCACTTGCATATCTATAATCTGCCCAAATTGCCTATACTGCTGCTTTTTTAACATTAGTTACAGTTATTAATCTAGCAGTTTTACTAACAGTAATTGCATCAATATCAAACTAATATGAATTAAAGTCAGCTTCTATAGTATTTTTAATAAATTTATAGGAATTAATGCTCTTCTATCCTGTACCATTACCTATATCATTTGTATAGCCATTAGGGGTTAATGGGTATATAG